>Ga0075458_10000423_pt1 | contig 13824 bp, 14 predicted proteins | sample DEB3_08_DNA_FD_77576 | JGI IMG/M metagenome (GOLD analysis project Ga0075458, IMG submission 77576) | Aqueous microbial communities from the Delaware River and Bay under freshwater to marine salinity gradient to study organic matter... | ecosystem: Environmental > Aquatic > Marine > Coastal ... | reverse complement strand
AAATAGCTTTCTGTGACCAGACAGACTTTGAAGGTGGTGCATTTGGGGTAAAGATGAGCTTCACACCTAGTAAACTAAGGCTTATGTCTAAGTTTGGCTGGGGTAAAGAATCAAACGGAGCAACTATATCAATCAACGATTTGTGTCTCCTAGCAGACGAAGGTAAAGAGGCTAATACTCAAACGCAAGATAAAAATCACACAACATCAAAAAACATAGATGTTGTTATTGTTCGTGGTGATTTGCCAGAAGCATACTTGAAAGACAACGACAATATGGAAGATTACTATGGACAGCTCCACATAGTAGCTTTTTACACAGACCCTAAAGGAAATAAACAAGGTGTGACACTTTACAGAAAAGAGGACAACGGAAAGAATGTAAAGTTCTTTACCTCAAAGAAAATAACTAACCGAGCTTTGGGCAGAGGAATGGGCGAGAGGTTGATTAACTCACAGATTTGGACTAACTGGCTTACAATCCACAAGAACAACATGCTTGAAGCTGGTTCAAAGGTAGCACTCTACACTGATGACCCTTCATACACACAGAAAAACAAGATTCAGGATATGGATAATCTTGAAGTCACAACTATTGAAGAGGGCAAGCAGATTAGACAAGTTCCAACACTAGCTTCAGGAAATATTCAGCTATTTGCTAACGAGATTAACAGTTGGTATGAACAAGCACAGCTCGATGGGTCAGCACAAGACCCAATTATGGGTAAGGAGGCTGTATCAGGAACAACATTTAGAGGACAAGAAAGGAGTGTCGCACAATCTAAAGGCTCACACGACAGACGAAGAGGTAAGAGGGCTAAGTTTATTGAAGAAATATACAGAGACTTTATTCTTGATGATATTATCAAAGGAGTTGTAGACGAAGAGTTTTATGCAACACTAACAGACGAAGAAATGGAGTGGGTATTTGATACACTTGCAGAAAAAGAAGCTACACGAAGAGTGATTGACTTATTGCTTGAGGGTAAGGCTTCAACAGAAGAAGAAAAACAGTTCTTCAAGAAAGTGGTAAAGGATTCATTTTTAAAGAAAGGCAAGAAGCACAAGTTTAAAGTCCTTAGAGAAGAGCTAGAGAAAGTAAAGGTTAAAATAACTATCAATGTCGCTAACAAGCAGAAAAACCTTGCAGACCTTTCAGATAAACTACTCTCAATATTTCAGTTTGTATTTGCTAACCCACAAGGTTTTCAACAGTCTATGCAGAATCCAGCACTAGCTAAAGCATTTGCAAACATACTAGAGTTTAGTGGTCTATCAATCGGAGACTTCCAAAGCCTAATGAAACCAATAGAACAAGCACAAGCAATTCCACAGCAAACTACACAAGGGCAAGCACCAGAATTAGCACTAACACCGCAAGCAAATGGATAGAGACGAAAGGATTAAGAAGTTTATGCAAGACGAGAGAACATCAAATTATGTCTTTGAAGAGGTAAGAGATTACTTCTTGAAGTCGAGAGGCACAAAAGATGTTTATGTTTTAGCAGGAGAAAGGATTGCACTTGAACTTTTAGAGAAGGCTTGGGAGAAACTAAAAGTATTAAGAGATAAAGAAACAGAAAATACAGGAAGTTATAAACAGATAGGCTTGTAGTATTTTTGTCAAGTGATATAATTTAATTATAAAATAACTAATAAATAAAATGACAACACTAGAGAACGCAAAAATGGAATCATTGAAAGATAAGATTTCAAAAGAAGAAGTAAAGGTAGAGGAAAAAGAAAGTTTCATCAAGAAGATTATTAAAAAAGCTAAATCTAAAAAAAATGGTAAATAAATTATCTTACAAAGAATATCTAGCTATTGCACTTATCATATTTGCGATAGCTTTCGTTGGTCTGCTATGGCAGAAACCTTTTAATGTGGGTGCAAGTATTGACAGTGAATCAGGTTACAATGCAACGACAACATCAACAGGAACATTCACTTATCCAAGTGTCGTAAAGACAGGTCAAGGAATGTTAGGGTCTGTAGTTATTACAGGAGCAGCGGCAGGAGTTTTTAATCTTTACAATGCAACAACTACTGACATAAACTTACGCACAGGAAATAAAGCAACTAGCACTATCGTACTCGCAACATTTCCAGCAAGTGCAGCAGCAGGGACTTACACATTTGATAGACAATTCACAGATGGTTTGATTATAGATATGATTGGAACATCACCAACAACAACAGTTACATTTAAGTAGAACATTGACAAATAAATAAAAAACTTCGACAGTTTTTGGAGGCATTAGTTGAGCTTCTAAGAGTGGTTATGTCGAAGTTCCCACCCTTAGAGACTCAACCGATGCTTTCACAAGCTATCGGTTTTTTTCTTATCATTCGGATTAAAACTAATTTAACAAGAATGAACTGCGTTTATGATTATCGTTAAATAAATCACTAACCAATTATCATTTATGGAAAATACAAATGAAGAAGTTGTCGTTGACTTGGATAACGAGGGAGAAGATACAAGTAATAATGATGTAGAAGTCGTATCTGTTAAAAAATCAGATTACGAGAAACTAAATCAAACACTTGGCTCACTTAAAAGAGAACTTAAAGACTTGAAAAAGCCTAAAGAAGAACTTAAAGACACTTCCACAACAAATAAACCACAAGATAACAGCCTAGCGGAAAAGACTTATCTTCGAGCATCAGGTATTACAGATAAAGAAGAGGTAGAACTCGCTCTATCTACTGCTAAAAAATGGGGAGTTGGTATTGACGAAATTGTAGACGATGAGGACTTCAAGGTAAAACTTGATAAACTACGAACACAAAAGTCAAACGAAGTTGCAACCTCTGGAATAAGAGGAGGAACTGGAAGCCAGCAAGCTAAAAATACAGCAGAGTACTGGAAAGCTAAAGGAGTACCACCAACACCTAGTGATGTGCCAGACCGAAAAACTCGTTCAGCAATCATTAGTGCATTGATGGCTCAAGAAAAGAACGGAAGTAAGTTCTATAACGAATAATAAAAGGCGACTATCTTGTAAATAAGTTTATTAAATAACAATTTACAACATGTCAGTAGCTAACACAATTACATATCAAACAGTATATGACGATGCGTTGCAGAACAGACTCGATGCTCCAACTACTTGGAAGGAGATGTGTGAAGTAACATACACAAACACACGAGTTATTTCTTCATCATATATGTCTACAACTCCTTCTGTACAAACAGTAACAAGAGGAACTGGACACGCAATGCAGACTTTCGTGGAGACAGCAGAAACACTAACAATCTCAACAGGTAGAGACTTGGGTCTTTATGTTGACTTTGCAGACCTCGCACAATCAACTTGGACTAAGCCAGCAGAACTATTCAACAGAATTGGAGCTTTGCTTAACGAGTATATCGAAAGTGCAGTTCTAGCACAGCACGCAACTTGGACAGACTTCGGTACTGCTTCAATCGGTGGTGGAGGACTAGTAACAGACGCAATCACAGTTTCAGCTTCTAACATTGATGACATCATCAGAGGTGTTAAGCGAGAAATTCGAGAGGCTAACGGAGGTGAAATGATGAATAGTAAGGGAGTAGGATTCGTATGGCGAGCAGCAGACTTTGAACTTCTTGAAGCATTTGCACAAGCTAATGGCTTTGCAACAGCAGACAAGAACCTTGTAGAAGGAACTGTAGAAGGTTTTAGATACTTGGGAGTAGACCACTACTGGTCAAATCTTCACACAGCAGGACACGTTTTTGCTGGAGTTAAGAAAGTTCAGAGACTTGGTATTCTAAAGGCAACTTATGGACGTTCACATGTTATTGACTTTCCAGCAGCAGATTCTAATACATTCTTCTCTGGACAGGCTTTCTACTCACGAGTAGACATTGGACACCTTACACCTACAGGTTACGCAACACTTGTATTCGATATTAACGTAGCATAATGATTATTCAATTATTAACTAAAAGAATAACACTATGAAAACAATCGAAAAGATAGTAACAGGAATCCTAGTCATTGGTTTAGTAGTTATTGGAGTTCTTTATTTCTCAAAAGGAGATAATCAAGTTTCAGTAGGTGCAACACCAGGCTCTGATTTTTATGACAGTGTGTTTCTCAGAGGAGGAGCTACTGTTGGTAGTGGGTGTTTTGCAACATCTACTACTGGGACACTAACCGCTCAAAATCTTGGAAAGAATAGCTGTATAAGAATTGCTGCGACTGGGGCTGGGCAAGGAGTTATCTCTTTGACACTTCCAGCTTCAACAACACTACCGTCTCTATTCCCAGACGTAGGCGGATGTAGAAGTTGGATTGTTGATAACTCTGATGTAGCTGCAGCAACAACAACGACTATTGTTAAAGGTACAGGTATTGACCTTGTTGGGCTTGATGCAACAGGAGCAGGTACAGGAGCAGATGTTATTGATGGTCTTGAATTTGGAAGATTAGAACTTTGTAGACAAACAGATAACGATTATGTCGGATTTGTTCAAGAATACATAGCAGCAGATTAACAAATATTGTTTCTCTCCCCAACTCTTTCGACCGAGGGTTGGGATAGGAAAGCAATTACAAGCTAACTAAAAACACTTTGAGCATACAATTTAGCGATTTAACAAATAGAAAAGGAATTATCCAACTCATAGAAAAAGAGATTGGAGCTAACTTTGGTGATATATCTGGGAATACTAATAAACTAAAAGATGTTACAGCAGATGTGAACCTAGCATTAGACAAATATCGTTCAATCGCTGTTCCTGCTAGTGGAACTTGGGAGCTAGACGACAGTAACCACACAGGCGATTATGATGTTATCTACACAACTATTACATCAGGTAAAAGGGACTATACTTGGCTTACAGATGAAAATGGCAACTCAATTTTAGATGTTGAAAAGGTTTTAATACTACCTAGTGATACAGCGACTCAATATGTTGAGCTTGAAGGAGTAAATGAATTACTATCAGAGAATGTAGACATAATAGACGAGAATGGAGCAACTGGAGTGCCAACACGATACGCAAAAAGAGCTAATGGGCTAAGATTTGATACTATACCAAACTATACAAAAGCAAGAGGACTTAAACTTATAGTAAATAGAGAATCATCATATTTTGCTTACACAGACACTACAAAGAAGCCTGGCTACCCATACCATCAAGAATACTTTTTTCTAAGACCATCTTATGACATAGCAAGACGTAATAATCTTGCAGTTTTACCACGCCTCGAAAAGCTAATACTTGATTTAGAGGGTGACCCACAGTCAGGTAGAGTAGGTCATATAGCAAGGGCTTATGGTTATAGGGAAAAAGATGTGCGTAAAGGAATTACAAATAAAAAAATATTATACATTTAATAATTAACTTTAATAAAAATGGCATCATTTGTATACAACGCATTTAAACACAGACAACTAGGAGATACATCGCTTACTCCTATCAATTTAAAAACTGACACAATTAAGTTGGCACTTCTAACTTCCAGCTATACACCAGACCAAGACGCACACAACTTCTTTGATGATATTACAAACGAAGTTTCTAACTCAGGAACTTACTCAGCAGGTGGGGCAACATTAACTGTAACGACTTCACAAGATGATACAGATAATGAGGGGGTATTTGATGCGACAGATGTGTCATTCACTTCCGCAACAATCACGGCTCGTTATGCTGTAATCTACAAATCAACGGGTACAGCTTCAACTTCTCCACTTATTTGTCTTATAGATTTCGGAAGTAATCAGACTTCAACAGCAGGGTCATTCACAATCACTTTTGCCGCAGAAGGAATATTAAATCTCGCATAATATGGCAGTAGCTTACGAATCAGTTGGCACAGCAGGTTGGGGTGGAGTAAACTCTGCTTCCACAATAACAATAACAAAACCGACGGGTTTAGCTGTTGGGGATTTAATGGTTGCTCATATCGGAGTAAATGATGAGGATGCAAATACAGGAACAGTAACCGCTTCTAGTTGGACCTCACTAGGGACAGCAATATTATCTGATGGGAATGGAATGGCAGGAACTGTTGTGCTTTATAAAGTTGCTGACTCTGGTGATGTGGCAGCTTCAGATTTTTCATTCACAAACGGTAGTGGAGAAGGAATGGGAATGGCTGGAGCAATTTACCGTATTTCAGGTTCTTCAGGAGTTCCTGTTATGGCTGGTGCTACAACAGGGGATTCTTCATCTCCAACATTCACAAACACTATTACGCCAGCAGTAGCAGACTCACTACTTCTATTTTTATACACAGGAACAGATAGTGTTGGCTCATCTCAATCAGTATCAGGTTATGCGGTAACAACAGATAACCCAACTTGGACAGAAAGATACGACCAATACGGAGATTTATTTTCTTTCTTTGGTGCAGGGCAAGGTGTATCACCTCTTATGTCAGGTGCTACAGCACCTAGAACAGCCGTATCGGCAACAGGAGACTCAACTTGTTCAATTACAACAAGTTATTCATACAACACAGGAGTTATTGTAGTAATTCCACCAGCAATAAGTGTCACAGTATCCCCAGCAGTCATTGAAGCAACAGTATCAGTTCAAGACCCAACGGTGGCAGGAGGAGCAACAGTTAGCCCAGCAGTAATAGAACTCACAGCAAGCGTTCAAGCACCAACAGTAACGACACCAGCCCCAAAATGGGTCAATGAAGATAAGTCAGCAACATCAACCTTTACTAACGAACCTAAAAGCTAATGGACACACAAACTCAAATTAACGAACTAGAAAGAAAAGTAGAAGAACTCACAAACAAGATTGAGATGCTCAATAATTCAACTACTATTCCTTATGACATAGAGCAGGCTCTACGAGAAAGACTTAGGATAAACGACTTTACCGCCCTACTAGCTCTAACAGGACTATTTACAGCACCACTTTCATCAATTACAGCACCATCTGGAGGAGTAACTGTTGATTCAGAAGCCAGAACAGCAATAAACACAATAATTACCAGACTAGAATCACTAGACTTAGTAAACGATAACTAATATAGATTTATAACATGATTAAATTACCCTTAAATGGACAATGGACACAAACAAACAAGAATAACAAACTTGGCTCTATATGGTATTCTAAGAACCTAAACTTTGATAAATCTGGCTATCTAAAACTTTCACCTCGTTCAGTAAACTTATTTGACGATACAGAAACAGTATCTAACACAGCAAGTCCTAACTTTGATTATCCAGTAGCATTTGGTCGATTCTCAGCAGGTGATTTTAGACTAGCCACAGCAGATGAACCTTTTAATATAACAATTAGTAATACATCTAAAACAATAGCAGAAGACACTTCAACAGATAATCCAAATCTAACATCTAATTCGCATGGTGTATGGTGGCAAAATAGGTGGCATGAATCATCTAGTACAGCAGTAAGCTATAATTCTGCAGGAACTTGGACACCTAGTGTTATAACAGGTCTCACAGCAGGAGTAAGACACTATATGGCTGTGTTCAAAAATAAACAATCACTTTGTGTAACTAATGGCAATACAGTTAAGTTATATGATACCTCTTATACATTACAGAAAACACTAACTATACCATCAGACTTTGAAATTATTGGTATAGCATACAACAACTACAAACTAGCAATAATTACTAGACTTGGTTTCGACTCATCAGGGCAAAATCAAGAATCATATTTTTTTATTTGGGATGGAGCAACAGCAGAAGCAGAAACTGGTGTTGGTCTTGGAGCATATACAGCAATGTGTGTTTTTCCTTATAAGTCATCATTTGTAACCATAGATAGTCTAGGTAGGTTCTTATATTGGAATGGAGGAGGTTTTCAAGAACTTGCCCGCTTTCCTTTTTATTTTGAGGAACATAGATGGGGTGATTTACTTAATGTTCTATCGTATGGAGACAATATTGTAGTAGACGGAGATTTAATTTTAATTAACGTAGGATTTAACCTAGATAGTATGGGTAAAAAAGGAGAATCTTATTTACAAACAAATCCATCAGGAGTATGGTGTTATGACCCTAGTGTTGGTCTTTATCATAGAACAGCACCATCTATATCACGTTCATACTTGCACACTATCTCACAGGCTAACGTAAATACTACGACTAATGTATTTACTACAACTTCTACTATTCCAGCAACAGGTAATTTGGCAATGCTTTCTGATGGCTCTGTGGGGGGTCTTAGACTAGCAACTGTATACTACATAATAAAACTTAGCTCTACTACATTTGCTCTAGCTGAAACAAAAGATTTGGCTAATGCAGGGGTAAAAATAGATATAACAAGTGCTGATACTAATCAGTATATTTGGATGTATGACCTAAAAGACTACGGAACTACTTATAGTAAAAAATCAGGTGCTATTGGACTATACGACCAAACAACTAATGTCTATAAAGACTACATTTTCGGAGGTGAACTATTAGGAACTAGTTTATCATTTGGTAAATATCTATGTTCAAACGTTCCATTTTTGCCTAATATTGGTTATGGTGTTCTACCTAGAATATTTTTAGATAATGTTATTGATAATACTCAAAAACTTATAATTAAACACCAACCTCTTAAAACAGGTGATGCTATTATTGTAAAAGTTAAGCGAAAACAAGTCTTAGGTCTTCCAACATCTACACCAAACAATGCAACTACAGATGAACTTGTATTTACAGGAACAAAAGACGCTAATACAACAACAGACCTTTCAGAAGCTAAAACACTATTTGATACAGGCAACGATATAGAGTGTGAGTTTATTGCAGGAGTAGGAGCAGGGCAGATAGTAAAAATAACAGATATTGGTGAATCAAATGGAACTTACACTCTTACTTTTGAGGAGGATATTATTGGTGCAGAATCTGGTCTTAAATCTTACTTTGTTATTGATAACTGGACTAAGACTGGCGAAGTGAATGCTGATAATCAGGATAATGGTGTGTATACATATTTACTTAATGAAAAGTCATCTTCTATTTTTATAAAGTTAGAATTACGAGGTTATAATACAACTTTAGAAGATTTACAAATTATCAACACAACCCACAAGCCAAGCAAATAACCTTGTGATATAATTATAAAAAATATGTACAAAACTTTTGAAATACCAATAGGAAACGGACAATACAAAACAGTAACAGCTAAGAATAAATCTCAAGCTCTAGGTATGACTGTTGCTAGTGGAGTAAAGCCAAAACTAAATAAACTATCTGTTACAGGATATACAGACAATCCAGACGGAACTACTACTAACTTTTTAAATGACGGGACACAAGAAACTGGAACTTATACCACAAACAAAAATAAATCACTGACATTTAATCCAACAATAACAGCCGACAATCTCACACCAACAAACACTCCAGTAATTCCTCCAGTAGTAAATACACAGACAGCAAAAAATAACCTAAACTCTACACTTGCTACATTAACACCAACAGCAGAAGAAATATCACAAGCAAATGCCGAGAACTTGGCAAAAGCTAACAGACCGATTGATACTACTACTTCAAGAATAAAAGATATTGCAGGAATACAAGCAGGACAAGGTGCTGATGTTCAAAAATACTCCGAAACAGTTGGTACAGTAGAAGCAAACAAAGCCCTAAACGAATCAAACAAAGCACTCCTAAGACTAGACGCTTCCTATAAAGAACAAGTAGACAAAATAAAGGCAAACGCAGAAGGTAAATTTGGTGGTGCAGTTCAGCAAGACTTGAATGACGCAGAGCGAAGTTACACAGATACAAAGTATAAATTAAACATTGACAAACTTGTTGCACAAGGCGATGTAAACACAGCAAAGGGGCTTGTAGACCAATACATAGCATACAAATACGAACCACTAGAGAACGAGCTAAAAACACTTACAACACTTTATGGTCTATACCAAAACGATATGACAGAAAGTGAGAAGCTAACAGCACAACAAGCATATCAAGAAAAAGCAGATAAGATAGCCTTTAACCAACAGAAGGAATTGCTTGACTACAAAGCTAAGATTGATGAGCAGGCGGATTATCGAAATGCTAGTTTGAAAGCTCAAGAGCTTGCTAGTAGTGGGCTTTATACTACAAAGCAACTTACTGCTTTAACTCGACTAAATGAAAATATATCAAAAAGCGAAACATACAAAAAAACTAATAATATGAGGGGCTATGTAGACAATGTGTCTGCTTCATTATCACAGGCTTCTGGTGCAGGAGATTTGGCTGCAATTAACCAATTCCAGAAAGTTATTGACGAGGGGGCTGTTACGAGAGACCAAGATGTTAAACTTATTCAAAGTTCACAATCATTGGCAAACAGGTTACAGACTTATGGTGCTAAGTTAGCGAAAGGAGAGCAACTATCGCCAGCATTAAGAACAGAAATGAGAACTGCTGTTCAGAAACTATATGACGCACAAGTTAAAGCATTAGCTAAAGACCCTTACGTTCAATCAAAGACAAGAGAAGCAACATTATATGGTCTTGACCCAATAGACACTATTATTGGGGAACTTGGTGCATTTTCAGGTGAAGTTGATACAAACCCATTTAGTAGTGCATTAGGAGGTAGCACTTTAGAAGAATTTACTATCTACAATCCATCACAAGGATTTATAATCCCACAAAATTAAAATGGCAACATTGAAAGACGCAATCGCATACGCATCTAAAAATCCAAACAGTGATTTTGCAAAACAACTAACTGTATTTGTTCAGTCTGGTAAGGCTGACGAAGAAGCGAAGGCTAGTGGAATAAACCTAACTCCGATTAAGAGATTTAAAGTACCAGAAGCTACAACGCCCGAGACAGCTCCAGTAGCAGAAGAGCCAAAAACAGGTGGGATATTGTCAACTATTGCTGATGTTGGAAAAGGTGCATTAAAAGGATTAGGGCAAACTATGCAGAATATCGGAAATATAGTAGCAAAGCCAGTCGGTAAACTATTTGGAATTGAAGAAGAAAAAATTGGACTACCAGAACAAACATTTGAAGCACAGAATACTGCACAAACAATCGGAAAAGGTGCTGAAAGAATTGCAGAGTTTTTAGTCCCAGCAGGTAAAGTAGCAAGCATAAGCAATAACGTAAATAAGGTTATTGGTGCAAGTAATATTATTGCAAAGCCACTTGCAAGAGTATTAGCAACAGGAAGTATCGAAGCACTATTTAGTGGTGCATTAACTACTGCTCAGACTGGGGATATAGAGCAAGGTGAAAAAGCGGCATTGATAGGCGGTGCTTTAGGTGGCGGACTAAAAGCTGTCGGCGAGACCGCAAGAGCATTAAACATTCCTGAAAAACTGTATTCCCGTATTTTCAAGAATAACTTTAACTCTGTAAAAAGTGAACTAAAAACAGACGTAATAAATGGTATCAAATCATCAGACCCAACAAGATACGCAGAACTTCTAAAATCAGGGGTAGTAAAGGAAGTGGCAGGAAGTCCGATGGTAAATGAAACTTTAGCAAAACAAGCCCTTGATAGAGGGCTAAAGGGTAGCCTAAAAAATATGGCAACATCTGTTATAGATGATACATTAGGTCTTGAAGTGAAAGCACAAAACGCAGTAAAGGGTAAAAGTATAATGTTTAAAGCTAACGAGGGAACTAAAAACCTATCTGCACTATTCAAAGATATATCAGAAGATTATAAAAATGTTGGCGATGGAACTATCTATAAAAAAGCCAAAGAGTTTGCTTCATTAGTAGCCAAAGGAAAAATAGAGGGCGGTAAAACTTTAGAGATGAGAAGATTCTTAGACGGAATGAGAAATAAAGCCTCATATATGCCATCTCCTAAATTATCACTCTCACAGTCAAATCTAAAATTCTGGTCTGATAAAATTAGAGGCAAGCTGGCAAATATAAATGGGCTTGGGGATGTTATGAAAGACTATAAATTTAATATCGAAGCTCTCGATTCGCTAGCTAAGGAATCTGCAAGGAGAGATAACAAAGAGGTATTAGGTTTAATTGATTCAATCTTCTTTGGTGCTGGTATATCAGGTGGCGACCCAGTAACAGGTGCAACAATAACAGGTCTTAGAAAAGCATTCGCTTCACCAACTGGATTAACTAGAACTGGTCAAGCATTACAGAAAGGAACTTCATCAGGATTAGGTGTAGCAACTAGAGGTGAAATTTCAAAACAATTTGCCGATTAAAGGAACTCTTCTATAAGAAAGAGGACTATGACTAGAACAACAAATATAAGTATTACCATACAATAACTATACAATGCCACTAACTGAAAGTCAAAAACAAAATAGAAAAGAAAAACTCCTCAAATACGCTGATGAGAAAGATTTAACTATGTTTGAAATGTTGCTTGAATCAGAAGAAAAGAACGAAGAACGAGCTGAATATAGTAAAGAATGTATGGACACTATGAAAAGTGAGATAATAGAAGCTATCCAATCAATCGAGAAGCCACAAGAATATACAGGACAACTCAAAGAAATAATGGATAAGCTAAACGAACCAGAAGAAGATGAAGAAATAGTTGTAACACTAAATATTATTTAATGTCTATTAAAAAAATACAAGTAAATCTAAGTGCTAAAGACCTCAAAGAAAAAATGGGGCTTAAAGATGGTGAGAACTATAACCTTACAGAATCCGACAAACAAGAAATAGCTGGCTTGGTAGATGTCCCAGTTGTGGAAAAAGTTGTTGAAAAGACAGAAGTGGTTAAGGAAGTCCCTAACCAAGACGCACCAGAAGAAATAAGAAATAAACTTGAACTACTTTCTGGTGATGAAAGGTTGAATCGTGATTATATCGCAGGACTAGATGACTATGATGAAATATCTAAACTCGCTAGAGAACCAAGAAAAGTAGTAAATAATTATTCTGGTGGTGGTGGAGCTAGACAATTTATAGCACTTACTGATGTACCTAACTCATACTCAGGGCAAGCAGGTAAATTCCCTAAAGTAAACGCAGGAGAAACAGGACTAGAGTTTGATACTTTAGACCTCTCAGTCTATGTCCCTTATACAGGTGCGACAACCGATGTGAACATAGGAACTCACACCTTAATAACTCACGCAATCAAAGGTGATGCCTCTGACGGACTTCTCATAGAATCAAACAACGGAACTGACATAGGTATTCTTGGTCCAGGAGGTGGTGCAGGTGTTACTTGGTATGGTAATCATAATTTTCAAGGGACATTACCAGAGTTGAAAATGATAACTACTGGAGATAATTACTACACTAGAATAAACCGTACTACAGGAGGTCTTTCAACACGTTACAATCAATCATATCTTACGGGAACAGGCTATGCCATAAACCTATCAGGTGCTAACAGCATAACCGTAACCACTAAAGCAGCCCTTGATGCTTCAACTACATTTACAGTTAGAATGTGGACTAAATACACGACTGCTTCTGGTTCTGCTGGATTTCTATTTTCAAAATACAACGGTTCAGATGCTAATGCCAAAGTTCAGGTTCTTCGTAACGCTCTTTCTTATTCTGTTCGTATGGGAGGGATTGGAGCAGGTTCTTGGTCTGGTTCAGCTACTATCTTTGACAACAACTGGAAACACTTTGTTCTCACATACAATCAATCAACTGGTGTTCTTAAAACTTATGTAAATGGCACGTTAGACATCAACCAGACTATCGGTGGAACACCTTATACTGGAGCAGGTCCTTTGTATATTGGTTCTCGTGGTGGAGCAAACTTTGCCGTGGGGTTAGTAGATGAGTTTGGTTGGTACGATGCTACAGCTTGGAGCCAGGCAGAAGTCACAGCCGATTATAATTCAGGCAATGGAACATACGGCACTGTGGGTGGCGGATTACTTGTTGGACTACATCTCGATAATGACTTGACTGACTTTTCAGGTAACAGC
>Ga0075458_10000421_pt1 | contig 13828 bp, 14 predicted proteins | sample DEB3_08_DNA_FD_77576 | JGI IMG/M metagenome (GOLD analysis project Ga0075458, IMG submission 77576) | Aqueous microbial communities from the Delaware River and Bay under freshwater to marine salinity gradient to study organic matter... | ecosystem: Environmental > Aquatic > Marine > Coastal ... | reverse complement strand
CGATGAGGACCAGGCCGCGCAGCGCGAGCAACGCCTGACGCAGCGCATGGGCGCATTGGCCCAGGTCATCGCGGACGATCCCAACCCGACGACGGCAGCGGCCAACTGGGGCAAACTTACGCAGACGATGCCGCAGCTGTCCCAGCGTCTCGCCCAGTACGGCATTGACCCTGCTAACTACAAGGCCGGGGCGAGTTTCATCGCGGCCGAGGCGGGCAAGTACATGAGCCCAATGGATCGGAGGCTGAAGCAAGCCGAGGTGGCCGGTGCCGAGGGCAAGGTTGGCATGCTGCCTCTGCAGAAGGAGAGCCTGGAGCTGGACGTTGCGACCAAGCGCAAGGCGCTGGAGGATCCCAAGATCGGCACGGCCGACATTGGCCCTGATCACGCACGCATCTTCTACGATCCGCGCACGGGGCAAGAGAAAGGGCGTCTGCAAGGCCAGCCGAAGGGGCCCGACAGCACGACGCGAAAAGCGATCTACGAGGCTCAAGACGAGCTGCCTAACCTCAAGGCCGCCGTCGATCAGCTGTTAGAGGCACGCCAGCTTCTGCCGCAGATCTACACGGGGTTCCTGTCTCAGTCGCGCAGCCAGCTCAACCAGGCGCTGCCATCCGCAATGCCGAACGTCATCACGGACCCTGGCCGGGCGCAGGCAACCCAGCGGTACAATCAGATCCTTGGATCGGAATCGATCGGCGCCATGTCGCAGACGCTCAAGGGTGCGACGACCGACTTTGAAATGCGCGAGTTCTCGCGCCTGATGAACGATCCGAACCAGAGCCCGGAGGTCAAGATCAAGGCTTTGAACGTGATGATCCGCAAGGCGCAATCGCACCTGCAAAATAAGGCGGACCGCATCCGTGAGCTGGGCGGTCGCATGCCCGGCGACGGTGTTGGAACGCCGGCAGTGGCGCCAACGCCTCGGAACGATCCTCTGGGCATCCGCTGATGGCAACGCTTTACGAAATCCGCGCCGCCTACCCGCAGTACAGCGACCTCGACGACGGCGCGTTGTTGGACGGACTGCATCGCAAGTTCTATAGCGACATGCCGCGCGAGGAGTTCAACAAACGGGTCGGCGTGCAGGCGCCGAAGCAGACGAGCGCGGCCGATGTCACGTCCGATGCGGCAGACCAGCTCGTGCGCGGCGTTTACCGTGGCCTCGACAACGTGCTGTCAATCCCCAACCGCGTCGTATCTGGAGCCATCAACCTTGTTGCGCCCGGACAGGGCGACAGGTTTGCGTGGCCGGAGCAGGGCTACATTCGCCCGCCGAGCGAGGCCATGAAAGGCCAGCGCGTAGCGCCCCAGACGGAAGCGGGCCGCTACGCCGATTCTGTCGGGCAAGCGATCGGGTCATCCGTGGTGCCCGGCGCCGTCATTGCCGGCAAAGCGGCACAGGCCGCCGCGCCTGCCGCGCAGACCGCGATAGGTGCTATCGGACAGCAGGCCGTCAACGCTTACCGCGCCAATCCCGGCGCGGTCGTCGCCGCCGATGTGGCCGCCGCCGCGGGCTCCGGTGTGGGCCAGCAGATGGCGCAGGAAGGCGGGTTCGGGCCGTTCGGTCAGATGGTCGGCGGCATCACTGGCGGGCTGGCGCCACTAGCTGCGGGTGCTGCCGTGCAAGGTGCGGTGCAGCCCATACGGCGCGCTTATGCCAACCAGGGCCGCGCCGGTGCCTATGGCGCCATCGCTGATGATTTGCCAGATGGCGTGGATACGTTCGCCGATCAGGTTGCGGTCGGTGCCGGGCGCGGCAGCCTTGCCATCAATCGCCGCACGCTGGACGTGCTCGGCGAGGAAATGGAGCGCGCCGGCGGCAACGTGCAGCAGGCACAGGCGGCGGCCATCGCGCGCGTGGCGCAGGAGTACGGCATTCAGCCCGCGTCTGTTAGAGCCAACATCCGCGCGTTGACGGAAGCGCAAGACGGCAGCCGTTTGATGCTCGGCGAGTACCCAGCCGTTGCAGGCTCCGATGCCGCGCAACGGCTGCGCCAGCCAGGCAACATTGATCTTGACGAGCTGGGGCGCACGCAGGCCAGCACGACACAGGCCACGCTCGACTATCTCGCCAACAACGGCAATGCGCAGTCGGCACAAGCCGTGCGCAACGCTGTCGGCCGCCGGCAAGAGGATCTGGCGCCGGCCATGCGCGAGACCTTGGAAGGGTTCTCGCCGCGCGTTGCAGCCACCAACCAGCCGGCGACCATCGTCGACTCAGCCGATATGATCGAGCAGGCTAGGCAGGCCGGCAGCGTCGCATATCGTGCGGCCTATCGTGGTCCAATCAACAACTGGGAGCTGGTCCAGCGGCTGCCGCGCGTGCTGGCGGCAGCCGAGAACTATGCGGCCGGCCGCTCCGGCGAGCAGGCCGCCGCGCTGCGCCGTGCGGTGTCGCAGTTCTACATCGACACGCCGCAAGGGCGGCTGCCGATGATGACCCTGCAGCAGCTGCAGGACGCGCGCGCGACGGTGCGCGGCCAGATTGGCGAGGCCGTGCGCGCCGGACGTAACGACCTCGTCAACACGCTGCAGCCGTTCTACGATCGCATTACGCAGCTGATGGGGCGCGCGTCTCCGGCGTGGCGGCAGGCCAACGACCAGTGGGCCGACATGAACTTTCTGCGTATCGGTGCCGAGCTTGGCGACGCCTTCGCCACGCGGGCCGGGCCGCAGTACCGACAGCAGTTGCAGGAGTTCCAGCGGCTGGCGCCGGAAGCTCAGAACATCGTGCGCGTGCACTTCCTGCAGAAGTTGTTTGATCGTCTCGACAATCTTGGCGACACGGCCGGCGTGTCCAAGCTGTTCGCCAACGATCATTCCCGCGCGATGATCCGCACGCTGTTCGGGGATGAGGCGGCGGTGGCGTTCACACGTGCGGTGCGGGATCAAAGGGTGGCGGAATCCTCGGGCCGCATGATGGCCAACTCGGCGACGCACCGGCGCGGCGTGGCGCAGAAACAGAAAGACGCAGAGACGGGCCTTGTGGCGGCCGTCGAGAATGCCAGCACGACCGGCGTGCGCAACTGGCTGCTCGAGCGGGCCACGCAGATCATGACGGAGCGGCGCAACCGGCCGATGGCCGACATCCTGACCACGCCGATGAGCGATACCGCGCGCGTGGCACAGCACTTGTACAACCTGCGCCAGCAAGAAGCGCGCTTGCGGCAGTTTGCACAGCCGCGCGTGCGGCAGCCCGGCACGCTTGGTCAGCTCGCTCCGACGCTCAATCCGTTGATGGAAGATGGGACGCGGTGAAACCTCCGTCAGGCACAGGGCCGGGTTTCCTACGACCGCGGTCCATCGGGTCCGCGTCCCAGGAGATTTGAAGCATGGCACAGACCGGCGCGCAAGATTTCGATACGCTTCACCGTGAGTTCCTCATTGACCTCAACGGCGACGGTGTGCCTGACGTAGCCGTCCCGCGTGAGGCGGTTCCGGAGCGCGTGCAGACGGCGCAGATCGGCGGCGCGGCGGCGATACCGAGGTGGTTCAAGGCGTTGGTCGGCGGCGGTGCTGCCGGTGGCGCCGTGGCGGCAGACCGCCTGATCCGTGGCGATGGTCCGTCTCGGCCGCAGGTCTCTCCAGTCGAGCCGGCGCCACCTTCCACCATTGCTGCGCCGACCAACGGCCAGTTCGTCAACTACCTCATGCAACCCCGTGCCGAGGACTTTCCCCGGCCGCCGCGCGGCGGCGTGCTCGACATGCTGCCGGCCCCTGAGCCGGTCGCAGCAGAGGCGCCGCGCAATCCGCTGATGGATGGCCTTAACAAGGCGGCGGGCCTCGTGGACTACTACGCGATGGGTATTCCCTCGACGATGGCGGGCCTCGTCAACGCGGCCATTCCGGGACAGCCGCTCGGTGGGCTCGACGAGGCCAAGGCGTCGGCGGCGCAGGCGCAACGGGACGTGGCTGGCACACGCCTCGGGCGCGATCTAATGGCCATGCCGCAGGCGTTCGCTGGGGCCGGAGCGTCGGGCGCGTTATCGCTGCGGCCGGGGCGCGGTCCGCAGCGCGCCTTGAGCGAGGATGCAGCGGCACGGTTCAACGACGATCTGGCCGCCGGCAACCGCCGCTTGCAGGAGATGAGCACACCGCCACCGGCAGCGTTGACCCACGATCCGCGCGGGCTTCCCATGGGGGAAACTTATTACGACTTCCGCCGCCAGCCGGGCGGCTATGTGCGCAAGGATGTCGACCCGGAGACGCAGGTCATTCGTCAAGCGCAACAGCGGGCCGAGGACCAAGGGGTCGCCTACCAACAGCGCGCGGCAATCCGGGACCGCGAGGCGGCCCGCCAGCAGGCCGAGGCGCCGCTGATGGCGCGGCAGGAGATGACGTCGCGCGTCGATCAGACGATTTCTGACCTGATCCCGAGCTACGAGCCGGCCTATGGCACGCGCGGCAACATGATGAAGCTGTTGCAAGACGTCATGGAGACCACAGGCGCGCAGCCCTGGCAGGTCATCCGGGCGATGACGGACAAAGGCTATGACCTGTCGGGATTGACGCGAGCGGCATTCCAGGCTCCGCGCGAGAGTGGCCGGTTCGGTCGCATGGACGATGAATCCCGCGCTCTGTGGGACATGATCCGCTACGACCAGGACGTTCTTTATCGCCAGCGCGCGGCGCCGTACCAGCCCGCAGAGCGCAACGTGCTCATGGGGCCGGAGCCTCCAATGGCTCGCCCAAACAGATAGAAATGGTCGGCGCTCGGCCCTCCGCAAGAATAGCCAGAAGCTCGCGTTTGGTCCTGGCCATCTTGAACAGGCGTCCGCAGTTGATGTTTTCCGGGTAGTTGCGGATCGCCTCACGGACGTCTTTCGGAAGCGCATCGAAATGCGCGGCGTCCCACCGAAACCATTCGTTCGAAGCTGCCGCGTCCATCGCGCCCTCCGTCATCTGTATTCGAGTCTAACCTAGCTCCTACAACTAGGCAATATCATGCTCGACGCCCTGCGAGTCTTCGACCCTGGCTACCGGGTCACGGATGCCAACGGCAACCCGGAATCCGGCGCCACTATTACCTTCTATCTCGAAGGCACCTCCACGCTGATGGAGGTGTTTTCGGATGACGCGCTGTCCGTGTCGCTCGGCTCCACCGTGACCTGCGACAGCGCCGGCTATCCGACCTCGAATGGCTCGACCCGGTGCATGATCTACACCGGGCTCAACGACTTCAAGGTGGCGATCTACTATCCCTCGACGGGCACCACCATCACGCACGACAACCTGCCCGGCGCGGTCGACAGCTCCACGCTCGGCGGCGGCATGGATGATTGGGAGACCCCCGTCACCGCGATTGCTACCGACACGACCTTGACATCGACGCACTATGGCCAGCTGATCCAGGCCAACCCAACCGGCGGCACGTTCCAGCTGACCTTGCCCTCCGCGGTGACGGCCGGCAACGGCACCCGCATCGGGTGCCGTCACAACGGCACAGCCAACCAGGTCAAACTCGCCACCGTCTCGGGCCAGTACATCAAGACTCCGGGCGGGTCGACCACGGCCGGAGTTGGTCTGACTGGCCTTGGCCATACCATGTGGCTCGTCTCGGACGGCGCGGGATGGGTGCTCGATATCGAGGTGCACCCGATCGGGCTTTCCGGCGTCATCATCGTCGTAGATCGCCTGACGGCGGCCCCGGCCTCGCCGAACGCTGGCGCGCGCTACATTTTGAACGGCACGCCGACTGGAACCTGGCTCGATCTCGGCTACGATCAGCACGACATTCTCGAGTCTGACGGCCAGGGCGGCTGGATCGAGTACAGCCCGACGACGGATTGCGGATGGATTGCCTATGTCCAGGGCGAGGACACGCTGACTCAGTTCCGCGCGTCGGCTTGGGTCGATCTGTCGAACGTCACGGCGCCGTCGACGAGCTACATGCGCTATGCCGTCTTCCAGGACCAGAAGTCAAACGGGACCACGGGCGGTCTGTCGACGGCCAACGCATGGACGGCGCGTGCGCTCAACACCACCGTCGTCAACACGATCACGACCGCCAACGGCGCTGCATCCGACGCTTCCCTCTCGTCAAACGCCGTGTCACTACCGGCCGGGCGCTATCTCGTCTGGTGGTCGTCGGCGTTCTCGCTCGCCGATTCTGTCCAGACGCGTATCAAGTCGACGACGACATCTACAGAGTTGCTGGGTATCGTCTCGCGCTTCATTTCGTCCAACTCGGTATCTGGTATCGCAAGCGGGTCCGGCGTTCTGGTGCTCAGCGGGACGGAGGCGTTCGAGTTACAATACCTTGTCGAGACCGCCAATTCAAACGGCCTCGGCATTGCGCACGGCACGGCGCTTTCTAACACCGAAACTTATGCCACTGTCACGTTCATCGACTTGGAATCTCTGCGCGGTCCACAGGGCACGCAGGGCGCGCAGGGCAACCCCGGCAGTGACGGCGGGCTCGGGCAATGGAACTGGGAAAGCTCGACAAGCTCGGGCCCCTCGAGCGGCGCGATTCGGTTCAACAACGCGACGTTCGCCTCAGTCAGCGCAATCTATTTGAGCGAGACCGACCTCAACGGTAACGGGCTCGCATCCACCATTGCCACGTTCGACGACAGCACGTCGACGATCAAGGGCACGGTCACTGTCCGCGAGAACGGGACTGCGACCAACTTCTGGATTGGTGATGTCACGGCACTGACGGACAACGGGACCGATGTCACCTTGACCGTGACTTACCGCTCGTCGGGTGGCTCGTTCACGGCGGGTGATGATCTCGTCGTGCAGTTCGTGGCAAAGGGCGACAAGGGCGACACCGGCTCAACCGGCTCCGCCGGCAGCACGGGAGCCACTGGCGCAACAGGCGCCACCGGCCCGAACGTCGGGATTGACTATCAATTCTCAACGGGGACCTCGGGTGATCCTGGAACCGGAAAGGTGCTGGTCAACAACGCCACACCGGCGAGCGCGACACAGCTCAACATCTCCGAGAGCAACCGTCAGAGCGCGTCTCAATCGGCCTTCATCGCGACCTGGGACGACAGCACGACGACTGCAACGCGTGGTGTGATCCGTATTCTCGACGTGTCCGCGCCTGGCACGAATTTTCTTGAATACATGATCACCGGCGCGATGACGGATGCAGGGTCTTACGACACGTTCCCCGTGAGTTATATTGGCGGCGCCGGCACGATTGCCAACAACACGATTGTCTCCGTGGCGTTCTTCCGCACCGGGGATACGGGACAGACCGGGGCTGCCGGAACCAACGGCACGAACGGAACCAACGGCACGAATGGCACCGACCCCGGCATCCGCTGGCTGTTCGATACCTCAACCACCACCAACGCCGATCCCGGCTCCGGCGATCTCAGGCTCAACAACGCCGCGCTTGCGAGCGTGACGGAGATCGCGATCTCCTACAGCTCCGGCGAGACCGGCAATCCGAGCGTGGAGAATTTCGTCAAGGCCTGGGATGACAGCACGACGACGGGCACGCGCGGCACGCTGATCCTCAAGAAAGCCTCGGCGCCGCAGAATTTCGCGATCTACACCATCACCTCGGCGATTACGGACGGCACCACCTATGGCCGGTTCACGCTGTCCTATGTGGTGGCGTCTGGCTCGTTCTCGGCGGCCGACGTGCTGGCGGTGCAGTTCACGCGCACGGGAGACAAGGGCGCGGATGGCGCGGGCGCGGGTGATGTGGTGGGGCCTGCCAGCTCGACCAACAACAGCCTTGCCCGCTTCGACGGCACCACCGGCAAGCTGCTGAAGGACGGTGCCGTTATCGGCACCGATGTGCAGGCGTATGATGCGACGCTCGCCGCGCTGGCCGCCTACAACACCAACGGGATATTGACGCAGACGGCGGCGGATACGTTCGCGGGCCGGACCATCACCGGCACGGCCGACCAGATCACCGTTACCAACGGTAACGGCGTTTCCGGCAACCCGACGCTCTCGCTGCCGGCCGACGTCATCATTCCGACCGTGCTGACGGTGCCCAACACCGGCCTGCATCTGCTCGACACCAACGCCAGCCACGATCTGATCATCGCGCCGGGCAGCGATCTGACCGCCGACCGCACGCTGACGCTGACGACGGGCGATGCCGCTCGTACCGTTACCATTTCCGGCAACGCCACGATCAGCCAGGATTACTCGACGACGGGCAATCCGCAGTTCGCCACGATCGAGCTGGGAGCGGCGTCCGATACCACGCTATCCCGCTCAGCCGCCGGGCGCCTGGCCGTGGAGGGCAAAGACGCGCTGCTTAAGGGGCAGACCGACACGCTGACGACGGGCTTTTCGGTGACGCCAAACAACATCGGCACGGTTTCCTCGGGCACCAATACGCCCGACCCGGCGCTCGGCAACTATCAGTACATGACCAACAACGGTGCCCACACGCTGGCGGTGCCGGCGTCAGATTGCGCCATCGACATCCTTGTCACCAACGGCGCCAGCGCTGGCGCCATCACCATCTCCGGCAGCTACACGGCGCCGTCCGGCGGCGGCGGCGACACCTACGCGACCACCAACGGCAACAAATATCTGCTGATGATTCGGCGCATCAACTCGGTGTCGACCTACGCGTGGAAGGCCTTGCAATGATCATTGATGCCGAGGGCACGCGCCTGTTTGGGCGCCATCTGATCCTGCCGCGCACGCACGAGCGGCGCGCGTTGCAATGGTGGATGGGTCAGGGCGACCGCACGCATTACAAGATCGCAGTCTACTCCCGCTACAGCGCGCAATTACTCTGGCAACAGCCCTTCGAGACGCTGATCGACGCCACTCTGTTCAAGGGGGCGTTTGACCTCGGCGACCGTCCGCTCGGATGCCCGTCATTCGAGGTCGACGTCGATTGCTACGTTTTTACGGTCGATTCCTACACCTCGACGGGGAGTACGACGTGGACCTGTCCGAGCGGTGTCACAACCACCGACTGGCTGGCGGTGGCCGGTGGTGGGGGCGGCGGCGCGGATGCGACCTACAACGGCGGCTTTTGGTACGCGGGCGGCGGTGGTGGCGGCGGCTATCTGGAGCAGACCGGCAAATCCGTGACCCCGAGCACGGGCTACACGGTGACGGTCGGCGCGGGCGGCGGCGGCGGCGCCTCGGCGGCAGCCAACGGCTCGGCGGGTGGCAACAGTGTCTTTGATACCGGCACCGCCAACGGCGGCGGCGCGGGGGCCGGGTCGCTCGGCTATCAGACGACGGCTGGATTGAGCGGCGGCAGCGGCGGCGGTGCCTCGGGTGGCGAAATCGGCGGCGCAAAATCGGGCGGCAGCGCAACGCAGGGCGCGAGCGGCGGCGGCACCGGCTACGGCAACGCAGGCGGCTCGGCTGACGTGATGCCGGTCGCGGGCGGAGGTGGCGGGGCGGGTGCCGCGGGATCGAGCTTCGTGACCTCCGGCGGCGGCGGCTCGGGCCGGTCGTCGTCGATCTCGGGCGGGTCGGTCACCTACGCGGCCGGCGGCGCTGTCAACTCGTCGAGCGCCGGCAGCGCGAACACGGGCAACGGCGGTGGTGGCGGCTATGGCAACGGCACCATTGGCCGTGCTGGCGGCTCCGGAATCGTCATTCTGTCCTACACCGCATCAGCGGTGGCGTTCAAAACCGGCTTCAACATGCCAATGCTGGGGATGTGAATGCAACTGGTCGGATACAGGCTCATTGACGACGCCACGCAGAACGTGGTGCGGGAATGGGGCGGCTCGTTCGAGATCTGCCCCGGCGTTCCCAACCCGGTTGTGCTGCCGAACGGCGACCAGGTCTGCGGCATGTCCCCGGACACGAGCGCCCACGGATACACGCTGGCGTCGTGGTATCGCGCCAAAGAGCTGGCGCAGGTCAAGTCCGAGGCAAAAGCCAGGATCGATGCCGACGCCGAGGCAGCGCGCCTCAAGTACGTGACGGCCGGCGCTGGGCAAGCCCTGACCTACGACCGCAAGCGCAGGGAGGCGCTGCAGGCAATCGACGATCCGGCGCCGAGCGCAAGCAAATACCCGGTGCTGAGTGCCTCGATCGGGATCGAGGTTCCCGACACCGGCAATGCGAAAGCCGACTTCGACGCCATCTCGCAGGTGGTGATTTCCAAGGAGCTGGCCTGGGCGCAACTGGCCAAGGCAATCGAGGTCAAGCGGCTGGGCGCGAAAGCGGCGATCGAGGCGGCGACGACGGTGGAGCAGGTGCAGGCGGCAGCGCAGGTCACGTGGCCATGAAACTCAGTCCGGCCGGCTTGGACCTTATTTGTCAGTTCGAAGGCTATCACCGCGCGCTGCCGGATGGTCGGTGCAGGGCCTACCGCTGTCCGGCTGGCGTGCTCACGATTGGCTGGGGCTGCACAGAAGGCGTTCGTGAGGGCATGGTTTGGACGCGCGAGGAGGCGCAGGCGGCGTTGGCACGCGAGCTGGCCAAGTTCGAGGCCGGCGTGATCCGCCTGACCACGGTGCCGCTCAATCAGAACCAGTTCGACGCGCTGGTGTCGTTTACGTACAATGTCGGTCTGGGCGCGTTCGAGCGCTCCACGCTGCGCAGGAAGTTGAACGCGGGAGACTATCGCGGCGCGGCGAGTGCATTCAAGCTCTGGAACAAGGGCGGCGGTCGCGTGCTGCCGGGCCTTGTCAATCGCCGGGCGCGCGAGGCCACGCTGTTTCTGACGCCAATGGATGAGCCGGAAGCACCGGAGATGCCGCAGAAGGTCGACCCGTCTCCTGCGCCGGTCAGCAAGCCCGTGCTGGCGACGGCGGCGGCTGGCGGCGGGGCCGTCATCCCCCTCGTGCCCACGGCCATCACCGACAACCTCGGGGCTGCCGAAGGATGGCAAGGCGTCGGCACTCAGGTTGCGTCCCTCGGCGCGTGGGCGATCAGCTCCCCGCTGGCGCTGCTGATCGTGGTCGCCATGGTGGCCCTGCTGGTGCTGCCCCGCTTCGTGAGGGTGTCATGATCTGGCTCGCGCAATTCGCGGCGACGCTCGCTGGCCGCCTCAGCATCATCGGCGGCGGGCTGGCCGCGCTGTTCGGCGTCTATCAGTACACGAAATTCCAGGGCGTCAAGCAGGAGCGTGCGCGCGTCAAGATCGAGAGCGAGAAACGCGATGCGAAGGCGCAGCCTGCTCGCCGCGCTGCTGAGCGCGACCCTGACAGCGTGCTCCGGAAATACCTCCGGGACTGACCGTGAGGTGGTGTGCCGGTCCTGGCTGCCGATTTCCGTGAGCCGCAAGGATGTGCTGACGGAGGGCACCGCGCGCCAGATCGCCGGCAACAATGCGGCATCCGAAGTGTGGTGCGGCCAGCGTCCGATTGCGAAAGAATCCCCCGCCCGCGTTGCGTCATCCACAGCCCCAACGCGTTGATCCATGAGACTGATCATGCACCGAGACGCCGAGATCACCGATGCGCTGGCCGCCCTTCGATCTTCACGCGATACTGGCACAAATCCATCAGGACATTGGATGGATACGAGGCCAGCTCAGCGCGAATACAGACCGGCTCGACCGGATCGAAAACCGGCTGGACAAGCGGCGCCTGTCGCTGCCGGATCTGCTGCCGTGGATTTACGGCGCGGTGATCCTGGGGCTGGTGATCATCGGAAAGTTGACGGCGCTCGAAGGCCTCGGCCTCATCCAGCCCGGAAGATAGGTTGGCTCTGGTGTGGCGCATGCTGCGTGATCGCCGGGGCCGTGCTGGTGATGTAGGCGGCCCTTGATTAGCGATCCAAAATCCAGCCGTCTGCGGCGGCTCCGAGCTTGTGCAGATCGCGGCGCGCTGCCGCCTTGTCTTGCGTCTCGACACGGTCAATCAGTAACTCAACTATCTCTGGCCCAACGCGGCGTCGGCCGTTGAGCATATCGGACAGGTAGGCCGCGCTGATTCCTACTCGCGCAGCGGCCTCTTGTTGCGTCACGCGCTCACGTTCCAGCATCTTCCTGATGTACCACGCTGGCGTGAATTGATCCGACATGGCGGGCCCCTTCTAGGCTTCGTACAGCTTCTCGATATTATCGTCCCACGCCTTCGCGACGTCGGCGCCGAGAGGTTCCTGTTTCGTCCAGACCGTTACGAGCGACGCTGTGAATCCGTTCGCCCGTTTGGCCTCGTCGGTCAGATTATCCGGCCAGTACAGGTGATCGCACTCCCCGGTCGGATTGCGAATGGCGACCTCTCCGCCGCAGTGCTTGCACTTCTCAGGCATCGGCCCGGCCTCCAGTGCCATTTCAGAAGTTGCTGCGATCCCAGCCGCGATCGGCATCAAGAGCCGCGTGCGCCTCATCGCGCTCGTAGCGCTCAACATCACGGGCTTCGCGCTCGCACTCGACCTTCCCGCACGTGTCGCTGCGCCGGTAGTGGCGATCCTCGATGACGCCCATCGATGCGCCGCAGTTCCAGCAGTGGCGCTCGCGCGCTTTCGGCTTCGGTGTGTCGGTCATGGCGGCCCTTGATGTTCGGATTGGGACCGCCGGGCCGCTAAGCCCGGCGGGGTGATTTCTAGCGCGGCGGAGCCAACCACCTAATCTCTCGCCTGCGGCCGTCTATCCGACCTGTCACACACGCTTCCGGCTAGGCCGGTTAGAGATTGCGCCGTGTCCGTTCCCTCCGGGTCCAAATCCTGCCTCGCCTGACCCGCGCGGCTTTTGGTGGCAGGAATCTCAGCGGCCATCATTGTGCGTTGTTGATCGCGTCACCGAGAGCTTTCGTTGTGGCCATGGCTTCGGCTTGCGCGACAGCAAGCTCAATCGCCGCCTTTTCCCGTTCGTCGTAGTCCAATGGCACGTTCATCATGCCAAGACGGCGAACGCGCTCGCGAGCATTGAAATCGGCCTCGGCCAGATCAGCAATCGTCTTCTTCTCCTCGTCGCTAAGCATGGCGGCCCCTGATGTTCAAATCGATCCGTTGACACGGTTGCTGGCTAGTGCATGGTATTCCGCATCCAGCTCAATGCCGATGAATTTCATGCCTAGCCGCGCTGCCGTTGCACCGGTCGCGCCGCTCCCTGCGAATGGGTCAAGCACCATTCCGCCCGGCGGGCATGAGTACAGCAACAAGTGTTCAATCAACTCTTCCGGCTTCTCAGTCGGGTGGGTGGCTCTGCCGTGCATCGACCGCACCTTGAGCACGGATCGTTTTAGCCTCTTTCCGCCATCCGGCGATACGAAGTGCGGTTCGGCGTGCGGCTGGTGCCGCCAGTGTGACGGGGGGCGCTTGTGGCGCCTCGTAGGACGAAGATCCGGAGCGGCTACGGTCGGCGGTGACTTGAACACTGATGCCCACTTCGACGACGCCAAGCGCCACTGCACAACATGCTCATGGACGCGCCGGAAGCGGTCATTGTGAAGGCCGGAGCCGTTGTGCTTCTCCCATATCACGTCCTGCACAAACTCCCATCCGGTCATCTCAGGCGCCAAGTTGAGCAGAGAGCGCGCCGAGCAGAACAGCCATAGCGACCCGCTCGGCTTGAGCACGCGGGACGCTTGCTGCGTCCAGCCAAGAAGCGGCTTGTCCCACAATCGCGTGATCTCGCCATAGGGCGGGTCAGCAACGATGCAATCGACGCTCGCCGCTGGCAGCGCCGCAATGACTACGAGTGCGTCGCCGTGGATGACGGAGGCAGTCGGTTGCACGGTAGCAAGCATGGACGGGCCTCAAATTGCGTTTCGATCAGTGGCCGTCTCTCCGGCCTGCCGCACCACTTGACAGAGACATATCACCCCAGGTGTCGGGGCCGCTTGTGGCGGTGGTGGTCCCGGCAGACCGCACCAGCTTGCGCTGGCAGCTACACCCCGAGCGAATGCCGGACGCTGGGGAATTGGATGGGCCTCCAGTGCCAGTTCAGAAGTTGCTGCGATCCCAGCCGCGA
>Ga0075458_10000420_pt1 | contig 13850 bp, 33 predicted proteins | sample DEB3_08_DNA_FD_77576 | JGI IMG/M metagenome (GOLD analysis project Ga0075458, IMG submission 77576) | Aqueous microbial communities from the Delaware River and Bay under freshwater to marine salinity gradient to study organic matter... | ecosystem: Environmental > Aquatic > Marine > Coastal ... | reverse complement strand
CAATAAGCCCTAGAACCCCACCAGTAGCCGCGGCCTCAAAGAAAAGATTGTGCGCGTGGTCCTGGCTCGTCACGCCGTAAGCCTCAACCCAGGCCGGGTTTCTGAAAACCTCGGCCACGGTCACAAAGTTGCCGGGGCCCCAACCCAGCCACGGCCTAGCCTGGAACGCATCAAGCGCGGCCCGCCAAGTCACGGCCCGGCCAAGATCCGATAGTGGCCTTATGTAGAAGGCGATGCAGATGCCGGCCAGCGCGGCGATCACGGCCCAGGCCCGGCCCCTCGGCGTAAGTGTATACCAATGTAGATACACCAGTCCCAGGCCAGCGGCCAGCCAAGCCCCCCTTGACCCACTTACCCACAATCCCACCATGACAAAGGCGGCTTCAAGGGGACCGCACAGGGGCAGGGCCATGACGAGCGCGGCTCCAAGGTAGAAGGGGCTCCCCATAAAAGAGTAAGCCCGCCCCTCGGCCCACCCTGGCCCCGCTATTTGGAATAGGCCCATCTTCTGCATGATGGCAATGGCAGAGAGGCCAAGAGCGCCCCGGACTATGCCGTCATGGAGAGCGGCGCGGTCCTCGGGCCCCACCCCATACCAATAGGGGGCCAGGACAAGGCAGGCCAGGAGCCCGGCGCTATAGGAACCGTGCAGCCCGACAGCGGAAATTCCGGGGTCCGTGCTGGTCCAGCTCGTCACGGCCAAAACGGCGGCGTATAGGAAGAGGGGCCAGCTCCAACGCTTCGGGGTAAAGGACAGCCACAGGCCCCCCGCCGCGATCACGGCCAGCTTGCCAAGAGAGAAGCGGCCAGCCAGGCTCGGCCAGTAGAAGAGCAGGAGGGCGGGGGCTAACAGCCGCATTGACAAACATGGACTGGGTTCGTCTTCTTGCGGCATTGCGAGTGATCGGGCGGCCCGCCGCTCGGTGCGCCGTACTTCTCGGGCCAATCCGATGTATCGCTACAAGGAATACACTTTAAGATCACGCCCTCGCCCTCCCCAGCGCCAGCAGAACCCTATAAAGAAAGCGCTGAGACTGGACATCATCGTATTTGGAAAGGACTTCTACGGCGTCACGCCATATGAGGATGTCGCGGTGGGTGGTCATTTGATCCTCGGCCATGGAATATCAACCGTTACGGTTGGGCTTCCGCTGGTTGGATTTGGGTATGCCGGCCCAAGGCCGTGGGCCTTCAATATGGCAAGCATGTTGTCCAGCGGCAACGGTTCGCCGGGACAGGCCGGGTCGGGCTCGAAAACAAGGACGACGCTTAGCGTAGACTTCACAGCTCCCCCGCCGCCTTAAGGGCTTCTTCCGCCTTCTCGATCATCGCCTGTAGTTTCTCCGGGTAAATCGTGCATCCGGCCAACTTGCCCTCAAACCAAATCTTTTTATCTGGAACCTCAAGGGCTATCTTTAGCGCCGCAACCAAGGCGGGGTAATTGTTTACAGCTTTTTCAAGATAGGCCGCATTGGCGCGGGCCTCGGCCTCCCCAAGATTGGGATTATCCGAGTAGCGAAGCGTCCCCAGGTACGGCTTGCCTTCAGTCCAAAGGATTAGGACTCCTTTAGGGCCGTCCTCAACCTTCCACGGCAGCGGGCTAGGGGGGGTCATTTATATTCCTCACTGAGGGCGGCGCAGTAGCGAAGGTGCGCCATTGCCGTTTCTTTGGTTGAGCCAACGGGGGTAAGCCGCGCCAGCTCATCAAGTTTCCCGAGCCAATAAAAACCCTTCTCGAGGGCTCTTTCGTATTTTTCCCAGTCTTCAATGTCCTTTTGGGCAAGAAGGCAGCAGGAGCGGGTCATGGGGCCTCCGGGGTTATTCCATACACAGCCGCAATGTCCTTAACGCGGGCCTCTTTTTCCTCCCGGGTCATCTTTGAAATAGCCGCCTTCCGGGCCAACTGTCTTTCGTCAAACTCACGAATCCGGCACGGGCCGCAACGACCCTGCTGGGATAAAACCCCCGCCGCCGCTAGTAGTGCTTTTTCGTTTTCAGCACAACCGTTCCAAGAAAAATCCACAGACTCGGCAACTTCTGCCCCACACTTACACCCCTTCACAACGCTAATTTTAAGTATCAAGATTCCCCCGGTTTGCTTCTATAGATAATGCGGGCCCCTGAGAGGCGAAATAAGGCCCAGCGTAAACTTTGACCACCCGACCCCCCAAAAACCCGCCCAACGGCCCCTAGCCCCAAAACGGCACCCCAACACAAAACACCCCCCCTCTATCCTTGGGAAGTTTTATAAATCGGGCTATGGGAGCGACCCGCTGCCAAGATCGCTTTTTGGGCATCCGAAACAATACGCCGCACTTTTGCCCCAAACCGCGGCAACACAACATCAGCCAAAGAAGCCGGAACCCAAAGCACGGCCTCACCATCCAACAGCTCTGCTTTCAATCCATGCTCACCGGCCAAAGCACGGACCAACTGCTTCTGAGAAGTCCAAACCCGAAAGGACTTAGACTCAGGAACAATCAGGATTTCCGTGCCGCATAACCGGCCTTCGACAAGATGGGCAGGCTTCCGAACCCGGACCAGCCACTTTTCCCTCTCGTCGGCATCGTCCCGAATTACTCGGAACGGCTTTTCAACGCCCAGCACCTTCAACGACTCAACGACCTCGGCAATGGTCATGCGGCTCCTTTGCCCAAGGTAATAAACTATACCCGGAGAACTTTTTTAAATCAACCCGAATCTCTGAGAGTGAGGGAGGCGGGGTTGATATACAACTACAATCAGCCCGACGGCGGGACCCCGGCCCCCCCGGTGGGGTATATTAGCCGCCTTGGTGGCCGCACTGTGGCCGATACGCCAGCCATAACGGCGAACGGTCAGAGAGCGTCAGAAGCGGTCAGGACGAACGGAGCGATATAGAGCGCCATTCACGGCTGACAACGCCAAGACGGCGGCTGACAATTATGGGGCGAGAGAAAAGCGTAGTAATTCATTGATCTTTTCTTTTCGACTAATGATAATGTGCATTATGTCACCGTTCCGGCGCCGTCCTCTGCTGACGCCTCCTGACAATCCTGACATCTGCCGACATTTCCTGACATCGGTCCCCGCGCACGGCTCACGGCGACGGCGCGGCGCGGCGTCATAGGTTCCCCTCAACGCCTTAAACCATGTCCAAGGTTCCGGCATTCATTCGTGATTTTCAACGGCGCTGCGCTGGGCTGTTAGTATCCCTTGGTTGGTCGTCTTGATATGGCCGTCCTTCGGCGGCGATCAAGACTTATGGTGCCGTTTGCTGTGGGTTGGATTAACGGCGTTCAACGGCAACGGCGGGCTTTTGACGGGGTGCCATTTAGTCGCGCCGCTTCGCTTGGCGCTTGGGTGGTATGCTGTTTTGTTTGCTGTTCGTGCTGTGTGGATGCACAAACGGAGATTAAAGCCGTGCTGTCGCTACCGCTCCGCACCCAAGGTATTTGTCTTTTATAGTGTCGGGGTCCTAGGCGTTTTGTGGGTCCTTCGTTTTCCTATAGGCGGTTAAAGGATGCGTCAGGCTGGTCTTTGTGGATGCTATGGGCTCTATGCCTTACCGTCTAACTCAGCTTCAATGAGCCTTCTAAGCCATGCTGAGACGGTCCTGTCGTCGGCCTTAGCGGCCTTGTCTATCTTGGCCCAGAGGGCGTCTGATATCCAGAAGGTGCGGCGCTTGCTGTCGGGTTTTAGGACTCTAGGCCGCGTCATTTGCCCTCCGCTTTGGCGATGGCGGCGCAGGCGCAGCAGGTCGGGAAGCATCGCGGCGGGTTCTCGGGGTCCTGATGGTGGCGCGGGGCCTGAAACTCGTCGGCGGTCCATAGGTAGATACGCGGCTGACCAAAGCTCAGCGCCTCGGCCATGACAGAGCCGTCGGAAAGGCGGCGGTAGCGCACATCGGACATGGCGAGCGGGGCGTCTGCTGGCGTGAACGGCTTACCGCTGGCCCACAGAACGGCAGTCTCAGGCGTCCAGCGGAACAACGGCCCCGGCATGTGCGAAGGCGCGGCGGGTTTCTTGGCGTTCATGTTAGCGGGCCTCCAGCATTTTGATTAGCTTGGCCTTGTGCGTGTGGCAGAAGGCGAGGTGCTGGGCCACATCGGCGGGGCGAAGGTCAGCGGATCGCGGCGACTCAATATCAATAAACCGCTGGCACTCAGAGATGGCCTCGACGATCTTGCGGCGCTCGTAGTCCGTCATCGGCGTGTTCGTGTTGTTCATGAGTTAAGTATAGCACAACGCCATACTCTTGTCAAGGGCTATTTTCAGGCTTAAGGGACAAATAAATACGGGGCCTTTTCCTGTCCAGCGGCTGCTGTTCGTACAACACCGTTTTGATGAGCGCGTCGTCCTTGATGACCTTGCAGTATTCCAATAGGTGCCAGAGGGCGTCTTGAATGCCTGGGGCGTCGCGGCGTCGTAGGTCGCCGGGAGTGTACAGGATTATGGCGGTTGTGATGGTGTCTATGGGCTTCTTTAGGCCGCGCTGTTCCATGAGCTGGCGCTGCCAATCTGCCCGCCACTTCTTGAACTCGGGCTTGGCGTAATGGCCTCCCCATCTCGTGATCTGCATGGCGTTCTTGCCGCTTCTGCATTGGCCTAGGAGCGTGTAGGTTTCAATCACTGTTTCCCCGCCATCCGCTCCAGCGCATCCGCGGCCCTTTTGGTGTCCTTGGCTATGCTGGCGTCGTTCTGCACTTTTCGTACCGCAAAATAGCCCCCGGCAAGGATGAAGGCCCAGAATCCCAGGAGTATCAGGATGGCCGTCGGGACCATGACTTCTTCGGCGCTTGCGTGTTCTTTCATTGTGGCTCCTGCTTGGTTTGAGAGCGCGTACAGCCGCAGTCACACCGCTTGAATGGGTGGTGAGGGCAAAGGCAGTTCTCGCAGTTAATAAGTTTCCTCCCTGCACGGCTTGCAAGCGCAGGCGAGGCTATGACAGCGGGCATGGTCGCCCTTGCGGCACATGGCGCATATGTACGCTTTTCGTTCCTGGTGTATGCATGGACCCTTCAGCTTTTGCGGCATGGCGAATCCTCCTGAGTTTGCGGTTAAAAAGCCTCTTGCTGGCGAGGGACTGGCAGGGCGTCATTCGTAGTCATCCCCGAATATTTCCCGGAATGTCAGGCCGCGCCAATTGTCCCGGACCTCCTTTGCCCGCTTTCTGATCGCGTCCAGCTCGTCTTGCTTCATTTTCGCTCCTGGGCCATCGCCCAAAGTACGCCTGTCTTGGTGAGCGGGATCTTCGACAAGCCGCCGTCTTTGCGGCGAACATCAACGGTGATCCTCTGGGCGGCAATCCAGGCCCAAATCTCGGCGTCCAGTTTCTTTTCTGCGGTCATCCCTTCTTCTCCTTGAGGTATCCGGCCCGCTTGAGGGCGCGGACTACACGCTCCGCCCTCTCTTCGTAAATGCAGCTGGGGTGATCTTTGTGGCCGCATATAGCCTCACGAACAACCTCCTCCGCGCTTCTCTTCTTTTTCATTTCCCCTCCCTCTTGGGCTTGGACTTTTTGGGCCTGTACTCATCACACCGGCAGGGCTCGACATAGAACGGCCCGTAATTGCAGAACCTTCCCTGGGGACTACCGCCTTTAAGGTGGGCGTACTCGCTGTGACCGCAAACGCAGTCTGGCTTCTTCTTACCCACGCCGTCCTCCTTTCTCCCCGCGCTCGGCGGCGGGCTTCAACTTCTTCTGCCAACTCCGAACCCAGCACTCGGAGCAAAGCAGCCAGAAATTGCCATCTCTCGTTCCGCAAGAAATGCAGGTGTGGTTCACGGCTCCACCGTCTTGGCGGCGGGTTCGGATTCGTACAGTTCGCGGAATCGCCTTACCTCTTGCGCGAGAATCTTCCCCTGTTTCTCATCCTCGTTCCCAGTCGCCACGTTGAACCACGCCAGGGCCGCATCGACGGCGCTCCTGTTCTTGGGCGTGGAATCACCGGGCGCGGCTTTCGAGAGGGCCGATTCCAGAAGATGAATCCTGTCCCTGCTCGCAACTGGCACCCCGCCCCGTTTCAGCAGGAACAACATCTCGTTTGCTAATGCCAATAGCTCTCTGCACTTGGGGCAGTCGGTCATGGGGCAACTCTCATGATCGTCATGGCCCAGTAGTCGGCGGTGTCCCAAAGCTGGGCCGAAAGACGGCGGTGCCCTTCAGCCGTCTCGGGCTTCTTGGCTTGGATGTTCCGCGCCGTCGCCTCCTCGTCCATGGCGGCAGTGCTCAGAGCCCGGCATATGTCGGTGTTCTTCATCGCTCTCTCCTCTTCTCTTCGCGGCGGGGGGTCATAGGCAAAGCACATTACGCAGAACGCGCAGCGCCCCCTTCTGCTCCCAAACCGTCGTCGTGTTAATTGGGGATTGCCCGCTGTCGGCAAGCAGGGTATCTGCCAGCTTTCGCTCCAGGCTTCTTATCTCTGCCTCGACGCATTCTTTAGTAATCGCGGCCTTTTGTCTCTCGGTCATTTCTTGTCTCCCAGGGCGGCGAGGGCATAGAATCCTCGGCAGTTGTCGTCCGGCTTGCCGACACAGCACAGGTGGCAATCCTCCCGGTTCTTCGTGTGCCTGACGAGAGCCCGCAAAGCGGCCTTCGTCTCCTTGGCGGTGGACTTCAAGGCGGCGAGTTCGGCCTCGGCCATTTCGGCCCGCTCCCAGGTCATGCGTTGGGACGCCAGGGCATCGCCCAGCTCGGCTTTCAGCTTCTCGATTGCCTCGCGCTGAGCTTTCAGGGTCTTAGCGTCTTCCTGCATCTCGGTCTTGTACGCTTCAACCTCGGCGGTCAGGCGGGAGAGTTCAGCCTCCTCATCCGTCAGCCCGCCAGCAAGGGGGGCGCGGCGGGTGTTCCACGCCCTAACAGCATCTTCCACCTCGTCGCATTGAGGGCCTGTCCCGTTGCAGGACAAGCAAGTAACCCACATGTCCACTCCGTCACCGTCTATCTTCACGATGGATTTAGGGCACCAAATGCACGGCAATAGCTTCACTTCGGCGGGGTGGGTCATTGGATTTCCTTGCCGCTTTCGGCAGCTTTGACGCATTCTTGGTAGTAGGCGACGGCCTTCCGCAATTCCTTCTTGGGCGTAGCCCCGCCAGCGTGGCTGATGGCTACGAGAATCAGGAACTCGCGGGCCTTCGGAAGTCGGCGGCGTCCTTCAGCGCGGCTCATTGAGGCGGGCTGGGTCATGGGGTGGCTCCGACGGCTTCGAGGGCGGCGAGGCAGATGGCGAGGGGGAGCGTCTTGGCTGCGACATGACCCGGGACCGGGTTATCCCAGTATAACATGCACTCCGTATCGCCGGCCCAGGCTCCGGCCATTGCCCCCTCGGCGTTGACTCCGAAGTATGCGGACCATTCGCCGCCAGAGTAGGAATCCCCATAGCGGTTCTCAAAGCAGGCGAAGCATCCCCCCTTCTCTCGCAGGGCCTCGACGACCCGCCACGCGGCGGCGATGTCGGTGCTGAACGGAGCGAGTCGAGCCCCGCCAACCCGCATCATGGCGGGGTAGTGTTCGCGCATCCAATCCGCACCCATCACCTTCTCCGCTACGAGCGCGTCCAGTTCTCTACCGGCTTCCATTGGCTCCCCCCTTCCGGCGCTTTGACGGACGACGGCAGAAGCAGCAGCCCTTCATGCTGGGGACCCAACACAGACGGCAGTGGCGCTTTCTTCCAGGCAGGCATTTCTTACCCACGCTTCCCTCTCTTGGCCTGCGACATGGCGGCGTCCAGATTCATATGTGCGTCAATCTGGTCCCGCGTTTTCGGATTCCACGCCGCAGCCCAGGACGGCGAAAGCTTTTCCATCAGCCAGTCTAGGCGCTCAGTGTCCGTCGGCTTCTTGGCCTTCTTCATTTCTTCGGCTCCCCCTCGGGCGACGGCGGCCTTGAAACACAGGCGGGGCATTGGCCGTCTTGGCAGTCGTGGGGGGTCATTTGCGAAGCCTCTCGATCAGCGCCTTGGCCTCTTCGAGCGTTTTGGGCTCCCCAAGCAGAAGGTCGGCGCAAGTGCTTCCGCTGGCGTATTCGCTCTCCGTGCCTTCGCCAGCGTGGAATGAGTGTGGGGCTCCACAGCAATTACAGCCCTCGTCGCTGGCCGTCATTCCGGTAATGGATTCCCACTCCCGGATTCCTTCGGACAGACTGTTAAAGTGCTTGCTGGCGGCTTCGGCGGCGCATCCAAGCCAGCGATCATCGGCGGCGTCAACAGCGGTAAGGCTGTCGTAGCGCCGATGACCGGGGCAACCCTTGGCCTCTTTGCAAATATCCTTCTTGCTTTCCGGCCTCCTGCCGAAACCTTCGTACTTGCTGTGGCAGAAATAGGACCCGCCCCACTCCACGGTCCACCCGGCCTTTTCCAAGGCCAGCCAGTCCTTGTCCTTCAGCCACCATCTACCACCGGAATTGTTAGACGAATACTCGACCAAAACCGTTTTCTTTTTCACTTGCCCTCCTGTATCTCCAATCCGTACTTCTCGGCAAACTCGCGGGCCTTCGTGGGCGAGGAAAAGCCCGTCCCCTCAAAGAATCCGTTTTCGCGTTGAAGGCTGTAAGTCGGCCCAAACTTCCCGAAGGCGGGGATTTGCGGAGGGTGACTTTCATTGGGAAGCCTTGGCCTTGGCTGGATAGGTTAACTCCCAGGTCGGATGATATGGGCCGCGCTCTTTTGGCTCTCCGTCCCACTGAATGTAGACGAAGGCCCCGTAAGCCGATTTGACCTGTCCGTGCTGGCCGCCCTTCTTAACGACGGCGCAATTCTTCGTCAGGTCCAGGCCGTAATACTCGTTGATGTAGTCGAACTGGCGATCCATATCACACCGCCTCCGCGCCGGGCCAGGAGGCAACTTCATCATCAAACCATGCATCCCACTTGGAGCGCGTCAGGCTTCCCTCCATTCCCATCCCGTCGGGGCGGCGAAATCCAGAGTTCCAGTAGTAAGACGCCATTGGTCCAGACAACTTGGATTTGTTCTGGCGAGCGCATTCTCTGGCATCAGATTCAACCGCCGCCCACGCTCCGGTAATTTCAATCGCGTTGTTCATGTCCTTATTATAATGGTACCACTATACCTTGTCAAGGCTTATTTTAATGGTACCCCTTGATTTCTTTTGGCCCCTCGGCTATACTCATACCGTGGCAAAGAAGGGATACTGCGAACGATGCGGCAAGAAACTGCCCATGACCGTGGCTTGGCAACGCTTCTGCTCCGAGAAGGGCAAGAACAACCGCTCCAAGTGCGCCAACCAATACTGGGCGCAAAAGAACTACTACGCCAAGCACCCCGACGCCAAGCCCCGCAAGACCGCCAAGAAGAAGGCTTAGAGGGGTGGGCATTAGAAAAGCTTTCCTTGCGCCAGTTCGGGCGCTATCCGCTTCTCAGCGATAGCCACATACTCGGGGTTTAGTTCGCAGCCGATAAAGTTGCGCTGGTACTTTGCCGCCACTAGCCCGGTGGTCCCTGCGCCCATAAACGGGTCCAAGACTACCCCCCCCTGTGGCGATCCAGCCAGGATGCAGGGCTTTATCAGGTCCTCTGGGAATGTGGCGAAGTGGGCTTCTGCGAATGGTTTAGGGTTGACGGTCCAAACGCTCCGCTTGTTGCGGGTTTCAGTTATGGCCCTGAACGCTTCGCGGCCTTCCAGCGCATTGGTATTTCCGTTGAAGTCGCCGCGCTCGACTGATTCTATTCCTGAGTCGGCAAATACGGCCTTCTCTTTAATCGCTTCGTGGTCGTAGCAATACTGCGCCGACTTGGAAAGCAAAAACAGGTATTCGTGGGCCTTGGTCGGCCTGTCGGTGACGCTCTCTGGCATGGGGTTCGGCTTGTGCCAGATAATGTCTGAGCGCAGATACCAGCCGTCGGCGCGGAGGGCGAAGGCGACAAGCCAGGGGATGCCTACTAGGTCCTTTGGCTTAACGCCATGATTCAAACGCTGGCTCATTTCATAGCGTGAGCCAGCGTTTGATAGCTGTTTTTTACTCGGGCCACCTGAACCTTTGAAGTCGGATGCGTAGGAGTCCCCGATATTGAGCCACAGCGTCCCGTCATCGCGAAGCACCCGCTTTACTTCGCGGAACACTTCGACCATGGAGCGCACATAGGCGTCCGGGGTTGCTTCTAGCCCAAGTTGGCCTGACACCCCGTAGTCCCGAAGGCCCCAATACGGCGGGCTAGTCACGGCGCAATTAACAAATCCATCCGGCCATCCCCGCATAGTCTCGCGGTTGTCTCCCCTGTAAATCTTGTTAAGCTCGGGCGTCACGCTACCACCTCCCACCTACCTTCCCTCCGCAGCCCAGCGGGCAGGAATGGCCGCAACACATTCCTGGCACAGCATCTCTCCGCAGTTTTCGCACTCGGTAAACTTGTCGTCTTTCAAAACAGTTTCCCCTGTGAGCTTTCTGCCGCTATCTTCGCATTGGCCATCTCGATATATTCTTTGGTTAGTTCAGTACCAAGATAATTCCTACCCAACGAGAGGGCAGCGAGGGCTGTCGTGCCCGACCCCATGTAGGGGTCAAACACGATATCGCCCGCATCCGTTGCCGATTCCACTATTCGCTTGGCTAACCCCAGCGGGAATGGTGCCGGGTGCGGGTTGTTTTTCTCGGGGCTGAATCTCCATATATCGCCATACCCGACAGAATCCCTCCTTGGTTTCCATTCGGGACCAGCTATTACAAAAATGCGCTCAGATTGGGGAGCAAAGAAACTTCCAGAAAAATTGACCATGCAGCATCGGTCCCAGACTATTTCTTGTCTGATTGGGATCGGGATCAATCGCCTTCTGTCATCGTACACACCGCCATCTATTCTTGGTTTATGGTTGTAGAATATGGCACCGTCGGGTTTAATTATTCTCCGCATCTCCAAGATAACCTCCTTCTGCCATTCGACATAATCGCCAGATTCCATATCGTCGCTGTGGTCGGCGTATTCGATGGCGTCGCTTTTACCTTGTCTTGACGCGTAAAAAGAGCCCTTTTTTTTCATTCCGAGGTTGTATGGCGGGCTAGTTACTATGCAGTCAATAAAGCCATCCGGCCACCCCCGCATGATTTCGAGGCAGTCCCCCTGGTAAATCTTGTTAAGCTCGGGCGTCATCACCGCGCCCCCTCGTTGGGGAGGGCCAGAATGCTTAAGATGCGGTGCTCGAACTCGTCCCGTGTGCTGGCCGAAACTTTTGCATCACTGGCCCATGAGGACAGCGCCCGCTTAAAAGAATCAACCGAGTCCGGCACCTGATCCAGCGGGGTCCAGTCTGCTTCGGATTTGAAATTCTCGAACGGCGATGGGCAGGAGCAGCCGGAATCTGTGCCATAAAATAGCCGTCCCGATTCATTTACAACGATGCGAAATGTGTTGAATTCATAACAGAGCCCATCTTCGTCAAGTTCTGCGGCGATCTTCATTTCTTTATCCATGATTACCCCTTAACACAAAGCACCTGTTTCAGTTCGGCCACTATCTCCACAAGGTCGGACTGGTTCGCCATGACGGCTTCGATGGGCTTATAGGCCCCGGGAATCTCGTCTATGACTTCCTTATCCTTGCGGCACTCCACGCCCGCCGTTTGCGCGGCCAAATCCTCTTGTGTAAAAGTGTGGCGGGCCTTCGTGCGGCTCATTCTGCGGCCAGCTCCGTGGGAGCATGAATCGAAGGATTCGGGATTACCAAGGCCGCGGACGATGTAGGAGCGCGTCCCCATCGAACCCGGGATAATCCCCATGTCTCCGACGCGGGCGCGGACGGCTCCCTTCCTCGTCACAAGGACATTTGTCCCGAAATGGGATTCCATCACAGCGAAGTTGTGGTGGCAGTTGATGACCTGAGGCGGGTTGATTTCCAGGCCAGTGTGATGGCGAATGTCTTTCAGGATGCGGGCCAGCATGATTTCCCGGTTCTTGGCGGCGTAGCCCTGCGCCCATATCAGGTCACGGATATAGGCCTTGAAGTCATCCGTGCCCTGTGCGAAAAAGGCCAGGTCGGGATCGGGAAGGTCTATGAACATTCGGCGCATGGTGTCCTTGGCCGTGTCTATGTGCGCCTCGGCCAGTGACTTGCCGATGTTGCGGGAACCGGAATGGAGAACCAGCCATGCCCCGCCCTCGGTGTCTCCGCAAATCTCGATGAAGTGATTTCCACCTCCAAGCGATCCAAGCTGCTGGCCGGCGCGAGAAAGAAGGCCCTGACATTTCTTATGGAGTTCGGGGAAAGACTTCCAGCCCTCCCAGGATGCGGCGTCCTCGTTAATGGACCTGTTGGCGTTGAATCCCACCGGGATTGAACGCTCTATCGAATGGCGCAACTCGGGAAGGCGGTCAATCTGCTCCAGCCTGATCCCCAGGTTTGCCGCGGCCATTCCGCAACCAATGTCAACGCCCACGGCGGCAGGGCAGACGGCCCCCTTCGTCGCCATAACGGAACCAACCGTCGCCCCCTTCCCGGCGTGAACATCGGGCATAACGGCCAAGTGCTTAAAGATGAACGGCAACGCCGCCGTTTTCTTCAACTGCTCCAAAGCCTCGGACTCAACATCGTCCGTCCAAATCTTGATCGGTACCCGCCCCTCAACGACTTGCTTTATAGGCATCTTCTCTCCTGGCTATCGCCAACCGGCAACCAATCTCGTTTGCCGCTTCGTGCAATCAGACTTGTAGACCGTGATTCCGGGCTTGCGGTGGAGGGCTAGGAAGTCGGGCTTTGGCATTAGTTCAACCTTCCTGTAATCGGTGTAGCTGTGGAAATAAAAACCTCCACTCCACCTTCCGTGTTGCCGCAAGTCTTCCGGCGAGTGTTTGCCGTCTTCATAGTCCACCTCGCAAGCTTCGCGTTCCTCGGTGGTGAATTTCAGATTGAAGGCTTCAAGGCTTTCGGCCCATCCTTTCGCCTGGGCTTCGCGGGCTTGGCGCTCGGTGCTGATGGCGCGTCCAGTCCAAATAGACAGGCCAACAAGGAGCGTAAATACGCCGCAGATGATGCCCAGTAGCCGGAAGTCCCAAACCTTACGATCAATGCTTTCTTTGCTCATCTCCCCTCCCCGCATCCGTGAATCTGGCCGTGATAATTCCAAAGACAAACCGGGCACTCTCGCCAGCGGTTCTTGCGACGGATGCGCTTAAGCATGGATGGCCTCGGCTTTGGCGGCTTCGCGGCGGCGCTGCCAAGCGGCCTTCTGGCGCTCTGACTGAGCCCGCTTAAATTCCGGCGTCTGCGTGTGGTGAAGCTTCCTAGCCTTACGCGGCCTCTCGGCCTTGTACCGCTGAACCGTCCAGCCAAACAGCGACAGCACTTTGTTAATGGCGATCATTCTTCCCCCTTGTAGTTTTCGGGTACGATTAGCCCGTCGCGCTCAATGAACCAATAGGGCGCGTCCGGGTGGACTTTGAGCATGACTTGCCAGCTCGTCTCATTAAACGACGGCGGGCATTTAATGTCCTTCTTCACATCGCCGTAGGGCCGTTTGCACTGGATGCAGTAGGCAACCTCTCCGATTACCTGACGGCCCATGGCGGTCTTCAGGTACAGCGGCTCGGCTAGGGAGGCGTGGCCGGTGTGGGTCACAAAGGCACCCCCTGCTCACAAGGCGGGCATTCCGTGTGATTAAGCTCGGCAATCCCCCCGCAGCCCTTCACAGAGCATTTCTGCTTTTGAATGGCCGAAGGCGAATCCGTATTCTTTTTGGTAGGACGGACGGACGGAGGACTCCCTAAGTTATCCTTAAGGACTCCTTGCGGTGTCCCATGTAGGATAGCCGCCTTTGCCGCCTTCTCTTCCCGCAACTGCCGCCAGCGCTCATCATTCGCCTTTTGGGACCTGACCTTAAGGGCCCAGATATGCCCGTTGTGCTTCTCCCAATGCGCCGC
>Ga0075458_10000419_pt1 | contig 13856 bp, 11 predicted proteins | sample DEB3_08_DNA_FD_77576 | JGI IMG/M metagenome (GOLD analysis project Ga0075458, IMG submission 77576) | Aqueous microbial communities from the Delaware River and Bay under freshwater to marine salinity gradient to study organic matter... | ecosystem: Environmental > Aquatic > Marine > Coastal ... | reverse complement strand
CTTCCTATTCTTCCTACTGCACCAAATAAATTGCGGAGAACAAAGCAATCCAGACTATGTCAACAAAGTGCCAGTAATAGGACACCACAATTGCTGTAGTGGCTTGAGAGTGTCCGAATCGACGAGCCTTTGAAACGCGAATCATCACGATTAAAAATGCAATCAAGCCACCTGTTACATGTAATCCGTGAAAACCGGTAGCCAAATAAAAAACTGAACCGTAAGGGGCAGATGAGATAGTTAGACCTTCATGCACCAATTCGGCATATTCAAATACCTGGCCGCCAATGAAGAAGGCTCCCATGGCAAAAGTCAAAGCGAACCATTCCCGCATTCCCCATTTTGACAACTGCCAAAGTGCGCCGGTCCGGGCATTTTGAAAACGCTCCGCGGCGAAGACTCCGAACTGACAGGTTACTGAGGACAAAACCAAAACTGTTGTGTTCAAAGCGGAAAATGGAATATTCAAGAACTCAACGCCCTCGGCCCATTTTTCCGGACCTTGCACAGCTCTAGTAGTGAAATACATTGCAAAGAGCGCAGCGAAAAACATCAACTCACTTGCCAGCCAGACAATGGTTCCTACAGCGACAACATTGGGGCGATTTACCTTTGGTGGTGTTATTACGGCGCTGCTCATGGGCGTGATTATTCCCGAAAATTGGGCTTTTCCCATGGTCGGGGGCCCTTTTAACTCAGTTGTCGCGGTGAAACTCATCACGCAAAGGTCACGGTAACTTCGACCTGTAAAGGGCAACCGAGGTAGGTATTTTGATTAGACTGCGGCCTATGTCCCAATCCTTGGTTCCGAGCCTGAAAATCGCAGTTTATTCCGATGATTCATTGGTTCGAGAGACCATCAAAAAGGCATTGGGTTCTCAATTGGATAAGGATCTTCCAAAACACACAATTAAGGAGTTTGCGACCGCTCCAGCCCTACGCAGCTTTGTTGATTCGGGCAATGCGGTAGATCTCTACATTCTCGATGGCGAAGCGGTTCCTGAAGGTGGTCTGGGGGTAGCGAAACAGTTAAAGGATGAGGTTTTCAACTGCGGAGTTGTAATCGTTCTAGTGGCCAGAAAATCAGATGCCTGGTTGGCTGGTTGGTCTCGCGCCGAGGGTGTAATTACCCATCCCATAGATCCATTTACTTTGGCGCAGACTGTTGCAGAGATTTTTCGCAAAGCTCGCGTTTCTGCCTAAATAGAAATGTCCCAGCCAACCCCAACTTGGGAAGAGATTTTAAATTCGTTAGTCAATAAAAATGATTTAAACAAGACCCAGATTAGTTGGGCTATGCAGCAAATTTTGTCGGGTTCTACAGAAAATGAAATCATTAAGAAGTTCCTAATCTCCCTTAAGGAGAAAGGGGAGCGTCCCAGCGAAGTAACCGCTCTAGTTGATGAAATGTATAACCATGCCTCTTTGATCGACGTTCGCGAAAGATGTGTTGACATTGTGGGAACCGGAGGCGATGGGGCGCAAACAATAAACATTTCAACTGCAGCAGCAATCGTAACAACAGCAGCTGGTGCTAGAACTCTAAAACATGGCAATAGAGCGGCGACATCAAAGAGCGGGGCCGCAGATCTTTTGGAGGCGCTCGGAATAAATATCAATCTAAACGCCGCTGGGGTCGCAGAGTGTGTTCGCAAAATAGGAATTGGATTTGCATTTGCGCCGGTATTTCACCCCGCGATGAAGAATGCAGCAGTAGCCCGTAAAGAACTCGGTGTTCCAACCATTTTTAATATCTTGGGGCCACTAGCGAACCCGGCCAAACCAACTGCAGTAGCTATTGGCGTTGCTCGGATGGAGCTCTTGGAGTTGGTGGCTCAGGTTCTGGCAGGAAGAGGCTGCGAGGGCTTTGTTTTCCGCGGCGATGATGGGCTAGATGAGATCTCCTTAGGAGCTCCAACAACTGTATATGTAATTAATGAAGGAGAGATTCGAGTAGAGAAATTCGATCCGTTAAACCTCGGTTTGGAAAGGATTGATGCGGCGCAATTGAAGGGTGGTGATGCCAAAGATAACGCTGCAATCACTCGAGAGGTATTTGCTGGGGCAAAGAACGTCTACCGTGAAGCTATTCTGATTAATGCGGCCGCTGCGATTGCCGCCTTTAAAGGGGAGTTTGATTTAGGAGTAGAACAGCAGTTTGCAAATGGATACGTATACGCCAAACAAGCTATAGATAGCGGCGCCGCAGCTCAACTTGTTGAGCGTTGGGCAGATCTATCAAATGAATTAGCGAAATCCTCTTTGTAAATTAAGTTTTGAGAGTTCTCTCGTACTCGTTCTAGTTTTAATCTCGCGTAACCAGACCCAAAAGTTGGCATAGACCACTCTCCGGAGATTTCTACAATACGAATCTCATCCTGATTGAGATAGCGCAACAAAACCTCAACCTCTTCATGAGTGGAGGCTGGAAGAATCCCTTCGACTTCGGTGACCACTTCTCCAACTAGCTTCAGGGATTCAACTACCTCTTTGTAATTCCTGGTGCTTCCACTAGCGCTTCCACACAGCCTGCCGTGACGAATCAATACAAATTCCCATTGACCAACAGAGGTTGGCAATGCGGTAATCAACTCAGGAACTCTGGTTAATGAGCGAATTCGTTGACCTCTGGCGGTGCCCCTAATAAACGCACTGAGTCGGTTTCGTAACTCTGCCGCCTCTTCAAATCTCTCCTTGCCTGCAAGATGAAACATTCGATCGTTTATGGTTTCTATCAACCTATTCGCATCCTGCTGTAGAGCAACTCGTGTGGTTAAGACATGGGTTGAATATGAGTCGCTCGACTCTTTCCCTACACATGGCGCCCCGCAACGCTTCATATCAAAGAGTGCACATGGGCTAGCGCTCTTCATCGATCGCAGGGTTATTCTGGGAGAACACTGTCTTATTTGAGTTACCTCATATACAGCCTCTATTGCCCGGCTGGCCTCGTCGCGACCATTGAAGGGCCCGCACCAGCCATCATCATCATTCAGGTCGCGATGACCTCGCACCGAAACCAAACGAGGAAAACTCTCTTGGGTTAGCTTTACCCAAACCGCTTTCTCTTGAAACTTTGAACGTCTGTTAAATCTGGGTTGCTTCTCTGCGATGAGTCGCAGTTCGCGAATTTCAGCCTCAAGAATAGTTGGTGTTTCAATGTAATCAAGAGTGTGTACGAGGCTAATCATGTCCAAGATCCGCTTACGGGTCTCGGCTGCGGTGAAATAAGAACGAACACGGTTACGTAGATTTCTCGTGGTGCCGATATACAACGGTTCACTCTTCGCATCTTTGAATATGTAAACCCCAGGAGTACTTGGCAAGCCCTCCGCCAAGAATCGTTTGTTTCTTTGCGCTTCAGTAATTCGATTTGAGAATGATTTCAAATCATCAAGAGTGGTAACCCCAAAGCTACCTAATCGATCCAAAATTCCATGAAATACATCAACAGTTGCTCGTGCATCAGAGAGGGCACGATGATCGGGACTGGTTTGAGCCCCAAAGAACTGTGCCAATGTCGCCAGTTTGCAATTAGGTGCCTCATCTCTGGTGACTACATATCGGGCAATTTTGGCGGTATCAATAACTTGAAAACTGGGCCATGTGACACCACATTTCTCTGCTGCAGCCCTCAGGAAGCCGATATCAAATGGCGCATTGTGTGCGATCAGTACTGTTTCACTTGGGGATCCGGAAAACTCCAAAAAGGAAAAAAGTGCTTCACCAATTGTGGGGGCTTCAACCACCATCGCCTCAGTAATCCCGGTAAGGACTGTGATGAACGCTGGAATTGGAACCTCTGGGTTAACCAAAGTTTGAAACTCTCCAATAATTTCACCACCTTGTATCTTCACAGCTCCAATCTCGGTTATTGCAGAGTCTTTATGGGAACCACCGGTGGTTTCGAGGTCGACTACAACAAAGGTTGTATCAATCAGGGCGCGACCAACTTCACTTAAAGCTGGCTGCCATGAATGCTTCATAACTTCAATTTAGCGGGGATGAATGACATTTACCCCTTTAATCCTTAATGTTGTGGCATGGGTTTAGAAGGGGCACCGGAGGGTTGGCTCAGCGATTATCGAGCTGATGGCCAGGGCGACAATGGCAAAATTGGAGTGCTTTTAGTGCATGGTTTCACCGGTACACCAGCATCTATGAGGCCTTGGGCTCATAATTTAAATGCAGAGGGTTACACAGTTTCAGTTCCTCTAATGCCAGGCCATGGGACGAAATGGCAGGATTTAAATAATGTTAGTTGGCAACAATGGCCGGAAAAGTTGCAATCTGAACTGGATTTTCTTTTACAACGCTGTGAAAAAGTATTTGTTTGTGCCCTGTCTATGGGCTGCGGAAACTCTCTTTACGTGGCAGCGCGAAATCAAGGGCGTATTGCTGGTCTAATCCTAGTTAACCCGATGATTCACATTCCTGGCATACAGATTCGATTTGCCTGGTTGATTTCTCGCTTGCAAAAAAGTAGAGCGTCCGTGGGTGATGACATCAAGAAGCCAGGCGTTACAGAATGGGGATACGACGCATTACCACTTAAAGGCGTGGCACAACTTTACAAGTACCTCAAGCTGGCGCGGTCTGGCTTGAACTCAATCAAATCTCCAATTCTGGTATTTCATAGTGTTGACGATCATGTTCTGCCAGTTTCCAATACCGAAATAATCATGTCAGAAATCGGTAGCGCTGATAAGCAGCGCTTAGAGCTAGTAAATAGTTATCACGTGGCCACCCTTGATTACGATGCCGATATCATCTTTGAAAATTCCAAATTGTTTATCAAGGAAAGAAGCTGATGACAAATAACCCATTTCTAGCTAAATCTGAACTTCCCTATCAGCTTCCTCCCTTTGCGGAGATAAGTGAAGAGCATTACCTACCAGCTTTCTACGCAGGCACAAAAGAGCAAATGGCTGAGATAGCGGAGATAATTTCGCAAAATGAGATCACTTTTGAAAACACAATAGTGGCGCTCGAAAAAAGTGGGCAAATCTTGAGCCGGGTCTTAAATGTTTTTTACAACAAATCCTCCAGCGACACTAATGATCGTATTGATGAAATAGAGGCTGAGATTGCCCCAAAACTGGCGGCCCATAGCGATGCCATAAGACTTAATCCAGAGCTCTTCGACAGAATCAAGAAATTGGTTGATGCCAATTCCAAACTAGATCCAGAGAGCGCCTGGTTGCTAAACCGCTATCACCGAGATTTCCTCCAAGCGGGCGCGGATTTGGATGAAAATTCTAGGGAAAGAGTCAAAGAAATAAATGAGGAACTCTCCGCCCTAGAGACGGTGTTCGCGAAGAATCTACTAGCTGACACCAATGAACTTGCTGTATTTGTGGATGATGTTGCTGACCTAGAGGGATTAAGTGAAAACCAGATTGCCGCATGTAAAGCCGCTGCCGAAGCCAGAGGAGTCGGTGATAAGTGGATGATAAGTATGGTTAATTTTACGGGGCATCCTCTATTAGCATCATTAAAGAACCGAGGTGTGCGAGAGCAGATTATGAAGAATTCTCTTGCAAAAGGAATTCGTAATAATCAAAACGATACTCGTGAAACTTTTACCAAGATGGTCAAGTTTAGAGCGGAGCGGGCTCAACTTTTTGGATGTGCATCCCATTCTGAATATGTGATTAAAGAACAAACCGCAACCCATCCAGACCGAGTTCATGAGATGTTGCGCAAAATCGCACCGGCTGCGGTACGAAATGCCAAGCGAGAGGCCCAAGATATTCAAAGCATGATTAGCTCTTCAGACAATCATGATTTAAAGAGCTGGGATTGGGATTTTTACACCGAACAGGTACGAATTCAGAAGTACTCTTTAGATACCGCTCAAATGAAACCTTATTTTGAACTGGAAAGGGTTTTGAAAGATGGAGTCTTTTTTGCCGCTGGCAAGTTGTTTGGAATTACCTTTAAGGAACGTTCTGATTTAGTTACGTACCATTCAGAAGCAAGAGCTTTCGAGGTATTTAATGAGGATGGCTCCCCGCTAGGTCTCTACATTGGAGATTTCTACACCCGTGACTCTAAGAGGGGTGGAGCATGGATGAACTCCCTGGTGGATCAGAACCATCTGCTTGGCCAGCTTCCTGTCGTGGTTAACAATATGAATATTCCCAAACCACCAGCCGGCGAACCGACACTTTTAACTTACGATGAAACAACTACGTTGTTTCACGAATTCGGCCATGCATTGCATGGATTACTTTCAAATGTCACTTATCCAAGATTCTCAGGCACCAGCGTGCAACGGGACTTTGTTGAATTTCCCTCTCAGGTCAATGAAATGTGGATCCTCTGGCCTGAGGTATTGGATAACTACGCGCGGCACTACCAGACCGGCGAACGCCTTCCGCAACAATGGGTCGACAAGCTGAATGAATCAACCACCTTTAACGAGGGTCATGCGACAACCAGCTATCTTGCTGCTGCGGTTTTAGATCTCGCCTGGCATTCAATATCCCAGGACACTGAAATTGAAGATGTTGAAAGCTTTGAAAGCCAAGCAATTGCCGATTACGGACTTGAGTTCGATCCAGTTCCGACAAGATATCGATCCAGCTATTTCTCTCACATATTTGCAGGCGGATATTCAGCGGGATATTACGGATACATCTGGAGCGAGGTGTTGGACGCTGATACCGTTGAATGGTTTAAAGACAATGGTGGATTGACGAGGGAAAATGGAGATCATTTCCGCCAACAACTTCTTAGTCGCGGTGGATCAATAGACTCAATGCAGATGTTCCGCAACTTCCGCGGTCGCGATGCTGATATTCAGCCATTATTGCGACGTCGAGGATTGAATTAACCTTGATGTTAGAAGCGATATTTCTCGGGATATTACAAGGGCTCACCGAATTTTTACCGATCTCTTCCAGCGCCCACATCAGATTGGCAGGGGAGTTCTTGCCGTCTGCGCAGGATCCGGGAGCTACCTTTACCGCGATTATGCAAATCGGTACTGAAATCGCGGTTTTACTCTATTTTCGCAATGAGATAAGCAGAATTTTCTTAGCTGCTTTCAGATGGTTAATTGGTAATCGGTTTGAAGTGGGCAGTGATGAATTAAAGAGCGCAAAGTTGGCGCTCTGGATCGTCATAGGTTCGATTCCAATATTCATATTTGGTTTTGTTGGGCAAAGTTATATTCGAGAGAATTTCCGTTCTCTCTATTTGATCGCGGCAACGCTAATTGTTTTTGGTCTACTTCTTGGCTGGCTTGATCGAGTTGGCAAAAAGACGAAGAATTTGGATTCATTAAATACTCGTGATGGTATGTCTTACGGATTAGCCCAATCTTTTGCGCTAATTCCCGGGGTCTCTCGATCCGGAGCCACTATCGCGATGGGAAGGTTGTTGGGCTATAGCAGGGAGTCAGCCTTGCGCTATTCATTCTTGCTTGCGATACCTGCCGTTTTGGGCAGCGGCTGTTTTGAATTAATTAACTCCTTCTCCGAGCCCACTAACAAGTTTTCAATACTTGAAACTGGTGTCGCCACATTCACCGCATTTGTAATTGGTTATTTAGTTATCGCCTGGCTAATAAGGTTTGTTCAATATCGCAGCTTTATGCCATTTGTTGTTTATCGGGTCTTTCTTGGTAGCGTAATCTTTCTATTACTCAGCACTGGACAGATTTCCTAGAGCGTCATTGCTGGGTATATCGCAGGGCGCTCCATCACAGCAGTTGGTCTTCATGTGGCAGTTTGGACAAAGCCATCTGGTTGCTATCGGGTCGTATGGAGTTTGGCAAAAGTCGCAGGGCATCTGATTGTTCGCTGACATATATAAAATTTATCGGAAATTGTGTACTGTTTCAGGTCACACGCCCTATCTACAGCTCGCGAAGGATTGATATTGCTTGCATTTCTCGTAAGAAGGAGTGCGCACAGCTTTCTAGTTGTCTCCGGCTCTTTTGCGCTCATTTATTCCTTGGCCGCAACTATTGGCGACCCGCTGGCTGAGATTCGTTTGTCCAATCCGCCAAATTTGGAGTATCTATTGTTGGCAGCCTCGAGGGAGTTAAGGCTGGATCAAAGCATTCCTGAGAGATTTTTAGCCTGGTATTGGGATGTGCTGCGCTCTCTATTTAGTGGGAAGTTTTCACTTGGCGAGGGACTAAATGGCAGGCCAGTTACTGAGGGGTTGTTGACAGCCGTATCTCCAACTTTCTTTCTTGTTACTTTCTCCATTCTTCTAACTTTGCTTATTGGCAGCTCATTGGGTGTACTCGCAGCAGTTAGTCACAGAAGTGCAAAGGAGGCGTTCCTTAATCTCCTCGCTTTCTTAGGGTATGTGGCCCCTGTTTTCTGGATCGGCCACCTGTTCAAACAATTCGCAGTGATAAGACTTAACGATGTTGTTGCTTCAACTCTTACATGGAGTACCGTATTTGCATATTTTATTGGTTCAATAATTTTCATCTTCTTTGGCATTTTGTTATATCTGAACCTCTATTCCTTGAGTCAATCAAGTCTCAGAAAGAAGCTCCTTTTTGGATTGTTGGTAGCTCTTGGGTTAATGGCTCCTGCTCAACTGCTCTTGAATGAGATTTCCAGCTTCTGGCAGTTAGCCATTTTCGCATTCGCCACAGCAGGGGTATTTTCGATTTGCTGGGCTTTGATTGCTAGAGGCTTTCCGAAGAGATTTAACTTTGGCTTTCAGATGGGTGGCTATTGGGTAGTTTCGCTATACCTCCAAAAACTTATCCTCTTATTTCCAGAGTACACACGGCGAGATGAGATTTCAGGTAGGCCATTTCCAAGTTTTGCTATTGAGTCAGTCTGGTACTCAGAGCCTGGTTATTGGATTCTTCAACTTGATCGAATTATGCATGTTCTGCTACCTGCTTTCGCAATTTCACTAACGACTGTTGCAATCTACTATCAGGTTACAAAAAGTGCTGCACTTGATGCTTTGGAATCTGATTATGTGAAAATGGCGCGTGCTAAGGGATTAAATGAACTGGAGGTACTAGTTAGGCATGTATTTAGATCTTGCTACTTGTCACTTTCAAATACATTTGTCCCGAACTACCTGTACCTTTTTAATGGAATTGTGATCATAGAGTTGGTATTTGGTTGGCAGGGAATAGGAATCTATCTAATGGACTCAATCTTCAACTATGACCTCAACCGTCTGATGGGTGGAGTATTTGTATTGGGTGTCTTCACTTTTTTTATGATGCTGGCGAGTGATCTGATAAGCAATAGGTTGGATCCGAGAATTGCAGAGTTTCGATAAGAATTTTCCTTTACTCAATCCTCTTCTTGATTCCACTGGGAGTGGACGATACTGGGATCGAACCAGTGACCCCTTCCATGTCAAGGAAGTGCGCTACCGCTGCGCTAATCGTCCATATTCAATTGTGAAAATCACTTTAAGACTTTTCGAGGTGGAGACGGGATTTGAACCCGTGTAGCGGGATTTGCAGTCCCGAGCCTCGCCTCTCGGCCACTCCACCAAATCGCTAACCATCTCAACTAAACAGTCGAGCGGACGACGGGGGTCGAACCCGCGACCTGAACCTTGGCAAGGTTCCGCGCTACCAACTGCGCTACGTCCGCATTTACCGGGTCTATTACCTCCGGCAAGAGAGCGAAATCTATCGCACCATCGGGGCTAGCCCCAACTTAAGGCCGAAAATAAGTTCCACCCTGAGTGCATTTCTGCGAAGCGGTACCTTCGGCTCTGTGGGTTACATGTTCTGGATGGGTGGAAAACTCGCTACCGGTTTAGAGGAAATATCGACTGACCCGAGCTCATTAAGAGCACCTGGCTTTTGGGCGGTCATTGGAAGTTTTGAAGGTCAATGGTTATTGGCCAGATTTAGAAATGTCATTGAAGCCCCCTTGCCGCTTGAAGGAGTTTGGAACCCAATCTCAGTAACATCGTGGCGTTCATCGCTTGATAGAGATTCTTACTTAGATTACGTAAAGCTGGTTAAAGAAGAGATTGCCGCTGGCGAGGTTTATCAAGTAAATGCCTGTCGAATTATTTCAGCACATAACACGGCTAATAAATCTTTGCTTCCTTTAGCTAGGGCTATTGCTTTTGGAAATCCCGCACCTTACCTCTCTTATCTTTTTCTGCCTGGGTTGGAAATAGCATCAGCTTCGCCGGAGAGGTTTTTAACTTTGGAAGATGGAGAAATAATCTCTAGTCCAATTAAAGGTACCTCAGCGACCCCTGATTTTTACGAGAAAGATAGAGCTGAAAATTTGATGATTGTTGATCTGATTAGAAATGACATGGGTGCCATTGCCGAAATTGGTAGCGTGACTACACCAAGGTTGTTATCTGTAGAGGCGCATCCCGGTCTTTACCATCTGGTTTCAGATGTAAAGGCGAAGATCGCACGAAATCTTCACTTTGATGAGGTATTGAGCTCAATGATGCCTCCAGGCTCTGTAAGTGGTGCACCAAAATCCTCCGCTTTGAAGATTATTGGGAGGCAGGAGAAAGAGCGAGATATTTACTGTGGCGCATTAGGTTGGTATCACAATGGAGAGGCGGAGATTGCTGTTGCCATCAGAACTTTCTGGCAACGCGAAGATGGCATTTTGCATTTTGGAACTGGTGCTGGAATAACCTGGGGCAGCGATCCCGAACTAGAGTGGCAGGAAACTGAGTTGAAAGCAGCTCGTTTAATCAGGATTGCAGGCGGTCAGGAAGGTGCTTAATTTGAAGGTTTGGCATAACACCCAACTAGTTGATCAATATCAAATACCTGCACTCAGTGCTGCTTGGTTAATGGGCGATGGGGCTTTTGAGACTATCCGTACCTATCTAGGTAAACCATTTGCTCTGGACCACCATTTACGGCGGCTACAAAACTCTCTTTCACAACTTCACATAAAATCTCCCTTGGCTGGTGATATAACAACTGGGGTTAATGCTGTAATGGCGGCAAATTCTCAATTCGAATATGGCAGGTTACGAGTAACCGTATTTTCAGATGGGCAGCTGTTGATCTCTCATATGCCATATGAAATCAATACTTCGCCGGCCAAGTTGATGCGCTATCCAGATACCAAATTCTCTGGTTACTCTATTTCAGGCACCAAGAGCACCTCTTATGCCGAGAATTTTCGCGCTCTACGGCTGGCGCAGTCCAATGGTTATGACGACTGTGTATTCATAAATGAAAAAGGTGAAGTCGTAGAAGGCTCGATGGCAAATATCTTGTGGTTCAAAGATGGTGTTTGGTACACCCCCAAAACTTCAAGTGGTGCGCTTCCTGGAGTTACAAGAGCCATGCTCATTGAGAGCTTTGGCATCCAAGAATCAACCCTTGTGGAATCTGATTTAGGAAGGGTTGAATCTCTTGCCTTAGTTTCGTCCCTGCGCGAGATTCAAGGTGTTGAGCGGTATGAAAGCATTCTTTACCCAATTTCTAAGTCGCTCACAGAACTTCAGAGTTCCTTTCACGCTTGGGTTAGGGATAAACTTGGGGTATGAATATCCGCCAACAGATTAAGAGCACGCCATATGGCTCTCTGATTTGGCGGGTTTTTATTGGCGTGGTTGGTGGATTAGTAACCATTATTGGAACTGTGTTTTTATTTGCTCCCGGACCAGGTTTGTTGGTCTTGTTAGCCGGTCTCGGAATTTTGGCTACTGAGTTTGCATGGGCTTCCAGAGCGATGCTAAAAACTAAGAGCATTGCCGCTAATGCTGCCGATAAAGTTGGCATACCGCTCTGGTTGAAGTATCTCCTTGCAGCGATCTTTACATCTGTATCAATCATCCTAATTGCACATTTTTACGCTTAACTCTGCGCTTAATTTCCGCAATTAGAAAATAAGTACAAAATTCAATTAATCGATTGAGCAGAGTTTCTAAGTAATTTGGTAGCCTCGCCACGTGAGCCAACAGATAAGTGTCAAGGTTGATGGTCAGGTTCGGAGTGTTTCTGCCGATTCCAAGCCAACCTTAATATTTGAGGAGCTCTATCCAGAATTGACCAAGCCGGGCGCCAATGCCATTGTCGTTTGCAAAATAAATGGGGCACTGAGAGATTTATGGAGCGATTTAGAAGATGGAGATGAAGTCGAATCAGTCTCTATTAAATCAACAGAAGGTTTGATGGTTTTGCGCCATTCAACCGCCCATGTTTTGGCACAGGCGGTACAGGAGATATTCCCACAAACTAGATTGGGTATTGGTCCACCAATCAAAGATGGTTTTTATTATGACTTTGATCCTGAGCGTCCATTTAACCCTGAGGATTTAGTTAAGTTGGAATCTGCGATGAAGAAAATCATCAAGGATGGACAAAGATTCAAAAGAAGGGCTATTAGTGATGAAGAGGCCCTTAAGGAGCTATCGCATGAGCCATATAAATGTGAATTGGTAAAACTTAAATCTTCAAACTCTAGCGAAGAGGCTGCAGAAGGAGCTGGGGTAGAAGTTGGCGCTGGCGAGTTAACGATCTATGACAATCTCGGTCGTGATGGCAAAGCGGTCTGGGGCGATCTGTGTAGAGGTCCTCACCTGCCATCAACTAAATACATTCCAGCATACAAATTAATGAGAAGTGCGGGTGCTTATTGGCGTGGCTCAGAGAAGAACCCAATGTTGCAGAGAATTTATGGCACAGCTTGGCCATCTCAAGAGGAGCTTGATCAGTATTTACATTTATTGGCAGAGGCGGAGAAGCGGGATCATCGCCGCCTTGGTTCTGAGTTAGATCTATTTTCCTTTCCTGAGGAGATTGGCTCGGGGCTTGCGGTTTTCCATCCCAAAGGTGGCATTATCCGAAGAGCGATGGAGGATTACTCCCGCAAACGTCATGAAGAAGAGGATTATCAATTTGTTTACTCGCCCCACTTAACAAAAGCGGCCTTATTTGAAACATCGGGACATTTGCAGTGGTATGCCGAAGGCATGTACCCGCCGATGGTTATGGATGAAGAGCTTAATGCAGATGGCACGGTAAAGAAGCCGGGGCAGAAGTACTACATGAAGCCGATGAACTGTCCGTTCCATAATTTGATTTACCAGTCCTCGGCTAAGTCTTATCGAGACCTTCCCTTACGTCTTTTTGAATTTGGCACGGTTTATCGTTACGAAAAATCTGGCGTTGTCCATGGAATCACCAGAGCCAGAGGCTTTACACAAGATGATGCACATATTTACTGCACCAAAGAACAGATGGCCGGTGAGTTAGATAGCCTGCTTACCTTCGTGCTTAATCTATTAAGAGATTATGGTTTAGAGGATTTCTACCTAGAGCTTTCTACTCGCAATCCAGAGAAATCAGTTGGTTCAGATGCTGATTGGGAGGCTGCAACACATGCGTTGCGCCAAGCTGCAGAGAAACAAAATCTTGAGCTGGTTCTTGATCCGGGTGGAGCTGCTTTTTATGGCCCCAAAATCTCAGTACAGGCCAAAGATGCGATCGGTCGAACCTGGCAGATGTCTACGATTCAAGTAGATTTCCAGTTGCCACAGAGATTTGATTTGGGCTACACCGCAAGTGATGGCTCACGACAACAGCCGGTAATGATTCACAGAGCGCTCTTTGGTTCAATCGAAAGATTCTTTGGAGTACTTACCGAACATTATGCGGGTGCCTTCCCGCCATGGTTAGCTCCAGTTCAAGTACGGGCTATTCCAGTTGCGGAAGCCTTTAATGATTATTTAGTAGGGGTGGTTAAGGAGATGAAATCCGCGGGAATAAGAGCGGAGATTGACGCCTCCGATGATCGAATGCAGAAGAAGATTAGAAATGCGCAGACGGAAAAGATCCCATTCATGATTATCGCCGGTGAAGAGGATCAGAAGATTGGCGCAGTTTCATTTAGATATCGCAATGGCGAACA
>Ga0075458_10000418_pt1 | contig 13861 bp, 18 predicted proteins | sample DEB3_08_DNA_FD_77576 | JGI IMG/M metagenome (GOLD analysis project Ga0075458, IMG submission 77576) | Aqueous microbial communities from the Delaware River and Bay under freshwater to marine salinity gradient to study organic matter... | ecosystem: Environmental > Aquatic > Marine > Coastal ... | reverse complement strand
GTGGCCCACTTGATGGCCTTCCAGACCGCCTCGATGACAGCCTTGATGACCTTCACGTAGGTCACCACATAGGTCTTGATGTACTTCCAGGCCAGCTCGATGACCTTCTGCACGACCGGCCAGACGACCTCCACGGCCGCCTTGATCGCTTCCCAGACGCCCTGCAGATAGCCCTTGATGAAGTCCCAGACCGCCACCGCGGCGGTCTTGATCGCCTCCCAGGAGGCCAGGACCACGTTGCGGAAGGTCTCATTCTTCTTGAACAGCAGGACCAGCCCTGCGACCAGACCGGCCACGGCCATCACAATCAGGCCGATCGGGTTGGCGGTCAGGGCCAGGTTCAGCGCCATCTGCGCAGCGGTCACCACACCGGAGATGAAGGCCCACGTCTTGTAGGCGGCCACCATCACGCCGATGATCCCGGCGATGGGGATCAGCACGTCCTTGTTCCGGATCAGCCAGCCCACGATCGCGGTCAGCGGGGGGAGCACGGTGTCGCGCAGCGTCGCCCCGAAGCGGGTCAGGGCCGGCATCCCGTCGCGGGTGAACCAGTCCCCGAACGCCTGGATGGCCGGGACCACCTTTTCCTGGATGAACTGCGTCACCGACTGCATCACCGGCAGCAGGGCCTGCCCGATGGACGCCTTGGCATTCTTCCATTGGGCATTGGCGATCCGCTGCCGGTTGGCGAGGCTGTCAGAGGTGTTGGCGAAGTCCCCGGCGGTCTTGTTGGTGGACTTCATCAGCAGCGAGTAGCGGGCCTGGACCTTCTGGGCCTCGGTCATCTCGCCCTTGCCGTTCCAGATGCCCTTGGCCAGGGCGTGCGCCTGCACGGCCGCGGCCGACAGGTCGATCCCGTACTGGCGCAGGGGCTCGGTCTCCCCGGCCAGACCGGACTGGAACAGCTCCGCCGCCTGGCTCACGTCCAGGTTCATCACCGAGGCGAAGTCGGAGGCGCGGGTGGTGAGGTCGTCCATGGTGCCGACGACGTCCCCGCCCTTGCCGGCCACGGTCTGGGCGAAGTTGGAGAAGCGCACGGCCAAGCCGTTGAACTCCGTCTTGGACAGGCCGAGGGCCTTCGCGGCGTTCTCGCCGAGGGCCATGATGCCCTTGGCGTTCTTGCCGAAGGTGACCTGGACGGCGTTCAGCGACTCGTTCAGGTTGGACGCCTCGGCCACGGAATCCTTGAGGACCTTCACCCCGACGGTGGCAAGTGCTGCCCCGGCGGCCACTGCGGCCACCTTTGCCGCGGAGCGCACCGCGGCCCCGACGGTCCGGTTGGCCTCGGACTGGAATCCATCCATGTCGGGACGGATCCGCACGTAGGCATTGCCCAGCAGTGTGGCCACCGGCTGGCTCCTTCCCGATCAGGTCACCCGGCCATGGCCAGGAATGAGGCGACTTCGGCGCGGCGCTGCTCACCACGCGCCACCGGCGGCGCCGGCTTGGCGTCGTCGTACATCTGTTGAATGCGCTCGGCGTTCTCCTCGGACTCGCACAAGATGCCCTCTATGAACGCGAGCAGAAGTGTCAGGTCCAGGTCGAGCAGGTGCTCGGCGCGGCCCGGGCCGATCAGCCCGGCCATGACTGCCCTCGCCTGGACGGTGTGCCAGTCGGCACCCGCCCAGCCGAGCAGGGCGAGGATCAGTCCGTAGGGCGTCCGATCGAGGCCGACAGGATGTGGGTCATGGCCTCCTCGAACAGCGCCTGATCGTTGCCGTCCGCGGGGGCGGCCTCGAAGTAGGCGGCCAGGAAGCGCTTGTGCTGCTCCTTGCCCAGGGCGTGCTCGATCAGTTGGTCGAGGACCCCGATGCTCTGCGGGTCGTCCTCGTCCACCCGGCCGAGCCGGGCGATCATCAACGACGGCGGCTTACGCAGCACTTCCCACGTCTGGTCGAACATCACGAAGGTGGCCGGCTCCCCGGCCACCTCCGCGATCTCGGCACCGAGGGCATCCTGCGGCGCCTGGGTGGCACTCATCAGATCGTGCCGCCGCTACGGCTGTCCTTGAAGATGACCTTAAACGCCTGCTTGCCGGACGGCTTCTCGGCGCGCATCTCCACCGGGATGGTGACCTTGTCCGCACCCTTGCGGCGGGCCACGGACACGTTACCGGCCTGGAAGCACTGACGGAAGATCCAGCGCTCCTGCCCGTCCTCGGACTGGAAGACGATCATGACGCGCTGGGCGGCACCCGGGGCCGGGGGCTCGTAGGTGGTGACGCCACCGGCGGTGTTCACCGTGCCGCCGTTGAGCGCCAGGGTGAGGTTGCGTGCGGTGTTCTCCGCCATCGCGAAGCTGATGGTGACTGTACGGCCGGCCATCACGTGCAGCACCGGGTCGATCTCCTCGGCCACCTCGACCGGGTCGGACGACACCTCGATCGAAATCTCGGAGCCCTCCTCGGTGTAGCCGATCTCCTTCCAGGCCGCGGCCAGGGCGGCGGTGACATCGGTCGGTTCGGTGGATCCCAGGGCGGCGACGTACAGGGTGCCCGCCCCCAGGCTGATGTTAGATGCGTTGCCCACGGCGGGGCTCCTTTCTGTAGTCCGACGACGGTCGCCGGAGTCTGAGGGGTGTTAGACGCTGGTCTGGTCGAGCGCAGCGCGCAGGTGCGGGCGGGGCGCCATCTTGGCGGTGCCCACCTCGGAAAACCACAGCACGAACCCGCCCTGATCCCGGTCATAGCCGACATCGGCATATGCCGACTGGCCGTCCATGCCGGTCTCGCAGACGATGGCCTGCACCCGGCGGCTGGCCGGATAGTAGGCGGAGGCGTTCAGGCGGGCCCGGTCGCGCACCGCGGTGGCGACCTCCTCGAGCATGTCGCGCATGGCGGCGTGCCGGGCCAGCTCCTCGAGCGCCCCGGCGTCCCAGTCGATGCCCGAGACGTTCTTCACCGTGGCCCCAGCCATAGACCCACGGTCAGGACGTAGCGGGGCCGGTCGGAGTCCGGGTCGGGCAGCCACGTGGGATTACCCTCGACCCACGCCCCGGCGCACCAGGTGGCCGAGTCGACCGCGCCGCGCACGCTCGGCCAGTAGGTCCGCACGGCGGTGGCAAGTTGGCCGGCGACGATCTGGTCGGTGGCCCAGCATTCGACCTGCAGGGATGCCCGCCACAGCTCCTGCTCAGCCTGCCCGCCGGGCAGCAGCGTCACCCGGATCGAGGCCGAGCCGGGCAGGTAGTCCGTCGAGATCCGGGTGGACGTCAGGGCGGTGACCGCGGGCAGGGTGCGCAGCAGGGCGATAGCCGCGGCATCCGGGGTGGTGATCATGAGGCGTCCTGCACCAGGCGCACAGTGGCCTTCTCGTAGCCCCCGCCGTACACCCCGGACAGTTGCTCAGGGGCGCCCAGGACCTGGTAGGTGGCCCCGTCGATGGTGAGCGTGTCGGCGTCGGACAGCCCCGTCCCGGCGGGCAGGTAGACCGCCAGGGTGGACACCAGCAGCCCGTCGGTGTTCGGGTCGGGGGTGGTGGTGGCGGTGCGGACCAGCCGGCAGCGGGTGGCCCGCACGCTCGGGGTGCCGCCGGTGGGGCGGCCCAGGATGTCGGTGCCGGTGGAGGTGCCGGGGGTGCTGATCGTGACCGGGGTGGTCATGAGGCGCTCGGGCTGCACGGCTGCCTCCATTCGTCGATCAGGTCGCGCATCGCGTCGGGCTTGAACTTCGCGATGCGGTAGCGCAGGGCCAGCCGTTCGGTGGCCTGGTCCAGGTCGGCGGTGCGTGGCTGCGGCGGGTGCCACAAGTGCCACAGCGGGCCCGGCCGCTGCGCGGCGTAGTTGCCGGACAGGGTCCGGGCGGCGTTGCCGAGGGCGAAGTCCTCACCGCCCCAGCCGCGGAAGCGCGGGTCGAACGGCCCGCAGGCCACGGCCAGGTCGGTGCGCATCGCCACGATGCCGCCGCCGGGCAGACAGTCGTGGACCTCCTGGGCCAGGGTCCGCACCGGCGGGACCTCGGTGGTCACCGGGTCGGCGTCCAGGCAGGCCATGGTGGCCGCCTCGTCGAGCCGGTTCACCCGGCTGAACGGTGCCGCCCAGCCGACCTCGGCGGCCTGCACGATCGCCCAGCGCAGCGCCTCGGTGGCGACATATGAGTCTGCGTCGGCCAGGACCACCACGTCGGCGTCGGTCAGGCTCACAGCGGCGTTATAGGCGTCGGCCTTCGCCCACGGCCGCGCATCGGCCACGCACACCAGCGGCATCAGGCCGCGGGCTGCGTACCAGCCGGCCACCCACTGCCGGGAGGCGTAGCGGTAGTCGTCGTCGTCGACATGCCCGCCGATGATCACCTGTACCTTCACAGGCCCTCCAGGGGTGCGGGGTCGAAGATCAGGCGCTCGTCGTCGTGGCGGTAGTACCAGTGATCCAGGAAGGCGTCGGTCAGGCTTCCCTGCGCGTCGGCCAGCCGGTCCCAGTCCCGCCAGTGTTGCCCGACGTTGTCGGGCAGGTCGGTCAGGGCCAGCGCGGCCGCGCCCTGCCGGGCCTTGTTCAGGTACTGCTGCGGGCTGCGCACCGGGAAGTGCCGCACCTCGAGGATGTCCCAGGTCGCCCGTGGCATCCGCCGGTTCGGGTAGGTGGCCTGGTGGTTGCCCATCTCGATCACCAGGCCCTGCTCGAAGCGGGCGGCCACCTTGTGCAGCGGGGTGCGCTTGAGCATCCGGTGACCCATCGACTGCTGCGGCGGCAGGCCCGCCACGTCGGCGTCGGTGACCACGTGGTCGTAGATCCATGCCGGGGCGATCCAGGCGTCGCAGGCGTTCAGCCGGTCGGCGATCCGCCCGCCGCCAGGACAGATCCAGATCTCGTCGGCGTCGAACGGGACCACCCATTCGGCCTCGCGGGCCCGGGCGGCGTAGTCGGCCAGGGCGCTCATCTTGCGCGATTGGTAGTAGGCCGGGTCGGGATCGTCGATCACTTCGCAGGGCAGCTCGTCGAGCAGCTCGCGGGTGCCGTCGGTCGACCCGTTGTCCGCGACGATCACGTGATCGACGTGGGCGGCCATATGCCGGATCGTCGTCTCGATGACGTCGGCCTCGTTCTTGACCATGGTCACCGCCACCACAGCCATCAGTAGACCGTCCCGGCTCGGTGGGTTCCGATGTGGCGCACCCATGGGCCTTCCGTCCGGGGGCCCCAGAAGCCGCAGGTGGTCATCGGCTCAGAGGCGAACAGGTCCACCCCGAAGCGGCCCTCCGACTCCGAGCCTTCCGGCCAGTCGTGGGTCTGGATGAACCGCAGCCTAGTCAGGTGCGGGTTGGTGGTGAAGAACCGGCGGTGCTGCAGCCAGTGGTGGGTGCCGTCGCTGCGGTCCAGGTAGTCGTCGGGGTGCTGCTCGACGATCCCGCCGGCGGCCTGCTCGGCGCGGTTCCAGGGCTGGCGAAGCAGCGCCATCTGGGCCATCGGGCGCAGCAGCATCACCGAGGCCATCGCGGTCAGGTCCACGTCCCGCTCGAAGGTGAAGTCGTCCTCGGTGGAGAAGACCCAGTCGGTGCGGCAGTTGTCCCGCAGCCAGGACCAGGCCGAGCGGTAGGCCCCGGCGAAGCCGGAGCGGGCACCGGTGCTGACGATCGTCCAGCCGTCGAAGGCCTCGTGCAGCCACGCCGCATAGTCCGGGTCCCCGGAGTCGTCGTGGATCACCCGGGCGGTGATCGGGCCGTGCAGCCGCTCGAAGGTGGCCGCGGCCTGCTCGAGGTACTCCCGGCGGCCGTCGGTCATGACGATCAGGGTCAGCATGTCCAAGCGCGCTTTCGGTGGACGATATCCCAGAAACTGCCGTAGCCGTCTCTCGTGCGCTTCGCAGTCCACTCCCAACAGCCATCCTGACGCTTTACGACCTTGTCCATGAATCGCTCAAGTGTCGGTCGCCGCACGGTGACGCTCCTTCATCCAGTCCTCATGACTGCGCTTGATCGAAGCCATCAGGGCGTCCGGGTCACGAACCACGCGATTACGACTGCCAGGCCGCACACTCGCTCGGTACACAGCACCGGGGACGTGCTCGATGGTCGCTCCGATCAACCACGCGCGGCGAAAGAGACTGAAGTCTTCCCATGCTGGCTCTGGCCAGAATCCGCCGACATCCAAGGCCATCTCTCGGCGGATCGCGGTCCCGATGCAGCAAGGGTTCATGGAGTCCATGTCGCGGGTCGTCAGGTCGACTTGGCGCTCGAGTCCATCCGGCAGGATCTCCACCAGCGCCGGCGCCCGCAGATCCCCATGGGCCTGACCCAGCGCCTGCACGTAGCCCTCGCCGAGCTCGTCGTCGGCGTCCAGCACGATCACCCAGTCGGTGCGTGCCGCGCGGATCGCCTCGTTACGGGCATCGGCCAGGGTGTCCTCGTGCCGGAAGATCACCGGGACCTCTTGGCGTACCGCCGACGGGATCGCCCGCTCGTGGGCCAGGTCGATCCACTTGCGGTGCCCGAAGGTGCCGACGACTATGGTCACGTCCACAGTTGCCGCCTCCGGTTGAACAGCGCCCGATCGGCACGCATCCGGGTGCGCATCCGCAGGTAGGTCTCGTCCCATTCGGCCTTGTCGGCCATCGGGTGCAGGTGCTCCACGATCGAGTCGTCGGCGTGCGCGTAGGCGCCGCGCTTGATCGCGGTGCCCACCAGCTCGTCGTCGCACCACTCGTGGATGTAGTCCTCGCACAGCAGCCCGGGCCGGCCGTCGATCAGGCCCCGGCCCACGTAGTCGCGGGCCACCAGGGTGTGGGTGGAGTGCTCGTGGGCGGTGCGCTCGTTGGTCAGGTCGTTGGTGCCGACCACCCGGACCTGCTCGTCGAGCAGGGCCTCGGCGGTCTCCAGCCAGCCGGGGAGGAAGTGCAGGTCGATCGCCCCGGTGAAGATCAGCGGCTCATCGCTGGCGTCCACCCCGGTATTGATCTTGTGGGCGTAGTCGCCTCGGGTGCGCGGCGGGGTGATCACGTGGTCCTCGCCGTGCAACTCGTCGAGGACGTTGAAGTCGCCCGCGGTGACCACCCAGAGGATCCGGGCCCGGTCGGTGCTGGCGGCCAGCGACTGCCGAAGCCGGTCCATCAGGTGACCGCGGCCCAGCATCGGGACGATCACCACGCAGTCGGTCATGACGCGCGGATGGTGCCGGTGCTCGCCCGGTAGCGGTCCATGACCCGGCGCTCGAGGGCGCTGAAGTCCCCGTCGCCGTAGGTGACGTTGTAGTCGGCCAGCCGCTCGGAGGCGACCCCGCCGGGGTTGGACAGCATCGCCAGGGCGACCCGTTTCGCCACCGCCCGCAGCCCCGGGGGGACGTCGGGATAGCCGGCCGTATACGTCACCGTGGCCTCGTAGGCGGCAGGCTCGTCGACCAGCAACTGGTAGCGGGAGGCGTCCCAGGACCACTCGTCGGCGGCCAGGGTCTCCCCGTCGAGGACCACCGAGGTGATCGAGGTAACCGGGTGGGCGACCAGGCGCACCACCCCCACGGTGCCGTTCGGCTCCTGCTCGCGGGTCACGATGTCGGCCTGCACGGGCAGGGTGTGGGTGTAGGTGTCCTCGAGGATCGGCCTGCCGATGTAGTCGAGGATCGCGCCGGAGGCCAGCACGCAGGCGGTCTGCGCCTCATCGGCGTCGGTGACCTCGCCGAGTTCGGGCACCGTGATCAGCAGCGGGCCGATCTCGCTCACTGGGATGGGCATCCGCTGGTTCCTTTCAGGTGCTCGAGGTTGAGTGGCCGCCCGGCCCGACTAGGAGGGTCCAGACCGGGCGGCCCGCTCAGGGGGTGTGCGATCAGGCCAGGGCGATGCGCACGTCGGAGGCCACGAGGCCGGTGGGCCGGGTGACCTTCACGCCGTAGACGTGCAACCCTTTGACGCCGTCGGCGAACTTCTTCTCGACCCGGTAGGCCTCGACCTTGCGGACCTGGTCCGCGACGGTCGTCGCGATGCGGGACCCGACGATCAGGCCCTTGTTCGTCGCCGAGGTGCCCGAGGCGGCGGTGGGGAGGTTGTTGCTGCGGTAGATCGCCAGACCTGCCGCCTCGCCGACCAGACCGTTGGCCCGGGTGGCCGCTCCCACGGCGTCACCGGAACCGACGAAGCGGTCGTCCTTGAGCAGCAGCGCGTAGAACGATGGCGGAACCACCGCGAAGCGCTCCTCCGGCGGGATGTCCGCCTCGTCCAGGTAGACCGCGCAGTCGACCAGGTGGTCGTAGGCGCCGGCCACCGTGGTGATGGTCGTCTCACCGATGACGTGGTCGGGGTTGGACGCCGAGGCGTTGCTCCACATCACGTCGAGGGTGTAAACGTCCATCTTGTTGGCCAGCCCGTAAGACGCACGGTTGATGGCCTCGCGAAGGATCGCGCCGCCGTTGACCGCCTGGGCGGCCTCCACGTCGTCCAGGTAGAAGTTGAACGACTGCTTCTGGTCCAGGAGCAGCGAGCGACTGGCGTCGTCGATGTCCTCGGGGGTCATGTCCGACCCGGTGTAGGCGGTGATCGTCGGGTCGGTGATCGAGGTGATCTTCACCGAGTCGCCGACGCTCGCGTCGCCCTCGTAGTCGCGGTTGCAGACGGCGTTCGCCACCGCGGTCTTGGACAGGTTGGTGAGGATGCGCGCCGACCAGATGTCGGGCACGAAGTTGGTAACAGCCATGGTCGGCTGCTCCTTTCATGTGGGGAGGGGGTGCTACCGGCCGGACTTCTTCAGCTCGTCGAAGAGGCCAGCCTCATCGGCTTTGACGATCTCCTCGGCGGACATGCGTGCCAGGTCGGCGGCGGTGAGTTGACTGGGTCCGGTCGAGTCGGGCTTCGCGCCCTGGCTCGGGTCGGGTTGGGGACGGCGGGTGCCGGCGGCCGTCGCGGCCTTGAGTTTCTCCGCCTTCGCCCTGATCTCTGCCTCGTCGGACCCCACGAGGAACTCGTGGAGGTCGGCGGGCAGGTCGGTCTCGGCGGCGATGCGCAACCTCAGAGCCTCGGCCTTCGCCGTCGCGGCGTCGGCCCTGGCCTCCTCGAGCTGCTTGGTCAGGCGCTCCTGATCGGACAGCTGCTGCTGCTCGAACTCCTTGACCTTCGCCTCGTACTCCTGGGCGCGCTTCTCGGCTTCACGCCGGGCTTTGCGTTCGGCTGACAGGGCAGCCTTCCCAGCGTCGCCGAGCGCCTCAGGGGCGGGGCTTTCCGGCGCCGGTTCAGCCGTAGCCGCTGCAGCGGGCTGCGTCGTTTCCGTGCCGGTCTCGGTGATCGTTTCGGACATGGTGGGATCCCTCCATCGCGGTGGGTTGACCCGGCCGCCTCGCGCGGTCGGGGGGTCTTAGACGGGCACCTCGTCGCGCCATTGCGAGTAGGCGCCGCGATCGGTGCGGTACTTCGGGGGCGCCTTCCAGGCGTCCTTCCAGGGGGCGGTCGGCGGCAAGGGGGTGCCGGTGGTCACCTCGAAGTCGAAGGAGTCGAGGGTGTACTCATAGCGGCTCACCCGGCCCGACTTGTTGGTCCGGCTGCCGGAGTAGAACACCGGCAGATTGCCGTCCTCGTCGCGCGTGGACAGCCGCTCATAGTCCTCCTGGCTGATCGCCGCAGGCGAGCCCATGGCGACCATCCGCACCGTGCAGCGGCACGAGCGGTGGTAGCGCTCGCCAGACTCCATCGCCGAGGTGCTGCGCCGGGAGACACCGGCCAGCATGTTTTCCCGGCCGCGGCGGAACTGCCGCCGCACCGTGCCCTCCGCGCCGCCGGCGTACATCGCAGCATCAGCCGAGGTGTAGTCGCTGCGGGTGGCCAGCATCAGGCACCAGCCACAGGCCCCGGGGGAGGGGACGCGCTGCCAGCGCTGGAACGTGCCCGGGTACTCCCGGACCCGCTGCCCGTCCCACAGGTTGGCGTACTGCTCCACTTCGTCGGTCCACGGCTTCAGGTCCATCGGGGGGACGTTTGCCTCGGAGATCAGCGAGTCGGTCAGGAAGCGGTTCCAGGTGGTCGAGCGGGCCTGCTGCAGCGGACTGGACGTCAGCCGCTGCGCGGTCCTGGCCTCCGAGATGCCCACCGCCTCAGGTGCCGGCACACCCTCGGCGATCAGCCGCTTGATGCCAGGTGCCGCGTACGCCATCCACTGCGCGAACGGCACCCCGCCGAAAAGCTCCTGCGGGGCCTCGGGGCGGCCCTTGCGCCAGTCGGCGCGGTACTCGTGGCCGTGCAGCCATGCCACCAGGCCCATGTATTCGTCGGTGGAGTCCAGGGCGTTTATCACCGAGGCCGCGTAGAGCGCCTGCAGTGCCGGGGCGATCCGCTCCAGCGACCCATCCAGGTCTGCCAGGTCTATGCGCTTGTACTGTCGCAGCGTTGCTAGGACACCCCATCGGCGCAGTTGCTCGAGGTGGTCACGGTAGACCCTCTGCAGGTCCGGCTGCCGGGCCATCAGCGCTGCTCAGCCGCTGGATCCCGCTCGACCTCCGTAGGGATCACTCCGAAGGCGGTGGCCTGGGCGCGGGCCTCGGCGTTGCGCTCGGCCTCGGCGGCCGCCTTCCAGCGGCGCACCTCCTCCTGCGTGACCCCGGGGACCTTCTCCCACAGCGCCTGCGCCGGGATCTCCAGGGAGTCCTTCAGCTTGGCCAGGGCGTCGGCCGCCGCTGCCGTGGTCGGGGTGGCAGGGTCGCGCCAGACCGTCTCCATGCGGGCGGCGTTCGCTGGCAGCTCACCATCGGCGACCAGGAAGCACAGCCGCATGACCTCCTCCCAGGCCTCACCGAAGCCACGCTGGCGGCGCTCGGCGCGCTTGACCAGCCGTGTCTCCGCGCTGCGGATCGCATCGGCGCTGGCCGGGTTGGCGTCCGACCACCCGAAGTAGTGCGGCGGCAGCCCGGCGATCGAGGCGACCAGGCGGGCAAGGGTGTTGATCGTGTCGTGGAAGTTGCGCAGGTCCGCGGCCGCCAGTTGCTTGACCTCGGCCTCGCCCGGCGGGGACGTCACCGCCCAGATCCGCCCGGCGATCTTCTCCCACTTGCTCACCGGGTTACCGTCGCGGTCGGTGAAGTCCTGCTCGGTCATGCCCATCGCGATCGTGCGGGGGATGGCGTTGAAGTCCGCGCCGATCATCATGTCGGTGGCGATCTTGCACGCCGCATCGCTGATCGGGATCACGTCGGTCAGCTCCGAGACCCCGTCGGCCTGCAGGATCCGGCCACGGTTGACGATCGGGACCACCGGCACCCGGCCCAGCCGGTGCTCGTCGCGGGCCACCTCGGCCAGACGACCCGACTCCACCACGGTCTGGAACCAGATCGTGACATCCGGCAGGTACAGCGTGACATGCTCCACCTCGTCCTCGTCGGACCAGACCTTCGCCGCGGCCTGCACCCGGCGGGTGGCGGGATCCCGGCGGGCGATCACCTGCAGCGGGGACTCCACGGTCACCAGCGGTGTGCCCGGGTCGTCAGGGTTCGAGCCGACGATCGCGAACGAGCGGCGCATCGCCAGGGCCTCCACGTGGGCCTGCTGGCTGGCCAGGTCCAGGCTGTTCGCCTGCCACCACTGCCACATCCGCTCGTCCACATCGTCACCGAGGCGGAAGCCCTCCACGTCCAGGCGCTCCTCGAGGGAGTCCACCACCAGCCGCGGCCAGTTGATCACCAGTTGCCGCACCCGGCCCTGCATCTCCTTGAGCAGCTCGGGGTGCATGTACGACAGGGGCTGATCCCCCTCGTAGTACCGGTTGAGCTTCTCGAGGTCGGGCACGGACTGCTGCAGACGCTCGGACAACTTCTCGGCGAGGTCGACTTCCGCCACGGGACAGCCTCCTTCGCAAGCGGTTACAGGACCAGAACCCGGGCGGGTTGGGTCGGTTTCGTCAGCCCGGCGGTGCGGGCGTCGCACGCGGCCTCGTGGGCCAGCGCGTCAGCCATCGCCAGGTCGATCTTCTGGTGGTCGTTCGGTTTGCCGATCACGATGCCGCCCGAGCGGCGCACCCGGCGGGCGTTGCGCACGTGGGTCAGCATCACCGGATCGGCGTCGTGGGTCAGGTTGCCGGCGGCCACATCGGTCTTCAGCCGCTCGAGTGCCGCGGCCATCTGGCGGGTGCGGTAGGTGGGCCACTGCACCACGACCTTCGGACCGTAGCGGGCGGCCCACTCGTCGATCTCCGACTGCCACAGCTCCGGGTCCAGATAGAACCGGACCACCTGGAAGCGCTCGAACAGTTCGGCCACCGCGGCCTGGACCTCGCCGCGGGGGATCTCCCCGCCGAAGTCGGCAGGATTCCACACCGTGGCGGTGTCGTCGGCGAACGTGGGCGTGAACCCGTAGAGGGCCTCACCGTCGATCCAGCGGGCCCGGATCGCCGTCCAGTCGTCATACATCGACCCATCGAAGCCCAGGGCCACCATCGCCCCGTCCGGCACCCGCTGCGGGCCTGCTGCAGCCTCCCAGACCTCGGCGTCGAAGTAGGCGTCCGAAGTGGCCACCACCCGATTGCCGTAGAAGCGCTCGGCCTGGGCCAGGTCACCCTTGCCCGCCAGCTCCTCCACCTCGGCCTCGATGCGGTCCAGGTCCACCCAGCCGCCCCGGTCCACGCTGGAATCGCCGTAGACGAACCGCAGCACCTTGGCCCGCTCGCGCTTGTTGCGGAACGACCCGGTGGGCGGGTTCGGATAGTCGACCAGCACGTCCGGGCCGGCGGCCTCGAAGGTGCGCTGGGCGTCCGAGTTCTCGGCCGGATCCCAGGCGTTCGTGGTGGCCACGCTGCGCCCACCCATGCCGGCCAGGTTGCGCCGCTGGGTGTCGGCCAGCTGCCACCCACCATTGGACTTCAGCCAGGAATGCGGCTCATCGTGGACCGCGAAGGTGATGCGCTGGCCCAGTCTGGACCGGCCCTCGGCGGTGACAGGCTCGATAAACCCGCCCCCGGGCAGGTTGATCCGGGTCAGACCGGTGTCAGGGATCACCGAGGTCAGCGGTCCCTGCTGGATCATCGGCAGCAGCGCCCGGTAGACGTTGGCGGTCTGGTCCTCGCTCGAGGCGGCGATCTGGATCCAGGGGGTCGGCCAGGGCCTGCCCACCGGCTCGCCGTCGGCATCCCAGCCGTCGAACAGCACAGGGCCTGCGGCCTCGGCGCAGATCAGCGCCGCCGACAGCGGGCCCTTCCCCCACTTCTGCGGGCGGACCAGCATCGAACGGCGGAACACGAACCCGGCCGAGGGGCGCTTACGGTCGTGGCGGGCGTCCGGGTGAAGCCGGTAGTGCTGCAGGACGAACCGGTACTGCTCATCGGTCAGGATGAACGGCCGGCCCATGTCCGCCCCGTCCGGGATCACGCAGTGCGCCTCGATCCAGTCAATGACCTGAAAGCCGAGGGTGGGGAACTCGCCGGGCTCGGAGGGACCGCGCCAGCCGTCAGCTCGCCTGGACATCGACGGCCTTCAGCCGCCGAGGACCGCCGGTCGGGTTCGGACCGGCCTGCGGCTCCGGGGAGCGCTGCAGCTCCAGGCGCAGCCGGCGCCGGTCGCCCTCGGTGGTCAGCAGCCGGGCCAGGGCGGCGTCCACCGGTCCCCAGGCGCTGCCCGAGGTCGAGCCCTCGAACAGCAGCTGTGACATCCGGGCGCAGGTCACCTTGGCGAAGGCCCAGTCGCTCTGCGCGTACAGGGCCCGCTGCCCCGACACCTTCAGCGAGTTGAACATCTCCTTGGCCAGGGGGTGCCAGTCGCGCGGGGTGGCCGGGATGGTCACGTCCTCGGCCGGCAGCTTGTCGGCCTTCGGGGTGTTGCGGTTGCGGCGCTGGTCGTCGCGCTTGGGTACGGGACCACGGCTGCCCATGGGGACCTCCTTCGGCTGGCCGCCTCGCGCGGCCTCGTCGACTTGCCTCGCGCAAGTCTCAAGCAAAGGTTCAGGGTTGAAAAGTTGTACGCAGTTCGAGCGCCA
>Ga0075458_10000417_pt1 | contig 13863 bp, 30 predicted proteins | sample DEB3_08_DNA_FD_77576 | JGI IMG/M metagenome (GOLD analysis project Ga0075458, IMG submission 77576) | Aqueous microbial communities from the Delaware River and Bay under freshwater to marine salinity gradient to study organic matter... | ecosystem: Environmental > Aquatic > Marine > Coastal ... | reverse complement strand
GACTTCCTGCTGGCTGACCGCTCGCTCTCTAACAACGTGCTGATCGTGAGCTGGTTTATCACTGATGCCAGCCTGCCGGACGGCACTTACACCGAGTTCCGGATGTCTATCGGTGGCCGCCTCTTTACCATTGCTGCCATCAGTCCCTCCTACGTGAAAGGTGCCGGCGAGGACACGGCAGTTGATTACACTTTAACTCTTACCTAAAATAGAAATATGATTGACTCTGGGGAAATAATTGAGTCAGCTGATTTTGTGGTTACGGCCGTAGCCGGCGAGAACCTGACGGCTAATGATGCGGTCTATATCAGCACGAGTGACGGCAAGGCCTATAAGTGCGATGCCGATGATGCCACCAAAACTCGCTTTGCCGGCTTCGTGCAGGAAACAGTGCTGATGAATGCCAATGCCACGATCCGTTGCCACGGCATTATGAGAGGATTCGTCGGCCTGACTGCCGGAGCCAAGTATTACCTATCCGGCACCGCTGGGGCGATTAGTTCTAGTGCTGGAACCTATGAGGTGGGTGTAGGCATCGCCCTGACGACTACTGTGATCCGAATCCAGCACTTCCGGCGACACGCTATTGGTGCGGCCCAATTCAGTGACGCGGGTAGTGCTACGCAAGGTCAAACCTCGGCGATCACTCTCGGTTTCCGACCTAGACTCATTAGAATGGTCGGGGCAACCGGTAATGGCAGTGGCGGCTCTACCGGTGGGCCACACTCGGCTGGATTCTGGAATGGTGGTAGTTATGCAGGAATCTATGACACTACCGACTCGGCTGACAATTTCACGAATGCAATTCTGAGAATCTATACTTCTGCAGGCACCGACCACTGGACAGTAACCATAACTAGCGTGACTGACACCGGTTTTACTATCTCCGTGGTGCAAAACGACAACTCCCCAGTGCAACTAAATCTAGCCTGGGAGGCCGAGGGCGATATTTAAATATGACCCGCGAAGAATACCGCAAACGCTGGCTGGTGAAACGCTTAGAGGAGAAGCAGAAAATTGAGGAGCTGGAAGCGGAGTTTGAGGTCAGCGAACTGGAGACTACCGCCGCTAAATTAGAAACTTTAAGAAACGAACGATGAAAAAAATAACCCTAAAAATTGTCGCCAATAACTGTCGCTGGGACAGCTGGCCGGAGAAAATGGCCCAGCTAAAAAGCTGGTTCAGTCCTAAAATTGACCTAGTGATCACTGTTGAGCACACCAAGTTCCCCGATATCCCTTTCACTCCTTACGGCTCAGAAGATCCCAAGCAAGCCACTCTTAAAAACCTCTTCGGAATAAACCCCACTTGGTATGACCAGTATATTTCTCCGCGTGGGATCGGCTATGATGTCGTTCTCTTTGTCGTCAACCCCGAACAGTGGCGAGCGATGAATATCGCCCGAGGCTGGAGAGCTGACCGGACTCTGGGGCCAGTAGAACTGCAACTGACCGCCAAGGAAAAAGACACTGGCTTGTTCTCTTTCCTCCAATTAGCACGCCACGAAATTATGCACGCGCTCTTCCTCCTCACCGGCCAACCAGACACGACCCACAAATGGTGGGATCAGGGTAAGCTAGAGAACGCGCTGGCAGAGATAAACTTCCCAGAACCAAACAATGCAGAAATAATCACTCTGCTCCAGAAGCTACTGGAAATAATCAAAAAACCGACTAAAATAGGCAACCGCATCAAAGACTGGGCGCTAGCCATCCAGAAACACGAGGGTTACTTTGCTCCGGGGCAAAATCCCCTCTATCCTCACGGCTCCAAGAGCTGGCGTAACCATAACCCCGGTAACTTCCGTTATGTCGGCCAATACAAGGCAGTGGGCCAGGATCAAACCGGCTTCGCCATCTTCCCTAGCTACGAGGTCGGCTTCCAGCATCTCTGCACGATCCTCACCAACGCCTGCACCGGTAAGAGCAAGGTCTATAGGCCAGAAATGACGCTATACGGCTTCTTCTCGGTCTACGCGCCTAACAGTGATGGAAATAACGCCAAAGCCTACGCCGAGGCGGTAGCCAAAGACTTGGGCGTGCAACCAACGATCCAGATTGCCGACTTGCTCTAGACAACTTTTTTACACTCTGCCACAATTAGAATATGGAAAATAAAAGCCCTAAGTTCCGAGTTGATCTGGTAGACATTTGGAAAGTGTCGCGTGGCGCTCTATTGACAGCGTTTGCTTCCATCCTAACTGTCATCGGCGCGCAATATGCGAACATTGATTATCGCTTCTGCACCGAGACCGCCTGCTATAGCTTTGCGTTTATCGCCGTGCCGGTGATTGGCGCTCTGCTGGAACTCGGTCGCCGCTTCCTAAGTAACTACCAGACTCAATAAAACTACAATGATTACAGACTATAAACTTTCACGCTCACATATTACTGATTTAGTAAAGAAGAAGATTTGGCAATTCAATCATCGGGCAACGACACGCGGTATGCCCGAGGGTTTCGTGCTTCTAGACAATAAATACCGCGTGAGGGTAATAAACGGGAGCGACTTTGATGTCTATGACAAAGCTAAAATCTATCCTACAGGAGATTACGACTATTTGGCTGTCGTATTTGACTACGGCGATCACTTTAGAGTCCGTTTCACCACCAAAGAGAATTACAAGCGAGGAATCTACCTCAAGGCTTTCCTCTACCGCGCGTAAAAAAGCCCCCCAAGATTGGGAGGCTCCGACTCAATCCACCGCTAGACCTCTACGGATGGCCCAGAGGTGCATAGAGTCTTGATCAGAAACTGTTGGCACCGAGTTTTCCAACTGAAGCAGTTGGGCGATGCTGGAGTCCAGAGTAGTCTGGATAGCCGAGATCTCCCTTTTTACGTGGATATTCGGCACATTTTCCAGTATCTGTAAGTGCCTTTTGGCCGCTTGCAGATCCCCGGTCGCTTTTTCAATTAGGGACTTCCAGTCCATCACAAATGTCCTCCTTCTCCCGTCAGGTCTTCCGATAGCGTCTGTTTCTTCAGAATAGTCGCCAGCAGGAAGAATATCTGGGCAGTGTTGTCAAACCAGTGAAATCCTATCCTCTCGCCCGTGACCTCGCTAATTACTTCAGCGTAAGTCTCGGTGAGAAAATAGACCGCATCACAACGCGTGAGTTCTTGTTGGAGATAAGCGAGCCAGTCCACATAGTCCCAGCCCGGTTGCATTGGAACATCGTAGGGATTTACCACCGCGTATCCTTGCTTGCGGAGACGGATGGCGGCGATTTTGAAAGGGGCTTCCGGGTGTTTAGACCCGTGAAACTTCCCCATTAGAAGCACCTTGTAGCCGACCAAGCTCATCCTCAATCCTCCTAGTCGTAGTGGGGAAAGAACTCGTGGCGAAGACGCTCTATCCCGCCGGACGGCTTTACCCAGAACTCTATGATGCCAAACCCCTTGTGCGCGGCGATTTTCTTACCGCGCATCCACTGAGTTTGGCCGCAGATCGTGCCACACTCAAAGCCCCAGACATTCCGCAGAAAAACCTGTATCTGTTTGTGGTAGTGTCCGGAGCAAATCAGTGCCGGTTTTTTCCCACCCTCCAGAGACTCTATGAGTTTCTGGATTTTGTAGGAGAGGGCATAAGCACTTCCATCATTGGCGTGGAATAGCTTCATAACTACCCCGCGCGACATCACCACATCAGCTTCCCAGTCTCCGAGACAGTGAAAGTTTTTGCACTTGTCTTGGAGTGCGTCTCCCACGCTGGCATCCACACCACTCTTGTCCTTGAAGAACAGATCGTGGTTGCCCAGAATGGAATAGACCTCGGCGGGAATCATAGAAATGGCCTTGGCCGCCAGTTTCACCTGCGCTTGGAAGCCGATCGCCTCCAACTCGTAGATGTGTCCTGGCCGGCCGCTCATCCCATCCACGAGGTCGCCTGGAGAGTAAACCATTTTGATTTTCTCTCGCTTGAAGAAGGCGCACATTTTCTCCCACAACCGCCAATCAAAACACTTGTTGCCGATGTGCGGGTCGGAGAAGTAGCCAAACTTCACCACTTCGTTAGAGAAGTAGGAAGCGTGGTCTACCCTCAGCACCTTGGACTTCCGGCCCTCAATACTCCTTTGGAGCAGTTTTTTCTCATCGGGGGAAAGTCCCCCAATAAGTTTTACTAGGGGATCTTCCCTTTTCACAATTCACCTCACTTTCCTAGAGTGGCAAGCCAGACTCCCGCGCCGAATAGCGCGAACAAGAGTCCGACTTGCAGAATGAAATCCCAGTTTTTTCTCACTTTTTTCTCCTTTGTAAAAGAGCTAGCGGGTCAGACATCCGACCCGTGGACGCAGAAAAGCGCCCAAGACTACCTCCGTAAAGAGGCAATCTCGGACGCTCCTGTGGCGTGCCTGCTCATGGCTGTATTATAACATACTAACCTTAAAGAAACTGGGGATAACCTCCAACAACCAGACACCGAGTGAGGGGTGAGCGGCTACGAGCCAATATCGTGATTGGCCATCACGCCTAGACCCTAAAGGAATATTTCAGCCTATTACACCATCTAGGCCGTTACTATGCCCTTGCGCCGTGTGCGCGGACTCTAAAATTGCTCGTCAATTCCCCCTCACTCGCTATCCACTTGTCCACCTTATATTTTAGCATATTTCCGTGCGTGGTGGACAGCTAATTCGGGGCTTCGCCGAAATCGTGAGGCGGAATGTCCGTAGTTGACAGGCCTTTGTTGCATTTGTTTTTGTTCATTCTTTTGGTTGGTTGGGGGATAAGAGGGAAGAGGTGATGAAGCTCATAATTCTTTCATCATATCAAGGCATTCCTGTGTCGGGCGGGTGCAAGAGAGCAGGAACTCTTGGTGCAGTTTCATAGACCATAAAAAGCCCAAAAGGAGCCACACGAGGATGGTGATTATTACAACAATATCATTCTTTTCCATAGTTATTATTTATTTCTTATTTTCTAAAGCTTGGTAGCAAACTCTCGCAAGTAGGGAGAACGAGGGGACGAAGACAACCATGTAGGCGAGTGAGAGAGTCCTTGATATTTCCCACGAGAATCCGATGCCTAGGAAGATGAGCAGTGTCAATCCGGCTGTTTTTAATTTGTGTTTCATTTTATTTCTTCGTTTAAAAGTTCTGGATTCTCGTAGATGTTGCCGATAATTTCAAACTCGGCATTTTCACTAAACGCCCTCCCTGGTTCATCTTGGCTAGATGACCAAAAACCGCTTACATTCCAACCGTCTTTTACCCACTCAACCACTCCAACATTACCATCAAAATCGCGCACAACATCCCCCTCGTAGATCTCCTTGCCGTTCTTGTCTAGGAGGCCGGTGAATTGCATGAGAACCAGACTGTCTTTGTGCGGCTTGGCAATCGTTCGCCACTCATACAAGAAGTTCTGAACTGTGAGCGTAAAGCCGTTGTAGAACATCTTGTTTAGATATTTGTCCCACGCTCTAAACTTGATTGGTCTCATAATTTTATTTATTATCCCTATTAAGACTGGGGAGGGAGATTTTATTCGCTTGGGCATAGGCGATAACCTCACGGCGCATCCCTATTATCTTCTCCCTCACCACCTCAACTCCGGCTTGGAAGGATTGGGCACGGACTTGCTCTAGTTTTTCTAACCACCAGTCGGCGACCTCTTTGGGTGTTACTAACTCCGGAAAGAACCAGTCTGGCTCTAATCTTTGTTCTTTCGTTCCAAGATTGCGCCGAGCAAACTGGAAGTAGAATTCCTCTATCACCTTGTCCATTGGTTTAGTCATATCTTAATATAGGTTAATTGATAAAGGGGGTTATTTCTTTCTAAAATAAATTGCAACTCTTGGTAAATGATACGACCTGTTTCCAATAAATACTCTTTTTACTACTTCGTATTTTGCGGGATTGGGGTTCGGCATTATGTATTTATGGTAGATAATTAGCAAACCTCCCTTTTTTAATACTTTATCGCACTCCGCTGTCCATTTTTTATAGTTAAGTTTAGGAGTTCCGTAAAGTTCTTTCGCTTCATCATCCGAGTAGGGCGGATCGGCTAGAATCACATCAAACCCCCCTGCTGGCCAGCGATATGGATAATCTTTCACGAAAGAGTGTGCGTCCGCAACCAAGTGAGGTTCTACTTCTTCTTTTATATCAACCCTAACGCCATATTTATTCATTCCACAAAATAAGTTTAGAAGTTTCATACCATCGTTGTAGTATAGTCCCAAAATATCGCCAGCTAAATCTATTAACCACTCCTCTGCGTAAAGAGGCATACCTCCTTTATAGTGGTCTCTTTTGGGTCTAGGCAAAAACCACGCCAGATTTCTCTGCTGAACCTTACTTTTATATCCCTTTGGTGCCATTGGTTTAGTCATGCTTAGGGTTATTTATTGATTACTAACATCTTTCTTCTGTATGCTTCCCGTAACGCTCTAGCAAGACGAGAGTAGAGCGCTGAACCCCAACGGCCTTTTCCAAAAAACTTCATTTGTTTGGACAGCATTATCTCGTCTTTCATCCAAGCAATGGCCATTGTGATGTCTTTCTCTGGAACTGGCATAAACTTTTTCAGATCTTTTCTCCCTGGTTTTTCCATACTCATTTGTTAACCCCCAGCAATCTCCCAATAAAATCTTTCACTTCCTGGGTCTGGTGGTCGTAGTCGGTGGTGAGGTTCCAATTCTTCAAGTCTTTTTTGTCATCAAACCAATATCCTATATTTCCATTTGTGGCCATACTTACATTTACTCCGTTGCCGCTTTTCTCTATCGCCCTCAGCACATCCGCAAGCTGGATTATGGCATCCTCCCTATAACCACAGCCGCAAATCACCTTGCCGCCGTTTTTTAGACTTGGCACCAGCTCTATAATCTTTTGTTTTACTTTGTCCATTTTATTTAATAAGTAAATTATTCTTCCTCAAGCTCTCTCCGCCGACAATGGCATTTCCTCGTCCCCACATCGGCCATATGGGGTTCGCCTGGATAGACGGACTCCATTGTTCTTAGTTCACCTGTGCCGTGGCAGTCGGGGCAATTTTCGTTGTGGTGTGTCATTTCTTTTTAGTTAGGAGGAATAAAATAAAATCATTTTTTATTCACTAAATAGCTTATAACTTCATAATCAAACAGGTCTCTCTGCGCCGCCCATTTCTTGATTTTTAGATAGTCGGCCTCTAATATTTTGATGTTTCTGTAGGTTTTCATGTTCTTAGTGTTGGCTGATAAGTTATTCCCCAGCGACCCAGATGGTAAGCCAAAGTCATTGCTTCTTCAGGAGAGGAAATGTCTGGTCTGGTGCGGAGATAGACAGGCTTGTTTTTACTTGGGTCAATTGCTACATAGTAACGATAGTTTTTCCCCTCACTGTCTTGGAGTTTGGTCAGCTCCACGATCCGCCCGTAGTTATCTTTTCCAACTTCTACACCGCCGAGGTCTTGTTCCAACTTCTCGCCACCGAGGTACTGCAGGGCGAGAGCGCGGTGTTCGGTGTTTTCTAGTTTTATAGCCTCCTCTGTGGAGATGGTGCGATTTACAATCTTCTGCCAGAGGTCTTTTTCTAGTCTTATACCCTTGAGGAAATACAGGTCTTTGGTGGCAAACTTGATCGCGGGGCCAAGTTCGGAGTGAAATTGGTTTTCTTCTATTCTCACCACTGGGTTGGGGGCAACATAGAGAATGTTGGTATCGGGGTCGTCAATTATATAACCCAATCCCGCCTCTTTCGCCTGGAGTAGGAGTTCCATAATTGCAATGTATATTTTGCTGTGTTCTTCTCCAAGACCAGCCAACTCTACTTCTCCACAGAACCAGTCAAAGTCGTAGTCGCTGGCACTGGCACTGGCACTGGCACTGGCTCTGGCACTGGCACTGGCACTGGCTCTGGCACTGGCACTGGCAATGGCACTGGCTCTGGCTCTGGCACTGGCAATGGCTCTGGCTCTGGCTCTGGCACTGGCAATGGCACTGGCAATGGCAATGGCTCTGGCTCTGGCAATGGCTCTGGCAATGGAAATGGCGATACGCTGATCAAACACGTCCTCACAAAAAACAATTTCTTTTGGCTGGGGCGTGTCCGTCATTTCCCAGATTTTCTTGATGCACTCACTGATTTTGCGATCATTCCAGCGATAGGGCAGGAGCGAACACCGTTCCATCCTATCCAGTAATTCTCTCGTTTTTGGTTTTAGTTCGTCCATATTTAGTCTCTTACCCGTCTCTCGGCAACCTCATCATATTCGTACTGTTTTCCGATGAAATAAATAGCTGGTTCCAGTTCTATCTCCGCGTGTTCTTGGTGGGTGAGGAGAGCGTTTCCGCCCTCCACTTTTAGATAAAAACCCTCAGAGTCTCTGGCGAAGCCAATTACCGTACCACGGTCTTTCGTGATGACGCGATGGTTGTGTCCCGTAACCTCTCCCTCGGCCACGACCAGACCTCCATCTGGAAGGGGTTGGAAAGTGGCATCACATTTCGCCAGTTTTATAATACTGACATCTCCTTGGTATTTTTGGTTCATTTTGTCTGTTACCTATTTGCTAATGTCTCCATTCTATCTTTTTCTACTGGCTTTTGCAAGCGGTGGTCTGGGTTTTAGTTATGCGGTGAGGGGATAAGTGTTGATAACTAGAACTCAGTGTCTTTTAGTGGTGAGGGGTCACTTGGGAACGGGATGTATTCCACTTGGTGCTTCTCGCCCAGAAAGCGGAACATCGTGTCCCAGACTTCTTCTATTTCCCCGACTTTCTTTAGCTTGGTGGTGCTGTCTTTACCGAGCTTGCGGTTAAGAGAATGGATGGAACAACCTACAGCGCAACCCTTCCAGTCGCCGTTGTTGCCCTCCCCGTAAGTGCCTTGGATAATCTGATCGGCCTCGCGGTGGGCTTTGATTTCCGCCACCAGCATTTTCTTTAATTTCGGGTCGTTTTTATAAGAGACTAAGTTAATTGTTTAATTTCTAAGGCTGATAATCTGGGGTTGAGGGGTAGGTGGGGAGGCGTATTACCTTCTACGCCGAGGCATTACAATCCCGGTCATTCTAGCTCAAGATTTTCCACTCCCCCACCTACCTCCCACCCTGTTGAGAGACTGGTGGGGAGGGTGGAGTCTTCACTGTGTTTAATGGACGCCGACATAATGTTTTAAGCGTTAGCCCCCTCCTCCTCCCCCAACAATCTCCCAACTACCACTAGAACGGAATGTCACCGGGGTTTGCCTCTGCATCTGGGGCCAGCTTAGCTCCGTTGCCGTCTGCTGCCGCCTGCTTCCGTTTCATTTCGTCTACGATTTCCTCCGGGGTCTTCTTGCTTCTCAGGTCGTTCAAGTAGACCTCATCCACCGGCGTGTTCTGCCGGGCGGCGATTGGCGTGTATTCCACGTCCATCGTGCCAGCACCCTTAGCTGTGACGATAATATCGTAAGGCATCGGGTATTCCGTGAAAGAATACTCCGGGTTAGCTTCCAGGTTGGCAAGATAGTCCACTACTGTCCAGGGTAGGCGCGCCAGTTTCAGTGTCCCCTCGTGCAACACCCAGGTCAACCACTTTGTATCAATCTTGTCGTGATCGTGCGGGCAACCTTTAGTCATTCCGTAGCAGGTCACGCCCTTGCCACCCAGGAAGTGGCTTGCTACCACTTTCGGCATCGCCATCACCCGGATGCGGTTATCGCCCTCGGCGAACTTGAAGAAGTCGCTACCACGTCCCATCTCTTTCTGATCTTGCTTAAGTTGATCTCTTAATGACATAATTTTTTATTTAATTCTGATAAATCAAACTTTTCAGCGAGCGCAATTCGTTGAAAAATTGCACCGGCTCCACTCTCCCCTCCTTGCGCTGGAACACTGCCAGCGCGTCCCTCATCTCCAGCGTATCTTCGTAGCAGAACACGACCCGGTTGCGTGATTCCATTCGTTCTATCTCTGGCGGGAAACCAGAGAGAGATAGATAGGCCGCCGTTGCCAAGTCGCTTGTCTTATACATTTCCCATTGAGATTAGTTTCTGCTCAATCTCTTCCGCGCTCAAACCGACCCAGTCTGGATATTTACAGTATTGAGCGTTGGCTTGCCAGGCTTCTACCGGCTCAAAGACTGGCACACGGCCGGTGGCAAGCTGCTGATTAAAGCGATCAATGATGCCATCAATCGCCGGCTGGTAATCTTTCGTTTCGTGAAGGCTGACGCTGACTCGCAGATCGTCACTGGCGATATAGGCGATCCCGAAGTGGTCAGTCTCTTTGGCCAAGGCGTAGAGACAGGCCTGTAATAAGTGTCCTTGGTCCGGCTTGCCAGCCTTCGTCAGACGCTTATATTTCGCGTTAGAGACGCTTTTCACCTCTAGTGGCACTATCCCCCTAGGGAAGTCCCATTTACTCGTATCTACGAGGCAATCCATCCGTCCGTTCACGTCTCGGTATTCTACATCCTGCTGTTCGGTGATTGGTTCTATCACTCCACAGAACCAAGCCTCTATATCGTGACCGCGCTTGAATTTTCGCAGGGTGTAGGCATCCACCTCCCGAGGCAAAACGCCACGCGCCTTCAGAATCTGCCACTGCAGAGGCTCATTCAGCATTGAGGCGGTGAGTCTCTTAGAACTGACGTGACCCGCCCGCTCTATCTCGTTTTGCCGAGTTAGCTTCTCGTCTATGAGTCTATCTAGGAAATTATCTATAATCATTTTCGTGTTTCGTTTCTTCTAATTCCGCTCTCTGCCATTCTTCCTTGGTGCCGACCCACTCCAGCTCACCCTCGGCATCTACACCACACAGAGCCAGATACTTTAGCCTAGGCAAGAGCTGATACGCTAAGTAGATCATTTTTTCTTAGCGGCCCAAATCACCGCGATTACCCAGCCGACAAACGTCCAACCCAGAAACAGGTTCAGCAAAAGAATGCTCTCCCAGTCTGGATTATCTTTGTGCCAAGCGTAAAGTGTCGGCACGAAGTAAAGACAAACTAGCACCAGAAAAATTAGTATAGCCATAATTATTTATTTAGTAATATCCCCACTGCAAATCTTCGGGCAGAAGAACCCGACCCTCTCCCTCTTCCCCCGACTGAAAGATATATTCCGTCCCATCCACTGGGTCACGCTTAATATCGCTCTCACTGAGGCCGTTTTCTTCTAACCATTCCTTGCGTTGCTCACGCAGGAAGTCATCCGATTTGTTACTCATTTTGTGATCTTAATTTTAATTGTAATTTGAGTCCGACCAACTCAACTCTCTAAGTATAAACTAGGATTACTAAGTTCGCAAATGCCAGTTGTGGATAACTATTTAGGCAATCCCAGCCACCATTCAAGACTGAATTGGACCAGAATAAATGCCAAGAGATAGAGCGGAGCGAGGAGGACAAACAAGGCAAGGCGGAGGTAGATCATTATTTCATTTCTAGATTACCACAAGTTGGTCAGTTGGAGTTATCCACAATCTGGTATTTTGCAATCCACAGGGAAAGGAGGGATAATGTTGGTATGCAGGATAAATTGATGTATAATTTAAATAAGGTTGTGCGGTTCGCCGCCCGGCCCGATACACAGTTTGTTACTGCATCCATCAAGGCTAGGCCGTAAGGTCTGGCTTTTTTGGTGTCCGTGGGGAACCTAGGTCTCGGAGGCGGACATAAAATAATAGCTCTGGGCGACATCGCTGATCACGGCGTGGAGTGATGCCTTTATACCGAAAAGCGGGAATCGGCAAGCTGGGATACTCATCTGAACTCCAAGAATCTAACTCTTGGGGGGAGGGGGGGAACCCCAAGCTTGCCATTACCCGAAAAGTTAATAATTAGTTCCTTAATATAATGAAATACTATACTGACTGCTTTGTGATTGGTGGTATAAACCCCTCGCCGATTGGTGGAGGCTACACGATTTTTGATGAGAGTAACCGACTGGTGAAAACTGAAAAAATCTTGCGCGCCGGTTTCACGAACAATGAGGGTGAATTGCTGGGAGTGGTGGAAGCGTTGAGGTTAGCAGGTCCGGGGGACTCGGTAAGCACGGATTCTATGGTCGCGCTTAGCTGGGTGAACTCTGGCAGAATAAAAGCCCGCCCGGACTTGGGGTATCTGGTGGTAGAGGGGAAGCGTTTGAGGGAGGAGAAAGGAATTAACTTGATGTGGGAACGCCGGGAATATAACCTGGCCGGCCAATATAACGAAAAACAAAAAGATGATGCTATTAAAAACAACAGGCGAGGGGTGCCACCGGGGGACAGACCTACTGCCCCTGCAATTACCTACAGCGACCCGGGACGAATCCCACGGAAACGGAAGCGGTATCCTCATCCGGCCGGGGGAGACCGCCTCAAGCATCTCATCCAAGAAATGTCCGCCGCATATCCGAGCGGCATACGTGGCGGAGATTCTGGAGCTACTCAACACCGGATCGCTCTACAAGGCGAGCTTTTCCCAAGTGCTGGGGCTAACGAAACGCTATCGCCCGGCCCAGCTCCACGCGCTCTTGAAGCGAGCGCGGCAGGGCAAGAGTCCGCGCGGGCTGATGTGGTGGATGCTTAAAAATCCAAAGAACATAAAGCTATGACTGATAAACTGTTACACGCGAAACACCAGTTCTGCATCAAGACCCTAGAATTGAAAGATCAGATTGAGGGTGGGTTCTTGGAGCTTGGCCAGCGATTAGGGAGGATTAAGCGCTCGCTGATGTATGAGCCGCACTGGTCTAGCTGGGAAGAATACCTGATGGAGCTGGGGATCTCTAACTCTATGGCCTCGCGGCTGATAAATATCTACGAGCGCTTTGTGGTGGATTGGAAGATTGCCCCGGCGAAGCTGGTGGCGGCTGGCGGCTGGACTGTGGTGGCCAAGATCCTACCACGTGTCACCGACCGCCAGGATGCGCTGGAGTGGCTGAGCAAGGCCAAGACGCTCTCCCGAACAGACCTGGGGCGCGAGCTGGCCGAGGAGGAGACCGGCCTACAGCAATCCGACTGTAAGCATCCAGACGCATTTTTGCTCCGATGTTGCCCGGATTGTCAGCTAAAGGAAAAAATCTATGAGTGAAGATTTACTGCAGAGACGAGACCAGATGAACGCAATCGCGGAAGAAAAGCAAAGACGGCGAGAGGCTAAAGGCGGTTGTATCCATTGCCATTGCCGGCTCCCATCGCGCTACTCGGCTCAACTTGGCCTGCCTGATAGTGCCGATACTTGTGGTTCTTGTCTTAGTCATTATGCAAACTAAGAACAACTTCTCGGAGGAGACCCGCTTCTGGATGCTGGAGGATAACCAGTGGGAATGCTGGGGCTGCGGACAGAACCACGCTGATTGTCTGCACCACATAGAGGGACGAGGTCGGGAGGAGGGCTGCGAGAGATCTATCTACAACGCCGCGCCACTCGGCAACCACCAGTGCCACCTGCCGCGTCACGGCCACTGGATGACGGCCGATGGTCGGGCTTACCTCCGAAACAAGACGCGCGCTCGCCTAGAGGCCTTGGGCTATCAGCCCACTAGCCTAGACAAACAGTATTTGCTAAAATATAAATATGATTAACTGGTTACTGAATAAACGCCTTAAGTGGCGCAAGATTAAAACTCTCCACGAGATCCGAGCTGACATCAATTTCCTGGAGTCTGCCGGTAAGGTGATGTCGTCTAAGCAAGAAGCCAACGCGCGGGCGCAACTACGCACCGAGCAAGCTAAGGAGAAACCCGACCAGGCCAAGATTGATGACCTCTCTCTCCAGATCGCCAATGGACTGGCAGCGCGGAAAGAGATGGAGAACCTGCGCCGGATTGAGCGCGAGCTACCGGGTTTCATTCAGATGCTATGAGGATTGAGACCAGCTGGGATGATGCCCGATTGCCTGACTTGCGGCTAGTCGCCCTGCTTCGCAAGCACCGCCTCCCGGCTGTGTTCTATATCCCCAGCAACTGCG
>Ga0075458_10000416_pt1 | contig 13882 bp, 20 predicted proteins | sample DEB3_08_DNA_FD_77576 | JGI IMG/M metagenome (GOLD analysis project Ga0075458, IMG submission 77576) | Aqueous microbial communities from the Delaware River and Bay under freshwater to marine salinity gradient to study organic matter... | ecosystem: Environmental > Aquatic > Marine > Coastal ... | reverse complement strand
TCGAGCCCCTGGTAGAAGCTGACAGGAATTCTTTGAAAGCTGAGGGGCATTGTTCCTTGTCTCTGAAGTTCGGATTATTTCTGCGTCATTCTGGGGTCGCTGTCATCTGATGATCAGACCTTGTTGCCGCGGCGGGCTACTAGGCTAGTGCCCTGTAGGATGAGTATGGAATCGCCGCCTGAGAAGGCCCGGCGCATGAAGGTGACAGTCCCGGCTTGGGTCGTCTCGATGGAGGCCCACATCTTGAAGGGAGCCGTAACGCCGTCCGTATCGAACAGACAGATGGTGGACGAGCCATCTCCGATGCCTGTCAATGTAGCGTAGTTGGGAGCAGCATGGATAGCGTAACCGCCGGCGGCCCAGGTCGTCACACCCGGGAACGTAAAGCCGAAGTAACCGCCCGAGCCGGCCTGAGTGTTGATGCCGCCGTCGATCTGAATGTTCCAGATCTCGTTGGCTCCGACCTTGAAGCTCAGGCTGGACGACTGCGGAGTGGCGCTGGTCGTCGTGCTTGAAGCAGACAGGAACTTCGTCACGGCGCTGACGGTCGTCGGGTTGCCGTTCTCGTCGTAACCCTCGACGGGTGCGCCGACGAACTTGATGGCCGTCGAGCCCGAGATGGTGACGGTATTGGCGGCGGAGTAACCCAAAGCGCCCCTGCCGCCGATGTCGATATTGTCCGACGCGTCGGACCCGATCAACCAACGATCCTGAGTATTGGCCGCGTTTCGGTTGGAGATGAAACCGGCCGCCGGGAAACGGATGGTGCCCGTAGCCACGTTCTGGTCGAATGTGATATAGCTGCTGAGGGCTGCCGATCCATAGACCAAGTGACCCGAACCGTTACCGAAGTAAGTGGCAGTGGCACCTCCGCCAATAGAGACTCCGTCAACGGCGTTGACGGAGATCATGTCGATGTCTCCGCTATTAGCGGCGTTGCGACCCCTGATGTACTGCAGGTTGGGTAGGCGGATGATACCTGAAGCTGCTGTCGAAGAACCGATAGCTAGATAGCTGGTATTCAGGACCGTCGTGCTGAGAGTCAGAGACGTAGCATTGAGGACTGCCGATCCCAGAGTGAGCGTGCTCTTGGTCAGGAAGTCGGGCATCGCTCGAGTGACCTTCCAATTGCTCAGACCGTCGGACTCGATCTCCCAGACGCCGTTGTCGATCTCCAGGCTGAAGTTGCCTCCGACGTTTTCGATGGTGTCGGAACCGTTGCGGACGAGGGTGATAGCATTAGTCTCGCTCTGGCCCGAGACGTCCTGGATGATGTAGTACCTTCCCGCGCTGACGCCCGAAGCGGCCGGCAAGTTGATGGTGCGCGCCGCTGTCGTATTGACCTTGAGCGTGATGTACGTGTCCGACGCCAGGATGGTGTGCGTGCCGGCGACGGCCTGCTGGCCGCGTGACGGGACCAGACCCGCCGCGTTGAGGGCGCCGGCATCGGTGAGCTTGATGGCAGTGCCGCTGTTGTTGTTGTAGTACAGGTTGCCGGCGTAGACGTAGACGCAATTAGTATCGGCCGCGCCTCCGAGGCTGCCCGAGCTGTTGATGTAGCGGACCGATCTGGCGTTGGTCAGGTCATTGCTACCCATCGACAGGTCGCTGCTGATGTCCAGGCCGCTCGGAGTTACCCGGGGTCCCTTGCCTGAGGAGTGATCGTGAGCGTCGATGGCTTCGAAAGCCGTGTTGAGCTGCGATGCCCATCCCGGACCCGGGGTGACCGAGACGGTGGGCAGCGATAGGTTCATGTAGGTCGTGGCCATCTTGAAATTCCTTTAGAATACGTACAGCGATCCCGTTATCGTCGCGTCGGCGCGCAGGATCAAAAAGAGTCTAGTGGGCGGCTCGACCTGCCAGACGTGACCGGCGGCGGTGGGCGAGACGACGAAGAATCCCTCGGGCACCGTGCCCATTTTGTGGGGAACTTTCGTATCGACGCCTGAGGCGATCGTGAATGGCACGACGGAGCCCCGCATCAGCGGGTTCTCCAGGACGGGTCGCAGAGCTTCGTTGACATTGTCCTGGACGGCGTCGATGTACTTGTCTCCTGTCCTGATGCGCCTGAAGGGTACAGTCACTTGTCACCGGCCTCTCGCTGTGCTAGAGGTGAGCATGCTCATGATGATTCTCATCACCAGCCCCTCGACCAGACCTCATTCGGGTCCGTCAGGAATTCCTGCTCTCCCGCGTCGCGGTTGGAGGCGGCGGCTTCGATGCGCCTAAGGAGGGCGGCTTTTCGCATCTCCAGAGCCGTCGTGTCGCTCTCCTCCTTCTGCTTGCACTTGATGGCCGCATCCACCGAGATGTACTCTTCCCAACCGTTGGGTAGAGAGACGGTCTGCGTCGATGAGCTGAGGACTGTCCAGGCCTGCACGTAGCGGAAGCGGTAGTCGCCCGCCGCCGAGTCCTCAGGCACGAAGGAAAGCTTGCTGCCCAGGATAGTATACCTGCGCTCGTCCGAGCCCCAGCGCCACTGAGTGTCTCTCCAGCGGTCCCTGTCCTCCAGAGTATAGCGCTTGAGGGCCGACCACTCTCCCCTGTCGTAGAACTCGACGCCCCGCAGCTTGACGCAGTCGGAAGGCAACGAGCGTTGGTAGTCGGAGCCCGACAACGTGAAAGTCGACCATTCGGGAGTCGTGCAGTAGTCCTCGTACCGCGTGATGAGGATATCCCAGAGCTCGCCGCCCGATGCATTGATGAAGCCGTCCAGCTCGGATGTTCCGACGAAGGAGCTGCTCACCATATCGGCATGCTCCCGAGCTCGGGTACGAAGGGTGGCCAAAGAGATGTCTGTCATGATTCTTTCCTGTCGGGCGGCCCGAGGTTGGGCTCAGAATATTCGATCCTCGGCAGATTTAGTTGCTTCGGTTCGATGTCAAAGAGAATTTCCTGAGGAATTGCCGGACTAATGGCGGGCTCGATGGGTACGATCCTCAGATCACCCGCCCCAGAAAGAGGAAAAGCACGAGACATGCTTAGCCCCGTGCTTTCCGCATGATGCGCTTCTTGCGGCGCTCTCTGCTCTTTTCCTTCAGCTTAGCGGGGAGGTCGGCGTCGTCCGGGGTTTCCTTTTCGAATTTCCGCGCCAACTCCGGGTGCTTCATCCAGAGGTAGGCCCTCTGCGCTTCGGAACGCATCGGCATGCGGCCTTAGGCCTCGTTTTCTTCCGAGGCCTCCTCCGAATTGTCGTGGCAATGGATAAACTCGCACAGCGCCTGCGCCATGCCGGTGTAATCCTTGTTGCTCAGAGCCATGGCAAAGTCCTCCATCGCTGACTCCATACCAGGATCCATCTCCTTGTCGGACTTTTCGTCGGACGAGCCGTACTTGTCGGCCTTGGAGGAATCCTTCTCCTTCATGCGGGCCAGGATGATGGCCGCGATCTTACCTTTTCCAGGAATCATTTCCGTGACTCCTTTCTATCAGGTAGCTGAATTCTTGAGCACCAGCGAGACGTAGACAGCGCTCGAAGCGACCGAAGGTTTAGCGGGCGCGCCCGTGCTGCCAGTGACGAGGAGGAAATCCACCGTCTTGGCGCTCGATACGTCGGATCCCGACAGCTGCGGATGCAGCACCTGCGTGCCCGTCATCTCCAGCTGGAGATGCGCCGACTTGAGGGAGACGTAAGGATCCTCGAGGGTGATGCGATAGATGCCCGTTCCCAGGCACGAAGCCGAGGCATACGTCAGGGAATCGGAGACGGTGCTGCCGTCCGATCCGGTGATGACGATCTTGCCGTCGATGAAGACTAGACCCTGATCGGCGCTGCCGTGGTCCTTGTACCATGATCTGTTTGCCATATTTTTGCTAAGCTCCTGATTATCTTTGGCAGAAACCGGGGCCCTTCAAGCGGGCCCCGGATCCTGATTTATCGAATGACTACGTCCTCAATTACTCGGAGAGGTTGATGACGATGTTGCGACCAGGGGCCTTGCAACCGACCTGAGCGTAGTAGCCGTAGCGGATCTCGTACCCGTCGGCCGAGGACTGACGCAGCATGGATCCGACGCTATCCTCGTCGAGAGGACGCACGAGGGCGCCACCCGAGTAGATCTTCCAGACCGACATGTCGAGTCCGTAGATCTTGTTGGACGGGCAGTTTCGATCCGCGAGGACCTTGACCGTGCCGGCCGGAGTGAGGATCTCGACGGCTCGGAAGCCCACCTGAGCTACCTGCATATCGACATAGTGGACCTTGCTATCCAGCGACTGGATGAGGTCATTCATCTTGTCCGGGTGCAGGAAGAAGTGGCTGAGACGACCTTCCTGGGTCATGACCTTGGACGCCGCCGTGGTCAGGATCTGGTTGATCGGAGTTCCCGCCGAGGGAGTCCAACGCAGACCGGCCAGACGCGTGGCGTCGACGGTTCGGTTGACTCCGAAGAACGCGGTCGAAGAAGGGGCCGAGGAGGGGAGCCAGGCGGCCAGTCCGGCGACCTTGAGTCGGGTCGGAGTGGCAGAGTCCTGACGATCTCCCTTGACGAAGATGAAGTCGCCGACGACGGTGCCCGACTCGGTGGAGACGTTGGCCGTGAAGGTGACGGTGCCCGCGTCGCGGTCGACGCTCTGGACAGTCAGACCAGCTCCGGAGTTGCGGAGGGTGTCTCCCGACTCGGAGTCGGAGAAGACGACCTGCAGACCTTCCTCGAAGTGGTTGACGTCGGCCAGCGTGGCGAGCGTGATGGTAGCGCCCGAGATGCCTCCGGTGGCGATGACTCCGATGTTACCCCAGCCGGCGCGATAGAGGTCGCGTCCCAGGGTGTTCTTGAGCTCGGTGATGGCCGAGTCGATCTCGGTCGTCACGGCTTCCATGAAGGCGTTGGGGTTGCCCTTCGCCGTAGCGATGAGCATGCCGTCGACCGTCGCCAGGGCGTAGTCCGAGACGGGGGTCAGCTGGAAGGAGACACCGTTGGTGCCCACCGAGCCGGCTCGCGTCTGGGCCTGGGAAAACGTCGCCGAACGACGTCCGCCAGTGCCGTAGATGACGGGGACGGGGATGTACTTGCCGAAACCATCCGAGGTTTTCGGCATCAGAGCGAGGAGGGGGTTGTCCGCGTAAACGAGGGACTCGACCTTGTCGCCGGTGTAATGCTCCTTGAGCGCAAACTCAAAGGAGGTTCTATCTAGACCTGCCATAATTCTGTTTCTCCAGTAAAGACAAAAGACGCATTATCGCGGCGTCGCTATCTGCAATGCTCGCGATCCAAGCTCGACATCACGAGAACTTGAGCAGAGAGACCGCTCTTTTGAGCGATTCCTCGTTGCTTATCGGTGCCCGAGGAGCGCCGGCCGAGGAGGCCGCCGTCCGGTTGTTTGTCAGCGTGGGTGGGAGCCCGGGACGAATTTCCTGGGACTCGAAGCGGGCTACGTGTCGTTCCTCGACACGGTTACCGCTGGCCGTCGCGTCTCTATTGACGGTTTGCGTTGCTTGCGAACCGGGGTTCGCCTTGTCTTCCTGGGATCCCGGCTGTAGGGCCGCCCGGATCTTGTTCGCCTTGAGGAACTTCTGAGCTTCCTCGAAATAGTAATCTTCGACGGCCTGGGCCGCCTTGTCCAGCGACATCGGGGTGCGCTGCTCGGGTGGGACGTCCTGGGAAACCCAATCCTCATAGATCAAGTCGTAGACGTCATCGATAGCATCGTTGACAGCGATGAGTTCGTACTTGTCCTTGGCCGCTTCGATGAAGCTTCTGATGCTGGCCTTGCTGTCGGCCTCGGCCTGCGCCTCGACGGCGGCGTGATGCGCCTTGAGCGCGTCCTCATATTGCTTGTCCCAGCCTTCGATCTTCTGCTTGACGGCGGCCAGCTCCTTCTGCATGGGATCCTGCTCGCCGGGCTGCTGCAACGCTAAAGCGATGAGCTTGTCCAACGACAACCCGGACTTCTCGACGAAGGCCAGGGGATTCTCCTGCAGCAGCTTCTGGGATTCCTGCCACTGCTTGAGGGCCGCTTCCTGCTCCTTCAGCGCCCGTTCCTTGTTGCGCAGCTCCTTGTCCTTGCGACTTAAAGCGGCAAACTTGGAAGAGAGCCTGGGCTCCTCCTGCGATTTAGTCCCGTTGTTTTCCGCGGCGGAAGCCGCCTGCTCGGAATTAATCTGAGAATTTCCTGGGTCATTCTGACCCGGCTGATTGGTGACGTCGGACGCTGCCCCTTCGGAGCTCGCCGTCTGGACGACCTGTTGGATGTCTGCTTGCTGCGTCATTTAGGATGTCTCATCGAGAGCCTCAGAGGAACTCTCCTGATCAGTGCTATCGTCTCCCGGCGGGTTGATTCCGAGCTTTTCCTCGAGCACTCGGAAGCGAGCGTCCAGGTTGCTCAGCGAAGCCAGGATGGGTCCGATGGACTCCTTGATATCGATGACTTCCAGACCGGTCTTGGGGTCGACGTCGACCATGGACGCTCCCATTTCTGTCGACTTGAGGTGAGTCGTCGTGGTGCCAAACTTCTGATCCTGCGGATCCTCGCCCGGCACGCCCGGCTTGTAGCGGAACGTGACGCCACCCTCGAGCGACTCCATCATCTCGGCCGGGGGCGTCTCCTCTAGAGCTCTGAGCTTGCGCTTGGAACGTGGGTCGGAGACGGCTTTGGCGATCATGGGAGCCATGGCCATGGCCATCTTGCTCATATCTGCGCCTCCCTTCTGCTGTCCTCCAGCGCTGGATACTTTCATCGCCGTCTGCGCCCAATCGGGCATGGAGATTCCCATATCGGACGCGTTGGAGGCGTAGTTGCCGAAGCTCGCCATCGGTGACTGGGCCATCATGGGCTGGATGTTGGTCTTCGTCATCGGGTCGGATGGAACGACGGGTAGGAGTTCGTTGGTCGGGGCGGACACGGGATTGGCAGGCAAAGCTCCGACTGCCGGCTCAGCCTGAGGCTGAGCGGGAGCGGGTTCCGCAGGAGGTGTCAGCTTGTCAGTGACGGCGTCGACCCAGCGCCTGAGAAGTTCGATATTCTCCTCGGGATAGTTCATGCGCTTGGCCCTGAGGACGGCGGACATGCCCAGCTGCTGCGCCAGCGATAGGTTCGTCAGCTCATCTACTGTTCCGGGTTTGCCCTCCTCAAGGATCGACTCGATCGTCCAACGGATATCCTCCAGCGCTGCCGTCTCGAGAGAGACGAAATGCTCGACGTCCGGGAAATCTAGGAGCGAGAGCGCCAGTTCCTTGGGTAGCAGGTCGGCCTGCAGAAGCTCGACTACCTGCTGCATGCGACCGGCGGGGGTAGAAGGCAGCAAATTGGTGGGAAAGACCTTCATCAAGTATTTGTCAGCCTCGAGATCGACGTCCTTCCACTTGATAGTCTTGACAAACTTATCCTGCGCGGCGACGATGGCCAGGCCTTTGTCACCCGATTCGTAACGGGATTGGCTCAGAGCTATCACTTTCCTGGACAGCTGCATGAAGAATTCCTCCCAGCGCTGCGAAGTGGTGATGAAGCGTTCCGATACCTGATCGTTGTACTCCCTGAGAGCCGCTCCGGAGTCGAGTCCGGCGGGCTTGCGGCCTGAGGCGCTGAGCTGCGAGACACCGGTGACTTCGTACGCTCGACGGATCCAGCGGTCCAGGTCGGCGTAGATCTCTCCCGGCATGGCAGGCGGAGTCTGGAAAGTGGGCGGCCGGCCGACGTACTTGACGACGGGGACGTTTTCCCCGAGCCCGGGATTGAGATGGGCAGGAACTATCTGCGTGCCGGCCTCGACGAAGACCCTAGGCCTAGACATCATGCGCTGCGCCGAAGAGATGTCGCGGCAGAGCCTGTTGATCTCGATCTGGATGCCGACGAGCTCCTCGGCCAGGCCCGTGCCCCAGAAACCGATGATGGGCTCGCTCCAGTGGAAGAAGACGAACGGGAAGAAATCGTAGACCCACTTCTCGGAGAATAGAGTGCAGCCATCGATGCAGATGGCGTGACGACCGTCCTTCGCTCCCGGGGCGGAAGGCAGGTGCCAGGACTCGATGACCTCGATGTGATCGACGGCCCGGGGAGAAGTCGTATCCGTCTGCGTGCCGCGCGCTGCCGATATCTGGCGTTCGAACTTGGGAAAGAGCTCGACCAGGCGGTCCCTCAGGATCCACTTTCTGCGATGGATCTGGCCGGGTTCGCCGTAGCGTCCCTCCTCCTCGTCGATCAATAACTCGTCAGGCAGCACTCTTTCGAAGCACAGTCGGGCTCGACCCTTGCTGTCGCTGTCCCAGAAGAGGTGGACGATTCCGGTACCGAAGACGCACGCGTCCCTGAAGGCCTTCTGCGCCGTCTCATACGCCTTGCCGTCGTAGAAGACACCCTCGACGTACTTCGTCAGGCGTTTCGCGCGTCCTGCCAGCGAGACGTCGGCGTCCTCCGTCAGGAACATGGGCTTGGGCCTGTTCTGCCCGATCTTGGCGACGGCTGTGTCGATGCACGACCTGATGGCGTTGAATGTGAAACCCGATGGTTTGCCAGGTTCGACGACCTGCCGGCGAGTCTGACCCGGCCTGGTGCCCAGGATCTCCCTGTTACCGTATAGCCGAGTCCATTTGAGATTGTCGTTGATGCGACGAGTGTCGACTCCATCTAGATCGGCGACGACCGAAGTCACGCCGGCGTGCAGATCGGAATCCTGCAGAGTCCACCACTGGCCGTTGGCCGTTGATTTGCTAGCGCCCACCCGCTCCGAGCGGACGGGAATGTCTGATACGCCGACGGCCATCAGTTACCTCCTGCCGAATAGTACAGAAGATCCTCGTCCGCGGTTTCGGCAGCCTCAGAACCAGGCTCAGAATATTCGGAATCCCCGGGCAACGGGATAACCATACCGAGAGCTCTTGATTTTCTGGAGACCTTGAGGTCTCCCAGCTCGAATCGCTCGATGTCCTGCTCCACCAGCAGCTTAAATAGTTCGCGGAGCTCCGCAAGGGAAGAGATCTTCATCGCTACAGAGCAATGCCGGCGATCCAGGGTACCAATCAACCGATTCTGATGAATGTCGGATGATCGATGTGATGAGGGTATACCTCCCTCTCATCGTGTAGCACCGCCGTCACGATTCCTTCGTCGGAAATGCGAGTGATGATCAGGATATCGCCTGGATTGACTGTCCTCTTCGATCTTCCGAAGAAGAACTCCTCTTCCCTATCGACTGTCACGAGCTCTCCCAGAGAAAGAGGTCTGACTGCGGACCAGAAATCGCTCACCATGCATCCTCTTCCTCTCCGTGGTCGCGTTCCCACCACGGCTGCCGCTGGCGGCGTTGGAGCCTCAATGTATCTTTTTCCCAGAATTGCTGAGCCCATTCATCGGAGTCGACAGGCGGCGGCTTCGGCAGAGAGGGAACAGTGGCGTAATTCCGCGCTTTCCTCCACGCGTACAACATGGCATCGGACAGGTGATTGGCGCAGGCCGTGTGTTCGACGTGCTTGTTCTTGGCTAGCTCGCGCTCGTCCCAAACCAAGTTCTCCCATTCCTCCTTGAGATCGGAAGCATTGGGTAACAGTTTGATGACTCCTGTGATTAGGTCGCTGTTAAGCATCGAGATGGCATTGACCTTGTCGCGCTGAGCCGCGTCCTCGAGGGGCAGCCCAAACCTCTGACGCATCTCCTCAACCGACTGTTTGGCCTTGGGATCGACGACGATGCTGATGGGCGAGTAATGGTCGATCAGATCCTGCGTCATCTTGGCGACCTGAGAGATGATCAGCTTGGGCCTCTTGATAGCGTCGACCACGTAGAGGTTCCTGTCGTCATTCTGGGCATAAGCGCAGATGACCCACGCTGTATCGTCCGTGAATCCCAAATCCAGGCCGATGACGTAGTTCCAGGCAACGTTCTGCTTCGGCAGTTCGGAAGCGCTATTTCTTTCGTCCGAAAAGCGATAGACGAGCTTGGAATCGTCGACCGTCCACTCTCCCAAGTATTGCTGACGAAATTGAGGAGTCTCGACGATAAGCGGGTTAGCCGACTTCCGCAGCTCGATGATGTCCCGCATCTCGTTGACGACGTAAGGATTATCCTCCCACGTCCACCGGTGGACGGACCATCCCTTCTCCCTCTCCTTCTCATCCCTCTGCGTGACCCTGAAGAAGAAATTCTTGGTGTTACCTGGTGTGCCGATCAGACAGATCGTTCCTCTGTCATCGGCGACGGCGGGCATGAGGACGGAATAGACCAGGTCCTCGAGATCTTGCCTGAATGAGGCGCATTCGTCGATGATGACAAGACGATACTTCTGACCCAGCAGCTTGTCTCGCTGCTCCGGGCTGGCGTCGGCCCCCACTAGATAGAGGACGGATCCGTTGCTCAGAGTGTAAGAAAGCTCGCTAGCATTCCATTTACCCGTCAGACCGAACTTGAGGACTAGATCGTGCAGGATGTTCCGAACAAATATCCTCTTGGCTGATTCGCGAGTCAATCCGATGTATAGGCATGTGCAGCCAGGATTGCTCAAAGCTTCCTGCAGCAGGTACAAGCCTGAGGCATAGCTCTTGCCGGCGCGCCGTGTGCAGATCGCCGCCTTGAGTCTCGAAGGATCGTCGATAAAACGCTGCTGGACAGGCAGCCCGACGGCGCTAGCCATCCTGCTCTGCTTGGACTGCTGAGCTATCTGGGCGATGATCCGAGCCAATTGGCGGTCGTTTAGACTCTTGGCCGGCATGCGTCACTTCTTCTTAGGGCCGGGGCGCAGCGTCTTCTTGCCGCTCGGAGCGGGCAAAAATTCGGCCGAAGAAGACAGGACGCTGTCCAGCAGCGCCGCTTTGGGATCATCCTCGGAGAATTTGGGTGATGTTGCGGCCCAAAGGCTCAGCACATTCGAACTCGGTACTACCGTCCGTCCGACGTCAGTGACGATGACGAGCATGCCATCTTCCATAGAGATGCTAGCATCGTCCGAGGTTAGGTGATTCCGTACCCCCGCTAGACCCTGGACCGATACGCCCCGGGCTAGCTCGACTCGAACGAGCTTCATTCTGCATCCTTAGCAGAGGAATTCCTCTGCGACGCAGATTCTGCCTCGACGTCGAGCTCGAAAATGCGTCGCAAGATGGCTTCCTTCTTTTTTGTGAGGATAGCCAGCTTGGCCTCGATGTCGCCGACGAGAGTGGCTAGCTGCTCGTACTCCTTGTTGATCTGGTCTAATTCCCGGGGCTTGTTCTCTTCTTTGCTTTCCATGGTAGGTGTCTCTTTCTTTCAGACAAATAGCGACGCTAATAGCCTGAATGGCTTGTAACGAAATTTGATGCCTTTTTCCTTGAGGCCGTTGGCGGCCGGACCCATATGCGTGGCGACAACGTCGCGCTGTCCGGGAGAAGCATGTTCCCACAACCGCCGGGCGACGCCCATGCGCTGGAAGATGTGTTTGACGAAGATATAGTGGACGACGATGTCTTCCTTGGAATCCTCCCAGGCCAACCATCCGAATATCTGGTCGTCATCCTGGGGGTCGCAAGCTATAGCCACGTTACACTTCGTCATCAGCTTAGAGATGACTGTCTTCTGAGTCCTGAAATAATCGTCGTTTCCTGTACCCCAGCTAGCCGGGCAATCGCGGTAGCTCTTGAGCCACGAATTGAGCACAAGTGGCACATCTCCCGGCTGCATCGGGCGGATGGAGATTGGCAGTTCTTCCTTCTCTTCCATCACTGGCCTCTCGCTGGGCTAGAGGTGAGCATGCTCATGATGATTCTCATCACTTGTCCGACTTCTTGCTCAGGTAGTCTATGATCAGAGGTTTGTACTGCTCTAGGTCGCTGGCCGCGATCTGATCCAGCGCCGCCTCGCGCGAAAGCTCACGCTCTTCCTTCCGAAGAGAAGTCCAGATGCGGTGTAACTTATCGAGGGAATCGATGTCCTCGATGCTCAGGTCCTTGAGCGAGGCCATCTGCATGACTTTCTTGCCGACGATGATGATCAGATCATCGTATATCGTGTCCGAACTGTGAAGCCTAGTTGTCTTTTTGGCCGCCATGGTTGTCTCCTGCTCAGATAGATGCCGAGCCGCTCAGTGATAGTAACCTAACATCCGATGTCTGATGGAACTGCCTGGACTCTATCCGATAATCAGACTCCATGGACCTCTCAGCGCTGCCCGATGACCACCACTGTCGCATGCGAAACTCCAATCGATGGATCGTCCTCTGCACCGTGCTGTTCGATATCTTGAGCTGCCGCGATATCTCTCTGCCCTTGGAACCCTCGCTATACAGGGACCATATGGATCGATCGGGCCCTCGAGGAGCCGCCGAGCCGGCATGCAAAAATTGTCGACACATCGTCCAGTAGTCGCGGCAATCGGCGAAATCAGCATGAGATCTTTCGTCGCTGATCTCTATCATGACATTGACGTCGCGGCCGGTCCTGCGTTTCGGAGCCGATATCGTGCCTTCAGGCCATGGTAGCTGCTGCACTGCTTTGTCTGAGACGCCGAACTCTATGTCTTCGAAACCCGACTTCTTCAGCTTACGATACCAGGTATCCCTGAGCTTGCGGTACGACGACTCAGTCATGCCGGGAGACAGCAGGATATCGTCTAGGCCCGGCTTGAGTTGGTAAGGTCTCATCTATCGATAATTATCGGCCCGCTCCGAGATGAAATCTCAGCGACCGTCCTTTGGTTCGCAGATGTAGACGAGACTCTGCTCGGACCTTTCCACGGCCTCGACGTAGGAGCTCAGGGAAAATCGCTCTTGAAGAGACGTCTCGAACTCCTTCCTGGACAGTTGCTTGCTCGAGGGGTTAGGTATGTTGTGCACCAGATAACCTGACGTCGACCTGAGGATGATATTGTCGAGATACTTTCGTTGCTCCGCACGGTCGAGCTCAGCGACAGAGTAATTGGCGATGAATACGTCAGCATGCTGGACGCTGTCCGTCGACTCGAACCTGATGGGATTGGGCAGGTGATACTGACGCAGATACTCTCGCGTCATATCGAGCACTTCGGGCAGATCGACGATGACATATTCTTTGGGAGAGAACAAAGCGCAGATCATCCGAGCCAGGCCACCGTAACCTCCGCCGATCTCGACGACACGCTTATCGGCGATTCCTAGCTTCCTATCGATCTCCAGCGCCTGCCAAGCGTAACGCATATTGATGGGAGCTGACTCCGCCCCCATGCCAAAGTCCACCCTGAACGGACAACCCACTAGATCGTTGAGAATGATCTCAGACCAGTGTCTCGATATCCACTCAGAATCGAGTTGCTTGATCTTCTTCAGGTAGCTTTTGGCGGCTAGCGGAGTCACTCCATCGATGATGCCGCGGATATCCTGATTACGCCTAAACTGACGAAACTCCTCAGGGTCGGAATTAATCTTTCTGACGAAATCGAGATAACGATCTTGTCCCTTCTTCTGGATCTGCCAGGTCATCAATCATCCTCAGCTGATGCCGAGAGTAACGCTGCCACTTCGTCGGGGGTCTTACCTAACGCTTCAAGCTCCCGGGCCGCCATGTAACGGACGAAAAAGACAACCGAGAACATGATCATGAGAAAAACTAACATCTGACCGTCCTTCTTCGCGCATCGTCGTAGATGGCGTTCCTATCCAAATCCTGCGCAGAGACATAGACGATGTCTGTCGTCGCCGGGCGACCGTAATAATGCGACCTGGCATCGGCAACACGGTCCCTGGGAACCAGCAGTCGATAGTACTCCTTGCCACCCCTCACCTGCGTCGGACCGGTGATCACCATCGGACACCAGGCGGGGACGACGACCCATGTCGTGATCTCTACGATCTCTCCCGGTTCGAACAGTTCCTTGTCTGACAGCGTAACGCTGTCCATGTCCAGCGCCTGGCTCTTGGTCGCCCATCCTTCCAGAGGGCATTTGGAGTAGACCAGCTGACCGGGTCGAAGCATGACTTCCGATAATTATGCGTCGCTCAGAAGTATG
>Ga0075458_10000412_pt1 | contig 13923 bp, 15 predicted proteins | sample DEB3_08_DNA_FD_77576 | JGI IMG/M metagenome (GOLD analysis project Ga0075458, IMG submission 77576) | Aqueous microbial communities from the Delaware River and Bay under freshwater to marine salinity gradient to study organic matter... | ecosystem: Environmental > Aquatic > Marine > Coastal ... | reverse complement strand
TGAGAGGCATCCGGGGCGAGAATCTCATCGGATTCTCTTTGTACTGCGTGTCTTGGCATATTGAATGAAATTTAAAAGTTTTTATAAATCGAAAAAAGTTAGTTAACCGAAGGGGGAGGCTTTGAACCCCCCCCTTGATTAACATTACAACTATCATCTCTTGATGAGAACGTGACGGTTAGCCGCACGAACACACAAGGCGATTTCAGACAGATAGTTGAACTGAAGCACGTCTAATGTGGAGTTTGAAGCCCCCATAAACGAACCAGTTAACCAGTGCTGCATCTCACGAGAAATTCCATTTGTAGACTTGAAGTTAATCTCCAAGGGGAAATCACGATTTCCAGTCTTGGGGTCAACAACAGTTGCCATAGGAATCATAACGCCACCCCATCCTGCACCTCCTGCCGTTCCTGTTACAGTAGCAGGGTTGCCAAGAAGCGTAGGCTCATTCAACAGCTTCCAATCGTGCTTGTGGAAGGTGTAACCACCACGACCAAATGATTTGAAGCCTAACTCAACTGCCATAGCAGGATTGTTGTTGAATGCACCAAACTGAGTGTTAACACCAGCAGTAAGGCCAGTGCCTGCAATACCACGAGCAATCATATCGTCAATGGCTAAATCTTGCAGACGGTCTACATACAATGCATACTCTGGACCTGCACCATTGCGATCAAGTGCAGTCAAAATAACATCAATGTCAGTCAAGTCATTCAAATAACCATTCGTTACGATACCACGATCCTCAATGGCAGAGAAGTAACCCTCAGAGCCAGCCAATGTGCCTGACGCAAAAGTGCCAGTACCAGCACCAGTGTTCTTAACACCAAGCATCAGCATCATCTCACGCTTGTCAAGGAATCGCTTGCGCGTATCAGACTCACCCTTGATAAACCAACGATAATCACCATTGCCTACATCAACCCAGCCAATGTTAGTTGCCTGAGAGCCAGTAACCTTGAAGATTTCCTTGACAATCATATAGGAGTTAGTCCTACGAATCAAGTTAGACTCAAGATAGCTTGAAGGCTGATCTGTGCCTTGAGCATACAAATTACCGATGATAGGTAGGTTATATGTATCCCCACTGGTTACAGCCCCCAACGTTCCGCTTGTGAACGACTGAAGAACAAAAGAGTTAGTTCCAGTTGCAGTGACAATAGCTCTTTGAGTGTTGTTCCAAAGAACGACATCATTCAAGCGAGCGATGTTGCCAGCAGCACCAGGAGATCCACTAACTGTTGATGTTACAAATGTACCAGAAACAGTTAATGTTGCACTAGCCGCAGCAGAAACAACGGCAGTAATAGAAAGAGTGGGGTGGAGGCGAGTCTCTTCCCACCAAGTCACCTCATCAGCAGTTCCTGCTGTTTTAACAGCACCTACCAATTGAAGGAAACCAGTAATACCCTGATCGCCAAAAGTCTTAACAAGATTAGGTCGATTGTCAGGCTTGTTTACATTGTTGATAAAATCACCCAAGGCAGTATACCTATCGGGTGTTGCTTGCAGGAATCCATTCCGTGCCGGAGATAGATTGCCTTGCGTTTGGACTGATCCAGATGCGTTTGCCATTTTGTTTTAGTTTTTTTTTTTAGGTTTTTAGAAATGTTTAAAATTTAATCCGCATCATTGAGTCTTGCTGACCAAGGATGCTTTCAATCTGCTGTGATAGAGTGCTTTGCTGACCACCAGGACCCGCAGCCTGCGGAACCATAGTTTGTACGTTGGCTACATTCTGAACTACTTTACGCTGTCCATCTGACAGGCCTTGACTGTAAACAGCTTTGACAATTTCATCTATGTTGTCTACAACAGCCCTGTGCATATTGAAAGTTTCGTGATTCCAATTCCCATTGCTATCAACGTACTGATCAAAGAAAGTGTCTAACTCAGCGTTTTTTGACATCAGAACATCTTTGTACTGAGGATTAAGGCCAAAAGTGAATGTCTTATTGCCTGGAAGCTCAAAGTCAATCCCCTCCAACCCCTCTACATCAGTGACCATATTCTGAAGCCATTGCTCATCTACAATAGAATCTTGTTGCTCATAACTAGGCTGGGTCGTTTCAACCCGTGCCAAATAATTACTACGCAATGAATCTATCTGCTGACGAGCCTTATTTGCGTCTATCTTAAGTTGCAACTCCGCCATCTTGCGCTCCTTATCATCCAGCAAGTCATAATCTAATGTCTTGTATTTGGATTCAAGTAGGATAGCGACTTCGTCTTGGTTAAGCTCAGGGTGATCCAAAGACATCTGCATCTTCACCAATGAGTAATCATCCATTTCGGATGGATTTAACATTTGGTAGCGAAACCAGTCCTCAGGACTCCTTCCCGTCTCCTTAACGAACTCAAGGATTGGCAAAAGCCTCTCATCAATATCCGCTGTATTGCTATTGCCCCCATTTATTAGAGAGTCTATATCCAAGCCAAGGTTCTCTGAAAGATATGAGCTGATAAAGCCCATAGCCTCTTCGTGAGATATCTCATCACCACCAGTCTGCTCCCCGAACTGACTCTGATACATCACCTGCTCTGGCTCTTCACCCTGATTTTGCTGAGGTGGATCAGTAGATTCCTGAGGACTTAAACCTTGAGTCTGACTCTCTTGGTCGGCTGTCAAAGAACTATCTGCGACTTCCGGAGCTGTTGATGGTGGCATCTGCATCAACTCCTCAACAGAGTCAGCGATGTTTATCCCCATCTCCCTCGCCACATTCTCTAAATTTGAAGTAATCTCTGCCATAATATTATATTTTATTTGAATGGCAAAACTAATCCCACAAAATAAAGGAGTTTACTACTCTTTTATGACTACAAAGTTTTGGCTATCAAGGCCGTTGATAGACATAATCATATTGCATGACTTGGCAGATATGAGGTAGTATTTATCTGTTGGGATGCCTTGAAGTCGTGCCATAGTGTCTATGTTGCAGATATCTGGCCTTGTCTCATAGACTGAGCATCCATTATCTGTCAGCATCTCACAAGCACCTCTCTCATCTGTGTTGTATGGGAAGTCATCGAGTGCCTTTCTGATCACAGGGTTGCTGACCAGATGCCTGCCATCAAGAACCATTTTGACATTCTTACAGCACAACCCACAGTTTGTACATGGGAACCCCATTAACGATACTGAGCTGTCTTTTTGGCTATAGCCTTTGGCTGTGGGACAAATTGCTTGCCTTTCTTATTCCCCTCTGCCTTGGCTTTATTGGTGGCAGCCTTTTGCGCTGAAGATAGGGCAGCCCATGCCGCTTTAGGTAAATACCTGCGCTTACCCTCCGATGGCTTGCCGGATGAAGTGGTCCAATCCTGCTTAGTCCATTTAGATAGACTCGTTTCCCCCTTAGCACCCTTGTATCCACCACCAGCTTTCTTGTACATAGAGACAGCAAGCTGCATAGCCCTTGCGCTGTGCTTACCCCCCATCTTAGCCTTAGCCTGAGCCTTGACCCTCTCCCACAAAGCAGGGTTGGTCTTGGTAGCTACCTTACCACCATCTGCATACTTCTTCAACCCCCTTGTGTACTCTTGAGACTTAGGGGGCATTTTCTTATCAGCGCCAGGACCACCCCAAAAAGCCTTGTCAGCCCAATAAGCTGCACTCATCTTGCCCTTGGCAATATTCTGAGCATGACGAGCCTTAAACGACTTCCTCGCCTCAGGGCTGTAGTTATGCCCCATATTCTGATCACCAAAACGAATTAACTTGTACCTATCCCCCTCCTTAGCTAATACAATGCCCTTCTTCGTAGGGTGACTAGGGGTTTTCTTTGGGGAGTTAACACCAGATAAGCCGTGCTTTTTGATAAGATTCTTTATGCGCTCATTCATTGCGATACGATTAAGTTTACTTGCGGAGTTGGAAGATATGTGAACGACCTCATAGCACGAACTATATATTGATCAGATTTGCCAGCACTAGGAGTTGAACCATCGCTAAAGTTAAATGTAATAGAATTTACATCGTCATCTTGTCTACTAGACCAATATGGAATAGTTGTAGAGAAATTACCCATGCCATTTAAATGCAAGTTAGCATACATTAAATTTAACTGAAATGGGGCAGGGAGAAACCAACCGCCATACCCATTAATAACAAGGTCATTACAAATACTAGCAGCTATAGGTCTTAAAGGATCTTGAGCCAATATACTTGTTGTGTTTTGCTGACCATTTGTATTGCTGTTAGCACCTGCTATCAAAATTCCTTCAGTACCCCACTGCGCCTCAATATCATGTAAAGTACAAATAGTACCAACACCAGTATTCTGATTGTAAGTAACAACAATACCACCCTGAAAGTAAGAACCTATAGTAATATCAACATTATCAACAGATTCAGTTCTTGGCTGCTCTAAATAAAAAGTAGGGGACTCAACAGCAGGAGATGGATAAGTGACAACAGTAGCTGTTGATGAATTGACATATATAGTAGGAGAAACAGGGAAGGTAGTAGTATCTATGACATAATAACGCATGGCACGCGTATGCCTATTCGTTTGCGATTTGTTATGATCATTGGCATTACCGCTGTTCATATCAACCGTGGATGCCTGCGTCGCTGATGCCTGCGTTGACGACCAGTACGAGTGATTGGCGAAGTTGCCAAGTCCTGCGCTGGCAAGGTTAGTATAGACTTCTAACAGCTCATCCAGCGACGGCAGGAACCAGTCGCTAAAGCCGTTCAGCACCAGTTGATCTGCTAACCTTGCGGCAATCCCTGACGTTGCGCAGTTCGCAACAATCGTTGCCGTGTTCAAAGCGCCTTGGCCAATCGCTTCGGGTGTTGGCCATTCAGGGATCAGCACCCCTTGACACCCCCACGGTGCATTTGTAGACAAATCACTTTCAGATACAACAAGACCCATTAAAGCAACACCACTGACAAAAGTCCCAACAAATAAACCCCCTTGAACAGAATCCCCAGCATTGGGGATGGCATCCTCAGTAGCAGAATAAACCCTATTGGCGTTAATATATACCCCAGACATACACTACACAGTTACATCCTCGTTAATCTTAAACGTGCCATATATCCACGTCTGAACAAAAGATGTGCCAGTAGCCGTAGTCTGCAAGTCATAGACATACAAGCCCCCAGAAGTACCAGAAGTGGCACTAGCAGCGGCAGTAACAGTAAGCAGACCACTAGCAGTCCCGGAAATAGTGAAAGAACCAGAAGCAATGACAGTCCCAGTAGCCGTGTCTGAATCCCTAACCTCCATCTTATAAGTGTAGGCATTTAAATTCACAACAGAACCAGAAACATCAGTGACATTCAACGTCATCTTAAATGTATCACCCTTCCTGCAAATGATGTCAAGCCTCTTGGCAGCATCAAGATTTAATGTACTCATACCGGTTGACCTTGATTTAATGTCTCCATATTACTTAAAGCCTCAATTAACTCGTCACTGCCAGTCTTCAACTCACCACGCTCCCCCTTCCTCTGACTAATCAACTTGGACTGCTCAACAGCCTGCTTCTCAACACGACTATCCTTAGCCTGCTCCTTAGCCTGCTCAAGCATCATCCTAAACTGCTTGTCATCATCAGAGATAAGACCACGAACCTGAGCCTCAACCTTGGCAAGCTCCATCTTAAGCATATACTCCTGCTGAAGTAATGCCGACTTAGACTGCGTCTCCAACTCAATCTTCTGAGACTCTAACTGCTGCATCAGTTGCAACTCCTGCATCTTGGCCTGAGATGCCACAACAGCAGTCTGCTGATTAGCCTGAGCCTGCATCTGACTATTCTGCCTGGCAATATCCTGCTGCTTAGCCATACGCTTCTTCCTGCGAACAATGAGGAGCCTCTCCGCCTGATCTACATCCTTCAGCTTCCTGATAGCCATAGCATCCTCAATATCTATCGTCTGAGTAGATAAAGCCTGCTGAACATTAGCCTCTAAATACATCCTGTCAGAATCAGCCATCTCAGTGACAACCCTAACACCAAAGTTATACATGGGCAAATCACTGAATGATGACAACACAGACATATTAGCCTTGCCGATGGCATTCTCATAAACCCTATAAATAACAGACTCAGCAGGGAGAATCTGCAAACACTTAATGACATCCTCACAAACCTTCTTAAACAACACCATAGACGCATGAGTGATGTCGTAAGTAGCATTGTTAGAAGCATTGATAGCCTGCTCCCTGACACCAACCAAAGCATCAGACTTGGGGGTAGAACCATCAACAACTTCGTTGAGACCCGTTGCATCCCTAATCATCCGAAGATAATGATTATACAACGCAATAAGCTCATTGATATTCCTAATCTGATTCTCAATAGAGCGAATCGGAGGATTCTGAAACCCACCCTCAGGATTCTTAGACCGATAGTAAAAAATACCAGTCTGCTCATAGATATCCTGAATCTCAAGAGGCTGCAAATCCCCACCCTTGCCAAGCTGAACATTCTCAAGACCCTCAACGTCAATAATCAATCCATCAGGCTTAGCCTTAGCAATAGCCTGCTGAATCTTTAAGTGAGTAATCTGCAACTGATCAGCAAAGCCAATGACAGAGGCAACCATAGACTTAGGCTGCAACCTGCGCATATTGACAGCAATAGGAGAATAAGACATCCTAGCCCTGGTAATGTCGTGAACATTCCGAGGGATGTTCTTCTTCAAGCCATAATTGTAAATCATCTCAGTGCCAACAATGTAACTGCCACCATAAACAGTAGCATAAGACATCTTATACGGCTCCCTGTCGTAAATACTCTCCCTAGCAGGAGTGTAAACCTCCCCCTTAAAGTAAAAGCCTACATTCCCGAAACGACTCTCCTTACTCTCGTAATAAACATCATCAACAGCCATGAACTCAAAGTCCATAACCTCAACAACATACTCATCATACCCATAAACCATCCTCTGAGTGTATCTGTCGTAAGATGAATAGCCAAGGCGAGAAGGATTGTTTGAATACTTATACTGAACATCTCTAGCAATTTTTTCATACTGCTCCTCCGTAAACTGATCACCAGCAACACGCTTTAACTCCTGAATACTAATCCTCTTAATGTGACCAGCATAAGTCAAATCATTCATATTTGGATCCTCAGTATACGAATGAATGAAAAACGCAGGGTCTACATAACTTGTCGTAATGCCATAATTAGGGTCATTATCCCTCTTAACAACAGCCATCCCAATAGATACAAGGTCATTGACGCAACGCCTGAAAATAGAATCATTGAAGTCATTCCACTCCAATGTTAAACTAGTCGCAATCTGAGAAGCTATCTCTGCCGATGTCTTTATGTTCTCGTCAAGGAAAATCTCCGCCTCCTCAGGAGTATCTGGAATTGACTTCGCATTTATACCGGTGTCAACGCCAACCATGTTAGCCATCTCAATCAACTCCTTGTTGTCAACCTCAAACTTGACCTTAGCCTTCTTGCGCTCCTTCTCAGAGATAGACAACGGATCAACAGCCTCTACATTAGGATATGGCTTCTTGGATAAAATCTTGTTGACAACAATGCGAACAAACTTAGGGACAATAGGGACAGGAGACCAGTCAATATTCAACAAAGTCCCATCCCCATTATTGGGGTCCAATGACGTTAATATCTGTTTGTAAATGGACACATCCTGAGTTCCATTGGCATAATCCCTATTCCTCTCATATTCGCCAAGCCTCTTCCTAAATACACTCTGAGCATCATCAGTCCTACCCCACTGAGATTCGATAGCCTTCGCATACTTTAAGCCATACTCCTTCGAGGCCTTAGCCTGTGCGCTTACAAGAGGATTTGGAAAGTTCCCATAAGGGAAGTTAATTTTACTATCCATACACCTATTTTTATGCAAATATAGGTGGTTTTAACAAAGTGCTAAATCAACGTATAGGCAACGCCTTGTGCCTCCTAAAAAACACCTTCTCAGATAAATCAACAGTCTTCTTAATAGGTCTGTTCTTCTGAGCCGCTAACAAAGCCAAGCCAGAGGAAATAGTAAGGTCAAATGCAGTCCTGTCGTCAATCTTAAAGTTAATCCAATCCTCAAGAGTCCTCTCAAAAAACATCTTGCCATGTAACCCAGTCTCATCATGAATGCCTATCTGCTCGTGAATGTAAGCCTCAATAGCCTGAGCATGCGCCTGTATTACATCTTGGCTGTTAGAAGGGATGCCCTTCGTCTTGACATTACTGCTGCTCATCGGCACCTTTAGATGATCAGGCCTGTCAAGTATATACCCATCATATCCTCTATCCTCAAAATACCTGACAATGCCGTACTTGTTGTTCTCAATGAGCAATGGGTAGCCGTAATATACCGCAGCCATCAAAACATCCTCATAGAATATCCTGGCAAGAGGTGGCCTTTCAGCATACTCAGCAACAAATATGCTGGAGGGATGCTCCATGCTAAACTTATTAAAGAGATGGCACGCCCCCTTAGAACCCCTGCCATCCATAGTCTTGTCAATGTCGTATGAGTCAACACCACCAACACCCAACAGCTCATTACCCGGATACGGCTTGCCATTTTTATCCACCTTTCTGTTGCGCAAATCCTGCGGTGGTAGCCAAGCAATATGCCACTTCCCATTGGGATTTGAAGTGAAGATGACCTCAGAGTCCTTAACCCCATCCCTCCATACAAAATCACCCCTAACTACAGGACTTGGATATAGACTCCTGTTGTACTCAATCTGTTGGTAGATTTTGCCAATATTAAAGTGCGTAGATTTAGTGGACTCCCTAAACGCCTCATCAATAGTCCAAGGGAACTGCCTGATAACCTCGTTGAGTTCATAAGCATCATTCATCAATGCCTTGCGCTCATTGGAAAGATATGTCTTAGCCCCAATCTTAATAATGTCACCATCAATAGTCTTAATAGGTGACTTTGGATTGTCGATAATAGGCATGCCGTAAGGATCAAAGAAACCCTCCAAAGCCTCATATGCAGGAATGAAAATCCTATATAACCCACTCTTTGTCCTCCCATTATCGTTTCTATCCGAAGGATCAGAGTCATTGACAAGCTTCCTGAACTTACTGCCGCCCCTATCTAAAGGATTTACAGTACTGCCAACCAAAGCCTTCCCAACAACCTTCTTCCCCACAATCAAACAGGTCCTGTGAATCCTCCATACCTCAGTGATGTCCATAGGGTTCTCCCACTTACCAGCCTCATCTAAATACAATATATGCAACTTCTCACCATCATACGCATTCGTAGTCGTGTTCTTCCAGTTGACAACAGTATCTAACGCCTGAGTGTCTAAAGATGTCTTATTCGTCTTGGTAATCCTTTTAGATGGCTCACGAAATGCCAACTCAACCCTCGGATTCGTAGTGCCATCCTGAATAGGCTTGAAGAAAAAAGGATATCCCCTAAACATAGGGAGAACCTTCTTCATAAAAATATTCTCCTGAGCATCCTTGCCAGTCTTACTCATAATGCCCAACACTTTGTTAGACACACTAGTACCCTTGTCAATAATGATAGCAGAGCTGATATTTGTATACCCACTACGCCTGCACTTAACGTAAACCTGTCCAAGAGACCTCGGATCTACAATGCAAGCCTCAGCATGAATGAACAACTTCCTCTGAAAGTCCAAATAACCACCATAGCCAATGTCCATCTGACTCCACTGCAAGAACATATAATGACTCCCAGTGATGTAAGTGGGAATACCATTATTGTAAAACCAAACACCATTCTTGCGCCTGTCAAACTCCCTCGTGATATATGGCGTGTGCTTATCCCTAAACTCCTTAGGCTGTAACATCCACTCATCCATACTCTTGATTTTCATCAAGTCAGCAGGCGGCTGAACCCTCCTCCACATCTGACGAGTCTTAATCATGTCGTGATTTAAAATCTCACTGCTATGTGGAACTCTTGGTAGCTGTATGTAAATGCCCTCAAGCTCTATAACCTGCCCCTGAGTATCATTAGGGCATATATTTATAACTGGCTCAGAAAACTGCTTTATAGATACAAGACCAGCCATTACTTAGCAAATTTCTCAGCAAAGCCACCAGAGAAATCAGAAACATTATTGGATATCTCACCCCTCTCAGATAACGAAGCTATCATCTCCTCAATCTTCTGCCTCTCCTGCAACAACTCCCTGGCATCTACAACAGTCTGCTTTATAGATGATAACTCAGCCTTCCTGGCAGCGCCAACGAGATCAGGGGAGACCGGCTTCTTAATCTCCTCAATCATATTGTTTATAGCATGCTCCATAGATGATAATAACTTTGTCGCCGCCTCAAGAGTAGAGAAGTTAACAGCCTTGCTCGACATACAAAATGTCATCAATACGCATCCTGTAAACAGTCCTCCCATCAAACTCCATCTCATAGTCTGCATTGACAGCATAACAGACTCTATCCCCCTTGAAGATGCCATGCTCCCCCAATGAATCAGAATCATACAAAACTGTTGCCATCCTCGTCTTTACAGGGGCAGAAAGCAATATAATCCCAGATTCACGAACCTGCTCTTCATCCTTGTCCAAGTCAACAAAAATCCAATCAGAAAACAACTTTATCTCATCACCCCTCTTATATGCATAAGCCTGCGTTCCGTGACCACCATGCTCGGAATACTTGACAACATAAATGTTATTATCAATCTCAGAATTCTTATCCATGACAACATGATGATGAAAATACAAGGTGTCACCAACACGAACCGGCGTTTCGTGCTTCTCCGGGATGCCAACAACCTCACCATAGCAATACCTGTTCTCAAACTCCCTAAACTTAGGGTCTAAGTACATCTTTGCCCCAGCAATCTCAATAGTGTCCTTGAATTTCTTTGGTATGTGTACCAAAAAGTGATGCAGTGGATTCATTTTATTAAAATTTACAGTCATACTCAATAATCATAGGCATACTCATAACCTCCTTCCACAAGGAAGTACCCTGCTCAGTCTGAATGAAAATGAGTATAACAACATCACCAAACTCACTGAACTTCTTCTCAATGGCAACAATCTTGCCATCACCAGCATTCATCCCAACATAGTATGCCATAGCATCCTTAGGGTTTAAGCCTATGACAATCTTGCGTATCATTATGATATCCAATTTTCAATGAATGTATCACCAAGCTCAGCCTTCCTCTTCTTACTCTGCATAATCCTTGACTCCTTACAATGAGATTCATAAAAGTCATCAAGAATGTCTGACATAAAATCAGAATCTTCAACATTAGTCGAGTAGTAAGAAGTCGAACTGACAGAATCGTCATTGTGGTCTGTGTCTTCGTGCGTAGCGCAAGCTATGAGGATATAAAACGACCCCTTCTTACCCCCATTCCCTGATATAGTAGCGTTTAAGTCACTGACAATACGCTTAATACCCTCTCCTATTGCCTCACTGTTTATGTTCATATGGTTTATTTTATTAAATTTGCCTCAAATATACAATCAAATTGAAAACATTAAAAAGCAGTCGCAAAAAAATCAAGAAGACATTGACACCAATGGCCATACTTGAATTTGAAAAAGAACCAAAAAACAGAATCGGGAGCAACTACCTAAAGTACTTCATATCCGTTTTGTCAGATATGACTAAAAGATACAAGATGAAGTACAATGAACTCCTGTTTCTGATAAATGTGTATGACCTTAAGTACTTCACGACTAAGCATGTCCACAAAAGTAGCGGGATGACAAGTGAATACTCAACAAGAAGAATGCTCATATCACCACTGATGAGTAAAGGCTATGTGGACGTATTCCTCAATAATGGAAGCATATCCCCACTCGATGTTCAAAGGTTTGGACTCAAGTCAGACAAAGAATTCGCTAAAAGATACGCCATCACACAACTCGGAAGAGCAAGAGTACAACAAGTATATCGAAAATTAGAAGGGAAAGACACCATATACATAGATGGAAGCTATGATGATGATGATTAAAAATTAAGGCCGGAATTACCCGGCCTTAACTTTCACTAACAACCTTTAGTCCCCAAACCCCTTTAGGAACAGTGCAAATATATCAATAAACATTTATAATGTGTCATAAGAAATATAAAAAATATTCTATCTGTACATTATAAGACACATTAAGCGCATATCATTTGATGTGGGCATATTCTTTTTTAGCATCAAATGATGGGCAGGCCTTGTTGACATTCGGGAAGTCTTTATGACCCTGAATCACCGCATCAGGGTACTTCCTCTTCCATTCATGCAAAACCATCGACAACGCATCTTTTTGCCCCTGCGTGCGATTGTCAATAGGGTTCGTTCTGCTGTCAATGCCACCAATATAACTGACATGAAGACAAACAGAATTATAGCCAGCAACTCCGTTGCAAGTCTTATCATCCGTAGCGAGAGTGATGACCTCCCCATTAGCTTTAATAATTTTGTGATAACCAGGTGATGCCCACTTCAACCTCTCCTTCCAATGACGCTGTATGGATTCAACAGTAGTGGTCTGTGGGGTAGCCGTACAATGAACCACAAGATACTTAATATTCCTCATATTACCATAATTGTACTACAAAAGTAAACATCATTGGCCTTGATTTTATACCCTATTAGGTACGAATCGATGCATTCCCCACCTAATTGCACCCTATCGGGTACTTGTCGTGGTAAACGTCGCATCAATAACGCGGGTTTCTATTTTTTCATTTACAATCTTCACCAACTGCAACTTCATCCAATAACCGCCGAGCGGCTTCGGAGGTCTGCCTCTCTCGACGTGGAAGCCACCCACGCCGCCTGCATATTCTTCCTTGTACGTCGCAGTCCTGATTTGATGCAGAGGCCGCTGCCTCATCATGTAGTTGGTTCGGTTGAGGTAGCTGATGACGTTGACATGGTGATACAACTCGTGAACATGGCCTTGCCAAGTGCAATCGTAGCCTTCAACCATAGCCATGATCCGCTGGTCCTGGATAACACCCTTGGTCACTACGCCGCCTCCCCCTGATCCGTGGAAGTAGTGCATGGCAAAGCGTGTGTAGTGGTTGGTGTTCGGTGAATGGGCAAAGCCAAACAGTATCGCGCCGCCGTAGCCGCCGAGCTGAACGTCACTTCCGCACTCGTGGTTCAAGAGCATCACGAACATCTGCAACGCGTCGAACTCAACATTACGGATGACGCTCGTTTCGTGGTTGCCGTAGCCAATTAGAGCGATGTGCTTAGCATACGGCTTAAACCAATTAACAGCGTCGTTCACCACCGCTTGCAGATAGTTGCCCTTGTTGTGTTCAGGTCGTATCTCATCCTTGCCCCTGCGTGGATCGCCTCTGCCTTGCATGAGGCAGAAGGTGTCGCCATTCATAATGACCTTGGCGTTGCGGCGCACGGCTTCGTCGAGGTGGCTCTTGAGTAGATCGCGATCGCACTTCGGGTTGTCCCAGTGCAGGTCGCTGATTAACAGAAACTCCGCATCCTTCCCTTCGCAGTCGAACGTATGCACATTCGCTGCGTGTCGGGTTATTTTCATAGTTATGGTTTGGGTTCGGTTGGTGTGCTTTTGAGCAAGCGTAATATGCGTGTTTCCAGCACCTCGGTGATTTTGACGCCTGAGAATCCCACGATGAAAGCGAGGCCGTACTCGATGTTCGGTGCTTGGATGTTGAGAATGCCGATTATCACTGGCGCGATGTAGGTTGCCGATAGCGTGCCGCTTAGCACCGCCACCAGTTGCAGCTTCCAGTTCTTCATACGAGGAGCGAGCAGGAGCGCACCTGCGAAACCTGCGATGGTCAATCCGATGTTGATGCCGATTGATTTGAGGAAGTCTATCATTTGTTTGCGTTGTAATCTTTCGTGTACTGCTCATCCCAGCCGAGGAAGGTATGCACGCCTATTGGCTTTGGATAGACCTCATACGGCTTGTATGCGATGTCAGGCTCTGCATCCCAAAGTATGTCGACGCAGTACGCGCCCTC
>Ga0075458_10000408_pt1 | contig 13950 bp, 22 predicted proteins | sample DEB3_08_DNA_FD_77576 | JGI IMG/M metagenome (GOLD analysis project Ga0075458, IMG submission 77576) | Aqueous microbial communities from the Delaware River and Bay under freshwater to marine salinity gradient to study organic matter... | ecosystem: Environmental > Aquatic > Marine > Coastal ... | reverse complement strand
CAAGAACCAGGAACGCCAGAAACCTATTTCACCGCCCGCAGACCAGCAACAACTTCGCGCAGCATCGCCGCCCACCGATCGCCATTCGGCAGCTTTCCTGCCAAATAGAGATCCTTCATCCTGGCAACAGCCTTTACGCGAAAATCGGTGTCCCATGCTGGCGTCACTGCCTGATTGAAAGCCGCACCGATCGCTTTCACGATCGCGTCAGGAGTCGTCAACGACTTCGCCGCAATCTGTGCCGCGACCGCTTCCAGGGCATCCGCCAGCTTCGCCGCTTCCGCCGTTCGACTGGCCGAGTTCACTGCCAGAGCCAACGCCTTGACCGCTGCGGGCAGACCATCGAACTCCCCCGCGGGCAACACATCCGGCATCGGCGGGACGGGTGGCACCGGAACAGGGACCGGAACAGGAACAGGCGCAGGGTTTGGCGGTGTCGGTGTCGGACCAGGCACCGGCACCGGAACAACAGGCCCAGGAGTCGGAGCAGGAGGACACGGGACCGGACCAGGGATATACACCTGATGATCGTGATCACTGATCCCTTCACGGTTTGCGACCATCAGACGGATCAGGTATGTCCCCGGATACGACGACAACCGAACCCGCTTGCCACCATCCAGCACCGTCAACTGCTTTTTGCCAGCTAATGCCGGATACACCCGCCACTCAAACAGATCCGGCTCACCCTCAGACATCGAGGCGTCGAAGATCAATTCTTCCCCGGCTTCGGCAACCTTGGGACCATTCACGATCGCCTTCGGCTGGACAGCCATTGCTGAACCACCCATCAGCAGCAACGCGAACAGAATCAGCCCGGAAGAGACAGGACGCCCAGGATCATCCGGAAACGGAACCGGCGGCGAGGGATTCACCGGGCCGGCAGGCTTAATCATCATGTCGATCAGCTGCCGCACCTGCGAAATATCGTCCCACATTTCGGCCAGATTCTGCTGAACCGTTTGAGTCGCCATCCGCTGGAAGATCCCAGCCGCAGCACGAAACACCTGCGACAGCCCGAGCAGCACAACGCTGACCGCGACACCATTCTCCAGGGTCAGCCCGCCCGTGGCCGTCGCAATTGCGACCATGATCTGCGACAGACCCATCAGCAAGCTACCGGCATTCGCCAGGTACGTCCGCCACCCCGCCAGAATGGAAAGAAACTGCATACAGCACCCTTAGAAAAGAATCCGAAACAAACACCGAGGCACAGAGCATCACAGAGAAAAGAAATTCACAGCCTTAACCTCTGTGATTCTCTGTGTCTCCGTGTTGAACAGCATTTTCTGGCGGGGCCTGCCCGATGCAGACCCCGCCTGATCAACCGCACGGCACCGACATGCCGCTGGAGCCCGTCGCTCCCGTCGTAGTGACCTCCCCCCGCGAACAGGGATCGTCGGCCCAAAAGGATTTTCACGGGGACGTCGGCCGAAAAAACAACCGACGTCCCCTACCTCGAACAGCTTGCACATTCAAATGGCGGGGGCCGGATTCGAACCGACGTCCTCCAGATTATGAATCTGGCGTTCGACCACTGAACTACCCCGCGATAGCTGTCTCAAATTCTTGCGTTTCAATCGAGACTTGCAAGCGTCATTTGGCCGAGTGCTGGAACTTTATTACGCTTCGTTCTACAGATCGAGTTAATCGGCCTGCGGCGATACCTTAGTAAGACCTCAACAGTATCCGCGGAGACAATATAGCCATCCTGCCGGGCAGGACAAGACTCATTCTCACAATCATACCGATGATGAATCTGATCCCCTTTCCGCACCTTATCCTTCGCCGCCATCCTCAAACCGCACATTGGACAGAAGAGCGCCGGTTCATTACTTTGCGTCTTTGCGTCTTTGCGTGAGCTTTCGGCCGGCATAGTTACACTGCTCCCAGCTGCTGCAGTTCCGCGACCACAGACGGCGGAACGGTCCAAAGACCTTGAGCCCCGCTGATGGTGATCGGCGCATCCAGAACGATCACATCCCGCATCACCCATCCGAACGGGCCGCAGAACCACGGATCGTCGGACTTCGTAACGACTCGATCGAGAATGGCCGTTGCGACAATCCCAGGCTTCACGGATGCCTTGAGAAATGCCACCGCATTGAACCGCTCGAACCCACGCGGAATGCCGAATTGCTGAAGCAGCGCGTTGACCGTCGCATCCAGATACTGCCGATTGCCGGCAGTCGTTGGAGGCCTCCCACCATGGATCGCAAACCGATCCCCCGGCTTCAATTCAGTCCGAGGCTGCCAGACCCGGTTTTCAATCCGCTTGCCCCAGTAACAAACCGCAAACGGCCACGGATGGCGTAATGTGATCGCTTTCATCGTGCCAGGCTCCGATACCATGGTTGTTTCAGTTGTTGTTGAAATGCCGCGTATGCTGCCGCCAGAGTTGAGAACGAATTCAAGTCTTCCGTCTGTCCGGAAAACTCCGTTCGCCAGCAGTCAACATGCTTCCCGCGGAAATACAGATTCCAGCCGCTCGCAAGTTTCGTCACCGAGAACCCGGATCCGAAGTCGTAGGAACCGTGTTGCTCCAGCAATGGCGTCAGATCGACTGAGGATTCTGGCCACACGAACTCGATATCCAGGTTCATTTCCGTTGCGATTTCGATTTCGGCATTCACGCCCTTCGATTCGCTCCAACCTGGCTGACAAAACACGATCATCCCAGAACAGGCGGACATCATCGTCCGATCGTAGATGTCCCAGTATTCCCACCCCAACGGCAGCCCACCCGCTTCGGCGATCGGATGAGTGTGGCTGATCGGCGAATAAACGTGCCGCCCTTCCGCCATCAACTTTGCCGCAAACTTGTTCACAGCCTCAAACCGTGCCAGCCGGACTGCTTTGTCCGGATGACTGTAAGGCGTTGCCAGATAAATCAAACTCTTTCCCATGCTCACCCCCTAACTTCGTGTTTCTTCGTGATCTTCGTGGTCAAATCAGCAACCAGCAGTCGGAAACTGATCCCAAGTGCGGCCGTCGATGATGCGGCCCGTCAACTTTTTACCGGGACGAATGACCCGTGTTGCACCAAACCTGCTGGCCAACTCAGAAGTCGGACTATGAGGCAGCAATGACCCATCACTGCAAATCCAGTGTTCGCCATGCTTTGCTCTGTCGTGATAACTCGCATCATCCCACCCGATCCACTCGCCCCATTGCTTGAAAAAGAACGCCACGCCCGCAGCCTGGCACTGGTCGCGGATCGATCGCACCCAATCCGGATGCACGGGCCGAGCGTAATTGCCAGATTCACCGCCGACGATGATCCAATCGATCGTTGGAATGAACGGCCGCAGATCCATCGGCCCCAGCATTGGCTCGATCGACAACCCGCGGACAACAGCGGGAACTTGCAGCAGATCCGCAGCCCGCTTGTCCAGCCATTCCTGATTTTCCGCAGTCGCAATCAGCCAGACGTTTTTGTAGCCATCGCCCCAGTCTGACGGCAGACACTGCTGGATCCGGCTTGTCCGCTTCGTAACGATCTGAAAGATCAGATCCGGACGCTTGCGAATGATCCCCCAGGCCTGCTCACGCCAGGCGTCCGCATCGGCATGAAACCAGTCCGACCAGGAACAGGTAAAGACCTTGGTTCCAGGAGCCAGCTTGAATTGCTTATCCCTGCCCTTCGCCAGCGGCAGCTTCAACGTCATATCCGAAGATGGAGCGACCACAGACGGATCTTTGCCAAACCGCTCCATTTCGCGAAACATATAGCAGTTCTGACACGCAGGCGAGACCTTCGTACACCCCTGCCATGGATTCCACGTCGCATCCGTCCATTCAATCGCACTCACTTGACCCATGATGACCTCTGTGTCTCTCTGTGCCTCTGTGTTTCAAAATCTTCGCCGCCGAGGAAACCGCGGAACCGGCCGCCGGTTCGCTCGAGCTTCCTCACACTCAATCCGCCGAGTCGGATCATCCGAATGAGTTCCCCCCTCATCCGGATCCCCGTCAAACATCCCGCGACACCGCCTGCAGACGAAGTTGTCACCCGACCGCTTCACCTGTGCCGCCGTCTTGCAGACAGGACACGCCGGCAACTGTTTTTTGATTTGCTCTGACATCGCTTTCACGCTCTTTCAAATTTGATCCGAGTTCGCGAATACTCCCGCCGATCGGTCGCATCCTGTGCGTAGGCAACTGCGGCGATCCAACGCGGATCGTCGTTCACGATCAGCCCGCACGCCTTGAATGAGTCAATCAGCTGCTTCGCATTCCCGCGGCCGACCGAATCGTGATCCCACAACCGCTCACCCTTGCCGAGAACTCGCGTCACGGTCACACGGACCGGGAACGGAAACGGCTGGACATGAGGGAACCAGGCCCGCACCTGCAGGCCCAGCTCTTTCCGACGTCTGGCAGACTTCGACCAATGGCGACGTTGCCCGTCGTTGTCATTCGACAACCGCACCGGCAGCACCAAATCCAGCAGCCCGTCGGCCTGCGCAAGAATCTCGACGCCGACACCTGGCCAGACCAACGGCTTTTCCGCAGCCTTACGCTTTGCAGCCCGCTTCTGCCGTTCCTTGCCCTGCAGGATTCGCAGGACAGCTGCGGCAGACTTTGATTTGAGGCGGATTGGTTTCGGCATGATGTTCACCACGAAGGACACGAACAGACACGAAGGGAACAGTTTCAGATCAGATCGCGAGGCGGAAGCGGATGATTGAACTTGGCCTGCTTCCACAGATGCAGACAGTTTTCGCAAGTGTTGACATACTCGCTTTGCATCGGGTGAAACTGCAGGACGGTTTCACCGCCGCTCCAGAACAGGTCTTTGACGCGACACATTTCACCCCATGTCGGACACCTGAATGGATGCGATACCGAAACGTGTTCCCACGCATCGCCAAACCCGCCGCTCAGGATTCGCAATTCACCATCCAGAACCGGGATCACGAACCATCCGAACATTTCACCGAATGGCGATGATCCGCGTTGCGGATGGTCCCGCCGAAACGATTCAAGCTCCGCTGGTGGATAAGCTCTCATCTCAACCTCTTTTTGGATTCAACAACATCCCATCCGACGCGGCGGGCGATTCTTGGAAAATCTGTAACAACAGATGTCGTTTTCATTTTTTCATTAAAATTCGACGACTACCGTTGAGTGCCTTGTCGACTCTGGAACACCCAGAGCAAGCCGCGCCGGATGGATGGCTCAGCTTTTTCCCGCAACATCCAACATTTCCAGCAGGTTCCGATGCACAATCGGGCTGTCCCGCCCCTTCGATCGCACCAGGCCCAGAATCATTTCCCGAGACTTCTCTGTCCCAAGGCTCGATCGCAAAATCATTTCTTCGAGGTCTTCGGTCGACATCGCGGTCAGGGTGTCGCCGTGCTGCTGAATCAACCGATCCAGTTCCCGCAGCGAAGCCTGATTCCTGGCCCGCTCTTCGTCCGCAGTCGGCAGACTCGACTTCCCGATCGGATACGGTTCCGGCGCGGCAGCGTTCGTTTCCGACTTCCCGGCAGACCATGGCCAGTTTTCGTCAACCAGCCATTCCGCGGCCCCGTCCGTTCGCAGCCGATCAACCAAAGCCCCCGCAGGAGACTCCGCCAACCCCGCTGGCAGGGCCTGCAAATGCTCAATCAAAGACAGGACAACTGGCGGGGCGAAGTCGTTCGACTGTGCGGCAGCGATCGAATCCTGAATCCTGGCGACTTTTAACTTTTTCATCCCCTCCGCCACCTCCGCCCAGGTCACAGGCTCACCCGTGGCAGAACGAACCGGATCCTGCGCGCACTTGGCGGTGGTGGTAGTTTTAGAATTTTGAGAAGACGCTGAAGAAGAAGAATCTTCTCTTCTCTTATCTACTCTACTCTTCTCTACTCTGGTCACACTTTTGTCCGGTTTCAATCCGGACATATCTCGGACATTTTCTGGACATTCTTTTTGACCGGACCGGCTGATTCTCTTTCGTTCTGAGTCTAAAAGCCTTGTCTTAGCAGTAGTTCCGTTATGTCGAGCAAACCGCGGAAAGACGACTCGCCCGCCATCCTCAAACCGGATCCATCCGACAGCCTGTGATGCCATGGCCTCAATCATCCCGTCGGCTCCGACAATGTTGTCCAGGATTGTCCGTGAGTTGTCCGGAAGCAAAACGGACACATCCAGGACATCGACATTGCTCTCGTTCGTGTTGTCGTCCAGCCATTCCCAAAGGCACATCAGCCGCCCGGCAACTTCATGAGGATCACGCCCGATCGACGCAGCGATCACAGCAACCTCACGCCGCCTCACCAGCCCCTTTGTCCATTTGATCCAGGTGGTCAAGATCCGTGTCCTCAGTGAAATCCGTGTCCAATCAGACCTACGCGATGGCATTTGCCGCGGATGCCGTCACATCCCCGCGTAGTGGTCAAATCCGGAATCGCTTTCCGCGACTGCTGGCCCGGATCCGGACGGTTTCACGCATCAGTCGCCACGGCGAGACGGCGAGCCCAGGAACACCGGGATATCTCCCGCCGATTTGCGGATCAGCTCCGAGGCAAAGTTCAACGCCTCCTGCTCCGCCTTTTTCAGATCCGCAGGGATCGCAGACATCTGGAACGGGTGTGCCGCCCCCTCTTCTGGACGAACATCAAACGCGACTTCGACCGGCCAGGTGTTTCCGTTGAACGACGGATCCTCGAACACGGTCGTCGCCAGATGCAGACTGTCGGGCCAGGAGATTTCCTGAGCCTTATCGTTGAACACGCCGACTTCATGCGTCCCCTTGCCGGCAGTAATCCCCTGCGATACAGACGTTTTCAGGCTTCGCAGATCCTGCAGCAAATCCAGGCGTTCCTGCTCATTCGAAAACGCACGCAACAGATCCACGCGGAGCATTTTTCGAAGATCCGCCTGCGAATACTTCCCGCTGTTGCGTGATCCGATCCCGGCGATGAAGTCCCACAGATCCGTTTTCGCCAGAACGTATTTACCGAAATCCCCCTTCAATCGATCGGAATCATCCTGAACGACAATTGCTTCCGGCGAGATCCAGATGATCGGACACTGGCCCAGCGCTTCCAGGCAATGCTTTGCATACTGAACGACGTCCGCACAACTGAGCAACGTATTTGATCGCCGAGGCTGCGACTTCATCATCGGAAGCGCGTCGCCATTTTTGTCAATGACCAACACCCTGTCGGTGACTCCAAAAGATGCCAGATCCTTAACATGAACGCGACCACTCACGTCAATCTTTGCGGCTTCCACACCCGTCTCAAGAAGCCGATTCAGCACATCCAACGTCAAAAAAGAATTCACGGCAAAACCTTTCTTATGAACCAAGAACTAAGCACCAAGGACCAGGAACACCCCGGAGCGATTACTTTTCGTCGTCGTCCTCATCGTCCAGATCCAGCTCAAGCTGCTCTGGCGCGTCGTTGTTGTGAGGGTTGAAGTGAGCGGCGACGATCTTTTGATTCTTCAGCTGACACGCCAGCCGAACGACGTTCGACTTTGCCACCGGCATACCTGCTGCCAGCTTCACCTGCACAATGGCCCCCGCCAGCTCATGCGACTTGACGTGATTCACACGCCCGCCGTTCGTTTCGATCGGAACGCTGATTTCCTTCAGCTCCGGAACAATCTCGATTTCCACCGTGATCTTCCGCTTTTCGACCTTGCCGTTACCAGTGAACGGATACCGGCTGATATTGTCCATCGCATCGTTAATCAGCCCGTTCAGGCGTCGTTCCGTGTTACCGTCATCCATGAACAGGATGCCGCGGGCATCGAACTTCGGCAGTTGTTCTGCCAGTTTCGGAGTCAACATTATTCATCCCCAAACATCAGTTTCGTCTGGCGTAGAACCGCTCTACGCTGCTCCTCGTATTCCGCCTGTGTCGCAGGCCCGACCGTCAAATTCTCCAGTCCCAGGGCTCGCCATCCAGCCGCGGTCAACTCGGCAAAATCCGAAAGCAACAGCCCTTGATGCTTCTGGTCGATCGCGTGAGCCTTGCGGATGAATCCCAGGCGAAACGCACTTTCGTATTTGCCGATCGCGTGCATCATTTCCGTGGCACGCATGGCCTTGAAAATCTCACGATCCGTGGTCTTTTTCTTCTTCATTTCAGCCAGCCAGACCATATCCACGACCTGGCCACCCCCGGCGAAATTCATCAGGAACTTCCGCATCGAATCCGTGACAGTGACCGGGATCGTTTCACTCATTCCGCATCGCTCCGCTTCGACAAACACGCCGATCCGATGTCTTCCGTGTTTTTCTCAGGATTCGCCGCAGACGAATGAGCCTGTGCCAGTTTCAGATAGACCTCTTCCCGATCGATCTGCACAGACGACGGAGCATCAAAGCCCAGCCGAACCTTGTTCCCGCGAATTGCTACCAGCGTCACAATGACGTCACGACCAACCCGCACCCGCTCACCAATTTCACGCGATAAAACCAGCATGGCATCCCTTCCATAACCAGAAACTAAGAACCAAGAACCAAGAACTTTTACCCCCGACAATCAACCGGCTTCTCAAACCTCACAAACGCCTGGCAGAATCCGGGCTCAATGTCCGGAAACCACTCATCGGGCAGAGACGCAGGAAACGCCCCCGGCTGGCAAGGCTCAAACTGATTGCCATTCCAAACTGGATGCGAGGGAAACGCTCCCAGCCAGCCATCAACATCACGAGCGACCCAGACCTGCCGAGTCGGCAACAGTTCAACACCGCCCGTCGTTTGCAAATTGGGTTCAGACATCGGCGCGTACCTTTCACGCAGAAAATGAGACGTTGCTTCAAAAGAACGGCCATCCCTGGCCACCAGGCATCCCGCCCGTTCCTATTCCGGCAGCCCTGCCAGATACTGTTTCACGCTTCGCACGCAGAACCGGCGAACACGACCATCGGCAATCCGACCGAAGCGGATATTTGCCCCGCTGGCAATCAGTCGATCGAGATAAGACTTGCTGACATTCAGCTGCTGACAAACCTGATGATGGTCCCACAGCCCATCGACACCAAACTCGTAATCGTATTGATGCCGATCGTTGACGACTTCGAGCGACCGGGCAAAGTTCCGGACACTTCGCACGCAGAACCGCCGTTGCTGAAATCGGCTGTCAGCGTCACCGTTCGTCGACGGCAGCCGGCGAGCCTCAATGTTTCCCGCGGCGACGTAACCGAACAGCGACCGCGTTGTGACTCCCAAGAATTCCCGAGTCTGCTCAGCAGTCCAAACCCCATCGACACCGAATTGGTATTCGTCGGCTTCGGGGGTTTGATTGGCGATAGACAACATTCTCAACCCTTCATTTCAATCTCGTTGCCAGCAACTGCCAGCCGTGATGGTGCGGGATTGTAATGAGGGTTTTTTGGTGTCTCGCTCGTTTGTCCGGATTTGTCCGCAGCCGTCTCGATGAAGCGTCTATTCGTCCGTTATTGGTCGCGGTTGTCCGCAAAAGAGTCTTGACAGCAGTTCGAAAAAACGTCGAAATCATCTCGTTTCCGACGCCGAGATCCCTTCAGAACAGCCTCAAATCATGCGAAATCCCCGAGAAATTGCCGGTTTTCTGGTGCTTTTGACACTCGCTGGATGCTCCAAACCAGCCTCAAAAGCCACGGAAAAACCCCGTCTGCAGGCTCAGATCGGAGAGAAACAGCCCGCAAAACAGGCTGAACAACAGCAAGGTACCGGGGAAATGGACCGGATCGAGGACGCTCTGGCACCCTGGCCCGCAGGATTGGCGTTCTATGAGAAACGCCCGCTCAATCCCGACAGTCGCCATCGCATGGCCGTATCGCTGACCGGCGAACGATTGCCGTTCCTGATCCGCTTTGACCTGGCGGAAGATGGTCAGACGATCAAACGAGTCATCTGCACAGGAATTACCTCAGACGAGGCTTGCGGGGCGCTGGCTCATTATCTGTCAACTGCCATTGCCGATGCCGTGATCGGCGGCCGTCCGCTGCGGGAGGCGATCTATGCAACGATCATGCAGGAAGAGCCGCCAAAGCCTGTTCCCGGCTGGGAAATGACTCTCACGAAGCCAGGAACGAATTATCAGTTCATGCTCAGGCGCGTCACGAAATGATCCCGTGACGCATCGCCCAGCCCAGTAACCCGTGATTGGTCCTCACGCCAACCTTGTCACGCAGGCGTTTCAATCGCACGCCGATACAGCTCCCCGAAATGCCCATCGCGCAGCCGATATCCTCGATCGGCATGTCTTCCGCCAGGCAGCACAATACGCGGCGATCGTCAGTCGTGATTTCTGATTCCAGCCCAGGAAACACTTCGACGCTGACAGCGACCATTTCAGCCCCTTCGCAGCGCATCAGATGCGTTTCCCAATGTTCCGTCGTGTTGTGGACCTTGGACGTCAGCCGGTAATGCTGATCCGTTCCATCGAGAAGACAGGCGGCGAACTTCTCCCGAATCGGAGACGCGGCCGCGGCATCGACAAAATCCCATAGCCGCATTCCCACGACAGATTGCCGCGTAATCCCCGCGTTCAACGCAGACTTGGACAATTCATTGACACATTTGAACCGGCCAATGCCATCCGTGGCAGCAACGATCTTCTGACGCATATAAACCTTACCATCACCTGTCTGAAATGTTGCATTCTGGTAATGCTCATAACAGACAATCGGACTCGGGTTTCATAAACTTGAGATCCCGTTGGCAAGAAAGGCCCAAGGAAACCTTGCATTTCCGAACGGATTTGATCAACATCCGAATCTCAGAGAAAGGCGGGGGATGTGCAACCATCCCCGGACCAGTGGTCGAAACCACCGATCACACATGCTGATTCCCAACGAAAGCAAACCAACATGCCGCCACAGGCAGAGTATTTCCCTGCGCGTTCGCCTGCAACCGCAGACGGTCAAATAGCCGAGCTTCATTCGGCGATCCAGCAAGTTCTCTTCAACTCTTTAGGCGTCCCCCGGCAGATTCTGCAGGGAACCAACGAAGCCGATCACGCTCTATCGAAATCCGCCACCCCAAAGGAGCGCGATCAAATGAAATGACGCTGCAAACATCGCCAGCGGGAATCTCAGCCCGTTAGCGAGCCCCGAAAAAACGGGAAGCCTGCGGTTGCAGCCGCAGGCTCCCTTGATCATCCAGTTCAACACCCCAGGTTTCTCAGGCACGGAGGTGATGCGTGGATAATACGCACAGCGCAAAATCGAGTCAAGGAAAATCACCAGATCCGCAAAAATTACCACTCCCCCCAGGTTTTTTCGTGGGAGTCATTCCTTCGGACGATGTTCAATTGATATTGCCGCTCTGGCTGCAGATCCTGAATCTGGATCCGATGGACGAAGCGGCGTTCCTGAAAAAGATCAACAGGCTGAAGATCCCCAAAGCCAACTTTTGCCGACAGGTTGTGATTTCAGCCAACCACATCCGCCAGGCTGTAATGTCCGGAGAACAGAACGATGAAACGTGAAGCCAAGGCCCGCAAGAAAGCCAACGGTGAAGGATCGATCTGGAAGGAAGCGACCGGAAAATACGCCGGCCGCTACCGCTGCCGAGTCGCCGCCATGGTCAACGGCAAAATGCGAAGTCTCACCGGATCCGCTTGGTCCCACAAAGAGATTCTGGCCACCCTCAAGCAGCTGCAGGAGCGAGTCGCCGCGGGATGCCTCGACCGCTCCGCCGTCCTGGCCCCGGATCGTGTGACCGTCGCAGGACTGATCGAGGCATGGCTGACCGATCATGTCACCCTGAAGAAATCCGAAAACACCGCCGTCAGCTACAAGTTCGCGGCCGACACTCACATCATCCCCCGGGTGGGGCCCGTCCGCTTGAAGGAATTCGCCCCGTTGCACGCTCAGCAGCTGGTCGCGGACTGGACGCGGGAAGGGGTTGGCAGCCGAGCCCGCCAAAATGCCTTTACCGTCCTGCGGGCCGCATTCACCTACGCGCGAAACCTGCGCTTGATCGACTCGGACCCGTTCGAGTTTCTGGAAAAACCGGAACACGAAGCGAAGGACATCAACCCGTTCACGCTGGAGGAAGCCCGGGACCTCATCGCCGCCACGATCGACGATCGGCATCACGTTGCCGTCTGCCTGGGAATTCAGGCCGGTCTGCGGCAGGGAGAGATTTTCGGTCTGGAATGGTCGAAGATCGACATGAAGGCGGCCACAGCAACCATCGACCAGCAGGCGGCCGACATTTCCGGCAGCGTCACCCTGAAACGACCAAAAACCAAAGCATCGATCCGAACGGTCAGCCTCACCCCTCAAACGATCACCGCCCTGAACGCTCACAAGGCGATTCTTCTGAAAGAGGGACTGGCAAGCTCCAAGCTCGTTCTGCCAGCCCCACAGGGAGGCCTGATCAGCCGCAACAACTTCCGGACAAGATTCTGGATCCCGCTCCTCGATCGCTTGGGACTGGTCCGGCGAGGTTTCCACCACACCCGCCACAGCTACGCAACTTTGTCCTTGGGTGCGGGAATCCCGGTCACAGTCGTCTCGAAACAACTGGGACACGCGAAAACCTCGACCACACTGGACATTTACAGTCATGTCCTCGAGACGCATCAAACCTCCGCGGTCGAAACTCTTTCGAGGCTTTTTGGATGAAACCCACGACGTTGCACCACGGTTACACATTTGAAACGCTCGATTCGTCGTAAACCTAATCGGGCTGACAGGATTTGAACCTGCGACCTCTTGACCCCCAGTCAAGCCAAAGGCCGTAACCCACTGTCGGCAACGAATCAGCTACGTCGGCAACCAGTCTATCCCATCTGCCGACGATTTCAAGCGTTACGCGCATTCTAACCATTTACGTCGGAAACGACGTTGCATCACCGGTTGCACCACGATGGAAAGCATGAATACGGCAGATGATTTCTTTGAGACGTTTGGCCCGCGTCCAGTCATGATCGACGAACTGGATTCCGAACAGGGGATGTCAATGAATGTTCTGGTCGGCTGCGAATTCAGCGGAACTGTCCGAGATGCCTTCGAGGCACGCGGACATAACGCATGGTCTTGCGACCTGCTGCCAGCTCCAGGCAAGCACATACAGGGGGATGTCTTCGAAGCCCTGAAACGTGGCTGGGACCTGGCAATTGTACACCCGCCCTGCACATACCTTTGCCTCTCCGGGATTCACTGGAACGCCCGCCGCCCGGAACGGCACCAGCACACGGAAGACGCTCTGAACTTCGTCCGGGAATTGATTTCCGCACTACACACACACACACAGGCGTGGGCGCTCGAAAACCCGGCTTCGATCATCAGCACCCGCATCCAAAAATACACTCAGGAGGTTCAGCCGTACCGCTTTGGGCATGACGCTTCAAAGAAAACTTGGTTATGGCTTCACAACCTGCCCCCACTCATTCCAACGGTTTACATACCGCCGAGGATCGTCGTAGCGAACGGCAAGGAATATCGACGCTGGGCCAATCAGACGGACAGCGGACAGAACAGAGAACCACCGTCTGCAGATCGCTGGAAGAAGAGAGCCCAGACCTACAAAGGCATCGCCGAAGCGATGGCCGACCAGTGGGGAAGCATCCGCTCCCTACGCCAACGCCTCCTTTTTTCAGGAATCGACCAATGAGCAGAAGCGAGTTTAAGGGACGGCGACTACGAACGGACTGCCTGTCCGTGACACCGCTCAGCCAATCCGCTGTCGAGGCGATCTACGGAATGGAGGGGACACTACCGAAACACGCCGTGGACAATCTCTGCAAGTCCCACGAGCGACTTCGAGCCGAACTATCCGGAGCGATGATACTTCTGGCAGAGGCCGAAAACTCGCCGCCCCAGCAACCGAGCATCGACCCAAAAGATGTTTCCGCCCTCCGATGTGCAGTGGATGATCCTCCGCGAGACGGAAATGCTCCTAATTTCTGAGTTTCATCCCGAACCTTCCAGAACAACGGGAAAACCCCGCACCGGAAGGAAGGAAGTGATGCATTTTTCAGCCAGCGACAGAAAAAACGCGATGGTCCCCAC
>Ga0075458_10000407_pt1 | contig 13986 bp, 13 predicted proteins | sample DEB3_08_DNA_FD_77576 | JGI IMG/M metagenome (GOLD analysis project Ga0075458, IMG submission 77576) | Aqueous microbial communities from the Delaware River and Bay under freshwater to marine salinity gradient to study organic matter... | ecosystem: Environmental > Aquatic > Marine > Coastal ... | reverse complement strand
AGTGCGCCGAAATCGATGGGCCGAATGAGCACCGGCAACGGATCGCCCTCGATCGGTTTGCCGATGAATTGCGAGAGCCCCGTGGCAAAGATGACCATTGCCAGGCCCGACACGATCTGGTTCGCCCGAAGCCCAACCGTGAGGGCGGCGTGCACCGACGCCAATGCAACACCTACCAACACCGCCACGAACAGTGCCAACCACAAACTTCCGCTCGAGTCGGCAACGAGGAAGCCGGTCACCGCACCCATCAAGAGCATGCCCTCGACACCCAAATTGATCACGCCGCTTCGCTCGGTGAGAATCGCACCCAGCGACGCGAGGATCAGCGTGGTGGCGATGCTGATGGCATCGGCAAAGGTGAGCAACCAGATGTTGGAGTTCACGTTGCCGCCTGCAGTCGCGTAATCGTCACCTTGTTTCGTCGGAACAATTCGCCACCGAGCGCGAACAGCAGCACGGCGCCTTGGAGTACCACCGCGATGGCTATGGGCACCGGGTCGCTGGAAATCTGCAGTGCATTCCCGCCGGTTCGCAATCCGGCGAACAACACCGCCGCCACGATCACCGCGATGAAGTTGTACCGCGCCAACGCCGCCACGACGATGCCGGCATATCCCAACCCCACCTGCAACAATCCGGGATCCACCTTGCCCGCGGGCCCCACCACGTACATGGCGCCGCCCACACCCGCGAGCGCACCCGAGATGAGGAGCACCGACGACTGCAGCCAGGCCGAGTTCATGCCCGCATATCTCGCCGTGTTCGGCGAGTCGGCATAGACCGCGGTTTCGTACCCGTAGTTGGATACGCGCATCAGCCAGAACAGCACCACGGCGAGAATCACCGCGATGAAGAACGTGGGATACGTGTTGGTGACCTTGTCGGTGAAGAACGAAATCGGCGATAGGCGCGCGCTTTCAGCCACGGGTCGGCCCTGCGGAAACGATGTGGTGGGGTCCCGGAAGAATCCCGTCGAACCGAAGATGAAGTAGTTCAACAAGTTGAGCGCCACGTAGTTGAGCAGCAGCGTGCTCACGATCTCGCTGGTGCCGAGGCGGGCCCGCAACAGCGCCGGAACGGCCACCCACATTGCGCCCGCGAATGCGCCGAACAGCAACACCACCGGCACGGCGACCAACGTTGGCAACGAGTCCGCCAGGGCGATTCCCGCCCACGAGCCACCGATCATGCCGAGATACAACTGCCCCTCCTGCCCGATGCTGTACAGATTCATCCGAAACGCGAACGCCGCAGCAAGACCCGTGCAGACGAGCGGTGTTGCCAAGCCAAGCGTGTCGGTGATGCCGTAGAAACTCGTGTAGCCGTTGTCCATCAGTTTGAGGTACGTGCCGATCGGTGGATGTCCGGTGGCGGCGAGAAAGATTCCGCCCACCACCAACGCAAAGAACACGCTGAACACCGGCACCATGACCAAGAGCGACCGTGGGACGCTCAGCCGTTGTTCCATGCGCACGCGGTAGCCGAGCACGATCATCGGCCCCCCTCCACGTGAACGTCGGTGATCACGATGCAATCCCAGCCATGGCGCGACCGACACGCTCGAGATCGGCGTCGGTTCCTGGTTGCTCGAGCGTGATCTTTCCGCGGTACAGCACCATCACACGGTCGGCGAGCGTCATCACCTCGTCGAGGTCTTCACTCACCATCAGGATGGCCTTGCCTGCGTCACGGGCTTCGTCGAGCAACGCATGCACGGCTTCCACCGCCCCCACATCCAAACCACGCGTGGGTGAGCACACCACCAACACGCGCGCGCCACTCACGGCGAACAACTCCCGCGCAAGCAACACCTTCTGGGCGTTTCCACCCGACAGTTTGCGGGTGGGCGTGAGCGGTCCGGGTGTCTTTATCTCCAGTTGGCGGATGAACTGCTCCGACTCCGTGAGCGCGGATTTCCGGTCCACCAAGAAACCCCGCTCTCGAGTCAGCACCATGTTGTCGACGATCGACATCGACGGTGCCAGTCCGGTGCCCAGTCGATCCTCAGGAACGTAGGCAAGGCCTGCGCGACGGGCACCGAGGGCCCCGGCGCGCGCCGTGGGCGTGCCGCACACCGTTACGTTGCCCTGTTGCGGGGTTTGTAGCCCGGCGATCACTTCGGCGAGGTCACGTTGACCGTTGCCCGCCACTCCGGCCACACCGACGATTTCGCCGGCACGCACATCGAGATTGATATCGGAGAGAATCTCGGCGCCATCGCGCTCGAGATGCACCTGCGACACCGACAGCAACACGTCGCTCACCGGTGATTTGGCGCGACGGGGCACGATGTTGATCTCGCGACCAACCATCAATTCCGCCAACTTCCGCACGTCGGCCTCACCACGACGGACCGAGCCGGTCACCTTCCCGCCCCGCATCACGGTGATTCGATCGGAGATGTCCACTACCTCGCCCAATTTGTGGCTCACGAACACCACCGACTTGCCCGTGTGCGTCATTGCCCGAACGGTGACGAACAAATTCTCCACCTCCGGTGGTGCGAGCAGCGCCGTGGGTTCATCCAAAAGCAACACCTCGGCCCCCTGGTACAGCGCCTTCACGATTTCCACCCGTTGGCGCTCGCCGGCCGAAAGGTCGCCCACCACGGCTCGCGGATCGAGCGGCAACCCGAATTCCTGGGTGATTGCCGCCACCCGATCCTCGATGTCGTTGGTGGCCAGCACGAACGACAACGACTTGTGTCCCAACACCACGTTTTCCGCAACCGTGAAGCGATCCACGAGCCGAAAGTGCTGGTGCACCATGGCGATTCCGTGCGCCAGCCCGTCACGTGGACTGTTCAGGCGAATCTCGGCACCATTGCGAAGCACTTGGCCCACTTCGGGGCGATACAAACCACACAGCACGGACGCCAGGGTGCTCTTGCCGGCTCCGTTCTCCCCCAACAAGGTGTGCACCTCGCCTCGCGCCAGGTCAAAGTCGACGGCATCATTCGCGACCACCCCGGGGAACCGTTTGGTGACGCCACGGGCCTCGAGCGCGGGCTGCGCGGTGCGGCTCGAGTTGGAGGACTCCGCAACACTCGTCACAACCGCCAAGTTTGCCACAAACGGCAAAGCGCCCACCCCGCCGAAACGAGGTGGGCGCTGTAACGCCGAGTACCGAAGTGATCAGCCCTTCGCGGAGCCGATGACTCCTTCGACCAAGTACGACTGACCGAGCAAGTCACCGAGCGAGGCGCTGGCGCCCGCTGCGATTACTTCATTGCCCTCGTTGTCGTTGATCGGACCACTGAACGGCACGAGCGAGCCATCGATGATGCCCGCCGCCTTTTCGGCGATGAGGTCTTGCGTATCTTGCGAGACACTCGAACCGAACACACCGAGGGTGATCATGCCGTCCGCCATCGTGCCGTAGTACGGCGAGTTGTCGCAGATTCCCGCGGCAACGTCCTTACCCAGCTTCACGTAGTGCGGTCCCCAGTTCCATACCGGGCCGGTCAGCCAGGTGTCGGGGAAGTCGGACGCGCGAACGTCGGAGTTGTAACCAACCCACTTGGCGCCTGCCTCACGTGCAGCCTCACCCGTTGCGGACGAGTCCTGGTGCATGCCCAACACGTCGGCACCGGTCGCCAACAGCGACTCTGCGGCTTCCTTTTCCTTGGCCGGGTCGTACCAGGTGGAGGTCCAGGCAACTTGCACGGTTGCATCCGGGTTCACCGAACGGGCTCCGAGGGTGAAGGCGTTGATACCGCGCAACACTTCCGGAATCGGGAATGCGGCAACGTAGCCGAGCTTGCCGCTCGTCGATGCAGCACCTGCGGCAACGCCCGAGAGGTAGCGCGCTTCTTCCATCGCACCGAAGTAGTTACCCATGTTGTCGGCGGTCTTGTAGCCCGATGCGTGCTGGAAGCACACGTCCGGATACTTCGCGGCAACCTCGAGCATTGGGTCCATGTAACCGAACGAGGTTCCCATGATGAGGTTGTAACCGTCGCGAGCGAGTTTGTCGAACACGGCAGTGGCCTCTGCACCTTCAGGAATGAGCTCGAGTCGAGTTACCTCGATGCCGAGTTGCTCTTCCATGTACGCGATGCCCTGGTCGTGCATGTAGCTCCAGCCCAGGTCACCCGGTGTGGTGATGTACACCACGGCGGCCTTGACCATGCTGTAGTCCTCGGCGGGCTCCGACGTTTCTTCGGCGGCCGCTTCGGTGTCTTCGGTAACTGCCTCTTCTTCGGCTGCGTCATCGCTACCGCAGGCTGCGGCAACGATCATCGCTGCTGCAGCGAATGCTGCAGCGATTACCTTTCGTCGTTTCATTCGTGCTCCCCTTTTTGGTGTGTGAGTGGCGCGCCATGCGGCGCGTGCCCAGAATAACACGCATGCAATTTGCCGAGCCCCTGCGCACGGCAAGTTGTACGAAAAATCAGTCCGACTGCGTCGCCACGATCGCCTCGCCCCATCGCCCGACCTCCCCCTCCCGACGCTTAGTGTTTTACCTGTGAAATCGGCGTTGCGCGGTCTGGTCGACGAGTCGGTCACCATCATCCGCGAGGTGGCAGCCGAGTTCGAGCGCCCCGTCATGCTGTTCTCGGGTGGGAAGGACTCCGTGGTCATGCTCCACCTGGCCGTTCGGGCCTTCGCCCCGGCTCGGGTGCCCTTTCCGGTGATGCACATCGATACCGGACACAATTTCCCCGAGGTGATCGAGTTCCGGGACCGCACCGTGGCCGAGTTGGATGTACAGCTCCTCGTGGGGTCCGTGCAGGCGTCGATCGACGCCGGCCGCATCCAGGACGTCACCGGACCTCGTGCCAGCCGCAACCCCCTGCAAACCGTCACCCTGCTCGACTCCATTGCTGAACACAAGTTCGACGCCGTGTTCGGCGGAGCCCGTCGGGACGAGGAACGTGCCCGTGCCAAGGAGCGGGTGTATTCGTTTCGCGACTCCTTCGGACAGTGGGATCCCAAGACACAGCGCCCCGAGCTGTGGGGCATCTACAACGGTCGCCACAAACCGGGTGAGCACTTCAGGATCTTCCCGTTGTCGAACTGGACCGAACTGGACATTTGGCGATTCGTCGAGGAGTACGACATCGCCCTCCCGAGCATCTACTTTGCGCACCGACGCCGAGTGTTCCGCCGTGACGGCATGTGGATGGCCGAGTCGCCGTTCCTCTCCCCGGATGCCGACGAACCCGTGAGCGAACAACTGGTTCGATTCCGCACGGTGGGCGACGCCACGTGCACCGCCGCCATCGAGTCGACGGCCACCACGCTCGAGCAGATCATCGCCGAAACCGCCGCTGCCCGGGTCACCGAACGCGGCGCCACCCGCGCCGACGACCGCATCAGCGAAGCGGGCATGGAAGACCGCAAGAAGCAGGGCTACTTCTAGATGATCCGCGGATTGCCGAGACACGTCTGATGGAACGCCTTCGTTTCGCCACGGTGGGGTCTGTCGACGACGGAAAGTCGACGCTCATCGGCCGACTGCTCTACGACTCCAAGAGCATTTTCGAGGATCAGTTGGAGCACATCGAGAACGTGAGCAAACGTCGTGGCACCGACTACGTGGATCTCTCCTTGCTCACCGACGGCTTGCGAGCCGAGCGCGAACAAGGAATCACCATCGACGTGGCGTACCGGTATTTCGCCACACCAAAGCGAAGTTTCATCATCGCCGACTGCCCGGGGCACATCCAATACACAAGAAACATGATCACCGGTGCTTCCAACGTTGACCTTGCGATCGTGCTGGTGGATGCGCGAACCGGGATCGTCGAACAGACCCGACGACACAGTTTGCTCGCCTCGCTCCTCGGTGTACCCCACTTGGTGATCTGTGTGAACAAGATGGACCTCGTCGACTGGTCGCCCGAGGTGTTCCACCGCATTCGCGACGAGTTCGAGGAGTTCGCCTCGCGCCTGTCGTTGCGAGACGTCACGTTCCTGCCCATCAGCGCCCTGCAGGGCGACAACGTGGTGAGCCGTTCACCCAACCTCACGTGGTTCGAGGGGCCGACGCTCCTGCACCACTTGGAAAACGTGTATACCGCGAGCGACGACAACCGGGTGGATGCGCGATTCCCCGTTCAGTACGTGATTCGTCCGCAGCGCGCCGAGCACCACGACTACCGCGGATACGCCGGGCGTGTCGCCGGTGGCGTGTTTCGAGTGGGCGATGACGTGATGGTGTTGCCGTCAGGACTCACCACCACCATCACGGGAATCGACTCACCAAACGGCCCGCTCGTGCAGGCCGAACCCGGACACTCCGCAACACTGCTTCTGGCCGACGACCTCTCCATTGCCCGCGGCGACATGATTTGTCGCCCCAACAACCGCCCGCGCCAGGCACAGTCGCTCGAGGCCATGTTGTGCTGGATGGACGATGCCGCACCCCTCCAACCGGACAAGATCTACGCGATCAAACACACCACCAAGTCGGCTCGCGCAAAGGTAACCAGCGTGCTGTACCGGCTCAACATCTCCACCCTGCATCGCGAGGCCGACGTCAGGTCACTGGCACTCAACGAGATCGGACGGGTGGAGATACACACCACCGCGCCCTTGTTCTACGACGATTACCACGCCAACCGCACCACCGGATCGTTCATCCTGGTGGACGAGCACACCGGTCAAACGTGTGCCGCGGGCATGCTGTTGTCGCCTCGCACATGAGCACCGCGTCATCACCCGGGGCCACTGGGCCCGGCAACGCCGCCGTGTGGCACGAACCTGCCGTGTCGCGCGAACAACGCTGGGCCCACCACCACGTGCACGGCGCCACGGTGTGGCTCACCGGTTTGTCGGGATCGGGAAAGTCGACCATCGCCGACGCCCTCTCGCGCGAGTTGCTGCAGCGCTCGGTACTCGGGTACGTGCTGGATGCCGACAACCTGCGTCACGGACTCAATGCCAATCTCGGGTTCACTGACGCCGACCGCACCGAGAACGTGCGGCGTGTCGGCGAGGTGGCACGACTGTTCGCGGATGCCGGCGTCGTCGCAATCGTGCCGATCATCAGCCCGTTTGCCGCCGATCGCGCCCGCGTACGGGTGGCCCACGAGGGTGCGGGGCTCGACTTCGTCGAGGTGCACGTGGCCGCCTCACTCGCCGAATGCGAGCGTCGCGATACAAAGGGAATGTACGGCAAGGTTCGTCGTGGCGAGATGAGCGGCCTGAGTGGTGTGGATGCGCCGTACGAGGCGCCGACCTCGCCCGATGTCGTGGTCGCCCGAGACGGTGAGAGCGTGACAGAATCGGTGCGTCGCGTGCTGGAACACCTGGGGCAACTTGGTGTGCTCGGCACGGCCGATCACTGAACGATGAACGTTTTCCCCTCCGACACGTCGCTCTTGGCCATCGGTGGTCTCACGTTGGTGGCACCGAGCCTCAAGATCATGTACACGCCGACACCGAAGGTGGCGTGCAGCACCATCAAGTTGATGTTGGCCACCGCCGAGCAGTCGCATCGGACCGACCTGATCGACCAGATCACCAATCCGAGCGTGTCACGACCACAAACCATCCATGACCCGGTGATCAACGGGCTACCCCGACTGGTGGACCTACCCAAGCGGGAGATCGACAACATCTTCCGATCCTCCGACTGGGTACGGGTCGCGGCGTTGCGCGACCCTGTTGCACGGTCGTACTCGGCGTGGGAGAACCGCATTTTCCGCCGCGCTCCGGGCGAAACCGCCCGCGCCATCGAACTCTCCCAGGACGTATTGGTGGATGGCCGGATCGACCTCGCCGCCAGCTTTGCGTTGTTCGCCCGAATGCTCGGTGAACACACCGACGCATTCACCATCGACCAACACTTCCTACCCCAGGCACACATCGTGCGAACCGACGTCATCAACTACGACATGCTCATTCGCGTGGACAAAAAGAACGACATGGACCGCTTGTCGAACCTCATCAGCGAGCGATCGGGAAAGACCATCACCGCATCGCGACTGAACGAGGGCATGAAGGTGGACCTCACAAAGTTGTGCGACGTGCACACCGCCAACCGACTCATGGCCACCTACTTCATGGACTACGAAGCATTCGGATTCGAGAAGCGGGACTACGCCCCAAGCGTCGAGCCCTACCTGCTGAGCAGCGCCGAGACGCAACTCGTGTATCAGTTGCGTGGCGTGATGGAACGTTTGCTCAGCGTGTCGCAAGCGTCGGCCAAACAGGCGGGCGCACGCTATGGCTTCCGCCAGATTCGAAAGGCCGTCATGCGTCGGGCCACCGGCGGTCGTGCCTTTCGCGACTACCGCGTGTTGGATCACTGAACCCCGATGACCGTGCACGCCGTCGGCCGATCCACTCCCGCTGTTCCGCACATCGGCCGATCAACCCTGGTTGCCCCGGGCTTGAAGGTGCTGTACACCCCCACCACCAAGGTGGCCTGCACCACCATCAAATGGATGCTGGCGGAAGCCGAAGGGTCGCTTCGAACCGACGTCATTCCGCGTCTTTTGGCCGCCAACCTGCACCGCAGTCAAACCATCCACAACCGCCACGTGAGCGGACTGCAGAAACTGAACGAACTTCCCCCGCACCAGGTGGAGGAGATCCTCGAGTCGCCGGAGTGGATTCGTTTGGCCGCACTGCGCGACCCGGTTGCTCGTTCGTACTCGGCGTGGGAAAATCGCATCTTCATGCGCGCTCCCGGACGAACCGACGGCGGCTTCGAACTGGCGCCCGACGTGCTGCGCGACGGATGCATCGACATGACGGCGAGTTTCGCCCGATTCTCCGAGGCGCTCGAGCAGCAGCCCCAGGCCTTCATGCGCGACCACCACTTCGTGCCGCAATCCCAGGTGGTACGAACCGATGCCGTGCGGTACGACCTTCTCGTGCGGGTGGACGAGCCGGGCGGGGTCGACTCGATCGCCGCGGTGTTCCGTGAACGTTCGGGGAAGGACATCCAACCGCAGCGACACAACGAAAGCATCGGAGTGCCACTGGATCGCGCATGTGATGCAGCCACCGCCGCTCGTCTGATGTCGGTGTATCGGTCCGACTACGACGCGTTCGGCTTCGAGCGTCGCGCATTCGCAACAAGCGTCGAGCCGTACGTGCTGAGTGCTTCAGAAACGCAACTCGTCACACTGGTGCGACAATCCGTCGAACGTGTAACAAGTGTGTCACGGGCTGCACAGTCAAAGATGTCGGCGCGATTCGGAGTTCGCCAAATTCGCAAGGCCTTCCTGCGACGAATTACTTTTGGACGTATGTACAACACCCCCCGCGGAATTCACTGGTGAAAAGAAGCAAGAGCAACGACGCCGCACTCCACTCCATCGCACCGCTGGTACTCGTTGCCCCTCGGATGCGGGTTCTGTATACGCCGACCCCGAAGGCGGCGTGCACCACCATCAAGATGATGCTGGCCACCGCGGAAGGAACGCGGAATTCTGACGTGGTCGATCGACTGGCCGTCATGCACGTGTCACGTGCGCAGACCATTCATCATCCGCAGGTGAACGGCTTGTCGACGCTGGCCGACTTCTCCGCGCGGGACAAACGCCACATGCTCACTTCACCCGACTGGCTGCGGGTAACCAGTGTGCGCGACCCGATCTCCCGCGCATACTCGGCCTGGGAGAACCGAATCTTCATGCGGGCACACAGGCGCACCACGACCCTCATCGAACTGGCCCACGACGTGCGCACCGACGGACGCGTCGATCTCGCTGCATCCTTCGCGCATTTTGCCAAGGTGCTCGGCGAGAAGGCCGACGTCTTCATGACCGACCACCATTTCCTTCCCCAGACCAACCTGGCACGCCCCGATGTGATCGACTACGACACCCTGGTGCGCGTCGACCAGCCGGGCGAAATCGACGCGCTGGCCCGGGTGCTCACCGCACGTTCCGGAAAGCCCATCGTCCCGGAGCGACTCAACGAGGGCTTGGGGGTGCGCGTCGAGCGGGTGTGCGACATCCACACTGCCAACCGCCTGATGGCCACCTACGCGTCCGACTACGAGGCGTTCGATTTCCCGCGTCGCGACTGGGCTCCGAGCGTGGAGCCCCTCTTGCTGAGCGACATGGAAGCCCGCATGCTCGGGAACTACCGCCGCGCGTTCGAACGCGCAGTCAGCGTGGCCCGCGAAGCGCAACGTCGCACGGGGGCCCGCTATGGTGTGCGTCAGATGCGTCGTGCCATCACGAAGGTGGCACGGCTCGAAAACTCGGCCACGCGCCCCAAAGAAACCTTCTAACCACCCGACTTCATCCAGGGAACGACCCAGCCCCATGACCACCCCGTTGGCACGAATCCGACTCGCCCCATGACCACCCCGTTGGCACGAATCGGCGTCGTCACGGTGAGCGATCGCGCGTCAGCGGGCGTATACGAAGATAAAGGCGGTCCGGCGATTCGCGAGTTTCTCACCGCCCATCTCACGAGCGAGTGGGAAGCCGTGACGAGGGTGATCAACGATGACATCGACACCATCGCGCGAACGCTGCGCGATCTCGCCGATCTCGAACGTTGCAGTCTCATCGTGACCACCGGCGGAACGGGCCCGGCACCGCGCGACGTGACGCCCGAGGCCACCGAACGAGTCTGCGACAAGATGATGCCCGGATTCGGCGAACTCATGCGTGCGGTATCACTGAAGGTGGTGCCGACCGCGATCCTCTCTCGTCAGACAGCCGGCATACGTGGCTCATCACTCATCGTGAATTTGCCGGGTAAGCCATCGTCGATCGCCGACTGCCTTACCGCGGTGTTACCCGCAATTCCCTACTGCGTCGACCTCATCGGTGGTGCGCGGTTGGAGGTTGGCGGTGGGCTCAGCGCGTTTCGCCCCAAGGGCGCCTGACAACGCGCGGCGGCGAAGTTCGGCGCCGCTCAGGCGGCGCGATTACAACTTGGTGGGGTTCGGCGCGTCGCCGTACACCACTTTCGGGTCGAACACCTTCTCGGTGATCGTGAACTCGAGATCGAGTGGCCCCTCGTCGGACGGAGCAATCGGAACGCTGCGATAGAAGCACGAGCGGTACCCGACGTGGCAACTGGCTCCGCCCTGTACGTCGACTCGTAGCCACACGGCGTCCTGGTCGTCGTCTACGAGAATCTCCTTCACCTTTTGCACGAGACCACTCGTTGCCCCCTTGTGCCACAGCTGCTTGCGACTGCGGCTGTAGTACACGGCCTCGCCGAGTTCGATGGTTTTGGCGAAGGCTTCGGCGTTCATGTTGGCAACCATTAGCACTTCCCCGGTGGCGTGGTCGGTGGTCACCACGGGAATGAGACCATCAGCGTCGAATCGCGGTGCGAGTTGGCGCCCTTCTTCCACCTGCTCCACGGTGGTGCGAGCGGCATACCAGCGGTGCGATGTGTTGCTCACGCCTTCAAGGCTACGAGCAGAAACTCAGCCGATTTTCACCCAGCCGCCGACGAGGCCGCTCATGAATCCTCCGTCCACCTGCACATCGGTCGCGTTCAGCCACTGCAGCACCGGATCCGACACAAAGAGCAACACCCGGGCGATGTCGTCGGTGCTGGCGTCACGACCCGTCTCACGCGTGACGATGTCCATGATCGGCCCGACCGATTCGCGGAAGTCCTTCAGGATCGGCGTCTTCACGGGGCCGGGGCTCACCGAGTTGACCCTCACGCCGTGCTCGCGCAAGTACCTGCCGTGCTGTTTGGTGAGCACCACGACGCACTCCTTGGAGAAGTCGTAGGCACGCTTGCCATCCATGGGGTGGTCACGAACCCAGTCGACACCGGTCGCATAATCGGGGGTGGCGAGCATGCGCTGCACCTCATCGAGGTGGGATTGCCACTGTGCCCCGGCGATCGACGCCACGTTGGTGACCGATCCCCCGTGGTTGATCTTGTGAATCAACAGTTCTGTCAGCATGCGAAGCCCGAGTACGTTCACCCGCATGGTGACCTCAGGGTCGGCGGTACCCGGCACGCCGGCGATGTTCAACAGCACGTCGATCTCACCATTGATCTCCGCCACGGCAGCGTCGATGGATTCCGGATCGGTGAAGTCAACCCGTATGAATCGTTCGACGGAGAGGTCGACCGCGCTACGGTCGAGTGCAATCACGTGTGCGCCGGCCTCCAGGAGCAACTCGGTGACTCGGTGACCGATACCCGACGCTGCGCCGGTCACCACCACGCGTTTGCCGCGAAAACCGAAGTGCGGGGTGGGAGTGGACCCGGGCAAATGCGAGGTGGTCATTGCCGTCACGCGGTCCTAGTGGGACTCGCCACGTCGGTAGGGAATGCCCGCCATCGCCGGCGGACGCAACCGCTGACTTGCCGTGGCGAGCACCACCAGGGTTGCAAAATACGGCAGCGACTGCGTGAGAGATTCCGGCACGTCGTCGATGGCCAGGTACGTGTACGCCGCGATGACCGCCACGAACGCCGTGACGATGCCGCGCGTGGTGTTCCGGTTCACCACCGCCGCTACCACCAGCAACACCGCAGCCAGCGCCACGAACAAGAACAAGGTCGAGATCGCGTCGTTGGCCACCAACTTCACGCCCTCGGCGTATCCGAAGAGCGAGGCGCCACCGAGCACACCAACCGGTCGCCAGTTGCCGAAGATCATCGTGGCCAAACCGATGTAACCACGTCCCGCGGTCTGTCCCTGGCGGTAGTACGACGAAGCGACGATTGACAGGATTCCACCGGCATAACCAGCAAGACCACCGCTCACGAGCAATCCGAGGTAACGCAAGCGAATGACGTTCACGCCGAGCGTTTCGGCGGCAACGGGCGACTCCCCCGACGACCGCAGTCGCAAGCCGATGCGGGTACGCCACAGGATCCAGAACGTTGCCGGAACCGCCGCGACACCAATGACCGTGCCCCACGACAAATTGTGGGTGAGACCGTGGAGGATTCCCGCCAGGTCGCTCACGAAGAACCAGCCGCGTTCCTCCAGGTTGAGCAAAATGTTCGGCGATTTCCAGCCGAACACCTCGCCGCCGGAGAGTACGGGGATGTCGAAGCGCGGGATGGCCGACGTTTGCGGCGGCGACTGGCTGACACCACCACCCGGCTGACCAACGAAGGCGAGGTCGCTCATGTAGCGAACCCCGAAGAACGCCAACAAGTTCAGCACCACACCGGAGATGATCTGGTCGACGTTGAACCGCACCGTGGCAACGGCGTGAATGAGACCACCGAGCATGCCGCCCACCACGGCGAACATCAGCCCCACCCACGGGCCGAACTGCCAGGCGCCCCATCCGCCGAACCAGGTTCCGAAAATCATCATGCCTTCGATTCCGATGTTCAGCACGCCGCAACGCTCGGCCCACAATCCCGCCATGCCGGCCAGGAGAATCGGCACCGACAGGCGCAGCGAGGCACCGATGGTGTCGGAGGAGGTCAACGCATCCTCCCCCGACCACAACCGAACAATCGACATCAATGCCACGGGTACGGCAAAGAACACCAACAGCCGTGCGCGACCCGTCAACTTCATGCGCCCACCTTGTCGGTCCTCAGTGCCGCCGCGGTCTGTTCTGCCGTGCGGCGGTTCATGTAACGAGACGTTGCCTCGTTGACGATCACCACGGTGATGACCACCACCGCCTGGATCACCTTCACGATGGAGTTGGGAATGCCCGACAACTGCAGAACCGCAGACGTCGAGTCGAGGAACCCGAACAACATCGCCGCCACCACGATGCCAATGGGGTGGTTGCGTCCGAGCAGCGCCACCGCGATACCCGCGAATCCGAACCCGGTCGGCGTGGCTTGCGGACCGTACGCGTACTCTTCACCCACCACGCTCTGCATGGCCACCAACCCGGCGATGGCACCGGAAAGCAGCATCGCCACCACGATCATTCGGTTCGCAGCAATGCCCGAGGTTTGTGCCGCCGTGGAGTTGAGGCCGCTGGAACGCAACCGGAAGCCGAACTTGCTGCGGAACACGATGAGCCAGTAACAGAACACCACGAAGAGTGCGACGAGCCACATGCCATTGAGCCGGCCGTCGACGATGTCGGGAACCTGACCCGATGGG
>Ga0075458_10000405_pt1 | contig 14019 bp, 14 predicted proteins | sample DEB3_08_DNA_FD_77576 | JGI IMG/M metagenome (GOLD analysis project Ga0075458, IMG submission 77576) | Aqueous microbial communities from the Delaware River and Bay under freshwater to marine salinity gradient to study organic matter... | ecosystem: Environmental > Aquatic > Marine > Coastal ... | reverse complement strand
GTTGCCGAACTTCTTCCAATCTTGGAAAAGGTTTCAGCCGCTAGTAAGCCACTTGTAATCATTGCTGAAGATGTTGATGGTGAAGCACTTTCCACACTTGTGGTTAACCGCATTCGTGGAACTTTCCCAAGCGTTGCAATCAAGGCACCAGCCTTCGGAGATCGTCGCAAGGCAATCTTGGAAGACATCGCAATTCTTACTGGCGCTCAGGTTATCTCGGCAGACATTGGTCTAAAGATTGATCAGGTTGGCCTAGAAGTTTTGGGTAGCGCCCGTCGCGTTGTAGCCACCAAGGACAACACCACAATCGTTGATGGCGGCGGCGAAGCCTCTGCAGTTAACGATCGCGTTAGCCAGATCAAGCGTGAAATTGAAAACTCCGATTCCGATTGGGATAAGGAAAAGCTTTCTGAGCGTTTGGCAAAGCTTTCCGGCGGAGTTTGCGTTATCAAGGTTGGCGCTCACACTGAAGTTGAACTTAAGGAAAAGAAGCACCGCATCGAAGATGCAGTAAGCACAACGAAAGCCGCCATCGAAGAAGGCGTCGTTCCCGGCGGCGGCGTGGCTCTCCTGCGCTCGCAAGCTGCAGTCTTGAAAGCAGTGGAGGGAATGTCTGGCGACGAAGCCACCGGCGCACGCATGGTGGCCAAGTCACTCGAGGCGCCGTTGAAGCAGATCGCCAAAAACGCCGGCCTCGAAGGCGGCGTGGTGGTGGAGAAGGTGAAGGGCCTGAAGGGCGCTGAAGGTCTCAACGCTGCAACCGGCGAGTACGAAGACCTCGTAAAGATCGGCGTCATTGATGCCGCCAAGGTGACGCGTTCGGCTCTACAGAACGCTGCATCAATTGCGGCGTTGTTCCTCACGACCGAGGCGGTCATCGCCGACAAGCCAGAGGAGCCAGCCGCGGGTGGTCACGACCACGATCACGGCATGGACGACTACTGATTCCTAGCTTTTAAACCGCAACATCTAGAAGTCAAGATGGATGTCGCTAGGTACTTGGTCTCTTCTCATTTTCTCAGTTTGGACATAGTGCCTAAGTAAGACCTTCACCGAATCGGATCCTGTAATCGTCCCATTTACGTTGCATGTGTTGCACGGTGACTGTGTTCTGTCTCCGTTGACTAGTCGCTCTCTGATAGCGACGAAACGCTCGCTCAACCAAATGTCTTCAAGTGATAGCTTTGAAAGGTTTCCAATTATGATTTGTCTCCCCCAGTCATTGGAACAAAACAAAACATCACCATTCCAGTCAAGCAGCATCTTGTAGAAGGGGTAGTGGCATCTGCGCTCCAATTTTTCTCTCAGTGGGAGAAGATTGATAGTGGGAGAATTTACTGCTCCGGACCGATTGTTAAGTGTGAGTCCGTAATCGCCTTCGGCACCTACCCAGTGGGGACGTAACTCGTAACGTGCACGATTGATACCCGACTCGGACATCAATTGGTGAAATCCGGCCGCCTGTTCTTGACCATCGTAAAGATTAATGTAGAGGTAAGTGAGGCCTGCTGCGAAAAGGTTCCGCACCTTCTCAACGTTGAGGCGGTCACCATTTGTGTTGATTTCGATAGTATGATCTGGAAGTTCGCTACGGATGTAAGAAATAAATTTTGGAAGTTGCTTGTTTAGAATTGGTTCCCCAAAACCAGAAAACGAAAATCTCGGATATATCCCGAGGCGCTTAACGTCCGCTACCAAGCGCTGAATGATTGCAAGATCCATGTTCAGATTTTGGTTCGGATAGATGCTTGGGTCTACTCGAGGACAAAATACACATTTTCGGTTGCACAACTCCGTAATGTTGAGTTCGATGGTAAGAATACTTTTCAAAGGAGTGGCGAGTCCTTGCGAACGTTCAAGGCAGAGAGCCTCCTGATCTTTTCGATGCGAAAGGTGCGGGTCTACTACCTCGGATAGACCTCTTATCTGAGCAACTTGATCAGGACTCATAGAATTGAATCGTACACTGTTCTACTTAAAATGACCGAACCGCTCTACCTTCGCGACGCGTACCTCGCGTCGTTCGAAGCAACGGTAGTTGCCTGCCGAGATGATGCCGTGGCGCTTGATCGCACCGCGTTCTATGCCACAGGTGGAGGACAACCACATGATGTCGGAACGCTTGGCGGACGCCCCGTCGTCGATGTCCGCAAGGATGGGGAAACGGTCTGGCACACATTGTCTGCTGATTCGTCGAGTGATCTGCCGTTGGTCGGTACCGTGTTACGCGGCGAAGTGGATTGGAGTCGCCGACATCAGTTGATGCGCACGCACACCGCAATGCACATCTTGTGTGGTGTCATCTGGAATGAGTGGGGTGTGCCAGTAACAGGGGGCAACATGGAGCCGCTCTCTGCACGAATGGACTTCGAGTTCGATCCACTACCCGAGGGATTTGCGTCGCGAGTGGAGCAATTGGTGAATGAAGCGATCACCCACGACTATCCCATTGAGGTGTCCTTCTTGCCCCGAGACACAGCACTGCAAGATGCCGATCTCATCCGCACCAAGGTGTCACTCATTCCCGAGCAGGTCAGTGAGATTCGTGTGGTGGACATCGTTGGGCTCGATAAACAAGCAGATGGTGGAACGCACGTACGCTCCACCAAAGAGGTTGGTAACTTTCGAGTGGTGAAAACGGAGAGCAAAGGCAAGGGAAACAAGCGACTCCGCGTGGAAATCAGGTAGCGGTGACCACCGCTGCCACGCCCCGTCGTGCGTGGCAGCAACTCGCCGACGATACCGATGTCAAACTTCGTGTACTTTTCGACACGGCAACCGTGAAGTTCCGGCCACGTGGAGCAATGGCGTTACTTGCTGTAGGCGGGTATGGGCGTCGAGAACTAGCGCCATTCAGCGACCTAGACCTTGTGCTCGTCCATCAAAAACGGAGCATTGATCAAGCCTTTGTAATGGCGCTGTGGTATCCACTGTGGGACGCTGGGCGCAAAGTTGGACACGCGGTACGAACACCGAGAGAGATGTATTCGATGATTCGTACCGACCTTGATTCTGCAACCGCTCTGGTGACGGCACGGGTGGTGGCTGGTAACGAAGAGTTCGGTAACCAGATCATTGAGAGGTGTCACGCCAGATTGCGCAAGCAACGTGGCACGTGGCTCGGCGAGCTCCATGCGCGAGTGCTGCAGCGTCATGCGAGCGCCGGCGAAGTCGCATATCTCTTGGAGCCTGATCTCAAGGATGGTCTCGGGGGACTACGGGACATTCACGCGATGCGGTGGGCGAATGCAGTTGGACTCGGCGTCAGTGATGCGGATCAGCAGGTTCTGGAGGACTGCAACGACACGTTGTTGCGAGTACGAACTGCGTTGCACCGTACAACTGGGCGCCCTGGCGATGTATTGCATCTGCAAGATCAACGTGGGGTTGCCAGCGAGGCTGGCTACTCGAGCGATGACGAACTGATGTCAGATCTGGCTATGGTCGCGCGACGAGTGATGTGGATCTCCAACGAGACCTGGGCACGACTCGATCCGCCGGTCGACCGATCACCACGTGCCGTTCCGTTGGCCCCTGGGGTTGCGCTCGTACACGGTGAGATTCATCTCGCCGACGATGCCGATCCGGCAACCGACCCAACCTTGGTGCTACGTGTCGCTACCGCCGCAGCGCGAACACAGCGCTGGATTGACAGAGACTCACTCGACCGACTCGGACGTTTCTCACGGACATGGCCATCACCATGGCCAGTTGGTGCCAGTGATGATCTTGTCGCGTTGCTACTCGAAGGGGAACGCGCGATTCCAGTTTGGGAAGCCCTCGAACAACGAGACTTGGTGAGCTGCGTGCTGCCAGAGTGGAGTCCGGTGCGCTGCAAGCCGCAACGAAATGCTTTTCATCGTTTCACCGTGGATCGCCACCTATGGCAAACAGCTGCCAACGCGGCGTCATTCGCTGACCACGTTTCACGTCCAGACCTGCTCGTAATTGCTGCATTGTTTCACGATTTGGGAAAGGGCTATCCGGGGGATCACACCGATGCAGGACTCACACTTTTCGCGGAGATTGGTCCGCGAATGGGCTTGAACACCGAGGATGTTCGTGTCGTCAGCAAGATGATTGAGCATCACTTGTTGCTTCCCGATGTTGCAACCCGACGAGACGTTTCGGATGCTGCGACCATTGCATACGTCGCGGAACGCGTGGAGAATTCGATGACGCTCCAGTTGTTGTATGCACTCACTCGGGCAGATGCGCTCGCCACTGGGCCAACGGCGTGGGGAGCTTGGAAAGCTGAACTAGTGAGAACCTTGGTGGATCGAACGGAACTTGTCTTGGCCGGGAACCAAGTGGATGCAACGACATGGCGATTGTTCCCTGATGCTGCAACGTTAGAGATCATGGCGAAAGGCGTTCGTCATGTCAACGCCCGAGACAACGTGATCACCGTGGTGTGTCCCGATCAACCGGGACTCTTTACCTCGGTTGCGGGCGTTTTGGCAGTGCATGGTCTGGACATCCTTAGTGCCGAAGCACACAGTGACGAACAGGGAATGGCAGCCTCCAGGTTCCACGTTCGAACCGAGCCATTGGCTGGTTGGTCTGACGTACGTCGTGACATCAATCTTGCATTTGATGGTGAGATAGATCTCGACTTGCGACTTGCCGAACGCGCAACGACGTATTCGCGCCGAAGACAGGAATCGGCAAGCGGACCACAGCCACCAGCGGTGTTGTTCCACAGTGGGGCGTCGTCGAACGCCACCGTGGTGGAAGTGCATGCACCGGACCGCGTCGGTCTCTTGCGTGACATTACTCGGGTGTTCATGCACGAGCAGCTGGATATTCGACATGCTCGTATTGCAACCCTGGGGGACAACGTGGTTGACACGTTCTATCTGCGTGAGCGTGACGGCAGCAAAGTTGTCGGAGAGGACCGTCAACGACGTCTTCACGACGTGCTGCTTGCGGCGGCAGTCGATGAGCGCTTGTCTACTCAGCAGCAGTGAAAACGTATGGCTTACCAGTCGTTCGCTGCAATCAACGGAGAGCGGTTAATTGCGTCGTTCGATGTTCCACGTATACCAATGTGGAGCAGCTCTGCGGAGAACCAGAGGTAAAGATTCAGTCGGAGTTTTGTTCGCGGAGGAACCGTTCAACTTCGTCGACCAGTTCTGCGGCCTGAGCGTCCGATGCTTCTTCGGCGAAGTCAAACTGCAATTGATCGTCAGTAACCTCATCACTCAGCATCATCCCCGAATCGGTGGCGGTTTCCAGTCGATCGACGTACTCCACCAAATCGTCGTCTTCATTCACCAGGGTGTTCACCTGTTCTTCGTAGTGTTCTACCAGATGCATTACGGCACCAACTGGAGCAGGAGTACCGATGATTTCGCACGTACGTCGCATCAATGCAAGCGATGCCTTCGGGGAAGGCACCTGTGAGGCGTACGCAGGAACGGCCGCCCAGAGCGATGCGGAAGGAAGAGCAGCGCGAGAGAAAACATCATGAAGAACTCCGATGATGCCGGTCGGACCCTCGTAGCGTGAACGTCGCAAGTTGTATCGCTCGATGAGGTCGGCGTCGGTTGCAGTGCCGATGAGTTGCACCGGACGTCGGTGTGCGACGTCTGCCAGTAACGCTCCAAGAGTGAGAAACAGCGTTGATCCGAAGTGTTCTGCAATGCTCAACATGTCGCCAGCGAACCGCTTCCATTGCAGACTGGGTTCGGGTCCTAGGGACAGGATCACGTCACCACCAGCTCCGCTGACATGCCAGAGGGTGACCGTTGGCCACACGATGTTGCGCTCTCCAGACTCTCCAAGTCGTACGTGGGGACGGATTGTGGCGAAGTCGGTGTAGGGCTCGGGGCTGATTTCAGCCAGTGGAGTAGCACCCCAGCCATCAATGAGGTGACGTACTGCGCTCGATGCAGCGTCAGCTGCATCATTCCAGCCAGTAAACGCGCAGACGAACACGGGATTGCGTAGTGCGGGTTTCGACAACCAATGCACGGATGCTGGAGTCGCCATTACGGTGTGAACGCTATCCGAGTAGTGGGTACAGTTGATATGCGATGACGACGGTTCAGGTTACGCCTGTCGTGACGGCGACGGTCGAGTTGCTTGATGCGTTCCACAGTCTCATTCCGCAGCTATCCACATCAAGTTCGCCAATCACCATGGCAGAGTTGCAGGAGATAGTCGGCGACAGCGCCACTGTTGTGTTTGTTGCCCGCGACGGAGGGGTGATTGTGGGTCTGCTTACGTTGGCGATGTTTCGCATCCCCACGGGCATGCGGGCGTGGATCGAAGACGTCGTAGTGGATGGTCGCGCCCGTGGCAAGGGAGTTGGCGAAGCCCTCAATCGTGCAGCTCTGGCTACAGCACGGCAACGTGGTGCCAAAACGGTGGATCTCACCTCGCGTCCAAGCCGCGAAGCGGCGAATCGCTTGTATCAGCGCATTGGATTTGTCCGACGTGATACCAATGTCTACCGTTACGAGTTATGACGATTCTCACGGTGTTTCGTAGCCGTTTGCGACCCGGAGCTGAGGCTGCATACCACACGCTTGCGGTTGAAATGTCGCGGCTCGCAAGCGAGACACCGGGTTTTCTCGAAGAGAAAACTTTCGTTGCCGGCGACGGGGAGCGCGTCACGCTCGTGTTGTTCGCGGACTCATTCAGTCATGCAGCGTGGCGAGATCACCCACGCCACCGCGAGGCACAAGACATAGGAAAGCAATCGCTGTACTCCGAGTACCAGCTCTACTCGGCAGAGATTGACTACGCTGTATCTTTCACACACAATGCTGTTTCCTGACACGGAGACGGTGCCGATTGCGCCTGGCGCAGTACTTTTTCGTGGTGCCGTTGTATGCGAAGCAGATCGACTCTTGTATGAGATTTACAAGGTGATAGCCCAATCACCACTACGTCGAGTGGTAACCCCCATGGGTAAGCCAATGTCGGTTGAGATGACGAACTGTGGAGAAGTGGGTTGGGTATGCGACAGGTCCGGATATCGATACGAACGAATTGATCCATTGACGGGCTGTACTTGGCCAACCATGCCCGAACTCCTCCTCAATGTCGCTTGTGCCAGTGCCAATCGGGCTGGCTACACAGGTTTTCGGCCAGATGTTTGTCTAATCAATCGGTACTCACCTGGGAGCAAGATGGGAATGCACCAAGATCGCGATGAGCGGGATTTTTCACAACCAATTGTTTCGATCTCATTGGGGTTGTCAGTTACCTTCAAATTTGGTGGTAGTTTTCGTAGTGATCCCACCATGAAGTTGAAGCTTCAACATGGTGATGTGGTGGTATTCGGTGGTCAGTCGCGCTTGGCTTTTCACGGGGTGGGAACACTCCGGCTAGGTCACCACGCGTTGACGGGCAACAGCCGAATTAACTTGACTCTTCGACAGAGTCTCTAACAGAGCGCTGATCCAGGAGATGCACGATCACCAATCCCATAGCCGTCATAAAAGGAATGTTCTGGCGAAACGAATTGAAGTCTGTATTTGTAACCAACCCAACGTAAATTGAGAATGACAACAAAAGAAGTCGACTCTGTGACGTCGCCGGATGCGGTCGGATGAGAAGAAGAACGGTGAAGAGCGCTGGGATAATGATGGTTTCAGAGAACAAGAGTCTCAAAAGTAGCAATGATCCGATGGAGAATTCGACGGTTTCGCTACGCGCCGTTAAGAATTGGAGCCCAAAGAAGTTAGATGCAATTCGGGTGCCAACATCAATTCCCCACATGTGCCCGTAGTTCCGCCAGATTCCAGTGGCACTCCCTGTCGATCCGATCGAGTAGAGGGCATCTCCCAAAACAACGCCTAGAACCATCAAGCCAAGCGCACTGAGGCCACTTGCCGAGTTGTCTTTTTGCCTCCAGCTGATGAGCTGAGTGATTGCTGCGGCAACAAGAAGTGCCGCCGCGAGATGGGGTCGCAAAAGAAAGATGGACAAAATCATGAGCATTCGAATTGATGGGGATTTCGTAGTGGTGAAGCGAGTGACAAACAGCATCATCATGGTTTCCCGCAGTGCAAGCAGTGAAAAAAATACTCCTATTCCGCTGCATGCGCTGAGAAACAGCGATCCAAAGCCTGCCTTCAGCCCGCTTGGTTGGTGAATCTGAATTACGTGGTGTGTGAGCAACAGTAGGGAGATGAGCGATATTGCTTTGAGGGCCAAGCCTGGCTCGATACCAGCAACACTCAGAACCGTTGCAGGCAGGGTGAATGGAAGTTTTGCACTGCCGAGCCACCAATCCAGATCTGAAGGAAACTGTTGTGTGGACAAGTTCTCCACTACCGTGGCATAAAAGTGCTGGTCATTGGAATAGAAATTGAATTGCTCGGTCACCCCGAAACGTAGAGCAAGGGCGACAACTCCGACACTCCAAGCAAGAATCTGTAGACGTAGCCAAAGAGATTGCCTCCAACACATTCCAACGAGCAGCGCAGCAATCATCAACGCCTGAAGGATGTAGATCTGCACGCTCACTGAAACACCCCCCGGACTCTGCGGTGGAAGTATTTGAGGCGCATCCAAAGAAACGCCGATATGTAGGTCATGCGACTGATGAGGTTGGATTCTGCCAACGACTTCAGGACCGCGAGTTCACCCTGATGCATTTTCCATAGTTGTGCACTGAGTCCACTTGAGCCGTAGGCCGGTTTGTGGAGATACGTAAGGATGTCATCAGCGAAAACTGCAGGTCCGGTTTGAGCGACGGTAACTGTCCAAAGAAAGAAGTCCTCCGCATACCACATGTCGGAGGGGAATCGCTGTGGGATGGTACTTCGCAGCATGACGGTTGGTGTTGAAAGTCGATTGCGAAAGAGAAAGTGTCTCAGCCAATAACGGTGAGTTCGAGAGAGATTCGAGATTTCGGCATCGCGGGGCTGGTTGAGTCCAGTAATCACCAGATAGCGATGTCCAAAAAGAATTCCATCAGGATGCTTGCGGACCAACTCGCTCTGCAATTCCAGCTTTTGGGGATGCCACGAGTCGTCAGAGTCGAGGAACGCAATGAGCGATGTCCCACACTTTTCCCAACCAATGTTTCGTGCAACGCCGGGTCCGAGATTGGCCTCTAAACGAATAAGATCGATGTGAAGTTCTGAATGTTGGGTGGAAAAGTTCTCTACCACTTGGCATGTGGAATCTGAACTCGCATTATCTACTACAACTATCTTCGTGGGAGTACGTGTTTGTCGAAGGACGGACTCGAGTGCTCGAATAATGGTCTCGGCTGAGTTGAACGTAGGAATCACCACGCCAATTGTCTCGTTGTCACTCATGGGAGAAGGCGATCCCATCCACCTCGAGTTTTGTCAATCCATACACGTCCTGTATCTCGTGACCACATGTCGATACGCGGAATCACCATTCGTTGCTGTTCCGAGGTGAACGTTCCTGCGTTGCTGCACGCTGCTGCAGTAAATCCGGAGGCCTCGACCAACGAAGTGACCTCGGTCGTGTAGGCACCGTGTGGATAGGAAAGAGTTGAGATCGAAGTCCCCGTGAGTTGTTCAAGCCAGTTTCGAGCCTCTGCCAGATTTGTTCGCAATTGAGACTCTGTCAGTGTGGGCATCCGATCGTGGCTTACACCATGGACTCCAAGTGTGACACCAGGCATTGAAACCAGCCGTTTGAGGTCAGAATCACTTAGGTATCGAGCCCCGCCAGAATCAACAAATGACTTAGTGACAAAGATGTGAAAAGGAATCTGCAGAGAAATCAAAATCTCTGCTGCGATATAGAGAGTGCTTCGATACCCGTCATCGAATGTGACTGCGACTCCTGGTCGCGGTTCGGATGAGAATGGCACGAACTCAGTTTGTTTGCGTTTCATCCACTCGGAAAGCAATGACATGCCACCCTTGAACGAACTTGCCGGCATGGTATAGATATCAGAGAAAGCCGTCAGCTTTTGCAGATCGTGGAACATGAGGACTCGAGTTCCACGTAATGTTTCGTTGGGTTGTTGGATCGACGCAATCATCCGTGCCGCCATCCGCGCGAGTTGGTAAGTGAGGCGCGTCATGAAAGTCGCTTGAGTCCTACGGGTAGGAGTACGAATGGAATCAGTTCGCCAACCGCAGTGAAATAAGTGTACTCAGAGCACCACTTAACACGCGAGGATCTGCCGCTTCGAACTCGCCGCTGTAGGCATGGTCGTGCCCACCTGCGCCGTGCTTGAAGTCATATACGCCTCTGTTTTTCACTGGATCTACCCCGCCGAAGTCATAGGTTGCAAGATCTAGTTGGGCCAAGACCTTCAGCAAGCAATGGAGAGCAACATTGGACGCATACAATTTTCGCCCGTTATGAGAGGTAGCTGCAAGAAAATCAAAAGCTTGAGTACCACACAACACTGCCCCACGAATCGCGTGGGTTACTCCACTACTGTCAGTTGCTCGAACAATCACAATCTGATCCTGGAAACATGCGAGTAGATGTTCGAATCTGGAAGCATTGGTTCGCCAGTCCTTTGCAGGAATGCCCTTTGTCTCGGCGACACTTTGGTGGAGTTGGACAAGTGTCGAGATATCAGGCGCAGTCCAAACCGATGCCGTAACACCACGCTCTTCACCACGTCGTAGGTTTCGTGACCAGTTTTTAGTGTACGAAGCTCGGAGAGATTCTGTATCGGCGGTAAGGGATCTCGTGAGAGTGCGTCCTGACGAGAGCGTTGTACGTGGACGTCGCCAGCCAGCACGGAGATACTGCTCGACTCGACCATCGTCACCTGCCGTAATGTCAGCGAGACGAATGTAGGAGATGTTGGCAGATAGGTGAAGTTGTAGTTGGCGACGAAGGCCACTTAGCGAATCAACGGTTATCTCACCCAACGGTCCGCCAGGCGCCCATGCGATGACGACTCCAAACACCCTTCGAACGAGAATTTGAATCGCGGCGGCGTCATTGTTTGCAAGTAAACGGACTGAATTCCAACCGTCTTTGTTACGGAAATTTGACCATGCACTTGTCTGATACGGCGATGGATTAGCTAGCCCATTGATTGTCTGATCCCATTGTTGATCAGTGCCGACGAAGCGTACCCAAGTCATTACAGAAAATTCACCAGGTGAAGTTGTCGAAGTGGGGATGCTTGCGGAATCGCTGAACTACTTGGCAAGCTTGGCCAGGTGACAATTTCGCCAAGTTTTCGTTTATTGACCACATGTTGAAATTGCCGAATGTCGCCGTCATCCACAAAGAAAGGGAATCCCTGCGGGCATATTCCAGAGTTGAAGTAGAGCCTCGGTGTCCTAAGGCCGAACTCTGTGGCGAGCCCTTGGCAATGTTGAAATGCTTCCCGGCGTCGTTGACGCTCGTTGGGAATGTCGCACTGAGACATCATGGTGAGTGAACTCAGATGAATTGCACGATGGTAAGGCAACTCAGTCTCCTCTCGATGAAGCAAATTGATCGGCGGTTTTCCCAACTGCGTACGCGACGAACGGAGAGTATTTCGTGCGATGTTCATCAGAGGCAGGGATGTACGTCTGTCAACCGCAGCAACTACCCGACGTACTCGGTAGCCGAGTGGCAGCGAATCAGTTCGCTCAAGTAGCGGTTGATGAAGTGCGTGGATGTCGATATCTCCACCACTTCTCCAGTGAAGAAAAGCACCATCGTAGGAACGAATGGTCTTTCTGAAACTGGTGATTCCAAGAGAGGTCCGAGTTCCAAGTGCAACGCCATACTCGTCTGCACTCAACCACCCATGGGCGTTGTCTTCGATAATTACTGAATTCTGGTTGGTGAGCTGCCGCTGAAGTTGTTCGAGATCAGCAGGGAATCCGAAGTAATTCACGGCAAGAACAGCTCGTGCGGGTGGCAGCTTGATGGATGGGGGAACTTGGAGGTTCTCATCAACGTGGTAGAAGACCGGAACTGCTTGAACTGCCTTCAATGAAGCCAACACATCCCGACAAATGAAGTGCGGGAGCAACACGGCATCCCCAGGTTGCACGCGTGCCATTCGCAGTGCAGCTACGAGAGCATGGCGTGCGTAGGCATAGTACATCCGATTCATGATTGGAATCTCCGCGTGATCCACCCGGTAATGGTGGTGGCAAGAAGAACGATGACTCCAGCGTACGTGCGTCGAAATAGCGGCCACATGAGAAATGCGCTCGTGAAGTGTGACCAGGCGTCGCCAAAGTTGCGACTCTTGGAGTGCGCACGGCCGGCGGAGTAGTGCGACATTGCAGCCCGCCGCCGCACGACCCACCACGAGGTGATGTTCGTCCGAGCAAGGTGATGTTCGACCACCGCCATCTCAGCACGACAATTCCGCTCCACCGAGGCGCTTGCACTCGCGGCATGGATGCGAAATACACCGAGCACCTCCTCGAGAAGTGCAAACGTGTATCCGCGCTCGGCGAGTCGCAGCCATAGGTCGTAATCCTCCGCAGTGATGAACGCTGGATTCACGGAGAAACCAGCTACGTGTTGGAACATGGAAGTCTTTCCGACGATGGCGGAAGTGGAGAGGCAGTTGCCCTTGAGTAACAGTTCCAGATATCGAGTGCGCGACTCGGGACCATAGGCAACCGTTCGGGTCGAAGAACCGTTGTGCCATTCCTCAGCGTGGCATACGAGGTCGGCACCTGATTCAAGTCGTTCGATGCAGCGACTCAGTTTTTTCGGGAGCCACCAGTCATCGGAGTCAAGAAAAGCGATGTATGTTGCACGAGATCGAGTGATTCCAATGTTGCGTGAAGCTGCAATGACGCCATCGTTGGCGAAGTCAATGATGTTGATGCGAGGATCCTTGAAGTCCTCTACCACTGCTCGGGTGTGATCTGTCGAAAGATTGTTGATGACCAGTGCGTTCCAATGCTCGTAGTCCTGATCAATTACTGATTGCAGCGCCTCCCGCAGAAAGTCCGCTTGGTTGTACGTGGGAATGATGATGTCGACGCTTGGCAGTGGGCTTGTCATGAGTTATGGTTACCAAATTCCTGGTCAGCAGCACGAATGAGCTGATCGAGTTCACCTACGAGGTTGTCTTGCATCGATATGCCAAAGGCGTGAAGGGAAGTGTCATTGATGGTAAATGGCTGATGTTGTGTCATGTCGGTACTGCTCACCTCTACGGTAAGTGACTTCCCGAGAAGGAGTTCAGCGCGGGCCCGTACGAGTTCGGCGACCTCACGGAGCTGATACGTTCTCGGTCCTGCGAGAAGATACGTTCCTGACGGAACGTTGTGGGTTGCAACCTCGGCAATCACGCTCACCGCATCGCTCAGGGCGAGGAAGTTTCGATACCCAGTGCCATTGGAGTGCAACACCAGTCGATTCGATACAACGGCTTGCCGACAGAGGTCGTGGACGAGCAAGTTCCATGTGGCGGGCTGAGTCATGGCTGGAATACCGAACGTATTGGTCATACGGAGTACCACCCGCGTCATCGCAGTTGTCTCTCTTTGGCGAGTCAACTCGCGTTCCAACTGCAGTCTTGATCGACCGTAGTCAGTCGTTGGCTGTGGGGACGTGGAGCCGGTAACGGCACCAATGAGAGCATCGCCATACACGTGGATAGAGGAGATGAAGATGAAGCGCGACACACCACTGTCGGCAGCATCTCGAACCAGTTCAACCGATGCAAGTCTCTCTGCTGCGAGTTCGCTGGCTGTCGGTGGCTGCGATGTCGAGTATCCGCGTGTCGCAAGATGAATGACTACATCCGCACTGTCCAACGCCCGGCGACGTACTGCCTCATCGCGCAAGTCGCCAGTGGTAGTGGAGTGGTCCGTAGCCCACGCAGGAAGGGGGGATTGATCGCGAAGGTGGGGACGAACGCGGTGTTCGGTTTCGGTACAGAAGTGCTTGAGTAGGCGTCCACCAACGTGTCCGCCGGCACCAGTAATGACGATGAGACGATCGTCGGCCACTCAGTCGCGCCAGACGTAGGGGATCTTGGCTTCAGTTAGGTCTTGGCGATCTACTTTTGAGGGGTCGTGTGGTTCCGACGAGCAGTTGGCAATGAGTGCTTCAACCGAACCCACATTGTGGAAGGCGAAC
>Ga0075458_10000403_pt1 | contig 14036 bp, 7 predicted proteins | sample DEB3_08_DNA_FD_77576 | JGI IMG/M metagenome (GOLD analysis project Ga0075458, IMG submission 77576) | Aqueous microbial communities from the Delaware River and Bay under freshwater to marine salinity gradient to study organic matter... | ecosystem: Environmental > Aquatic > Marine > Coastal ... | reverse complement strand
TTTAAAAAAGTAGCAAAATCTTGACCACTTACTTTCTCTACAATGAGTGCTAAAATGGCATACCCCGTATTACTATATTTATAGTTAGTGCCAGCTGGGAAATACAAAGAATCGGCTATGTACATTAACTGCAAGCAATTGGTATCATGCAACTGTTTTTGTTGGGTGGTGGGCATGAGGTCTTCGTAGTCTATTAAGCCTGAACTATGGGTAAGTAAATGTTTAATTTTAATTTTTTTACCATAAGCAGGAAAGCTGGAAAAGTATTTAGTGAGTGGATCTTCTAAAGAAATTTTATTGTTTTTAGCCAGTAGTAAAATAGACATAGCCGTAAACTGTTTAGTCACAGAGGCCAATCTAAAATTGGTGAAAGGGTCAATTTTTTCAAAACTACTAAGCTCTTTTACTCCATAGCCTTTTTTAAAAACTATTTTATTGTTTTGGTACACAAGTACACTGGCTCCAGGTTTCGAATCTGAATTATACTCCGACAAAATAGCATCTATTTTTCTTTCTTTTATTAATAAAGCACTTGGCTTGCAAGCGCCCAATAATAAAACTCCTAAGGAGAAGACGACTATTTTATGGAATATTGTTGAACTCATTTTTTTAATAAAATTTCTAATTCAGCCTGGGTTTCTTTCACTGCTTTTTCAGTTTGTGAAGTAGGTGCCATTTCCGTGCTTTCTAAAATATTAAATAAGCCTGTAAATTTTTGGTAAATAGTTGGAAATTTATGCATTGACTTTTTACGCCCTTCATAACAAATCATAGATAAGTCGTGTTGACGCTGCCACTGCGCTGTGCTTGTTTTCACTCTTGGATCCATGGTAATGGTAATGGGTTGTTCCTGTGTTTGTCCGTTGGCTGTTAATCTTACTGTATAATTACCTGGCATCACCCATGGTGCAGTAGCATCTGGAGGGGTATTATGTATAATGGCTGTCATAGGATAGGCAGCTGGCGTATTCAATGGGGCATATCTCATATCCCATAAGAAACGGTGGGCGCCTTTTGTGGCTGCTAATATTTGTTGAGGTCTAATCCAATACAAAGGAATATTTACTTCTGGTATAGTATATAAAGTATCGTTACTTGTAAAGGTTCTAATAACATCTCCTTTAGCATTGAGTATTTCTAATTTTACAGGACTACTGCTATTACTATTTAAATAATAATCAATCATTGCACCATCAGGAGGATTTTCACCCGCTGGTACTTCAGGAGGAAGTGGCGTATCGGTATTCATATTCCATCTTACTCTTATTGCTTTTTGTGGTTTGAATAAAACGGTTTCTTTAGTTTTATTTAAATTGATTTGTCGAATGGGTGTAATATTATCTAAAATCCAAAAACTACGACCATGTGTTCCAATGACTAAATCATCGTCTTTAATCACTAAATCACGAATAGAACTAGCAGGCATATTTAATCTTAATGACTGCCAGTTTTCGCCAGCGTCTAAAGAAAAGTAAACTGCATTTTCTGATCCTGCAAATAATAAACCTTTTCTAACGGCATCTTCTCTAACTGAATTAATAGGTTCATTAGGTAAACCATTAATTATTTTTTTCCAAGTGAGTCCGCCATCTGTTGTTTTATAAATATGCGGTGTCATATCATCCACGCGAATTCTATTCACAGCTACATAGGCTGTGTTCACATCAAATCTACTTGCATCAATCATAGATATTTTACTCCATGATGTAATTGATGCAGGCGTAATATTTTTCCAATGTTTACCTCCGTCTTTAGTGATATGAATAAGTCCATCATCGGTACCTGCCCATAAAACATTTAAGTCTTGGTAAGAAGGAGCGAGTGAATACACGACTCCACGTTGGCGCATTTTTTTTACTTCCTCTGTATTATAAATACCTACACTAGCAGGTATATCCCAGGTTTCACGGCTTAGATCGGGACTAATAGTTTCCCAGCTTGACCCACCATTGGTTGTTTTAAAAATTATATTTCCTGCAAAAAATAAAGTTTTATTATCTACGGGTGAAAATAAAACAGGCGCTGTTCTAATAAAACGAACTTTACCATCTCTTACTGGAGTAGGTGAAATATTTTGTACTTGCGCAGTACGCTTATCATACCTTGTAATTTTTCCGCCATAAATAATATTGGGATCTAATGGGTCTGCTGCAACATATCCATACTCTTCTACACCCACTGGATGCCATTCTCTAAAAGTAATTCCACCATCATTCGAACGTGATGCAATACCCACAGAACCACTTTCTTGTTGACCACCATATACATTATAAGGAAAAGCATTGTCAGTGCTAACATGATAAAACTGAGCCGTAGCTTGGTTATACCAACTTGAATAAGTTTCACCTCCATTCACTGTAATGATGCCTCCTTGGTCTAAACCAATAGCAATAATATTGGTGTTATTTGGATTAATCCAAAAGCGGTGATAATCATCTCCACCTGGCGCTCCTTTAATACCTTCCCAAGTTTTTCCTCCATCTTTGGATCTCCACATCACTACATTTGCAGAATAAACAATGTCTTCATTTTTAGGATCGGCTTTTACTTCTGCAAAATCACTTCCTCTTCCCCATAATCTTCCATCGGAAGTTAACATATACCAAGACTCTCCTCCATCATCACTTCTATAAATACCTCCTTTTTTAAGGGCATCCACAGTTGCATACATTCTATTTGAATTACTAGGGGCAATGGTAAATCCAATTCTTCCTAAACCATCTTCTGTTGTAGTTGGAAGACCTTTCGTTATTTTTTTCCAAGTAGTTCCTCCATCAATTGATTTATACAAGCCACTTGCTTCTCCATCCCATGCACCGTTTTCCCAAGGCCCTTGTCTTGCAGCCCAAATGGTGGCAAACACAATATTCGTATGGTTTGGATCAATCAATACTTGCACTGCCCCTGTGTTTTCATCAATATATAATACTTGCTCTAGCGTTTTACCGCCATCTACACTTCTATACACACCACGTTCTTTATTAGGACCATAAGGATGTCCAAGCGCTGCTACAAAAATTCTATTTTCATTCGTGGGGTCAATACTAATACCACCAATTTGTTGCGCATCATGCAATCCCATATTGCTCCAAGTCTTTCCTGCATCTATTGATTTATATAAACCATTTCCAATAGATAAATCGGGACGTTGAATACCTTCCCCACTGCCTACATAAATTACATTGGAATTAGAAGGTGCTACGGCTACATCGCCCACAGAGCCTGTGTTTTGTGCATCAAAGATGGGCTTCCAAGTATTACCATAGTCGGTGGTTTTCCATACACCACCATTATTCACACCAATATAAAATACATTGGGTTGGTCGGCAACACCAGAAATACCTACTGTTCTTCCTGCTCTATGTGGACCGATCATTCGATATTTTAAACCCGCTAGTTGTTCATCGCTTACTTGAGCAAAAGAAGCTGTTGTCAATAGTCCCAATAGAATAGTAGAAAATACAAATGGGCACTTATTTTTTAAAGTAGATAAAAGAGATATCATATATTTAAGTTTAGGTTTTTAAATATACAAAATAATAGCTTTGGTTATTTGCTCTTGGGAGCTAGTATAATATTTATTAAATTTAAACATTGGTTTTAAAATATTTATTCAATTTTTTTATGAAAAAGCAATCCATTTTTATCTTTTTTTTGGTCATAAGTGTTTTTAGTTCAAATTCCTTTTTTGCACAAACGGTTGGTTCTAAAGCATTTGCAGCCATGCCTTTTCGATTTATTGGCCCTGATGGCAATAGGGCTATAGCAGTGGTGGGAGAGCCAGGCAACCCAATGGTGTCTTATGTAGGGGCAGCTTCCGGAGGTATTTGGAAAACCACCGATGGCGGCGTGCATTGGAAACCTATTTTCGATCATATGGATAATTCTTCTATAGGGGCATTAGCCATTTCGAAATCGCATCCTCAGCAAGTTTGGGCTGGTACAGGTGAAACATTTGTGATTCGTCCGGCACATGCCAATGGCAATGGCATTTATAAGTCAAGTGATGGAGGTAAAACTTGGGAGAATAAAGGGCTTAAAGAAACTGTTTTAATAAGTAAAGTTATTGTTGATCCGACGGATACGAATACTATTTATGTAGCGGCCATGGGACATATGCATGGACAACAAGAGGAAAGAGGGGTATATAAAACAGTAGATGGTGGAAATCATTGGGAGCGCATTTTATTTGTAGATGCGAATACAGGTTGTAGCGATTTATCTTTAAATGAAAAAGATCCTAAAAATTTAGTAGCTGCCATGTGGCAAGTAAATATTACCACTTGGAATTTAAATAGCGGTGGTCCAGGTAGTGGATTTTATAAAACAATGGATGGAGGTAAAACTTGGAAAGTAATGAATAATGGATTACCAGGTGGTAGCGCTCATCCTATTGGTAAAACCTCTATAGACATTGCACAGAGTAATCCTCAAACTATTTATGCATTAGTAGAAGACAAAGCGCCTGGCTTATATAAATCAATTGATGGAGGAGCGCATTGGAAATTAATGCATGAGAATCATTCAATGGCACAACGTGCCCCTTATTATACAAGAGTGCGTGTTTCTACGCAAGATGAAAATAAATTGTATACTATTTGTGTTACCATCATGGAGTCGAAAGACGGCGGCATTAGTTTCAATGGTAATGGAACATATCAACCAGGAGGCGACAACCATGATATTTGGTTTGATCCTACCAACGCAGATCGTATAATGGTAGCACATGATGGTTGTATGAATATGAGCTTTAATGGAGGTAAAACTTGGAACAATATTAATTTACCTATTGCACAAATGTATCATGTAGCTGTAGATAATATGATTCCTTATCATGTAATGGGTAATAGACAAGACGGTTATAGTTATAGAACAGCAGCTATTAGTATGCAAGGTTCCATTCCTTTAGGCTTATGGGAAGGAGTAGGCGGTTGTGAAAGTGGATTTGCACAAGCCGATCCTTTTGACAATAATATTATTTGGTCTGGATGTTATGATGGAGGATTAGATGTTACCGATGTTAGAACAGGCTATTCACATGATGTGCGCCCTTGGCCAGCAGCAGGCTATGGCTGGGCTCCAGCTGATATGAAATATCGTTGGCATTGGAATTTTCCGATGGCATTGTCTAAACATCAAAAAGGGGTAGTATATGTTGGAAGTCAATATGTACATAAAACTTCTAATAAAGGAATGTCATGGCAGGTAATTAGTCCAGACTTAACTACCAATGATAAAAGCCATCAACAAAATTCTGGTGGAATTAATTCCGACAATCTAATGACATTTGATGGCTCTACTTTATATGTCATTGCAGAGTCTCCTTTAACAAAAGGAGTTTTATGGACAGGTAGCAATGATGGACAAGTGCAAGTGACTACCAATGATGGAAAAACATGGACCAATGTTACAGCGAATATAAAAGGTATTGCACCATGGGGAACTATTCGAAGTATTGATCCTTCTAATTTTGAAACGGGGACTGCTTATATAAGTATTACCTATCAACAATTAGGCGATTTCAAGCCCTATATTTTTAAAACAACTAATTATGGTAAATCTTGGAAAGAGGTAGGAGCAGGTATTCCATCGAGTAACAGTTCATTTGTACATAGTATTAAAGAGGATCCAGTTCAAAAAGGATTGCTCTATGCAGGAACAGACAATGGTTTATATATTAGTCCAGATGATGGTGCTACTTGGACACATTTAAAAAATAATTTACCCCCTTCTCCTGTTTATTATATTGCGATTCAAAAAAACTTTCGTGATCTAGTCTTAGCAACTTATGGAAGAGGTTTTTATATTTTAGATGATATCACACCTTTGAGAGAGTGGAGTAAACAAATGGTAAAAAATAAAAATGAATTATACGCACCTAGGCAAGCTTATCGTTTTAATTATAAAACGGGTATTCATAATGAATCTTCCATGGTCACTGGAAGCAATCCTCCTTATGGCGCTAGCATCAACTATTATTTAGCGGATAGTCTTTCTTCTAATCCATTTATTTATATTCTAAATCTGAAAGGAGATACGATTCAAAAAATGGAAGGCTCTCGCAACAAAGGAGTCAATAGAATTTGGTGGAACCTTGCACATAATGATATTGTACTTCCACCCTTAAAAACAATACCTGACAATAAAAATTATATAAAATTTGATACACTGGGTAATAGGCCCATGTTTATTTATGATTTAGATATTGGTCCAGGACTAGAGCCAATTAAAATTCCGCCAGGAACTTATACTGTAGTTTTAAAAGTAGGTAAAGAAATATTGAAGCAACCTATACAAGTATTAAAAGATCCTAATTTCAATTCAAGCATGAGTGACATTCAAGCTCAATATGAGTTTGGGGTGCAATTGACTAGTTCTATGAAAAAATGCTTAAGCTTAATTGAAAAAATGGAAACGGAGCGTGCTGCTTTGTTAAAGCAAAACACTCCAGCAGCTACTGCGCGTGAAAAACAAATTTATGCTATTGAAAAAGAATTGTTTGACATTCACTTAACTGGATCTAGAATGGATATTTTTAGAAATCCAGCTAAAATATTGGAAAGACTATTAGCGATCACTAAAGAAAGTCAAACAATGGGTGCCGATTTTCCACCTACTTCACAACAAAAATTAGTGTATCAGGAGCTCAACACTCAATTAGAAAAACTTTCTGCATCCTATCTTAAACTATAAAGAAAAAAAATACCCTCCTTTTTAAGGGGGGTATTTTTTTAATGCAAGTATTTCTTTTTTATTTATTCCACCAATAAGTAAACTTTAAAACTACGGCTCTATTTTTTACAAATACAGGACCGATATAGTAGTTATCGGTATAGACTATAAATAAATCAGAAACGGGTTTATAGCGCCATTGAAATCTGGTATTAAAGTTTATATTTTTTGTCTGCTCATTGTACTGATAAAAGGCAGTAAAAAATAATTTATCCGTCATAGTGATATCTACTTTAGGACCAATTAAGAAGAATTTATTATTCCCCCAAGGTTGTGGTAGTTCAATATAATTATAAGTGGCAGATACATCAAAGTTGACATAGGGTTGAATACGATAACCAATATTGCCTGTAATACTTAACAAATTACCATTAGCATAATAACCGCCTTTACGCGTCGAAAAGTAATAAGTTAATTTATGTTGAGGTGCAGAAGTCCAATCAAAACCAAGAGTAGTCCATTGATGTTTGGTATGCGCTGCCAAGGTTTGCTTCCCAATTCTGGTGGGATCAAAAGCTGCTAATAATTCTACATATTCATTGGCAATGCCAAAAGAAGTAATGCTCTTGTCTCTAAATGTAATAAGGTAATTAAATAATTTTGTGTTATCTGTTAAATTAAAGTTTGTATTATAATAATTAGTGGTCGTGAATTGAGGACCATGGCTTAAGACAGAACCGCTTTTAGGAAAAAACAAGCGTGTAATACTTGGCATAAACTTGATATAATTATTTCTTGGAATATAGCCTACTTCTGCATTGTAATTATTACCTACCACTTCGTGCTGCCAAGAAATAATCCAGTTTCTACTACTATATTGTAAATTACCTGCGTTTAAAAAATCATTCCCATTTCTATTGGGTGTAAAGGATTTGATTAGAATTGTTTTTCCTGACCAAGTATTATTTTTTGGAGCTAACATAAATTCGAAACCGAAATTTCTATTAAATTTATTGTATGACAATGAGTTGAGATTTGCTCCATTTTCTTCTAAATTCGTTTTGTCAATATAAAACACTTCTAAGTTCGATTTTTTAAATAATTTTCTTTGCAAGGCAATCACTGCAAAATTTTGTGCTAATAAATATTTAGATACATCCGCACTGGTTTTCATATCCATAACGCCAATACGCCAATTCTTATCTAGTCTGCCACTCATTCTGGCACCAAAATCAATATTGGCATTTAAACCAATTCTTCTAGAGAAAAATGGGCGTACATTTTCAAAACCTAAATTAGAAAACAGATCTGCATTTTCTAAAAAAAATTGCCTTCTTTCTGGGAAGAACAATTCAAAACGACTTAGATTGGTTACTTGTCTATCTACTTCTACTTGAGAAAAATCAGGGTTTACTGTTAAGTCTAAATTCAAAGAAGAAGACAAACTTATTTTTGCATCTAAGCCGTAAGCGCTATTATTCACAGAAGGCTGATTAATTTTTGTACCATCACTTGTCGCAAATTCTTTTGAAACACTAGATCTAAAATAAGGAATGAGTGAAAAATTGTTTTTTTGTGCTGGAAGTGGCGCATCCCAAACTAGTGATCCAGTATAAGAAAGAGAAGCAGTGGGAAACTGTCTTGGAACCGGCGCCCAGCTGGACTTTTCTGTTGTTTTTAAATCGTTTCTACTAAAGTTTACCCCCCATTCTTGAATTCCTTTTTTATATCGAATAGATGTAAAAGGAATGGCGGCCTCCCAAACATATTTTTCTGCGTCATTGTAAATAGCGGAGGTCCATTTATTATCCCAGTTTAAATCCACGCTACCTCCATCAAACATAGTGCCATCCCATTGGGCACCCACAGCGCTAGCACCAAACGCAAATCCATTGGTTAAATCTCCATAGGTATCTAAGAATAAAATAAAATTATCATTCTTACCAAAGTTCCAATCTCTTTTTAAGGACTCTACCATATCCACACCATCGCCTACTTTGGTGCAAATAGCAATAATGTATAAATTATTTTCATCGTAAGTCATTCTTACTTCGGTGGGTACTTTAGTAATACTGGTATCCATAGGTAGTACCATGGAAAATTTATTAACAGCCTGCGCCTTTAACCAGGACTGCTCATTCATTAGGCCATCTAATTTTATTAGATCGGTTGCCTTGTGAATATAATATTTAATGTTAGCGTTCTTTTTTTGTGCCTTTATTGATTGAAATCCAAGTATTAATGATAATAAAAAGGCAAGTCGCAATAGCTTCAATTTCATTTAGTTTAGGGTATAAATTGATAAGGACTTGTCTTGTGATAAAAAGTTAAATTTAAAGTTTTTAACTTATTAAAATGTAATATCTTTAGTAACACTTATGTAAAACATTTTAAATTGTATACTATGTCAGTCAACAGAAGAAATTTTTTAGCCGTATCGGCACTTACAGCCGGAAGTTTAGGTTTGAGCAGTTCTATATTTGGAAGACAGCTTGATGAAAAAGAAGGAGCAAGCCTGCCCGAAGCTATACGTAGTCTAAGTCCTCAAGTAAATGGCATAGTGCCCATTACAGTGGCGGAAAGAAAATCAAGAATTGCCAAGGCACAGGAGTTAATGGCTAAAAATAAAATGGATGCTATTTTTTTAGAGGGCACGACTTCTTGTTTCTATTATACGGGCATGCGTTGGGGCCAAAGCGAAAGAACATTTGGAGTGGTGATTCCTGCTAAAGGAGCAATTGTGTATGTATGTCCAAAATTTGAAGAAGATAGAGCAAGAGAATTAATTCTACCCGCTTTTGGAGAAGAAGTACGTTGTTGGGAAGAACACGAAAGCCCTTATGCAGTGATAGTAGGTATTGTAAAAGACAGAGGAGTTCAATACCGTAGCATTGGAATGGAAGAAAGAGTAAGATTTTTTATAGCCAATGGGGTAAAAAAAGAGGCAGCAGGTTTTGAAGTAGTAGATGCTACACCTATTACAGCGGGATGCAGAATGATAAAATCACCTGCTGAAATTGCACTCATGCAAAAAGCAAGTGATATAACTATTGAAGCATATAAAGCAGCTTTTGCAACAATTGTTCCAGGTATGTCACAAACTACATTAAGTAATAATATTTCCGCAGCCTTTAGAAAATTAGGTTTTAACGGCGGCGCATCTGTTCAAATTGGTAAATATTCTGCACTGCCTCATGGAAGTATAACACCTCAAACTATTAAAGAAGGAGATGTGGTGATGATTGATGGAGGTACAAGTTGTGAAGGGTATGCTTCAGATATTACTAGAACCATTGTGGCTGGTAAACCCACACAAAGACAAATTGATGTTTGGAATTTAGAAAAGAAAGCACAAGATGCTGCCTTTGCTGCTATTCAAATTGGCGCTCCTTGCGAACAAGTAGATGCTGCTGCAAGAGCGGTGATTGAAAAAGGAGGCTTTAGCACTCATTATAAATTACCAGGACTTCCTCATAGAACCGGCCATGGCATTGGATTAGAAGGGCATGAGTGGACTAATTTTGTAAAAGGAAATACAACCCCTATGGAAGTGGGCATGTGTTTTAGCGATGAACCTACAATTTCTATTCCAGGTGAATTTGGTATTAGATTAGAAGACTGCCTTTATATTGCAGCAGATGGTCCAAAGTTTTTCTCGAAACAAAGTATTTCGATAGAAAAACCTTTTGGATAATTTTAATTTAGTTTTTGTAAAATAACATAGACACTGGGTGTTGCGGGTCTAGAGGGGCTAGTTTGTGAAGGACTGCCTGTCACTATACTATTTATATTTTTGACAGCATAAAAAAGTTCTATATAATCGTTGGGACCTAGATCCACTAAGTAATTTCCAGTTAGTAAATTTTTTATACCGCTTCCAGAAATAGTAAAATTCGTATTGGTATTTAAATAAGCCGATCCATTTCTTCTTATCCAAATACTTACTTCATCCACTCCAACATCTGCTTTGATTACTTGTATGGCATAGTGAACGGAAAATACGCCTGCATGCAATACTGTAATTTTAGTGAGCTGCCCACTTGTATTGGGTTGAATACTAATATTACTCACTAAACCTTCATAAGACCATTTTACAGCAGTAGCGCTAGATACAGCGCTACTGGCTTGTTTGGCTGTATCATAAAAACTTCCATAATCATACACAATAGATATGGAAGCTATATTATTAATTCTATTAGATAGACTAAGGGTATCTTTACTATTTAATTTTAAATTTATTCGATTACTTAATGAAAGCGTATCTGCTTTTTTTAATTTATCATTAATCGCTGTAAGGGCTACATTACTAATAGGCTTAGTTGAATCGGGGGTATTATTTACTTTATCAATATTGTATAAGACTTTTATATCTTTTAGATTATCTAGTCCTGTGCCACCTTGCGACAGGCCAATAATTCCATTGATATTTTCTGCACTTACATTGTCGGTATAAAAAGAGTAAGGCACATAATTTATTTTTTGCGTGCCCATATAAATAAAAGATAAATCTCCTACTGTATCAATTTCTATTTGTAAATATTTATCTGCTTTTGACCAGTTAATACTTTCAAAGGAACCCGCTGATACAATTTTATGGGTTTCAGTAGCACCTACTACAATGGTAAATAAACCAAGTACATTAGTGGTAATAGGGGTAATTTCTTGGTATTCACTTTTGCTTGAACTGGTATCGGCTTTAATGGATATTCTAATATTGATAGATTTATTAGGAAGTATATAGCCATTATTATCTCTAGCAATGCCTTGAAAGTTAATGCCCTTATTGGTTTGCGCGAATGCATAATTGGTGATACTTCCTATTAGATAAGAACACACTAAAATAAATAAACGATGCGTTTTCATTTTAGATTTTTATAATTTTAATTATTTTCATTTGTCCAAATTTGCTAGCTACAATATAGTGGACAGCTATAAAATAAAGTCCCGTATTTACCGAAGCAAAAGATATTTGTTTTGAAAAATGAAGTCCAGAAAAAGGTCCCTTCAAATTTTGAATTTTATTTCCATTGTTATCTATTACTTGAATGCTCATAATATCAATGCCTGCTTGTTTGCAAGAAAGTTCTAGCGTAGTAGCTACTGGGTTAGGTCCCCAAACTAAATTAAAGTCAAAGCTTGCAGGGCTTGTGAATACAGGGTTTAGCATTAAAGTGGGTTGTAAAAATCCTGTAGAGTAAATGAGTTTATTTTTTAATTGCCAAGTTTGAGTGGCTATAGATTCACCTAAACTCCAATCAAACTTCCAATTATTTTTTACCTGATTTGTTTTGGATATTATTTGTATGTTTCCTCCAGCAGTATTTATAATACCCGGATCTAAGTTTTGTGCTTGCATACAATGGCCTATAGTTAAAAGGCTTATTAGAAAAAATATTTTCAGCATTACTCATTATTGAAAGTTTCAAAACTATTGGAATGAAAAGGTTTTAAGTTGTATTGCCTACTTGAAAATGGGCTCAATTTTCAGCGCAAATAGGCATGTAATTCGCAAGCCATAATCGAAGGACTTTTGAAAATAGATAGTTGTAAATCAATCATTTACATCTAATGGCATAGTCTGAAAACAAGGTCTATAAAAAATCTTGCCCACCACAGGGCTTTTTTTGTAACTTAATTACAAATTATTAATATGAATAAACATTTATTTTCAATTAAAACATTTTTTGTACTCGCAATGGCATTGTTATGTTCAATGCAAACGATGGCTCAAAAAAAATACACCGAAAAAGATTTAGCTGCCTTAAAGCAAACCCTTATGCAGACTGTTGCTGGTAAGTCTAAGGAAGTACAAGTGATGGTAGATCAAATTTTTAGTTTTGCCGAATTAGGATTTCAAGAAGTTGAAACTTCTAAATACATCACATCGGTTTTGACAAAAAATGGATTCACTGTTGAAAACGGCATTTCAAATGTACCTACTGCCTGGATGGCAAAATGGGGAACTGGTTCGCCTGTGATTGCATTAGGAAGTGATGTGGATTGTATTCCTAAAGCCTCTCAAAAACCAGGCGTAGCTTACAAAGCACCAATTGTGGAAGGCGCACCTGGACATGGCGAAGGACATAATTCTGGACAAGCAGTCATCATATATGCAGCAATTGCGATGAAAGAATTAATGGAGCGTGAAAAATTACCAGGTACTATTTTAATTTGGCCTGGTATTGCCGAAGAATTAGTTGGTACAAAAGCATGGTATGTGCGTGATGGGTATTTTAAAAATGTAGATGCTTGTATTTTCACACACGTGAGTGGTGATTTTACTTCTAGTTATGGTGATAATGGAGGCAATGGTTTAGTGAGTGTGCGTTTTGATTTTGAAGGAGAAGCAGCGCATGCAGCTGGTCAACCATGGAGAGCAAAAAGCGCATTGGACGCAGTAGAATTAATGAACGTGGGATGGAATTTTAAAAGAGAACATCTTAAGCCCACCAACAGATCGCACTATGTGATTGTAGATGGAGGTGACCAACCCAATGTAGTTCCAAGTAAAGCAAGTGTATGGTATTATTTTAGAGAACGTACCTATGAGGATATTAAAATGAATTATGAATCAGGTATCAAAATTGCAGAAGGCGCAGCAATGATGACGAATACAAAAATGACGCATCAAATGTTGGGTACTGCATGGCCTGGTCATTTTAATAAACCACTTGCAGAAGCGATGTATGCGAATATTCAAAAAGTAGGTATGCCTACTTGGGATGAAAAAGACATTGCATTGGCAAAAGGAGTGCAAGCCTTGGTAGAAGCACCAAAGAAAGACCAACAAGGCAATCCAATTGATGGGTTAAAAACCAGCATTGATACTTTAAAAGGTTCTGTTGCATTTTCATGGGGTGGAGGATCTGATGATATTGCAGATATCTCTTGGAATTTACCAACCATCGTGTTAAGGTATCCAGCCAATATCCCAGGTACAAAAGGACATCATTGGGCAGACGCCATTGCTATGGCTACACCTATTGCACATAAAGGTTCTTTGGTGGGTGCAGAAGCTACAGCGATGACGCTATTGGATTTATTTACCAAGCCTAGTTTAGTAGCAGATGCAAAAAAATATTTTAAAGAAGTACAAACTAAAGAGGTGCAGTATATTCCTTTCATTACTAAAGACGATCCTCCTGCCATTCATTTAAATAAAGAAATTCAAGGCGCGTTTAGAAGTCAACTTGAAAAATTCTATTATGATCCAAGTAAGTATGGAACTTATTTAGAGCAATTAGGGGTGACTTACCCAACGGTAAAAAAACCATAAGCGCTATTGCCTCTCTGATTGGAGTAGCTAGTTTTTAAAAGAATTGAAATTAAAAAGCTCGTCCTATTTAAAAGGACGAGCTTTTTTT
>Ga0075458_10000402_pt1 | contig 14041 bp, 16 predicted proteins | sample DEB3_08_DNA_FD_77576 | JGI IMG/M metagenome (GOLD analysis project Ga0075458, IMG submission 77576) | Aqueous microbial communities from the Delaware River and Bay under freshwater to marine salinity gradient to study organic matter... | ecosystem: Environmental > Aquatic > Marine > Coastal ... | reverse complement strand
AGGGCGGGGATGAATCGCTCAAACAACTGGAGAAAGAACATGGTGTTCTGGAAACGCTCACGACCATCACCCCGACCGGAGGAAGGCACCTGTTCTACCGGCTGCCGAAGGGCCACCCCGGTGTGCCGAACAGCGTGGAAAAGATTGGCAAAGGTGTTGACGTGCGCTCGACCGGCGGTTATGTGGTGGCACCTGGCAGTGAAACGCCGACCGGCCGCTATCGCTTTCTGGCGGATGCAGAGATCGCGGACGCGCCGCCGTGGCTCGTTCTCAAAGCGGGAACGATCACACCAAAAACTGGAACGAACAAGCCTGTTGCTGACGCACCCAGCACTGCGATTGAGCGGGCGGCCAGTTGGCTGGTGAAAGCCGAACCAGCCATCGAAGGCCAAGGCGGGGATGCTTGCACGTTCACTGTGGCCGCCAAGCTGCGTGACTTTGGCGTGTCCGAAGCGCAGGCCAATGACCTGCTGCTGGAACACTGGAACCCGCGCTGCGAGCCGCCGTGGAGTCCGGACGATATGGCGGCCAAGGTGGCGAACGCCTATGCTTACGCGCAGAACGAACCGGGATCGAAAGCCGCGCTGCCGGGTGACTTCCCCGTGGTGGCTGTGACCGAAACCGCCCCGACGAAATCGAAGGTCAAGGTGCGCCGCCTCTCAGAGTTTGCCGGTCTGGAACGCCGCGGCCCCGGCTACTTAATCAAGGGACTGCTGCAACGCCGCAGCTACGCGGAACTGTTCGGCCAGCCGGGCGAGGGCAAGACCTTCGTGGCGCTGGATATGGCCTACCATGTGGCGGCCGGCAAACCGTGGATGGACCGCAAGGTACACGGCGGCGTCGTGTTGTATATGGCCTATGAAGGTGTGGGTGGCATGGTCAAGCGGGCGCAGGCGCTGCGCCAAAAGTACGGCGACAAGGACGTGCCGCTCTACGTGGCGGGCGCCGCATTCAATCTGCGGGAGCCGACCGGACGGCAGGAAATGGCTGCACTGCTGGCGGAACTGCCGGAAAAGCCGGTGCTGGTTGTGGTAGACACCTTTGCTCGGGCCTTGATGGGTGGCGACGAGAACAGCGCCCAGGATGTAGGCGCTTTTAATTCAGCCGTGGCCGCCCTGATTGAAAGCACCGGCGCCTGCGTGATGATTATCCACCATTCCGGCAAGAACAAGTCGGCTGGTGCTCGGGGATCCAGCGCCCTGCTGGGTGCGATCGACACGGAACTGGAAGTCGATCATGGTTGCGTAGTGGCCAGCAAGCAACGGGACGTGGAGTTGTCCGAGCCGATCGGCTTCCGGCTGAAGGCGGTAGTTGTTGGGCTTGACGAGGATGGCGACGGCATGACATCCTGTGTGGTAGAGGCCAGCGATGACGTAAGCCAAGGCAAGCCTAGCGGTAAGATCAGCGGCAATGCCAAGCGCGGATTCGACGTGCTGTGCGCTTTGCGACCGACTAATGACCCGGTGACAGAGGAAGAATGGAGGGAGGGCTGCCGCGAGTTCCTTGGCACCAAGTCCGTGAGCCAGCGTTTCTATGATCTGAAGATCGCTCTGTTACGGAAACGCTATATTGAACAAAATGAAGCTGGAATGATAACAAGGAGATGTGAATGATTGACTACGAGCACATGCTGCGTATTTGCGGCCGGATCGCCTGCATGCACGTTAGCCGCCCGCTGGACAGTCTGGCCGCATTGCATATTGCCTTGAATTATCACGACAGCGACAATCGCGGTATAGTGGCGGAAAAGCTGCTGGCTATCCTGATCGAATATATTGAACAGGAAACCGACAAACCGGAAATAGTGAAGCACTGACGTGCCTTTCTACGACTACGCCTGCACCCGCTGCGACTGGAAAGGGGAGCAGTTCGCCAAGATAGAGAAGCGGGATGAAACCTACTGCCCTGCGTGCGACGGCGACATGGTGCGAATACAAGGGGCGCCGCTGGGCCGGATGGCTGGCCAGATCACTAAAGGCGGCGGGCCGGATCGCTTCACCGCGGACATGCTGGGCATTCCTTTGAAGGAACTACCAGTCCATCTTAGGGCCGAGCCGCCCAAATAAAACCCACGTTGGCCACGGCATACGCGAAGAAAGCCAGCGCCATGCCGGGGTCGTTGGCGTTCATATAACGAATTGCCACGGAGAGATACAGCCCCGAGGCGATCAGTAGTTCCCAGGGGGTCATCGCCGCTTCAGCGCGTCAGCAATGCCAGGGGCAATTTTCTCTACGGAGCGGCCAACCACGTAACCGCCGAGGCCGAATTCCACGATAGACCACAGTTTTATGTACTCCGCTTCGGCCAGGTTGGGCGCGGCCCAACCGAACCAGCGAGCCACGATTAACCCGAGGAACACCAGCATCGTGATCGGACGCCAGTTGGCCGCCAGCCAGTGTTGGCTTGCCGCTTCCGCCTGGATGATGCTGGCCGCGGCCGTTTCGATCTGCGACTGGTGCTTCATCAGTTCCAACATCATTTCATGCTGCGCCTTTGCCTGCTGCTCAGGGTCGGGAAACAGATTGCCGACGACTTTGCCGATAATCGGGGCGAGTACGGGGATCAGGGCTTGAATCATGTTAGTAACTCCTGTCCAGATAATTCGCTGCCATGCGCAGCCTCGATGAATCATCGCTTGCGTGACCGAGCATTTGATTGCATCTTCCGCACAAAATACCGCGCACTTTATTTGTGACGTGGCAGTGATCTGTGTGCCAGCCGTGCTTACCTGTTTTGTCGGTTCCACAAATTGCGCAGACACACCCCTGCCGCACAAATAACTCATCCCATTCCTGAATGGTCATGCCGTATCTTGCCATTAGGTCACGGCGGCGCTTATTAATCTGTGATCTGGTCGGGTTATCCTTTTTCCAAAGACTTGCCCTGGCTCTGTTTTTCTCCGCTTGCTCTGGATTTTTTGCAAGCCACTCACGCATATATCGCGCCCTTTCTTCTTTCGTTGGCATCAGTATGACCACACAAAAGGCCGCGGGCTGGTCGGCCCGTTCGGCAGGTCGTCGATGTGGATGAACCGGCCGCCGCCCTTCTGCGCCACGCCGATGCCGGTGAAGCCCATGCGCAGCGCGGTAGCCAGCACGGCATGCGCCTGCGGGCCTGAGACGCCGAGGTCGATGGCGCGGCCTGTGGTGTGCGGGCCTGTTCGCCCTGTGCCGGATACACGGGCGTTGTGGTCCGGGCACCTGGCGGCGGACGTGACCGGCAGGGCAAACCCTACGGTCAGGCGCAGCTGCTCAATCTTGTCCATGAAGTCCTGTGCGGGCAGCATACCGCAGCCGCACTTGCAGGTCAGTTCTGCTTTGCTGAAGTGGGGAGTCATTACATCTCCACAACAGGTTTGAACAGCGCCATCGGAACTGGGCCATAATCCCCCGTCTCGTCAGCCACCAAGACGTTACGCCGATCTGGCAAAGATGCCCAGCACGCTTTCAGCGGTTTACCTTGATAAATCACATCGGCGCTGCGAAACGCGGAGCGGTACGGTTCCTGGATGAACGACAGCACCTTGGCTTCTGTGCAGGGAGTCGTGTGCAGCACGATGGTAATGCCGCCAGCTTCCATGCGGACGGACGCGGCATACGACGAGGTTGCAACGAACAGCAGCAATGCGATCAAGCGTTTCACACGCTCCCCTTTGGCCAGCCCATTTCGATTTCGATTGCACGGGCCGCTTCCTTGAAGTCGGTTTCGTGCGCGTATTTGGCCGGCACTACCATGTGGCCAAGTGCCAGATGCACCATTTCGTGAGACAGAATCTGTAGCATCTTGTTCAGTGATTTCGTGTCCTGCGTGTCAACCCAAATGCAGGGTCGTCCGCCGGACTCCCCCATGTAGCCGTGCGCCTTGAGCGGCTTGGCCACAAACTCAACCTTCGTGCTGGCTGGCAGCCTGCGATCATTGTGAAACGCAACGTGCCGGAGAAACGCATACCCCGCCCGCAGATCGGCGGCGTTGAACTTCACTGCTTGCTCGCACGTATAAGCTCGGCAAGTCTGTCAAAGCGTTCATCAACATGGTCGCGCATGTTGTCCATCTTGCGAAACAAGGACAGCTCGGTTTCCCTGCGCTCGCCCCGATCCTTGTCCGCACGGGCCACGTATTCGTCAAAGGTTTTCTGGTTCACTTTGCCTTCCTCTAGCTTGGTGATGCGGCTCATGGTGGTGGTCCACAGCCAGGCAGCTAACCCCGCGATAGCCGCGGCGACCCAGGCCACCACTTGGCTCAGAAAACTCGTATCGTCGGTTGGCGCCGGCATAACTGTTTCCTATTAGAATAAAGTAGAATAAAAAACAGCTGACACTGAAGCCAGAACAGTTGTCGCCAGCAATGCGACAGCAGTCGCACCCCTTACAGACAGTTGGGTAAACAAAGCCCCCTCATCCATCCTCTGCTGAACATACTCAAGAGTTTTCCAGTAAAACGCAGGGTCAGCTTTGGGATTGATTGGCTTCCACCCGATGTAACCTTTAAACTCTCGGCCAAAGACTTTACCAAAATTCCAGGTTAGGAACGGGTAAATCCCGCGCATCAGAATCAGTCTTTGTAGATCGAACAAAGACCAATCCTCGTCTTTCTGGTTGTACATCGGCGCAACTTCTGCGAATACGCCACGGCGAAAGCGAAAGTTAATCCACTTGCCGTCAGCAGGCCACGGATGCGCCTTTGCGTCTAGTTCAGCGTTGCTCATGGCAGTGCGTCGTAGGCTTGCTTGAACGCAGCCTTGAGTTGCGCCGGTGTCTTGCCTGACCACGCAGCCATCACCAGCGCAAGAGCCTTCATCTTCTTGTCTTGCACGTTGTCATAGTCGGAGGGGTCTGGTTGCACAGGATCGGGGTCAGCGGGTTCCGGTGTGTTGCCTTCAGCCAGCCATGCAACAAATTCAGGATGTTCGATTGAACAGGACATGCGCGAGATGCCATCAGCGTCAATCTTGGCGACAACCGAAGCGGTTGAATTAGTAAATTTAAAGCGTGTCATATTTCAGCACTCCATCCAAGGTATCCACTAACTGCGGCAGATTGATATCCCTCGCCACCATGCCCTGCCGTCATGCCGGATGTTGTGAAAACTGTCAAAGCGGCACCAGCAGTTGTTCCTGGTGAAAATGTCGGCACTGACGATGAGATAAACCCTCCTGTCGTATATATCAAATAGTTTGAAGCTGTTCCAGATTGTTCAACACTCGTAGGCGCGGAGCGCATAACTACGGGAAATGGTGTTGCTACATAGAATGTGGTTGAAGTATCTGCCCACCCAACTCCAAATAGGCCGCCGCTAGCTGGTTTGATTCGGTAGTAATACCTCTGGCACAAAGCCAACTCCTGCCCCACGCTTCTGCTTTCAAACGAAGTGGCAGTCTGACCAGCTTCTAATTGAACCAGTGCAATCTTGAAGTTGTTAGAAGTGCTGGATAGACCATTAACTTGCGATGATGTTGCGAAGTAATTACCAGCAGCCCATGCGCCAGCAGTAGTTTGGTATGTAGAGCCAGCAGCAACAGTGAAATTAACTGCCAGTCCAATCCCATTGTCATAGAGCCATGTTCCTGATGTATCTACAGCAAGCGTGACAGTCGCCTTCTCCCAAGTGTCCGTTGTGTCTTGGGTGTATTCGGCAACGTAAGAGCGATCAGAAGCTGAGTTCCGTATAGACACGCAGTAAGTTCCGGTTACTGTGTGCTTGTGCCAAAAACTCAACGTGACATAACGAGTGCCGGATTGACCGAAACCAAACAAGGCTGCGTTTAAGCCTTCAACTGGATGAATGACTGCATAAGAATCACCAGCGGCAATCGAAGCGTCTGCTGTTGTTATGTCAACATGCAAACAATGTGCTGAATAAATCCCAGCTTCCGCCGCAGTTGGTGCGTCTGCGGTCTTGAGAACATCGGCAACCGCCGCAGAGGTATTGTTAATTCTGAATCTGTCTGGCCCGAAACTGCCGGATGCAAGGCCGGTAAAACTCGTTCCCCGTTGCCACGGATTCGTAGTGAAGTCACCACCGATGATTTTATTCTTGAAGCCGGTGTAGCCTGAAACCACCGCATCACCGATCGTTGTGGTGCTGCTGAATGTCGCTGCGCCACTAAGCGTTGTGGTGCCACTGAACGTCTTGTTGCCAGCAACGGTTTCGTTTCCGGTAAGCCCGACCGCGCCCAGCGTCGTGCGCGCATCAGCGGCGGTCGCGTCGTCAATTATGGTTTTAGCAAAAGTGGAAAAGCCAAGAGTAGTAAGCGCGTCTCCCGCAGTCGCGTCGTCAATTATGGTTTTAGCAAAAGTGGAAAAGCCAAGAGTAGTAAGCGCGTCTCCCGCAGTCGCGTCGTCAAGTACCGTCGCCATAAAAGCACTAGCCGGGTACGCCGAAGGATCCGCCGCTGCAATAGGGTTTTTGCTGGAATCAAAAGCCAAGTACGCGCTGGCCCGGTCAAACGGCAGTTCAGTCAGCGCATCGGTCGGCGTTTCCTCTGCGGACAAACGCAACGCCCGGTCAGCGGCGTCATCAAGCTGCTGGGCGATCATCGTCAGCTTATCCAGCCGGTCCTCAAGAACTTCGGCATCATTGATGTCGTTGTTCACAAAGTCATCGCCCTGCGTCAGCGGCAGCACGCGCACAATGACCAGCGTCTCCGTGCTCGCCGGCGCCGTGACCATAGTGACCGTGCCGGTGGACCCGGCGCCACCGGACACCGTGTAGTTTGTGGTCAGCGTCTGCAATACGGACGCGCCGGTGGCCGTTGTGACCAGGTATACCTGCAGGTCCGTATTGTCGAAAAACACCATTGGCGACGTGCCGAATGCAACGGTCGCGTCGTCGCCGGTGAACGATTTGCGGCTTGTGGCGGAAGCTACTGTCATATCAATCCCCTATCCTGTTATTCTACCCTACGAGCAGCAACAGCTCCGCCCGTGTCAGTTTCCTGCGTTTCCTCTGCGCCTGCTTAGTCCTTGATTGGATTACGGAAACCGTCTCCCCGGTCAGTGGCCGCGGTTTCCGCGCCAGAGCGCCAAGCAGCGTTCGCAGTGGTAGCAGCATTACAAATCTTCGCTCCAGGTCATACCCACGCCAACCGTCGCTGAAGCCGTTGACTCAATTGCAAAAGTCATCGTTTCCCCCGGCCCGATAAACAGTTCAAGGTCGGTGATATTTTCAGACATCGAGTTGCCGATAGCCACAATTGAGTTGTATTCCGTGTTTCCGCCGGTAACGGTTGTTCCACCCTTATCGATGGACACCACTGAATTGCCGTTTGTGATAGTTACGCCGTTGTCTGAAGTTGAACCATCATGTGGCACAAAGTTCAGAGTACCGCCAAGAGTTGCGTTTTTGATGAAGCGAAGGTAAGTAATGCCGTTGCCCACGCCACCAGTATTGGAGCCAAATGTCACCGTTCGGATGCGTACCGCGCCGCCGTTTTCGATTGTGTTGTACGTCGTGGCATTTTTTAATGTGAACGCTGCAATCTGTGTGGTGACAGTGGTTTTAGTGGTATTTTCACCATGACGCGGGCCGAGCAGTTCTCGTTTGCCCTCAACCGCGCCCATGCCAGAGCCACCTTTCACAACTATATTTGTGTTGTTCGTTGTGTTCTTGACCCCCCACAGAATCGGCATCGAAGGGTTGTACAGCGATGGCGTTGAGTTCAGGTTCGCATAACGGATGACATGCACCAGCACAAAACTGCCGGTAGCAGAATCTTCCACGTAAAAGTAAAGAGCGCCGAAGCCGAGGTACTGGTATTTGATTTGATAGACGTTACCTAGTGTCGGGTCGAGGCTTTTACCTGATGGATTATTGTCACCACCAGTGCCATCCATCACATCGACGTTCCAATCGGCTTGCGCGATGTGGGTAGGCGTACCGGCCTTCACCAAAGAGATACCAAACGAAGTGCCTTCGTAACCAAAGAAAATACCGTTCTGCAAGTCCGAGAATCCGGTTCCCGCATACTGGGTAGAGTTGGCTGCGCCCGTCGTAAATAGCGCCGTGAACCGAACCAGCGCACCCTGACCCGGACGATATTTTAGAACCCTGCTTGAATACGCTACCGCACTGGACGATGTAGCCGCAGTGGTTTCGACGGACACCATCCCATTACCGTTTGTGACCTGACCAGAACCAGTCACCGCAGTTTTTGTGGTGACGTTATTAACACCGTAAACAAAATCCAGTTGCGTCACCGGAGTAAATTCAGCAACCATTACTTCGCCAAACGCCGTTCTTGGCTCTGCGATTGCCACTTGCAGATTTGCTTGGTTGTCAATAGCCACATTCTGATAAGAATCGCCGCCATCCGTTTTGCCAACCAGAATGTTGCGGCCAAGCGAAGCAGACATCGCAGGGGCAATGAACGCATCCAGCCGCAGCAATTGGGGAGATAGCGCCGTGTTCAAGAACTTGGTGTCAAAGTAAAAGTCTGTCTGCCCGGTTTCGTCGCACGTAAAGCGGTAACGAACGTATGGCGTGAACGCCGGGGCCGAAAACATCTGGAAGCCCGACCCCCCAACGTAGGGAACAGTCAACGTTCGCAAGATGTCCGTGCCATCAGCGTCACGGCAAAAATCAACCGTTATAGTTCCGTTTTTATTTGACAGAACATCGGTCTGAACTTGAGTGTGTCCTGACAAATTCAGGATGCCGGAGTCGTAAGTCGCGCCATTGGCAAGCGGTGTTGCAGTGCTAAAGGCCAAACCATTTCCTGCAATATTGATGCTGCCATCTGGCGCTTGCCCGCCGCTGGCCACGACTTGAGTCTTGACCTGGTTCTCGTCAACAATGGAGCGATAGGTGTCGCCGTCCTCGTCGCCTTTGCTTAGTGTCGTGTTGTCTGAATCTATGGCCATGTGCTATTCCTATATGATGATCTTGGAACGAGGACGATCAAACTCGTCGTTCGTTATAACCCTGTCCGCGGATTGCACTTTGATGCTCTGCTTCAGTAGCTGCGTAACCGATTCTGTCATCTTGTCGATGGCGGCCACTACTTCCTTCTGATTGACCTGCTGCGTGGTGATCTGCGGCGGGGCCGGCTTCTGGACATCCGCCAACTGGCGCTGCGCCGCAGTAATGGCCGCGCCAACGGCCGTCAAGGTATCAACAAATTGACTGAGTTGTGCGGCGGTGATTGATGCCGACTTGGCCGCAGATTTTACTGGTGCCGCCGGTTTCGGCGCGGGCGCGTCTTTAGCCAGCAGAGCCTCAAAGGCCAGATCATTGTTTTTCCGCTTGGTCATCGCACAGCCTCTGATGGCGGTAGCCAGAAAGTTTGGTCATTGTCACGTTCGACCTGACGCTCGTATCGCCGCAAGTAGCCGGGGTTCATGGATTCCATTGCGCCATACAGGATCATGTGGTCGAGGGCCATACGTGCGTAGAATATATTGAGAAACGGCGCACTGTTTACCGCGGCTCGCATGGTTTTGGCGCCGACATCCTCGCCATCCCGCGCCGCATGCAGGACACCAACGTATTGCTCCAACAACCCAGCCGCCGGGCCAGCCAGCGTACCGATGATGCCGCCGCCAAAACGGTTAGCCTCGCCAAACAGAAAGTCGCCGTAGATGCCGAGGCCGCCGCCTTGCTGCATGGCCGCCATCGCAACCTTGGCCCAGCCAGCCGCGTCCTCGGGCTTCCGTGGATTGCGCCCCTTGGCGTATTCCTTGGCGGTCATTGCCACATAGCCAAGCGCCGTGGACGCGACAATCAAGTGCGCCAGCCCCGCGCCGTTGATCGTCTCGCCGCGGCTCAGTTCACGGCCAAAATGCTTGGTCAGATAGGTAATCGGAAACTGCTTAAACTGCATGACATATCGCACCGCTTCGCCCAGCGGCGTGCCGGCGGAACTGCCGAAAGTTACCAGCGCCTTTTCCCGAGCACCAGCAAAGGTCATCGACTCGCGCACCTGATCGGTGTAGTAGGCGCTCAAGCTCGTCTGTAGGTTTGTTCTAGCCTCGTCTATGGCCCGCGCGCTGGCGTCTGTTTTGCCTAAATACTGGCGGACAACAGCATCCGGCAGCTTGCCTATCGCATCTGGCGTGAGATACCCGCGGCCTTCGGCTTGAAACAGATCGGCTTTTTGCAGCGCAGCCCAGGCCCGCTCGTCGATACCGTAGCGCCCAAGTGTTGTGCGGTGCAGCGCGTCCAGTCCCAAGTATGCTTTTCCGGACGCAAGTTGATCTGCCATGTTGCGGGACAGCATTAGCCCCACGCCGCGTGACATGGCATCCGTCCACCATGTCAGGCCGGTGGCTTTGAAAAAGATATTCGACAGGCGGTTAAATGTTCCAGGCACGCTGTCTGTGGCGTGGAATCTCTCGTAGACGCTTCCGAGAATGCCGTCGATGCCAGCGCCCAGCAGATCCGCCACTTGACGGCGCTCGGTGCCTCTGAAGTTATTGACAAGGGAATCCAGAGCGTTACCGTAAGCCTCAAACAAACTTACGCCGTTGTGCCGCAGCACCGATGCTCGAATAGCAATATCGGGAATAGACGAAAGCACAACGCCGCCCAGCTTGGCCATTGAGATGACCGACCGGATGGCACCGTTGATCTGCGCCGTTGAAGCGTTACCGTGCTGCAGAACGCCGCCGCTGATCTGGTCAAATTCGGCTTGCACCAGCGCGCTATTCAAGGCATTTACTTCCTTTATGTCGCCAGCTTTCTTAGCCGCCTTAACCGCCCGCTCCAGATCAGCCTTGAACGCGGCTTCCGGATTAGTGCCGAACGCCCGCATCAAGGCGGTATTGCGCGCAGAAAACCCCAACCCATCCAGCACGGATTCGTACAGCGAGGCTCGGCCAAATTCATTGTTGTACTGCAGCCATTGATCCGGCCCTTTGAATATGAGCACGCGCTCCTGGCTCAGTTTCTTCGCCAGATTGCCCGACCCTTTGAAGCCGCCCATCCAATCCGAACCGCCGCTGGCTTTCATGTGGTCGCCGCTGGCAAGATTGGCATAGACAGCTTTCAGGAACGCATCGCGGTCGTACGCATTATCGAACGTGCGTTCATCCAGCAAAGGCGTGATCTTTGCTTTCCATTCGTCAAAACCAGCGCGGGCTATCTTGATCTGATCGTGACTTTGACGCGCCACGTATCCGTCCAGCTTGCGGATAAATGCGCCCGCTTTGTTTTGCATGATCCTGCCGTTCTCGGTGTATTTGGCAAGAATCTTGGCGAGCGCCTGGGCATTGACGTCACCGGTCGGTTGCACGTTCTTGGCGCCATTTACAATCGCCATTTCGCGCGCCACTTTTAATTCAAAGTCAGGATCCCGCATTACCGCCACGTCCATCAGCCCAGCGCGCTCCAGTTCCACCACCATCGGCCCAACAAGTTCGCTTTCCAGCGCGTGTTTAACTGCATCGACGCTGCGGCCGGCGCCCTGCCACGGCCCCTCACGACCTACGGTAAGCGCCCGAATGGCGTCGGAACGCTTGACGCCTTTGGCTTCTGCGGACTTGTAATAGTCCTCTCGCTGCGCCGCTCTGGCCTTGTTGATTGCCTCGTTGCGGCGCTCGATAAGCGCGGCCAGCTTCTTTTCGGACGCAAGACTCTCGGCAGCCGCAATGAGCGCCTGGTCTGCCGTCATGTTGGGGTTGTCTCTGGCCTTGCTTTTTGCGCGCCGGTCCAGCAACTCGAAAATATCTTCTAGTTGCTTTTCAGTGCCTTCGACCCCCAGCACTTCCTTTACCGCTGCAATGCAATCAGCTGCTGCCATTATGCCTTCCTCAACCCGCACGCGGCAGCCGCGCGCCACGCCCGGTCAAATAGGTTCGCTTCCTTGGTCAAGTCTCTTACCGCCTGACTAGGCTCCGTGCCTTCGGGCAGGTAGCTTTCCAGCTCATTTACTTCGTCTACCAGCTTGGCCACTTCGTCATCCAGTGTTTTAACATTTACGTCTTCTGCAAGTGCCTGATCGGCTGCCGCCATCCCTCTTTGGTCAATCGGGTCTACGGGGGTTTGCGTCGCCCGATCCACCGCCTCGCGGAGATTTGCTTCGCGTCCAGTTCGCAGCGCATCGTAAGCGCGAGAAGTAACCGCGTCCGATCGAACGTCTATCGCCAGTTCCTGATCGTGGACGCCTTCTGCCACGTCCCATACCGTTCGCTCAATCGCCGCCTTGCGCGCTTCCGAGGCGGTCGCTTCTAACCCGGCCAGGGCGTCGTCTACCTTGCGCAGCAATACGTCTTTGCCGACCCGCGCGATGGCCATGTTGGCCGCTTCGGCAAAGTCTTTTGGCGAATCTCCCGCACGTATCTTTTCTGCTAAAGCGTCCGCCCCCCGAACTTCCGGCGCAGCGGCGTCTGCCCGCTCCAGCCCGGCGAGGAATATCTTGTCTTCGGCAGTGCGCAGAAAGCCGGGCTTCTGCAAGATCGCCACCGCTTTTTTCATTTCCGGCGTCAGCTTGCCTGCTTCTTCTACCGTTCTTGTCGCTTCACGCAGCGCAAGTATGTCTTCCGCGCCGCGCTGAAAGCCCGCTTTCTCCGCTATCTCAGCAAGACGAACGCGGGCTTCAGCAATCGCCACCGCCCGAGGCAATACCGGGTTCGTGGCGTCCAGCACCGCGGCTATGTCGACCGGACGCCCTTCAACGATCTGTGCGACTGCGGTGCGCAGCAATGCCGCCTGGTCTTGGTGAGGCAGACTGTCTATCAACTTAGACAGCGGCGGTGCTTCCGCGCGCCCTCGCAGTCGATCACCAATGAACCCCACGCCGAGATGCAGCCCGCCGCCGATAACGGAACCGAAGACCACGTTCATCACACTGTCTACGGCCGTGTAGTCCGCTTGTTCCTGGGAGGCCACACCAAGCACCAACGGTTCGACCAAGGCAGCGCCTACGCCGCCTTCAATAGCTCCGGCAGCCATACGTGCGCCGGGCAGCCCTATGCGCTCGGCCATAGCCGCCATGCGCGCCGGGCCTACAACCGGCACGAACGCCAGCGCCACGTTCAGCGGGTCCAGCAAAGACCCCACAACCCCCGCTGTCAGCGCAGTGCCGATGCCGGAACCCGCGCGGCGCCGTATATCCTGCAGCTCTATTTCGCGCACTTTTAGCGCACGCAAGTTTTCCGCTATAGGCTCCGGTGTAGGAGCCGTAAAATTCAGCCTTCCCTTTATTCCGTATTTTTCGTTGGCTTCGTCCGGCTCCAGCATGCGCGACTGTTTAGCTGGCGTTACCTGCTCAATCCCGAACTCGTCGTAATACCGCCCCTCTCGGTATTTGGCGCGGTCCATCTCGCGCAAAAAAGAGGGCACCGGATTGCGGGTTATAGTCTCCTCAAATGCCGCGCCGAAACCCTGTCTAAACGACGCGGGCAGAACCTCAAGGCCAAGCGCAGTGGCCCGCTCGTTTGGTTGAACTTCTGAAAAGAAAAGGTCGGCCATCAGCGAACCGTGGCCCCGCCAGAAGTCTGACTAAAATCGCGCGGCAGCGCCCCTCTCCGCGGAGCGGTCGGCAGGGCCTTCAAGTCGTCAAAGAGCAAACGCACTCTCTCGCCTCCCTGAAGCATTACCGGAGTGCCGTCGCTGTAGCGCCATTCAATGCCCAGCTTGCCGGTGCTGAGATCCGTCACATTCGCCCAGTAGCCCAACTCTGCGGCAGCCTTGTTGGCTTCCCGCCGATACTTGCTCGACACGGAAGGGTCGCCGCCAGCGGCCTCTGGAAACTGATCGGCCGGCGTGTTCCGCATAACTCTGGCTGACTCCTTTTGCGACAAAGACAGCGCGCCTTTTGGTGCGAGGTAGGTATCCGCGACATCGTAGCGGCTGAATATTAAATCGTTGACCGCCCTCTTGGCAGCCGCGCCCGGACTCGCCCCTTGGGCCGTATACTTGTACGACAAAGCCTTCGCCGCCGCAAGTTCTTCGGCCAGCATCATTTGCGCGCCGTGGCCGGCCTGCGACACCACGCGGGCATACGGCTGCAGCCCTTCGTCGACCCGTGCGTCTACCTCTTTCGCGTCAGCGTCGAGCAGATTTTTGCGCAAGTCCTTCCCGTCTTTTAGCGCACTGGCCAAGTCA
>Ga0075458_10000400_pt1 | contig 14121 bp, 13 predicted proteins | sample DEB3_08_DNA_FD_77576 | JGI IMG/M metagenome (GOLD analysis project Ga0075458, IMG submission 77576) | Aqueous microbial communities from the Delaware River and Bay under freshwater to marine salinity gradient to study organic matter... | ecosystem: Environmental > Aquatic > Marine > Coastal ... | reverse complement strand
ATTCCCCTACTGGCCTGAAGAAGACAGAGACATGATGATGTCCTGGTTGGATGATGAGCTCAACGGGCGAATTACGGCCGGTGGCCTCCAGGTACGTGTCAAGCGGAAAAATGGAACCCTCTTCGATGCCCGCTTCTATGTGTCCCCTTTGATTGACGCATTTGGTAAACAGACCGGCTGGATGACGTCAATGACTGACATCACCGAACCCAACCGCATCCGGGAACAGCTGTTTGCCTCTTATGAACGCTTCACCACAGTTCTAGATGGCCTGGACACCTCGGTATCTGTCGTCCCCAGCGCAACCGAAGCCAAGCATCTTGAGCTCCTGTTTGCCAATACCTTGTACAAGGAGTGGTTTGGAACCGGCATTGAAGGTCACCTACAACTGGCGCAATATGAACCCCCATCAGTGCCCAATACATCTATACAAACAAGCCTCGAAGAAGGCGAGAACGCCGAGGTTTATGTGGAAAGTCTGGACAAGTGGCTGGAGCTCAGAATTCGTTATCTGACCTGGGTCGATGGAAGGCTGGTCCAAATGGTGATTGCCAGCGACATCACCCCTCGCAGGCTGGCTGAAGAGCAGGCCGCGACGCAGGCCGAGCGCGCGCAGACGGCCAGCCGCCTGATCACCATGGGAGAGATGGCCTCCGGCGTTGCCCATGAACTCAATCAGCCGCTGACAGCCATCAGCAACTACTGCAACGGCCTGGTGTCGCGTATTAAATCCAAGCGCATTGCAGACGGCGAACTGGTAAATGTTCTGGAAAAGACCATGCACCAAGCGCAACGAGCCGGGCAGATCATTCTGCGTATCCGCTCCTTTGTGAAACGCAGTCAACCCAACCGGACCCTGTCAGATATCAACCACATGGTGGAGGAGGCTGTCGAACTGGCTGAAATTGGCATGCGTCGCCACAATGTGCGGCTGCTTCGCCATATCAGTGCGCACCTGCCACCCCTGATGGTGGATCCCATCCTGATTGAGCAGGTCCTGATCAATCTGCTCAAGAATGCCGCCGAATCCGTCTCGCAGGCAAAGTCCACCCAAGGACCACGCCAAGTGGAACTCAGCATTGATCATGCCGCGCAGGATGGCCGTGCCGGGATCGAATTCAGTGTCTGTGACAACGGCATTGGCATACAAGACGATGCCATGGAGCGGATGTTCGAGCCGTTTTACACCACCAAAACTGAAGGCATGGGGATCGGACTGTCCTTGTGCCGCTCAATCATCGAGTCTCATCTGGGGCGGCTGACAGCCCGGAACCTCTACAATGCCGGTCAGATCACGGGCTGTTGTTTTTCTTTTTGGCTACCCTTGCCTGAGGCAGAAAGCCAACTTGCACCACCGGTTGAACAACCTATTGAAAAAGTTTCGGGATAGCGAATGAGTCTGATTCCAAAAAAAGGCACGGTTTATGTTGTGGACGATGATGAAGCCGTTCGGGATTCACTTCAATGGTTGCTCGAAGGCAAGGACTTTCGGGTCAGTTGTTTTGATTCCGCCGAGTCATTTCTGACCCGCTACGACCCTCGAGAAGTCGCCTGCCTCCTGGTCGATGTGCGCATGGGTGGCATGTCGGGGCTTGAACTGCAAAACCGGCTGATTCAGGATGAGTCCTTGCTGCCCATAGTTTTCATTACCGGCCACGGCGATGTTCCGATGGCGGTGGACACCATGAAAAAGGGCGCCATGGATTTCATACAGAAACCCTTCAACGAGGAGCGCTTGGTTGCCTTGGTAGAAAGCATGCTGGAGCGAGCGCGTGGCAGCTTTTCAGAGCATCAGCAGGCGATCAGCCGCGATGCCCTGCTGTCCAAGCTGACCGGGCGTGAAAGCCAGGTGCTCGAGCGGATCGTGGCTGGACGCCTCAACAAGCAGATTGCGGACGATCTGGGCATCAGCATCAAGACCGTGGAAGCCCATCGGGCCAATATCATGCAAAAGCTGAGCGCCAACACCGTGGCTGATCTGCTCAAGATTGCCTTGGCGCCCAACGCTGCCAAGGCCTGAGCGGACCAGCCCATCTTTTTCAACCGCCAGCGCCATCTCTGCGCTGGTCATGTTTTTTATCTGACATCACCATGACTGCCCAGTTGATTGACGGCATCGCTCTTTCCAAAAAAATACGCTTCGAAGTGGCTCAACGGGCCAAGGCCCTCAAGGAAATTGGCATTCAGCCTGGCCTGGCGGTCATTCTGGTTGGAGATAATCCAGCCTCTCAGGTTTATGTGCGCAACAAGGTGAAGGCCTGCGAAGAGAGCGGCATTCGCTCAGTGATGGAAAAATATGATGGCAGCATGACCGAGTTGGCCTTGCTGGAACGGGTGGCAGCCCTGAATTCCGATCCCGCCGTCCATGGGATCCTGGTCCAGTTGCCGCTGCCAGCTCATATTGATGCTCACAAGGTGATCGAGGCCATCTCACCGGAAAAAGATGTCGATGGCTTCCATGTGGCCAGTGCGGGCGCGCTGATGGTTGGACAGCCTGGATTCTGGCCGTGCACACCTTATGGTTGCATGAAAATGCTCGATAGCATCAGCTACCCACTCAAGGGCAAGCACGCGGTCGTGATTGGCCGATCCAACATTGTGGGCAAACCCATGGCCCTGATGCTGCTACAGCAAAGCGCAACAGTCACGATTTGCCATAGCGCCACACCAGACCTCAAGGCCATGACCCTGCAAGCCGATGTGGTTGTTGCTGCTGTAGGAAAGATCAATGTTCTGACCGCTGACATGGTCAAGCCGGGTGCAGTTGTGATTGATGTCGGGATGAACCGAAACCAGGACGGAAAACTCTGCGGTGACGTCGACTTTGAGAGTGTTCGACAGGTTGCCGGCTGGATTACGCCAGTGCCTGGGGGTGTCGGCCCAATGACTATCACCATGCTCCTAGTCAACACCCTGACTGCCGCAGAACGACTTGGGCGGGCCCACTGAAGTTTTGAATCCCCGACACCCTTGCAGTCGGGCCGCACGGCACCATATTCATTGAAACCTTTTTGCAGACGATGAACAACCCGCTTCTTGACTTTTCCGATCTTCCGAAGTTTGACAAAATCCTGCCTGAGCATGTCGGTCAGGCTGTGGACACCCTGCTGGCGCGTGCCGAACTTGCTCTGCAGACTGTCACTTCAGACGCCTTTCCCCCCCAGTGGCAAGAAATTTCACGGGTTCTGGACGCAGCGACTGAAGAACTGGGGCGCGCCTGGGGGGCTATCAACCACCTCAACAGCGTGGCTGACAGCCCAGAGTTACGAGCCGTTTACAACGCCGCCCTGCCCCGCGTGACAGATTTCTGGACTCGCCTGGGCGCCGATGAACGCTTGTATGCCAAGTACAAATCCATCCCTCCCGATAGCCTGAATCCGGAACAGCAGCAGGCTCACCGCAACGCCTTGCGAGGGTTCGTTTTGGGCGGTGCCGAGCTCTCTGGGGCTGACAAGCAGCGCTTTGCCCAAATTCAGGAGCGTCAGGCGGAGCTGACACAAAAATTCAGCGAGAACGTGCTGGATGCTACCGATCAGTTTGCTTATTACGCACAGGCCGGCGAAGTTGATGGACTGCCCGAGGATGTACTTCTGGCAGCCCGGGAAGCAGCCAAAAAGGATGGGCAAGAGGGTTACAAGCTCACCCTGAAAATGCCGTCCTACCTGCCCGTCATGCAGTATGTCCACAACGCAGAACTCCGGCAGCGCCTTTATCGGGCTTACGTGACCCGGGCCTCAGAACAGTCTGACCAGGCTGCCCGTAAATTTGACAACAGCGCCATCATTCGGGAGTTGCTGGCCCTGCGTGCGGAAGAGGCCAAACTTCTTGGCTATAAAAATTTTGCTGAGGTCTCTGTCGTTCCCAAGATGGCCGATTCACCCCAACAAGTGGTCGAATTTCTGCGTGATCTTGCCCTGCGCGCCCGCCCGCACGCCTTGCGTGACCTCCAAGAGATGCAACAGTTTGCTCTGGAGCGTTTGCAAATCACCGATCCTCAGCCTTGGGACTGGCCCTACATCTCGGAAAAACTCAAGGAAGAGCGCTACGCCTTCAACGAACAGGAGGTGAAGGAGTATTTCACCGCGCCCCGGGTACTGGCGGGCTTGTTCAAGATCGTCGAGACTCTGTTTGATGTCTCTATCCGACCCGATCAAGCTTCCACCTGGCACCCGGGGGTGAGTTTTTACCGGATTGAAAGAACTGGACCCAACGGGGTTGAGCTGATTGGTCAGTTCTACCTCGACCAACCGGCACGCACCGGCAAGCGGGGTGGCGCCTGGATGGATGATGTTCGGTCTCGCTGGCTGCGTCCGGACTCGGGCAAATTGCAAACCCCGGTTGCCCACCTGGTCTGCAATTTTGCCGATGGCCTGGATGGCAAGCCCGCATTGCTCACCCATGATGATGTCATCACCCTGTTCCATGAATTTGGGCATGGCCTGCACCACCTTCTGACCCGGGTGAATGAGCGGGATGTGGCAGGGATCAGTGGCGTCGAGTGGGATGCGGTTGAACTTCCCAGCCAGTTCATGGAGAATTTTTGCTGGGAATGGAGCGTTCTGAGTGACATGACGGCTCATGTCAAAACCGGCTTGCCCATGCCCCGTGAGTTGTTTGACAAGATGCTGGCCGCCAAAAATTTCCAGAGTGGCATGCAGACACTGCGCCAGATTGAATTTGCCCTGTTCGACATGCTGCTACACACCGAGCACGATCCGGCACACGATATCCAAGATCTGTTGGATCAGGTTCGTGCGGAAATCGCTGTCCTGCAGCCACCCCCCTGGAGCCGGACCGCTCACAGCTTCAGCCATATTTTTTCCGGCGGCTATGCGGCTGGCTACTACAGTTACAAATGGGCTGAGGTACTCAGTGCCGATGCTTATGCAGCCTTTGAGGAAACTCTCGAGCCGGATGGACGCCCCAGTCCCGATACTGGTAGAAAATACCGCCAGTCCATCCTGGAGGTTGGCGGTAGCCGCCCGGCCATTGAGTCCTTCAAGGCCTTCCGCGGGCGCGAACCTCGACTGGAGGCCTTGTTGCGACACCAGGGCATGGCACTAACCGTCACGAGTGATAACTGCAATCTTGAAGTCAAGTCAGCTCATGCACCGATCCTGTCCTCTGCTGGTGCTCAGCCTGTGGCTGGCGCTGCCCAATCAAGGGGACGCTGAAACCATCTATCGCCAGCTGGGGTCCGATGGGCGCATCACCTATTCGGACAAGCCGCTGGGGAATTCGGCAGCGCTCAAGCCCTCTGGGGGCAGTGGCACGGAGCTCCCTGCCGCAGAGGCCGCTGCCGGCCTACCCTATGAGTTACGACAGGTGGTCAGTCGTTACCCGGTAACCCTGTACAGCGGTCCAGGATGTCAGCCCTGCAATTCGGCCCGCGCCCTGTTGCAGTCCCGTGGTGTCCCATTTGCCGAGCGCACCGTCAGCACCCCTCAGGATGGTGAGGCCCTGCGGCGCATCAGCGATGAACTGATGCTGCCAGTGCTAAAAATTGGTTCACAGGTGCTCAAAGGGTTTTCTGCCGACCAATATGACCAATACCTCAGCCTGGCAGGCTACCCAAAGACATCGCAGTTACCCGCCAGCTATCGACATCTGCCCGCCACCCCTCTGGTCGAGATCAAGAAGGCCGATACAGCCCCGCAACCCACGCCAGCGGGTCAATTGCCAGCCAACGAGACCTCCAGCAATCCTGGCGGCATCGTCTTCTAGAAATTCAGGGTGATCACGCCCTGGGCCGTGCCCAGCAGACACACCTGCGCGCGTTGGTGGGCGAACACGCCCACGGTCACCACGCCAGGCCATTGGCTGACCATGGATTCAAATTTCAGGGGCTCGCTAATCTGCAGTCCAGTCACATCCAGGATATGCTGCCCGTTGTCAGTCACCCAGGGAAGTTCACCCTTCATCCTGAGCTTGGCCACCCCGCCCAACTCGGTAAACTGACGTATCAGTCGCCCGGTGGCCATCGGAATAACTTCCACCGGCAAAGGAAACTTACCCAAAGTCTGAACCCGCTTGGATTCATCGGCAATGCAGACAAACATCCGCGATTGGGCAGCCACAATCTTTTCCCGGGTGAGTGCCGCACCGCCGCCCTTGATCATGCATCCCGAACCGTCGATTTCGTCAGCGCCATCAATGTAGACGGCCAGTTCACCTACCTCGTTGGCGTCAAACACCTTGATGCCCAAGGCCTGTAGTCGCTCGGTACTCGCTAGCGAGCTTGAAACCGCCCCTTTGATCTGATGTCGCAAAGCCGCCAGCGCATCAATAAACTTGTTGACGGTGGAGCCGGTCCCCACGCCGACAATTTCGCCAGCCACTACATATTTGAGGGCTGCCTGGCCTACCTGGGTTTTAAGTTCGTCTTGAGTCAGCATAAATATCGCCCGGCGATCTGTGAAAATTGCACTATCTGCAGGAATTATCCATGTCTCTGATCCCCTACGGTCTGACCCGTCCCTTTCTGTTCAGCCTCGATCCCGAATCCGCCCATGATCTCACGCTGGACATGTTGGCGCGCACCCAGAACACGCCCCTGTCCTGGAGCTATTGCCAGGGCCGGGTTGATGATCCGCTGACCCTGGCTGGCCTAAGATTTCCGAACCGGGTGGGCCTGGCTGCAGGGCTGGACAAAAATGCCCGCTGTATCGATGGCCTGGCAGCGATGGGGTTTGGCTTTGTTGAGGTCGGCACGGTCACGCCCCTGGCGCAGCCGGGTAACCCAAAACCGCGCATCTTCAGGCTGGAGCAGGCCAATGCGCTGATCAATCGACTGGGCTTCAACAACGACGGGCTTGATGCCTTTGTTGCCAATGTCAAGCGCGCCAGCTTTCGCAGCAAAGGGGCGCATCCGGTACTGCTGGGACTGAATATCGGCAAGAATGCAGCGACCCCGATCGAACGCGCCACCGATGACTACCTGATCGGCTTGGCCGGGGTCTATCCGCATGCCGACTATGTAACCATCAATATTTCCAGCCCGAACACCAAGAACCTCAGAGATTTGCAAAGTGATGAGGCCTTGGATGCTTTGCTGGGTGCTATCGGAACACGGCGAACTGAATTGGCTGCTGAACATGGCAAACAGGTGCCGGTGTTCGTGAAAATCGCACCCGATCTGGACCCGGCCCAAATCAAATTGATTGCCAGCACTCTGATCAGGCATGGCATGGATGGCGTGATCGCCACCAACACCACCATCAGCCGCGCGGCGGTGGAAGGCCTGACCCATGCCCAAGAAGCTGGCGGCTTGTCAGGTGCGCCGGTGTTGCAAGCCAGCAATCAGGTCATCCGCCAATTGCGGGCTGCACTGGGCAAGGACTTTCCGATCATCGGAGTTGGCGGCATTCTGAGTGCGCAGGATGCCCTCAGCAAGATCGAGGCAGGCGCCGACCTGGTTCAGATCTACACCGGGCTGATTTACAAAGGCCCGCAACTGGTCAGGCAGTCTGCCGAGGCCATCCGAAACGCCCATCCCAAAAACACCTGATCTGAACGTCAAAGACAAAAATTGAAGGTTTCCCAAGCGGTATAGTCGCGCCTCGTGCTTCAACATCAAGTCTTTAGGAATACCCATGCTCTGGAGTGAAGAACATTTCGTGATGCGCGAGGATGTACGCCTGTACGTTTACCGCAAGAGGGCTACAGCGCCTGTGCCAGGCCAGGCGGTACTACCGGTGCTGTTTCTGGTTCATGGATCAACGGTGTCAGGACGCAATACCTATGACCTGCACGTGCCAGGATCAGAAGACTATTCGGTCATGGATCACTTTGCTGCCAAGGGCTATGACGTCTGGACGGTAGACCATGAGGGCTACGGACGATCCAGTTGGTCCGGCCGGGGCAATAGCGATATCCGGACTGGCGCCAGGGATCTGGCCTCAGTTATTCCATTTGTTCTGGAAAAAACAGGGGCACAACAGGTTCGCATGTTCGGTTCATCATCGGGGGCCCTGCGAGCCTGCCTTTACACGCAGGCCCACCCGGACAAGGTCGAACGCCTGGGCTTGTCGGCACTGGTCTACACCGGCGCGGGCTCGCCCACTCTGGAGCAGCGCCGCAAAAAACTGCCAGAATATTCAAGCAGCCCTCGCCGCAAGGTTGATCTGGCTTTCTATGAAGGCATGTTCAACCGCGACAAACCCGGCAGTAGCGAAGCCACTGTGCCGCGGGCCATTGCCGACGCTGAACTGCCCTTGGTCAGCGAAGTGCCAACCGGCACCTACGTAGACATGTGCGCCAACCTTCCTGTTGCCAGCCCTGAAGCACTGCCCTGCCCGACACTGATCATTCGAGGTGAGTTCGACGGAATTGCTGCTGAACCTGATCTGCTCGACTTCTTTGCTCGCCTGCCCAACAAGGACAAGCAGTTTGTGGCGCTCTCAGGCATTGCCCACAATCCGATGATGGGCGTGCAACGTCACAAGTTCTATCACGCCCTTGAGTCCTTTCTGGCCATGCGCTTCTGAGAACATCGCCTTTTTTCAAGTCATTGAACGGAGACTCACAAATGAACCGTATTGAGTGGACCGGCGGCACGCCACACTGGACCAACAAAGGTGAGATTCGGCTGTTTCTTTGGCAAAAAGCGGCTTCGCCAAAAGTCCCGCACGCCGGTACCATTCTTTTTGTCCATGGTTCCTCGATGGCCTCCCAGCCTACCTTTGATCTGAGCGTGCCCGGTCGGCCGAATTCTTCCGTCATGGACTGGTTTGCTGAACGCGGCTTTGACACCTGGTGTATGGACAATGAAGGCTACGGCCGATCGGACAAGCAACGTGCGATCAATTGCGACATCAGCAACGGAGCCGACGACCTGATCGCAGGCAGCGATTACATCCGTCAGGTCAGTGGCGCCTCCCGCTTGCTGGTCTATGGCATTTCTTCAGGCGCTCTCAAGGCGGCCCTGTTTGCGCAGCGTCACCCTGAACGCGTGGCCCGACTGGCCCTCGATGCATTCGTATGGACGGGTGAAGGCAGCCCAACCCTGGCTGAGCGACGAAAAAAACTTCCTGACTTCCTGGCCAAGAATCGACGACCGATCGACCGGGCTTTTGTCCACAGCATTTTTAACCGGGATCATCCGGGGTGCGCCGACGAGGCGACAGTGGAAGCCTTTGCAGATGCCATCCTGACGCTGGACGACTCCATGCCGACCGGCACCTATGTTGACATGTGCTCAAAACTGCCGTTGGTGGACCCGCAAAAGATTTCCGCCCCCACACTGATTATGCGAGGCGAGTTTGACGGCATCGCAGCACTCGATGATTTGCTGGCGTTCTACCGCAGCTTGCCCAGCACCAACAAGCAATTTAGCATCATGCAGGGTATTTCCCATGCAAGTTTCCAGCAAAAGAACTACCTGATGGTCTACCACATCCTTCACGCGTTCTTTGCCATGCCGGAACCTCAGTACAAAGGTTAACAATGAAATTCACGAAACGCTCTTGCTTGTTTGCTCTCGGATTGCTGCTAGGCAGTTCACTGGCCCAGGCTTACCCGGATCGCCCGATCAAACTGATCGTGCCCTTCGGCCCAGGGGGCTTCACCGATGTGGTGGCGCGCATCCTCGGCCAGAAACTCGGCCCGGCCATGAACACCTCCTTTGTCATCGAAAACAAGCCCGGTGCTGGCTCCACCATCGGCATGGACCTGGTGGCCAAGTCCGCGCCCGACGGCTACACCCTGGGCATGATTTCCTCCACCCACACCATCAGCCCATGGATCTACAAATCGGTGCCCTACGACCCGATCAAGAGCTTCACCCCGATCGGCAAGCTGGTTGACTCGGCCTATGTGCTGGTTGTCAATCCCAAGGTGCCCGCCAACAATGTGGTCGAATTGGTCAAGCTCGCCAAGGACAAGCCCGACGTGCTGCACTATGCCTCTTCGGGCAACGGCAGCACCCAGCACCTGATGGGCGGTCTCTTCGTTTCGCTCAGTGGCGCACCACTGCAGCACGTACCCTACCGCGGCAGCAATCTGGCCACCACTGACCTGATTGCAGGGGTGGTGGAAAGCAGCTTTGCCGGTGTGCCCAATGTGTTGCCCCATCTGCCGAGCGGTAAATTGAGAGCTTTGGCAGTGACTACTGCCAAGCGCGCGCCCCAATTGCCCAATGTGCCGACCATGCAGGAGGCTGGCATTGCCGGCTACGATGCCAGCAACTGGCTGGCTTTGCTGGCTCCAGCGGGTACCCCGGCAGAGATTGTGCAAAAGCTCAATCGCGAGATCAGCAAGCTCATGGCCTTGCCTGACGTCCAGAAAGCGCTGTTTGAGGCCGGCGTGCAGATCAGCCTGTCCAGCCCACAAGAACTTACCAAGCTGATGCAGGAAGAAAGTACCAAGTGGGGCAAAGTGGTCAAGGACGCAGGCATTCGTCTGCAGTAAAGCAGACAGGCTGACCACTCAGCTCAGATAAGCCCGCAGCATTTGCGGCGCAATTGCCTGGCTACGAGCACGAGCCACACCCGCTGTAGCTTGGCGCATGGCATCCAGATCGAGCTGATCGGGCTGCAAGACCTGCACCCCCAAACTTTGCAGCTGCACCAGCGCACGCGCATCTTCCGCCGCCGCCGCCAGTCGCTGCTGATGGGTGGCCACTGCCACCGCCTGCTGCAAAACCTGCTGCTTGTCGTGTGTCAGGGCGGCGTACCAGCTGCGCGGGCACAACACCAGTAACACGCCAAAAAAATGTCCGCTCAGGCTGACAAAAGGGTGATGACGCCAGAGTGAAAAGCTCAGCAGGTTGGTCAGCGGGTTTTCCTGCGCCTGCACTTCACCACTTTGGACCACCCGCACCAGATCTTTCACATCGATGCTGCGGGCGCTAAAGCCCAGGGCTGACAAGACCTCGCGGTACAACGCGCTGTCCAGGGTGCGGATCACCAGGCCCTGACAATCACTGGGGCTGCGGATTGGCCGCACGGCATTGGAAAGATGGCGAAAACCGTTGTCCCAGAAACCCAGCACCTGGTAGCCGGTACGCCGCGCCACGGCCTGGGACAGCATCTGCCCCGCGGTACCGTCCAGCGCAGCCCAGGCCGCCTGACGGTCAGTCACGGAAAACGGCAGGTCAAGTACGTCCAGCTCGGGCACCCGTGCCGACAGATAGCCCGAGGCCATGTAGCAGAGTTGGCGATGCCCCTGCTCCACGCTGGCAAACAGCGATTGGGCGGTCTCACCGTCAGCCGGTACATTGTTTTGCAGGACCACGGGCCAATCGGGCGCAAGCTCGCGCAGGGTGTCGGCCAGGCGTGTGAGGGCAGCGGTGAGGATCGAGCCCTCGCCCTGGTAGCCCGCCAGGTGTATAGCGGGGTTGACAGGTGCTGACACCTCAGCTGCCTTGGATACCCGCTTCCTTGATGATGGTTTGCCAGCGCGCGTAGTCCTCGGCCACGATGCGGGCAAGTTGTTCGGCATTGCGCGGCCAGGGGTCCATGCCCGAGCGCTGAATCTGCGCCTGGAGGGCTGGATCATTGACGATCGCTTCGCTGGCCTTGCGCAAGGTGGCCAGCACCTCGGCCGGGGCATCCTTGTGCAGAAACAAACCAATCCAGGAAGAATAGTCGTACTTGGCCACGCCCTGCTCCTGCAGGGTCGGCACCTGGGGAAACTGCGGATGCCGTTCAGCACCGCAATAGCCGATGAAGCGCACCCGACCATCAGGCAGAAAAGGCTGCGCCAGCGACAAGGCCATGGACATCAGCGACACTTCACCCGAAGCCGCGGCCAGCGCCGCCTGGCTGGCGCCACGGTAAGGCACATGGACCAGCTTGATGCCGGTGTAGGACTTCAGCATTTCGGTGGCCAAATGCTGCGGACTGCCCACCCCGCCCGAGGAGTAGGTGATGCGATCGGGCTCCTTGCGCGCGTGCTCCAGCAGATCCTGAATGTTGCGGATCGGTGAGTTTCTGGGCACAGCAAAAAAAGTCGGAATATTGGCGATCCCGGTCACCGGCAAAAAATCACGCCGGGTATCGACCTTGACATTCTGGGGTTGCAGGTGCGGCAGGATGGTGGTGATGCTGTTATTGAGTGCAGCGATGGTCTGCCCGTCAGGCTTGGCGCGCGACAGCCGGTCCAGCCCCACCACGCCGGCGGCAGCAGCCACGTTTTCCACCACAAAGCCGCTGCCAAAACGACTGGCCAACCGCTCGGCCATATGCCGCACTGCCACGTCTGAAGCGCTGCCGGCCTGCAAAGGCAGCACAATCGTCACTGTACCGGACGGGTATTTCTGAGCCCAGAGCGTGCCGCTGCCGACCAGGGTGCCCATGCCCGCCAAGGTGGCCCGGATGATGTCTCTTCTCTGCATCGTATCTCCTCAAAGTGTGAATCTGCTGCTGACTTTATAACCGAGCCAGCCAGCCAATGCGACTCGCCAGCCCAAGGCCTTGGACTCAGCGCGGTCGCCGCAGGCTGACATAGGCCGGTCGCTGCAGGCAATCGTCCAGCCATTTGGCAGCCAAGGGAAAATCGGCCAGCATTTCGCGGGCCCCCACCCTCACCCACATCAGCACGCTGGCCACACACAGGTCAGCGACCGTGAACCGGGCAGCAGCCAGGTAGTTCTGTCCGCTTGACTGTTGGCTCCTCAGGTGATCCTCCAGGACTTGCAAGGGAACCCGAAGACGTTTTTCTGCCGCCTCGGCTTGATCGGGCTTGCGTGACTCCACCGGCATCGCCTGCCGATGCATCAACACGGTCAGTGCATCTTTTTCCACCTCATTGACAGTCCAGAAACTCCAGCGCAGGGCCTCGGCCTCTTCACGCGGGTTCGAGGGCGACAGACCCTGACCATCCGGCTTACCATGCACCCGCGCCAGATAAAGGGTACAGGCCATGCTTTCCCACACAACAACCTGTCCCTCAGGTCGCCGATCAACCAGGGCGGGAATATGCCCGTTCGGGTTGACGCCCAGAAAATCAGGATGACGCGACTCACCCAGCTTGTAATCAGTCTGGACATGTTCAAAGTCCAGACCAAGTTCCTGAGCGGCCCACAAGGGTCGAATGGCTCTTGAAGCCACAATGCCATAGATCGTCAAAGACACAACTTTCTCCTCTACACTTCGGAATCCTGTAAAACCAACTCGATTCTGCCCTACCTTCAGGCTATCCCGCCATCCTCTCCTGTTTTTAAAACGCCTCACTACATCATTAGTGTTAGTTTCAGCGATGGAGGAAGAAAAATGAACTGGCGCCATGCGAACTGACACCGCACCAACACAACTTGTGCAGACATACATGCCAAGCCCCTCGGTACCGCAATTGAAGCTGCCGACCAAAGCCTGTGACGCTCATGTGCATATCTTTGGCCCTACCCAGCGCTTTCCCTACGCCCCCGAACGCAGTCTGACACCGGTCGAGGCCCCCAAGGAGAAACTGTTTGCCCTGCACCAGATGCTGGGCATCGAACGCTGTGTGATTGTTCAATCTGTTATCCATGGGCTGGACAACCGCGTCGTTGCTGATGCCATTGCCGCTGGTCAGGGACGCTACCTGGGTATCGCGCTGGTACCCGTACAAGCCGGCACCGCCGAACTCCATCAATTGGCCAGTCAAGGATTTCGGGGGGTGCGCTTTCATTTCATGAAGCACCTGGGTCTGGGCGCTGATCCACAGGCTCTGATTGACCTCACCCACCGCCTGGCTGAACTTCAGATGCATCTGCAGGTGCATTTTGATCCGAACCTTATTGACGACCTGGCGCCCTGGCTGAAACGCTCTGCCGTGCCCGTGGTGATCGACCATATGGCCCGGGTGGACGCCAGACAAGGGCTGAATGGAACAGCTTTCCAGTCGCTCTGCCGCTTACTGGACACCCCAAATTTTCATGTCAAGGTCAGTGGCATCGACCGCGTCGATGCAAGCGTGCCACCGGGCACCCCGCTGTACCCGCGCGGCATCGAACTGGCCCGCTATCTGGTGCGGGAATTTCCCAGCCAATGTGTCTGGGGTACCGACTGGCCTCACCCCAACCATACCCATGTGCCTGATGATGGCATCCTGGTGGATGCCTTGGCGCAGATTGCCCCCACGACTGAGGCCATACAGAAATTGCTGGTGGACAATCCGCAATCCCTTTACCGGTTTGAATGA
>Ga0075458_10000397_pt1 | contig 14165 bp, 7 predicted proteins | sample DEB3_08_DNA_FD_77576 | JGI IMG/M metagenome (GOLD analysis project Ga0075458, IMG submission 77576) | Aqueous microbial communities from the Delaware River and Bay under freshwater to marine salinity gradient to study organic matter... | ecosystem: Environmental > Aquatic > Marine > Coastal ... | reverse complement strand
CTAGATGAGCAAAATTTTAGCCTAGAAGGTTCAAATTCTTTAAGCGCCCAAATTTTTGATCATTTATTGGCCTTAGAAAACTAAAAAATACATCCTATTTTCTGAAGGTTTTAAGCTTATTTGATCATTTTGGGCAAAGTCCTTGTTTTCATTCTTAACAATTTGATAATCTGTGTATTATGCCAGTTTAAAAAATTGATCCAGTTTAATTTAAATGTTTTATAGTATTGATATTCAAATATTTATATAATATATAATATTTATATTTTTTACCTGTTTGTAAAGAAGACCAAATCAGATTTTTTCTCGTTAAAGTAATGTTAATGAGAACTGTTCGTAATTCGCAAGTTTAGTTTAAATTTGTGTCCATAAATAATATCATAAAAATGAAAAATGCTTTAAAACAAGCTTTATCTCTAATGTTGGTAATTTTAATATCAATTATTAAGGTTAACGCACAAGAAACAACATCTGAAATACAAGGTACGGTTACAAATGGTGCAGCTGGATTTGCTGGTGTTACAGTAACAGCTATTCACCAACCAACAGGTACTAAATATGTAACTACTACTCGTAACGATGGTAGATACAACCTCATTAACTTAAAAGTGGGTGGACCTTACTCAATTGAAGTATCTTTTGTAGGCTTCAAAAAGGACCAACAAAATGATGTTACCTTATTATTAGGTCAAGCATACAAAGCAAACTTTAAACTAGTAGAAGCTTCTAATAATTTACAAGAAGTAGTTGTTAGATCAACTAGTCAAGATAAAGTTTTTAGTAATTCTAGAACTGGTTCTCAAGACAACTTTAATAGAAATCAAATCACAAGTTTGCCTACTATTACTCGTTCTTACAAAGACATCATTAAATTGACACCTACTTATAACAATATGTCTTTTGGTGGTCAAAGTTCTCAATTGAACAATATCACTATTGATGGTGCTAACTTTAATAATTCTTTTGGATTAGCTGGTGATATTGGTGGTCAAACAAATGCAACAGCAGTTTCATTAGATGCGATTGAGCAAATTCAAGTGAACATTTCTCCGTTTGACGTTCGTCAAGGAGGTTTTGTTGGAGGTAACGTAAACTCTGTATCTCGTTCTGGTACAAACACAGCAATTGGATCGGTTTATCAATATACGAAGAACAAAGATTGGCAAGGCTATGAAGTAAATGCTGCGCCTTATACAATTAAAGTTCCGAAGCAAGATTTCTCTTATGATTTAAAAGGCTTCACAGTGGGTGGTGCTTTAATTAAAAATAAATTATTCTATTTTGTCAATGCAGAACAAGAGGAAAAGACGGCCCCAGCGCATTCATGGACTGCTTCTACTGCCTCTTCATCTCCTAACGGTACAACTGTTTCTATTGCAAACGCTGCAGACTTAGACGCTTTAGCTGCATTCTTAAAATCAACGTATAAATACGATCCAGGACCTTACCAAAATTTTTCTTATGCTACAAAATCTAAGCGTTTAACAGCTAAGATTGATTGGAACATAGACGAGAATAACACTTTTAGTTTAAAATATAGTTATTTAAAAGCTGCTGATGATAAAGCGCCTTCTAATAGTGGATCTGTAAGTAGTTCAAATGGTAGACAATCTAATGCAGTTTCACTTCCTTTCTATGGTGCTGGTTATACCATTAACAATATTGCCAATATTTTTATTGCTGAGTTGAATACTAAGTTCACCAATAGCATGAGCAATAAATTACAAATAGGATATACTGCATTAAGAGATTCAAGATCTTCTTTATCTGGTGCAGATTTTCCATTTGTTGATATCTTAGATGGTTCAGGTAGTATTACAAGTAGTAAGCCTTTCACTTCTTTTGGATATGAGCCATTTACTTATGGTAACAGCTTAACTACAGATGTATTCCAATTCAATGATATCTTATCTCTATATGTAGGTAATCATGAAATTACAGCTGGAGTGCAGTCTTCTTATAAAAAATATTTAAATGGTTTCTCTCCTAACTATGCTGGAACATACCGTTTTAATAGTTTAGCCGATTTCTATGCAGCAGCAGCTGGCACTAAACCTGCTGGTTTGTATAACTTATCTTATACATTAGGTGGTGGTGCTTTCCCATTAGTTGGTCCAAAAGATTTTGAAGCTGGTTTCTTCATTCAAGATAAATACAGAGCTACCGATAAGTTAACTGTTACTTATGGTATCAGAGCCGATTATACTAATTTCTACAATACTTTCTTATACAACCCAGTAGTAGATACCATAACAAGGTTTTATAATGGTATTCGTGCAAATACAGGCGTTCAACCTAATACTGCCGTTCAAATTTCACCAAGAATTGGATTTAACTATGATGTATATGGTGACCAAACCTTACAACTTCGTGGTGGTGCTGGTTTATTCCAAGGTGCTCCTCCTTTTGTATGGCTTTCTAACCAAGCTTCTAACTCAGGTATGGCATTATTTGGAAGTATTGCTGACGGCGTAGGTTACAATTTCTCTCCAGATATCAATGCTAACCGCCCACAAGCAACTGCTGGTTTAAGTAGTTCTTATAATATTAACGTAACCGATCCTAATTATAAATTCCCTCAAGTATTTAAAACTACTTTAGCGGCCGATAAAAAATTAGGTAATGGTTGGACAGTTACTGCTGAAGGATCATATACTAAGCAATTAAATGCTTCAGTATTCCAAAATATTGCACTTCCTTCAAATAATGTAATGCGTTTAACAGATGAAAATATTGCACTTCCAAGAACTGGTTTAGTGCGTTTATCTGATGGTCGTTACAGATTCCCTTACGTTACATCTTTTCCATTAGGGGGGACTCAAATGGGAGGTACTACTAAAGGTACTCCTGCTAACCCACAAATTGGTAATGCTATTTATATGACCAATTCAAATGCAGGTTATGCTGCTACCGGAACTTTACAAATTCAAAAAGTTACTAAAAACTTTGTTGGAACTGCAGCCTATACAAGACAGGTTGCTTATGATGCAGCGGTGACTGGTTCTACTGCAGCTACCATGTGGGGTTCAAAAGCAACCTCTGGTAATCCAAATGAATTCATTGCAGGTTTTTCTAATAACTATTTACCGCACAGAATTATTGCCAGCATGATTTATAAGAAAGAATTTTCTAAAAACTTATTATCATCAATTGGTTTAGTATATGAAGGTGCACCTAACTACACTACTTCTTATCTTGTGAGTGGTGACGTTAACAATGATGGTCAAAGTAGTAATGATTTAATGTTTGTTCCTAAAGACGCGTCTCAAATTAAATTAACTACTGTTTCAACAGTAACAGTGAATGGAGTTGCTTATCCTGATAGAAGAGATCAAGCTACTTTATGGAACCAATTAAATACTTTCATTGAAAACAATCCTTATTTATCTACTCGTAGAGGTCAATTTGCTGAAAGAAATGCATACGTATTACCTTGGACCCATAAATTAGATTTAAACTTTACGCAAGACATTAGATTTACTTCAGGTAAAAACAAGCATACTATTCGTTTAACAGCTGATATTTATAACTTCACAAACTTGTTAAATAAAGATTGGGGTGTATTCTATGTGCCAACAACAACTCAACCATTAGTATTGACAGGTATTGATACAGATGGTAGAACACCTATCTATAGATTTCCTTTCTTAGACCAAACTAAGCAGCAACCTCAAACAAGACCTTATACTCCATCTGCAGGTATAAATTCTCGTTGGCAGTTACAACTTGGTGTTAGATATTTATTTAACTAATCAGTTTAATAATTTCTTAAGCTAGTAATAGCTATAAAAAAACCCTCCCGAATTTCGGGAGGGTTTTTATTTTATATAAGGCTTATTTCTTCTTCTTTCTTTTCTCTTTCTTATCTGCTTCTAATACCTTAATACGCATATTTTTAAATCTTAGTACATCCCCATGGCCTAAAAAACCAATATGACCAGTGGTTCTTAATAAACCCGGATGTTCTTTATGGTCCATAGTTCCATTTTTAGAAGCTTCTGCATAATCACCTTCTAAAATAACGGTGCCATTTAAGGTTACTTTAATTTTTGTTCCTTTTACCATAATTTCTTCCTGATTCCACTCACCAGTAGGCTTTAAAAAACCTCTTTTAGCAGGAATCACCCCATATAAAGAACCATGGGTTTGATAGGGTAGTATGGGAGGGTTTTTATATATTTCTGCTTCGGTATCTAATACTTGTATTTCCATGCCTACATAAGCAGCATCACCTTCTAAGGGAGCATGCACACCAATACCATTATTAGCACCTGGCGTTAATTGAAAATCGAATCTATACATAAAATCAGCGAACTCTTCTTTAGTATATAAGTTGCCTCTTCCACCTCCGCCCGCTTTTTCTGGATGCACCACTAATGCGCCTTCTTCTATTAAATAACCTGAAGTATTTCCTGTCCAGCTATCTAAGTTAGTGCCATCAAATAATGAAACAAAGCCTTGTTTTTTTTCTTCTTCTGTTAAACTTGTTATTTCATTAGAAGGAATTTCTCTTATATAAATATTACGATAGGCTACATAAGTGCCATGGGCTTGTAATTCAATTTGCTCTTTTGCAAAAATGGGTGATTTGCGATCCCAATAATTTTCTAAGGTTACATTATCCGTTACTAATACCCCGTTTAAATAAACTGTTACTTGTGCACCCTTCATAATAATATGAAAATTGTTCCAGTCCCCAATTTTATTATCCCCCACTACTAAGGGTTTGCTCTGGTTATTTATATTGTTGTATAAACCACCTGAACCCACTTGTGCACCTACTTCTGTTCTGCTTGTATCCCAAATTTGAACTTGTGGGGTTCCTCTTAAATAAATACCTGCATCCCCTTTCTCCGTAATTTTCCAGTCTACATACATTTCAAAATCGCCATATTTTTTTTCTGTAGCGAGGTTATCGCCATGCCCTGTAAATACTAAAAGACCATCCTTTACTATCCAATCATTTTTCATTAGCTCATTGGCTTTTTGTTCTGCAATTTTTAAAGCAGAGTCACCCATCTTCGCTCTAGCAATAGGGTTCATTACCAAGCCTTTCCATCCGGTTAAATCTTTACCATTGAATAAGCTCACAAATCCATTATCATAAGGTAAGTTTATTAAATGTTGTTTAAGCTTGCTTGCTAATAAAGGACCATCCACGCCAACAATGTCTGAGGAGATAAGGCCTACTGCCTTTTCCAAGCTAGTCCTAACTTCTGGCCCTCTTATATTTTTATCACCTAAGGCTAAGCGTGCTAGAATGAGGGCAGCTTCTTTATTAATGGTTTCATCATTCAAAGATTTACTTACCAGCATAAAACTTGCAAAGCCTGGGATGTAAGATGCCTCATGTAGTATACTTCTTTTTTCTAATCTAGTACTTGCCTTTGTCATTCTATCTTCTAAAAGAAGTAATTTCTGTGCAGGTGTAGTTGCAGCTTGTTTGTTAACGCTTGCGACTTTAATTTCTGGTAATTTAAAATTAAAATTATCTAAAGCTGCTTGTACATGTTTTGTATTTTCAGCACTTGCCGATTTTAGCGCCTTGGTTAATGCTTGCTTAGCAGCAGCTGTGTGAATACTCGCCAAGGCTCTTGCTGCATTGCCCGAAAAGGTTTCATTTTTTAATAAACTGCTCAGTAATTTTACTGCAGCATCATCACCTAACAAGCCTAATTGTTTAATAATAAATTCACGTGCATAAAACGTTTTAGCAGAACCATATACAGCCACTAAATTTTTAGCTACTTGTTCTTTTAACACCGTATTTAAACTGGCATCGTTTATATAAGCATTTAAAGCATAGGTGGCTTTTAATTTCAAAGAGTCGTTATCTAATAAATGCACTAATTCTTTCCATTGACTACTACCCCAAGTATGCATAGAAGTAATAGCAGTCTCAACTTCCGAAGGTCTTTGATATGGAAAACTTTGGATGGTATTTTTAACAGATCCTACTTGAGCAATTGTCTGTGTGGCAAATAACAAGCAGATAAGTAAATAAGAAATTTTATTTTTCATTATAAGTAATTTTTTTGAAAGATTAAATGGTCCATGGAGAACGCATGGCTGGGTTTATTAACCTATTGGCCTCTTCATCATTAATAAATTCTTGGGTGCTAGGATTAAACTTTAAATTTCTTCCTAACTGTAATGCAATTTTTCCCATATTAATAATAGTACATGATCTAAAACCATTGGATTCATTGAGTGCAAAAGGGGTTCTGTCTCTTACCGATTCTAAAAAATCAGTCACTTGAGGCGCAGGATCTGGCATCATGGCTAATTTTTCTGTTAAATTGGGAATGTCCGACTTAAAGCCTGCAAAAAGTTTTCCCTTCGGTCCCTCAATATAGGCTGCACCTGGGTCTTTGGCTTCTCCGTCTAAAATAATCTTACAACCATCTTCATAGGTGAACGTTAGTTTTCTAAAGGTACCACAGGCATCAGGATGTTGTTGTTCTGCATCAATTTCTACAGAAACTGGACTTGTTTCATCTTTCTCTAGGAAGTATTGAATAGGATCGATATAATGTTGTCCCATATCGCCAAGACCTCCACCATCATAATCCCAATAGCCTCTAAATGTTTGATGCACTCTATGTTCATTATATGGCTTAAACGGTGCAGGGCCTAACCATCTATCATAGTCTAATTCTTCAGGTACAGGTTGTGCTTCTAGTTTTGTTTTTCCTACCCAATAAAACTTCCAATCAAAACCTGTGGTTTTACTTACTGTTACCGTTAATGGCCAACCTAATAATCCAGACTCTACTAATTTTTTGATGGGCTTCACCGTCGACTTCATTCCATAAAAATTATCTTCAAAACGGAACCAAGTATTTATTCGAAACATACGCTTATACTGCTGAACGGCTTCTACCACTCGTTTTCCTTCGCCGATAGTTCTTGTCATTGGTTTTTCACACCAAATATCTTTACCTGCTTTGGCAGCTTCAATGGCCATAATACCATGCCAATGTGGAGGCGTAGCAATATGTACAATATCCACTTCTGGTAAAGCAATTAATTCTCTGTGGTCATGAAAAGTTTTTACATTTCCTCCTACTAGTGCCGCTGCAGATTGTAAATGTTTTTTATCAATATCACAAATGGCTACCACTCGAGTGCCTGCATAGGGAATATGACCTCTACCCATACCACCTAATCCGATGATACCTTTTGTTAGTTGATCACTAGGGGCTAGAAATCCTCGCCCTAATACTTGTCTTGGAACAATTGAAAAACCTGCCACGACAGCGGCAGTATTTTTTAAAAATAAACGACGGCTATTTTTTTCCGGTGTTTTCATTTTTTGGTATTAAAGTAAAAAATATTTTTAAAAGTTAATTTTTATTACGAATAGCCATTCCTTTTCGAGTGCCATTATGCTTGCCTTCATTAATTGTCAAAGCGCCATTCACCCATACATATTTAAATCCTTTAGCGTAACTATGTGGCTCAGTATAATTTGCCATATCAGTTACTTCGTTTTCATCAAAAATGACAATGTCTGCTATATAGTCTTCTTTAATTAGGCCTCTATTTTTTATATTAAATTTTTCTGCAGGTAATGAAGTCATTCTTCTAATGGCATCTTCTAAAGTTATCACGCTCATCTCTCGTACATATTTTCCTAAAACTCTTGCATTCGTTCCATAGGCTCTAGGATGAGGTTTACCCACACCCATCACCGCAATGCCTGCATCACTTGCTATCATGTTAAAAGGATATTTCATGATAGCCACTACATCATTATCACTCATGCCATGGTAAACCATTTGCGCCCCACCTTTTTCAATCATTTGGATAATTGTTTCCGCTTCTGCTTTTTGATTATGTTTATTACCTAATAATAAATTTATTTCTTCAATACTTTTTCCATTGAAACTAGTATCGGCTTTATAACTAGCTACTACCGCATAGCTAAAATGCTTTAAGCCTCTTTTTTTAATAATACCAATACTGTGTTCAGCCACTCTTTTTCTAATTGCTGTATTTTTTAATCTGGCCATAATAGAATCTTGACCATCGGATAATACCCAGTCTGGAAGTAACACACTTAACTGTGTACTACTTGCTGTATAAGGGTATTGATCAATGGTAACATCAATACCTTCCTTTCTTGCATTCATGACCATTGGTAGGGTTTCTTTACTTCTTCCCCAATTGTTTTGACCACTTACTTTAAAATGTGAAATCTCTACTGGAATATTGGCAGCGCGTCCTATTTGTATAGCTTCATTAATTGCATCTAATACCTTATCTTCTTCGTATCTAATATGTGAAGCATATACACCACCACTCGCCTTAATTACTTTTGCAAGCGCAACAATTTCTTCAGTAGGCGCATAGGTGCCAGGTATATAAATTAATCCGGTAGACATACCTACTGCACCATCTTGCATTGCCTGCGCTGCTAATTTTTCCATGCTTTGCATTTCAGTAGCAGTAGCGTTTCTATTAGCTGTCCCCATGGCTTGCTTTCTAATAGTATTGTGTCCAATAAGAGATGCTACATTAATAGAAGTACCTATAGAATCAATGGTATTAAAATAAGTTTTTAAATTTTCTGCCGATCCTCCACAATTTCCTGTGATAACAGTAGTCACTCCATCATAAATAAAATTCGTCGCTAATGGGTTTCTTGACTCACCTCCTTCAATATGCGCATGCACATCAATAAAACCAGGGGCTATAACTAATCCTTTGGCATCTATTTCTTTATTAGCCTTCCAGTTTTTTAAATTTCCAATGGCTACGATTTTATTATTTTGAATGGCCACATCTTTATACTGCCAATTATTGCCCGATCCATCAATAAGTTTACCGTTTCTAATAATATAGTCGGCCTGCTGAGCTTGGAGGCTCATAAAGGAAACAATAAACACCGTAAGTAAAATTGTCTTTTTCATAGCTATTAGGTTGTTCTATAAATTTACAAAATCCCCTTTATATTGTAGATAATAAAAAGGAGATAAGCGTAAAAAATAGTAATTTTAAAGGACTGCCAATACTTTTCAAATACCCCGCAAATTCAACATCTGTTCACAATTCTATAAAAACCTATATTTTATCACTCAAAAACTAGTCCTATGAAAAAATTTATTACATCAGCGCTTTTTTTGATGTTTTTAATGCAAAATATTCAGGCACAAAAAACAAAGGTTTTAAAAACAGCGAGCGATACTGCAGCTGCATTTGATGCCTATGTGCAAAAATCAATAAAGGAGTGGGAAATTCCAGGTTTAGCCATAGTAGTAGTTAAAAACAATAAAGTTGTTTTTAAAAATTCTTATGGTACTACCGAACTTGGAACAGGTCATAAAGTCAATAATCAAACTTTATTTGCTTGTGCTTCTACAACAAAGGCTATGACTGCAACAGCGATGGGTATTTTAGTAGACCAAGGAAAAGTGAATTGGGACGATCCTGTAATAAAATACTTACCCAGCTTTAGATTATACGACCCTTATGTAACTACACAAATGCGCGTGCGTGATTTATTCTTACATAATTCTGGTGTGGGTAATACCGATTATTTATGGGCCTTGAATATGCTTTCTAGTGATGAAATTATGGAACGCATGCAATTGGTTAAACCTTCTTATTCTTTTAGAGCAGGTTTTATTTATCAAAATATATTTTATGGCATTGCGGGACAAGTCATTGAAAAAGTAAGCGGAATGCCTTGGGAAAATTATATTACTAAAAATATTTTTCAACCTTTAGGCATGTTGCAAACACGTGCTAAATTAGGTTTAGTCACTAATGCTAATATTGCTAAACCACATGATAGAGTAGAAGGTAAAATTCAAGTGATAGATAGAGACTCTGCAGATAGAATAGGTGCTGCAGGTTCTGTGTATTCTACTATTGATGAGATTGCTTTATGGATGCAGTGTATGTTAGATTCTAGTAAATATGAAGGCGGCAGATTAGTGTCTCCTGAAACTTGGACTACTTTATTAAAACCACAAACTTTTGTAACTGAATCGGAGTTTTATCCTACTCAACAATTAACCAAGCCTAATTTTACTACCTATGCATTAGGTTGGTTTCAACAAGATTTTAAAGGCAGAAAATTAAATTTTCATACTGGAAGTTTGTCTGGAGAAATTGCGATTCATGGACAAATGCCTGAAGAAAAAACAGGGGTTTATATTTTTGCGAACTTAGATCATGCAGAAGCAAGACATGCTTTAATGTTTAAAGCCTTTGATCAATATGCCTTAGGAGGTAATACCGATTGGAGCGCCGACTTTCTAACTTTATATGGAAACATAAGAGCGAAAGCGGCAGCAGCCAGAACAGCGCAAGAAGCTACAAGAGTGCTGAACACCAAGCCCTCATTAGCTTTAGAAGCCTATGCAGGTACTTATTCCGATCCCTTATTTGGAAGCATTACCATCACAGTTGAAAATGAAACACTAGTTGCTGAAAATATTAAATTAGGCAAAGGAAAAGTTTCGCATTGGAATTATGATACTTTCCAATTAGCATGGAATAAAAAATGGTATGGCAAAAGCGGACTTAATTTTAGATTGAATGAGCAAGGAAAAGTAACGACAGTTGAAATGGATGGGGTGTCCTTGGCTAAAAACTAATCTAGATTTTAGCGCCAGGACCCTTTACAAATCTTCCAGGTTTAGCATTGGTATGTTCTCCCTCTTTCAACACTTGCACACCATTTACCCAAACATGTGACATACCCGTTGCATATTGTCTTGGTTTTTCAAAACTGGCATGGTCCTTAATTTTACTAGGATCAAAAACCAATACATCGGCATAGTGGCCCACTTTTAATTCACCTCGCTTTTGAATATGTAAACTTGTAGCCGCTACTTTAGAAAGTTTTTGGATAGCTTTTTCTAGCGTCATTACTTTTTCTTCATTAACATAATGTCCAATCACACGTGCAAAATTTCCATAAGCACGAGGATGTGTACTTTGTTTCATAAAGACTGGATCGGTTGAAGCAGACTCGGCATCAGATCCAAAACTTACCCATGGAAGTACAATTTGTTTTTTTATATTTTCTTCACTCATTAAAAAATAAGCAACTTCTACACGACTACTATCTTGAATAATTAAATCAATAGCGCAATCTTCTGCAGTCGTATTTCTCATCTTAGCTACTTCAGCTAAAGTTTTACCAGCATATTTTGATAAAGAATCTCTTCTAAATCCAAGTAATAAAACTTTACTGGGACCCCCTGTGCCATAGTATAAATTTTCCCAATCTTTCGCATCGGTCTTCATGGCTTTGATCATCTCGGCTCTTATTTTTGGATCTTGTAAACGCAGCCATAGTTTTCCAAAACCACCATCTTGTAAAGAAGGAGGCAAGGACGCAGTCATACCCGTAGCACCTGCAGGATAAGTATACATATTGGCGGCAATGTCAATGCCAGCAGCTCTTGCAGCTTCTACTAATTTTATAACAGAATCCATCTTGGGCCAATTGTTTACACCGCCTGCTTTTAAATGATAAATTTCTCCATGCACTTTTGCTTCTTTAGCAATGGTGATTAATTCATTCACGGCTTCAATAAAATTATTCCCTTCACTACGCATATGTGATATATATCCACCACCATAAGGTGCAGCAGCTTTGCATAGTTCAATCAATTCCTCTGTCTTTGCAAAAAAAGCAGGAGGGTAAATTAAAGAACTACCTACTCCTAAAGCACCTTCTTCCATGGCTTGTTTAACTAAACCTTTCATACTTTCTAATTCAGCTGGTGTGGGAGCACGATTATCTTCTCCAATAATATTTTCTCTAATGGTAGTGGCTCCTACATAAGAAGCAATATTGCAACTAATGCCACGCTTCTCCATAAAATGCATGTACTCTCCTAATGTATTCCAAGCAATAGGAAGTTTATCTGGTCCTGTTTGATCATCTTCCATCGCCTTTTTCATCTTCGCGTTTAAAGGACCCATACTTCCGCCTTCTCCAAATACTTCTAAAGTTACCCCTTGTCTAATATCGCCTTGAGAATTACCATCTATAATAAGAGAGACAGGAGCCCAGCTTAGCATATTAATAAAGCCTGGTGTAATGGCCATACCTTTTGCATCAATTATATTTTTTGCTGATTCTTTAGATAAATCGCCAATAAAAGCAATGGTATCATTCTTAATGGCAAGGTCGGCTTTATAAGGAGCGCCTCCATTACCATCGTAGACTAATCCGTTTTTTATAATGGTGTCATATTTGCTATTCGTAGTACAAGCAAATAAAAAACTAATCAAACAGATGGATAGGAATTGTTTCATGGCTTTAGTTTTAAGTAAAAGGGTTTTTATTTCTTACAAGTTATCTGTAATTTAATGGTTTTTCAATAAAAAATTTTATATTCAATTTTGCATTTTAAGACCAAACCATAAAACTAACGATTATGTCAAAAAACATTCAAGCCAACAGGCTATTTGTTGCAAGCTGTCTAGCTTTGCTAGTCACATCACTTTCCTTTGGCATTAGAGCTGGGGTACTAAGCCAACAAGGTATTGATTTTCAATTAACGAATGCGCAATTGGGCACCATTGCAGCTACTGCCTTCTGGGGCTTTCCACTAGCGATGCTAGTAGGCGGTACCATTGTAGATATTATTGGCATGAAGCGCTTATTAGTGCTTGCCTTTATATTTCACTTAGCAGGTATTGTACTAACTATTTATGCTACAGGGTATTGGAGTTTATTTTTCTCAACCTTATTAATTGGTATTGCCAATGGTACAGTAGAAGCTTCTTGTAATCCTTTGGTAACAGCGTTATACCCTAATAACAAAACCACAAAATTAAACCACTTTCATTTATGGTTTCCAGGTGGCATTGTGATTGGTACATTAATTGTATTCTTATTTAATAAAATAGGATTAGGTACGAATTTACAAGTAGGTATGATGTTAATTCCAACTATTTTGTATGGTTATTATTTTTCTAAATTAGAATTCCCAGAAACAGAGCGCGTATCAAGTGGCGTTTCTGCATCAGATATGTATAAGAGTTTATTGAATCCACTTTTTATTTTTATGATTATCTGTATGTTTGGAACAGCCATCACAGAATTATTTACAGGACAATGGATAGATGTACTACTTAAAAATGTAAGTGATAATGCCATTTTATTATTAACTATTGAAACAGGCATTATGGTAATTGGTCGCGCTTTTGCAGGCCCAGTAGTTCATAAGTTTTCACCTTCAGGTGTATTATTAATTTCTGCTATTTTATCAGCTCTAGGTTTATACTTATTAGGCCATACGACTGGTAATATGTTATTTGTAGGTGCTATTATTTTTGGCATTGGTGTTTGTTATTTCTGGCCAACCATGTTAGGCTTTGTTGCAGAAAATCTACCTAAAACAGGTGCTGTAGGACTAAATCTTATGGGTGGTGCGGGCATGTTTGCCGTATCTGTTTATATGATATTTATGAGCGACTTCTATGACACCTTAGTGAATGCTAAAATACCTGCGGATACTGCAGCAGCAGACTTAGCAGCGGTTACCAATGAAGCTAAAAAACTAGCAGGTCCTGAAGTGATCAATACCACTTTAATGATTCCACTCGTTTTAATTGTTGCCTTTATTGGATTAAATGTATACATGAAAAGTAAAAAAGCTGCTACTGCTTAATCTTATAAATTTCTTTTTAAAAAATAACCCTTGCATTTTAATGCAAGGGTTATTTTTTGGATAAGCTTAAATATTTTTTATCTTTTCGAAACTATTTATTCATAAAATTTTGAATATCTGCAGCAACAGCATGAGGACTTTCTTCCATGGGGGTGTGGCCTATGTTTTTATAAACAGTGAGTATACTTCCTTTTATATCTTTTTGAAATAGGTAGGCATTGTCCACAGCAATGAGATGATCATATTCTCCCCATAATATTAAAGTAGGTTGGGTAATGGTTTTAATGGGTTCAGAAGAGCTAGCTGTTCTATTTTTAAATAAAGACAGTGTAGCTGCACGATTGCCTTCTCTTAATAACATTTCATGATACCTTGTTACAATGGCATCGCTAATAAGGCTATTATTGTAGAATACGGTTTCCAAACTTTTTCTTATTAAAAACTTAGGGGTTATATATAAGAGTAAATTATTAATAACCGGAGTACTTGCTAATTTAAAACCTAAACTTCCTTTTTCATTTT
>Ga0075458_10000395_pt1 | contig 14254 bp, 15 predicted proteins | sample DEB3_08_DNA_FD_77576 | JGI IMG/M metagenome (GOLD analysis project Ga0075458, IMG submission 77576) | Aqueous microbial communities from the Delaware River and Bay under freshwater to marine salinity gradient to study organic matter... | ecosystem: Environmental > Aquatic > Marine > Coastal ... | reverse complement strand
CTCCAGCGATCCATCGCTGAGCACGGCGTCAAGCTCCCTGTTCTCCTCTGGCACTCTGGCGGGCGACTCTACGTCCGGTACGGTGCCTCACGAATCCACGTCTCAGAGCGACTCGGCAGAGAATCCATCCCCGCCGTCGTCTGCGACTTCGACAAAGCCCCCGCGAAAATCGCGGGCTTCGACCTCCACCTGACCCTGGGCTCCCCGGCGCACATTCTGGCGTACGGGTTCGATAGCCCCGCAGAGGTCGGCTCGTTCGAGGCCTCCCACGAGCGTCTCGACGCGCATCACATGGAGACCTGGTGATGGAGACGGTCCTCAACGCGCTCTTCGTGCTCCTCTTCCTCACCGGCTTCATCGTCGGCTACCAGTTCGGCAAGCGATCCTCCTAAGAAGACCGGGTCCACCCGGCCTCTCGCGCCTACCTCGCCCCGTTGTCTCCAGCCGTAGCGCAAGCCGGGGCGCTTTTCTTTATGCCTACGACTATCACCAAGCCTGCCACCGTCACCGTCGAGCCCGCGGCATCTAGCCCGCCGGTAGCGGCCAAGCCGCGCGTCGGCGTACCCTTCAAGAAGGGCGACGACGAGCGCCGCCAGAACGGGCGCACCAAGGGCTCCAAGAACCGCGTCACCTTCCTCCGGCTCGAGCTCGAGGAGGCGCTTCGGAACAAGCTGACGCGCGACGGCATCAAGATCTACAACAAAGCCGTCAAGATGGCTCTGTCGGGCAACGACAAGGTCATGAAGGTCCTGTTGGACAAGATGCTCGCCTCTCCGAAGGGCGACGATTCCGAGAACGCCAAGGATACGGACGTCCGTATCACCATCCAGAACCTTACCCACGGCGACCAGAAGACGGCCGTCATCACCACCAAGAGTACGCCAGAATGAGCACGGGTGCCAAGAAGGAAAATCAGTGCCGGACCGACCAGGTCCCGACGCTGACCGAGAAGTCGAGCGGTCTTCAGTACGAAGAGAACTCGATCAAGGATTTCGACCAGGGCGTTGGCCAGCGCGCGCCCGTCACCAAGAACGACAAGGGCTAAGAGATGGCCACGAATCGCAATCGCTTTCAGTTTCCGGCCGTCTTCGGCGAGGTCATCTGCTACCAGGGCACCCTGGACCTGGGCGACGCAGCCACGGGCTCGGGCACGTTCGCGTCTTCGGACGTGACCGTCACGGGCGCTGAGCTCGGTGACTTCGTCCTGGTCTCGATGGGCGTCGACACGGTCGACGCGGTCGTAGCCGGTGCGGTCACGGCAGCCGACACGGTCACGGTCACGCTGTTGAACAACACCAGCGGCGCGGTGAACCTGGCGTCGACCACGGTCCGCATCGCGGTCCTGAAGCCGGCCGCCAACTCGTTCTTCGCCTAAGCGAGGGTCTCTCCCGTGCCACAGCCGATTGACTCCAACGGTGTACCGCTTCCGAGCTTCGAGGCTAGCGGCACGCGCGCCAACCTGACGGCCGGCAGCACCACGTCCAACACGACGATCCCCACGGGCTCGGCGGGGAAGTGGTGCATCGTCCGGTCCACGGCCCCGTTCTGGCTCAACTTCGGCTCGTCGGGGGCGGTTACCGCCTCCGCCGCGTCGACGTCGATCCTCTGGACGGGCGTCGAGGTCCTGGTGAAGGTTCCGACGGGCTCGACGCACTTCGCGGGGCTCCGCGCGGGCTCGGCGGACGTCGGCGTCCAGCTCGAACTCGTGTCGACCTGATCTTGTGGCGAAGAACGGACGGATCGAGATCCACGCGGCAGCTGATGATTCGCTCATCGGCGTTCTGGAGCTGGACGTGAGCAAGGCGTACGGCGTACTCGCGGACGCCGGCGGCGGGGAAGTACTCCCCGCGCCGACGAATCTCTCGTACGACGCCATCTCGGGCACGACGATCCAGGTCGCTTGCGACCCGGTCTCGGGCGCCACGGGGTACCAGTGGTACGTCGACGGGGCTCCGTCAACGCTGTCGTCCGCAGAAACGGCTCAGATCAGCGGTCTGACGGCTTCGACGACGTACTCGATCACCGTCAAGGCGCTCTCGGGGGCGACTTCGGGCGCGATTTCCGCCGCTCTGAGCGTCACGACGCCCAGCGCCTCCGCGCCGGAGTGGTCCGGCGCCCTGACGGGGCAAGTTGCCCGCGTCGGAAGCGCGTTTTTGCTCGAATTGTCGAGTTTTGTGACCGATCCGGACTCTCCTGTCACCAGCTACAGCGTGGTTTCGGGCTCGATCGGCTCCCTGACGCTCAACTCGACGACCGGGCGCGTGTCCGGTACGCCGTCGGGCGCAGTCGCGGCCAACGACGTGACTTTTCGAGCGTCGGACGGCTTCGACGACTCGGATGTGACGATCTCGTTTGAGATCCGGGTGCCGGATACGACGGCGCCGACGGTCCCCGTGCTCAGCACGCCGACGCTGTCGGGCTCCAATATCCTGCTGGACTGGACTGAGTCGACCGACGCAGATTCGGGCTTTCTGGACTACCGCATCTATCGCAGCTCGACCGAGTTCGGCACGTACACGCTTCGCGTTGCCAGCGTCTCGGCGACGTCCTACACGGACAGCGGCACCGAGGGCCAGACCTACTGGTACAAGCTCACGGCGCGGGACGTAGCCCTGAACGAGAACTCGTTGGGTAGTGTCACGGCGCGCTCGATCTCCATCCCGGTTTCGTCGCCCAACCCGCCAACGCTCGTGTCGGTCGGCTCGGCTACAGCGTCCTCGCTGGTTGTCGCGTACACGCCCCCGGCGAGCGGTCCCGCTCCCGACTCGTTCAACATCTATCGCTCGACCACGCAGAACGGCACGTACAGCCTCGTCGGCAACGACGCGGCCTCTCCGTTCACGAACACGGGCCTCACGGCTTCCACGACGTACTGGTACAAGCTGAAGTCGGTGCGGCTCGGAGTCGAGTCGACGGCGTTCTCGAATGCCGTGTCGGGCGCGACGAGTGGCACGACGGCGGTCCGGTGGAACCCAGGGCATTACGTGCGCGATAGCACGGTCTTGGCGGCAGACAACACGGCTCCTAACACGGCTACGTTGAACGACGTGTTGACGATCCCCGGTATCAAGGGGTTGATGATTCCGATTGCTTGGTCGGTGCTGGAGTCGACCAAGGGCGTCTACACGTGGACCCGACTCGACAACCTCATTACGCAGGCCGCGAACGCCAACAAGAAGGTTCTGATCGAGATTTTCACGCGATGGTTCGGCTCCGCCGGCAGCGGTGTTGGAGCCGCCCTGCCGACGTGGCTTGATAGTGAAGGGCTTATCATGCGGGTCAACTCGGGCTCGTGCGTGGCTCTCCATCGAACAGCCGCGTTCAACTACGCGCGAAACCTGTTTCAGGCGGTCGCTGCTCGCTACGCTGAGAACTCGGCGGTCGAGATGATTCTGACGTCGGAAACGGCCAACCCGTTCGACACGATCAATCCGAGTTATCCCAAGCCAGCGGATTTCAACCAAGACACGTACATGAACAACCTGGCGGAGCTGGCGATTGCCGGCGCCGCCGTGGCGCCCAAGATCAACTTCGTGTGCATGTACAACTGGGGCCCGGAGTCGACCGCGGAGGCGTTCGGCGCTCGTCTGGCCGCCGGACGTGTCGGCATAGGCGGCCCCGATATCATCCCGCAGGTCGTGGATCTGGACGGCGATACCAACACCTCTATCCAGAGGTGGGTGCGTCTGGCGAAGGGCCTGCGCTGGAACGGCTCGTCGTGGGTGTCTGGCGGGACGGTCTACGGCGGCTACGTCCCGATTCTCGGGCAGATCCAGGGACCCGAAATGGGCGGCAAAGAGGGCTGCTGGTCGATGCAGCAGTTCTACACTGAGGGGCTAGCCGCCAAAGTGACGCACTTCGCGTGGACAGCAAAGAAGTTCGAGTGGACCGCGATTGACCCAGCCACAGGGCGGGAGCGGTACGACGGACACGAGCTGCTATGGGACACGCTGGCGCGCGACCCTGCGGATGTCGTAACGCCCACGCAGAAGCAATGGCTGACGGACAACGGAGCCACCAGCCTTCCCTACACCGGCTACCCGACTCGCTACTGATGCCACTTAAAGTCGCCATCGCTCAAGCCGCCGCCGGCACCGGCACGCCCACGTTCACGCAAGACTTTACCGACGCGAGCGCGGGCTTCAGCTCCGACGTAAAGGCTGCTATCTTCGTCGGCTCCCAGGCCACCGCAAATCACACGACGACGGGCCGCGCCGCGCTGAACATCGGCGTGGCGGCCGCGACGGGCGGCAATACGCAGGGGGCTGTGTCGACTGACTCCGATGACGGACTCGTTACGACGGACAGCAACGGGTACGGCGACGACTCGTTTGCCTATGTCAACGCGAGGCCTTCGACGGCGGGCAGCGACGGCGAGTTTTCGATCAATTCGTGGCTATCGAATGGCGTCCGGGTTGACTGGGCGGATCAGTCGGAAAGCGAGTTGATTACCGCCGTTCTGTTGGGCGGCGACATCGAGGCGCGCGTGGTCAGCACGGCGTTGAACGGCACCACGCCGGTTACGCTGAACCACGGTCTAAGCGCAGCGCCGGAAGTGATCATCGGGCTGACCTCGACCGCCTCCGACGCCGGCGCGCCGGGCACCGGGCGCATTAGCATAGGCTTCTGGGACGGGACGAACTACGTCTCCTACTCCGTCGCGTCAAGCAACGCGGCGGGGTCTGAAAACCTGGGGGCTGACCTCAGCACTACGTACATCCTCAGCGAAATTACGACCGCGGGCGTTCTGAACTGGTCCGCCAGCCTGAGCAGCGTTGGCGCGACGACGTTTGACGTAACGGCGTCTGCCGCTACTACAGACCTGGTGATCTTCCTCTGCCTTCGGGGCACGGGCGCTGCGCTGGCTGCCTCCGCGGGGGTATTCGACACCAGTACTAGCACGGGAGTCGCCACGGAAGTTAGCGGGCTAAGCGTCGCGGCGCAAGTACTGCTGGCTATCCCGACGCTACAAACCGCGACTGGGCTCGACGGCGCGGGCGACATGAACATCGGCCTGATCGCTGCGGTGAACAACTCGGGCGCAGGCACACAATACGGCGGGTGCGTCAACTCGCTGGACGACGGCGTCAGCCCGACGGTGAACAAGTCACAGTCGACCAATTCGCAGGCGCTTCGGTGCCTGGACGCTGCCGGCGCGGCGGACGTCGAGGCCACGATCGACTCGTGGGGTACCAGCGTCGCGTTGAACTACTCGAACGTCAACGCCAGCGCATTCAAGATTCCGTATCTAGCTTTCGGGCAGGCGTCGGCTAGCGGCAACGCGCCTCGCGCTCGCTTCTACCAGATGTTGAGGTCTGCATGAACAGAATTCTGAAGCAGTCGACGGCTACGACGCTGCTGCTCGGCCCGTTCGTCGACGCGACCGACGGCGTGACTGCGGAGACGGCCCTGACGATCAGCCAGGCCGACGTCCTGCTTTGGAAAGAAGGCGGCACCACGCTCGCGCAGAAGAACGACGCGACGTCGTGCACGCACCGCTCGAACGGGCTGTACACCTGCCCGGTCAACGCAACGGACACCGGGACGCTCGGCATCTTGACCGTGTCGGTGGCCGAATCCGGCGCCCTGCCGATTCGCCTCGACTACACGGTCGTACCGGCCAACGTCTACGACGCGATGGTTCTCGGCACGGACGTGTTCCAGGTCGACGTCACGCAGTTCGGCGGGACGAACGGGACGTTCGCCAGCGGTCGCCCGGAGGTCAACACCACGCACTTCGGCGGCACGTCGGGTACTTTCGCCAGCGGCATCCCGCAGGCGTCCCTCACGACTTCGGCCATCAACTCGGTCGCGGATCAGGTATGGGACGAGGCCACGAGCGGCCACGTCGCCGCCGGCTCGTTTGGCGCCGTGAACCAGCCGAATCAGAGCGGCACGATGCAGGCGGGCAGCACGTCGACGACGGCTGTTCTGGCCAGCGGTGCCTCGGCCTCGAACGACTACTACAACAACGCCCTGCTGCTGATCGTGGCGGGCACCGGCGCGGGTCAGTCGCAGTACATCTCCGACTACGTCGGCTCGACTCGCACCGCGACGATGAACGGTACCTGGATCACGACCCCCGACAACACGTCGGTCTACGTCGTGCTGCCGGGCGGCTCGATCCCTGGCGCCTCGGCTCCGAGCGCGTCGGACAACGCTGCCGCGGTCTGGAACGCCCTGGTGGCGTCCTTCACGTCGGCCGGCTCGTTCGGCGAGCGGTTCCAGTCGATCCGCCGCAACACCGCGCAGGCGGGTTCGAGCTCGAGCATCACGCTCGACGCTTCGGCCTCCAGCACGACCGACTACTACAAGTACGCGGTAGCGTACATCCTGAGCGGCACCGGCGCCGGTCAGGCTCGCCAGATCACGGCGTACAACGGCACGAGCAAGATCGCAACGGTCGATCCGACCTGGACCACGGCACCGGACAACACCTCGGTCTTCATGATCCTGCCGCTCGGCATCGACGCCACGACGCTCGCTCAGATCGCCGACGCGGTCTGGGACGAGGCGCGCTCGGGTCACGCGACCGCTGGCACCTTCGGCGAGTACGTGCTGGCCGACGTCACCCGCCTGTCGGGCGACGCCACGGCGGCGGACAATGCGGAGTCGTTCTTCGACGGCACGGGCTACGCCGGCACGAACAACGTCATTCCGACGGTCACCAACGTGACTACGGTGACGGGTAACGTGAACGGCAACGTCACCGGCACGGTCGGCACCGTCAACGCCATCGCGGCCAACGCGGTCACGGCCGCGGCGCTCGCGACGGACGCGGTTACCGAGATTCAGAGTGGCCTGGCGACTGCGGCAACGCTGACCACGGTCGACTCCAACGTCTCGGCGATCAAGACCAAGACCGACTCGCTGACCTTCACGAAGGCCGGCGAGGTCGACGCCAACATCCAGTCCATCAACGGTACCACCGTCAACGGCGACGGTTCCGGTACGCCCTGGGGGCCGTAATGGCGGCTTGGGCCACCGGAGCGTGGGCCACGGGGGCGCTTCGCGCCTTCTCGTGGGTCGGCGACGCGATCGAGTACGCCACCGGCGCCCTGACCGGCGCCGCCCGCGCGATCTCCACGTTCTGGCGGACGATGACACGGTAGCCGCGTGGCCGAGCTCTCGATCGGCCTACACGAAGCGCAGCAGGCGGTCTTCAACGACCCGGCCCGCTTCAAGGTGGTGGTCGCCGGCCGCCGCTGGGGCAAGACCGAGCTCGCACGCGGCCTGATGGTCGTCAACGCGCTCTCGGATACCACCTGGGGCGGTCTGGACGCCGAGAAAGAGAAAGAGGTCTGGTACATCGCCCCGACCTTCGAGCAGGGGCGCACCAACCTCTGGTCGCGCCTCAAGAAGGGCCTCGAGCCTCTCGGAGACGCGGTCAAGACGTACGAGAACACCTGCGTCGTCGAGATCGTAGGCGGCCGGCGGATTCGGATCAAGGGGGCGGACAACCCCGACTCGCTGCGCGGCATCGGCCTAGCGTACGCGATCCTGGACGAGTACGCGGACATGGATCCGCGCACCTGGCCCGAGATCGTCCGCCTGGCCCTCGCTGACGCCCGCGGCGGCGCGATGTTCATCGGCACGCCCAAGGGCAAGAACCACTTCCACGAGCTCTTCATGCGCGCGGAGGTGTCCAAGGACTGGTCGACGTTCCGTTTCCACTCCCAGACGAACCCGTTCCTCCGGCGGGACGAGCTCGAGAGTGTGGCGTCGGAGCTGAGTTCGCAGCTGATCTCCCAGGAGGTCGAGGCGAACTTCATCGCCCACGGCGGCAAGTACTTTAACGAGAGCGACTTCGTTCTCGACCCCAACGAGCCGAGCGACGGCGTCTGGTGCCTGGCGATCGACATCGCCGGTTTTTCGACGATCGGTACGCATAAGGTCAAAGACCTCGAGCGACGCGACGAGACCGCCATCGCGATCGTCAAGTGCGGCGCCAGCGGGTGGTGGGTCAAGGAGATCCGCCACGGCAAGTGGGACCCGCGCCAGACGGCGGTTGAGATCCTGCTGGCGGCCCGCTCGGTCGGCGCCCAGAAGGTGGGCATCGAAAAGGGCACCAACATGCTCGCCGTCCTGCCCTATCTGACGGACGTGATGCGCGAGTACAACCGCTGGCTGGAGGTCATCCCGCTGACCCACGGCAACAAGCGCAAGGCCGACCGCATCCAGTGGGCGCTCCAGGGCCGTATGCAGAAGGGGCGCGTCAAGTTCAATCCGGGCCAGTACTTGCGGAAGCTGATCGAGCAAGCCGTGGACTTCCCCGACCCGCGTTCGCACGATGACTTGCTGGACGCGCTGGCGTACGTCGACCAGATGTCGACGACGGTGTACATGGACGAATTCGAGGGCCTGGGCAACACCTGGGAGCCCCTAGACGAAGTGGCAGGGTACTGATGTCGATCGTGGTGGACTCCGAGACTGTCGAGCCCGAGAAGCAGCAGCCGGCGGCGCCCGGCGGCGCGCTTGTCTCGTGGGTCATGGACAAGGTCAACGCCTGGCGTACCCACCGGGATACCCAGCACCAGGCCAAGTGGGACGAGTACTACCGCCTCTGGCGTGCCCAGCACGCCGACTCGGACAAGACCCGGAAGAGCGAACGATCGAAGATCGTGGCTCCGGCTACGATGCAGGCGGTTGACTCCACGATCGCCGAGATCGAGGAGGCCGTCTTCGGCCGCGAGCAGTGGGTCGACCTCGAGCAGGACGTTCTGGACTCCGAGGACCCGCAGAAGCGCCAGGTCATGCTCGCGCTCCGCGACAAGCTCCTGGAGCGCATGAACGAGGCCGGCGTCCCGACGTCGTCCGCAGAAGCCTTCCTGATCGGCGCCATCTACGGCACCGGCGTCGGCAAGGTCAACGTGGTCGTCAAGGACTCGCAGATCGGTCTGGACGGCCAGAAGACCAACGCGAAGGTGCTGGTCGAGGTCATCCCGCTCGAGCCCTACGAGTTCGTCCCGGACCCGACGACCAACAGCATCGACGAGATGCTCGGCATGGCGCACGAGACGATCGTGCCGCTGCACAAGGTTCGCAAGGGCCAGACCGACGGCAAGTACTTCGCCGAGACCAAGATCTCCCCGTGGGAGGGCGAGGCTCCGGGCGGTAGCAAGGACGCCGAGAGCCTGAAGCTGCCCCAGGGCCTCTCGGTGTACATCACCGAGTACCACGGGCTGGTGCCGGCCAAGTACCTGTACCAGGCCGGCGGCCTCCCGGCAGACCCGGAGCTCGAAAAGCTCTTCGAGGACGAGGAGTACGTCCCCGAGGACAACCTGGTCGAGTCGATCATCACGATCGCCAACAAAGGCCTGCTCCTCGGCGCCAAGCGGAACCCGTACCCGTTCGAGGATCGCTCGTTCGTCGCCTATCAGCACGACACGATCCCGCGGTACTTCTGGGGCCGTGGCGTCAGCGAGAAGGGCTACCAGCCGCAGAAGGGCCTCGACGCCGAGCTTCGCGCCCGCCTGGACGCGCTGGCGCTGATCTCGCACCCGATGGTGGCCGGCGACGTGACGCGGCTGCCTCGTGGCATGAACTTGGGCGTCTGGCCCGGCAAGTTCTGGCCCACGACCGGCTCGCCCGGCGACGTCATCCAGCCGTTCACGTTCGGCAACCTGAATCCCGCTACCTTCACCAACGCCCAGGACATGGAGCGGATGGTGCAGATGGCCACCGGCGCGATGGACCCCGTGTCCGCGGCCGGCCAGAACTCGAGCCCGACCCAGACGGCGCTGCACTCCGCGGCGTTCGTCAAGCGGGCGCGTCGTGCGATGCAGAACATCGAGCGGAACTGGCTCCAGCCGATGGTCCGCAAGATCCTGCTCCGGTACATGAAGTTCGCGCCGTCGGAGTTTCCGATGGATCCCGGCTTCCGTATCAACGGCGCCCTCGGCGTCATGGCGCGCGAGCTGGAACAGCAACAGCTGACTCAGCTGCTCTCGATCGTCCCCAACGAGTCCCCGCCGTTCCTGGTCCTGCTGAAGGCCATCTTCGACAACTCGTCGAGCCCGCACAAGAGCGAGATGGTCAAGGCCGTCGACGCCATGCTGGCGCCGCCGAGCGAGGAGGCCAAGCAGAAGCAGGCTGAGCAGGAGGCGATGGCGAAGCGCGCCGCGGAGGCGCAGCTGGCCGAGGTTGAGGCCAAGGCGCAGAAGGCGCAGGCGGAGGCGCAGCGCGCGTTGTCGCTGGCCAAGCTGGCCGAGGTCGAAGCTGATCTCAAGGATGACGAGGTCATCAACGAGCAGATCGGCATGGCGATCGACCAGCGCGAGGTTGAGGCCTTCGAGATGCAGAACCAGATCAGCGCCACGATGCAGCACCTTCGCGCGGTCGAGATCGCGCTCAAGGCGATGCTGGCCCAGGCGCAGACCAACAAGCTCAACGCCGAAGCCAAGGCCATCACGGCCGGCAAGACTATCGGAGCCAGCGAGTGACGCAAGACGACCGCCGCGATCTCGAGGAGGTGTTCGGCTGCCCAGGCTGGGAGCTGCTGCTCAAGGACATCGCCGAGCAGATCGAGCGGCTGGAGAAGTTCGGCCTCGACTGCGGCACCTGGGAAGCGGTGCAGTACAACCGCGGGGTTCGCGACGCCCTGCGCGTCCTGCTGAACTACGAGCGCATCCTGGAAGTCGCTGACTACGACTCCGATGTTGATTCTGTTTGATTTCGAGTGCCGCTCCTGTAGCGGCCAGTTTGAAGAGCTGGCGGACCGGAATCATCCCGATTCGGTCAAATGTCCGCTGTGCGCCAGCTCCGACGTCCAACGTCTCATTTCCGGCACCCGGATCGACCCGCGCCTGGGGTTAAACGCAGATGCGTTCCCCAGCCTCGGAGCGGCCTGGGAACGGAAGAGACGCGAACGCATGGCAATCGAGAAGAAGTGTTACGAGCGACACGGCTCGTACAGCTGACCCGCGATCATGCGAATTCCCACAACCGTAGCACGGCGGGAGCAAGGGTACAAACGTGAGCACTGAATCTATCGTCGTCGAAGACCCGTCAGAGCAGATCGAGAACCAGGAAGCCGTGGTCGAGGAGCAGGCGAAGCAGCCTGCGCCGGAGCCCGAGATTCCTGAGAAGTTTCGAGGTAAGAGTGCGATCGAGATCATCGATCTGTACAAGAACCTCGAGTCAGACTACGGCCGGCGCGCCAACGAGATTGGCCACCTGCGGAAGCTGACCGACGAGCTGCTCGGCTTCGCGCGCGACACCAGCGTGCGTAAGAAGGCGGACAATCAGGAGGCGCCGAAGCCCATCACCGCGGACGATCTCATCAACGATCCGCAGGGAACTATCACCGCAGCCGCCAAGCGCGTCGCGGACGAGCGCACGGCCCAGGCCGAGGCTCGCATCGCGTACGTGGAGGCTTCTCTCGCCGAGCAGGCGTTCGAGAAGCGCCATCCGGGCTTCAAGTCCAAGATGGAAGACCAGAAGTTTCTGGACTGGGTGGCCTCGAGCGAGTACCGCAAGCGGCTCGCGCTCGGCGCCTACCAGAACGACTTCCAGGCGGCCGACGAGCTGTTCACGCTCCATGAGGAGTACGAACGCGCCGCGCCGGCGGGCCAGAAGCAGGACTCGGTCGCCAGCGCCCGGGCAGCGGGTCTCGCCAAGTCCGGAGGCTCCAGCGCGAACGGCGCGGTGCCGAAGTCCGGCGGCGACGGTAAGAAGGTCTACAGCCGAGCCGAGCTCATCAACCTCCGGATCACGAATCCGGAAGAGTTCGACCGACGCTTCGAGACCGAGTTCCAGGCGGCATATGCCGAAGGGCGCGTCCGCTAGCGTCAACCCCTTTCTTTCACCATGAGCATCTACAATGGCTAACACTCTCTCTTACGCGAACAGCATCGACAACACCGATGCTGCCAAGTTCATCCCTAACCTGTAACCTTTGGGGATGTCAAACCTTCTCTGAATAACTGGAACCCGGTGTAAGGCCCGGTAACCAGAGGGAACCCGATAAACCACTCGCGCAGTTCACGCCAGGAGGCGTATGAAGCGGCTATCGTGGAAGTATTTAGCAGGATTGATCGACGGCGAAGGCTGCGTCGACGTACAAGTGACCTCCCAGGTCTACGTTCGTCCCAGACTACGCATCGCGCTCACGGACACCAGTCGCTTTCTTCTCGAGATCGCGCGAACCAACTTTGGTGGTGTCCTCTGTGATCGCCCCGGCAGCGGGACCCACCAGGCGTCCGTGAGCTGGGAGCTGGCAGGCTACGCGAGCGCGTGCCCTGTTCTTCGCAACGTCGTCAACCACCTCTTCCTGAAGAAGGAACAGGCTCGTTTCGCTCTCTGGATGGAGACGAACATCAAGGGAAAGCACGTCAGTACTGAAGTACGCGACGCTATCCGTGAAGAGCTTGCGCTAATGAAGCGGGACCCGCACAGACTAAGTGAGAAGGCCCAAGATCGAATCTTGGGATGCGATAGTCGGAAGCGTTGAAATACGCTTAGGAAGTTTGGTCGGACGACGTGATCGCCGGCTACAAGAAGAACCTTGTCCTCGGTAACCTGGTCTCCAAGATCAACCACAAGGGCAAGAAGGGCTCGAAGATCAACATCCCGGCGCCGGTGCGCGGCTCGGCCACGGCGAAGGCGGCGAACAACGTCGTCACGCTGGTGACCACGACCGCGACCGAAGTCGAGGTGACGATCGACCAGCACTACGAGTACTCGTTCCTGATCGAGGACATCACCGAGACCCAGGCGCTTTCGAGCCTGCGTCGCTTCTACACCGACGACGCCGGCTACGCGCTGGCGACCCAGGTGGACGTGGCGATCCGCGACCTCGCGGCCGGCTGGAACAGCGGTTCGGTCTATTCGGGCGCGGTCATCGGCTCGGACGGCTCGACCGCGTGGAACGCCAGCTCGGCTGGTAACGGCGCGGCGCTGACGGACGCCGGCCTGCGGCGCGTCATCCAGACGCTCGACGACAACGACGTCCCGATGTCGGGCCGCGTGTTCGTGATCCCGCCGGTCGAGAAGCGTCGTCTCCTGGGCGTCACTCGGTTCACCGAGCAGGCGTTCACGGGTGAGGCGGGCGCCGGCAACTCGATCCGCAATGGTCTGGTCGGCGACGTGTACGGCAATGCTGTGTACGTGTCGAGCAACATCGCCACGATCGAGTCGGCCAACAGCACGGCCTACCGGGCGGTTCTGTACTTCCACAAGGACTCTCAGGTCCTCGCGGAGCAGCTGGGCGTTCGCGTCCAGGCGCAGTACAAGCAGGAAGCCCTGGGTACGCTCGTCACCGCGGATCGCCTCTACGGCGTGAAGACGGTGCGTGCGGAAGGCTGCCGCGCGCTGATCGTCCCGAGCACCTAATCGGGTCGGCCTGATGGGGGGCTCGGGGCGGGCTTTCGGGCTCGCTCCGGCCCCCTTTTTCATCTGAGGATAGCGGATGCCGGCTTTCACGCCTCGTAAGTACCTCCTGGCTGGGCGGCTGTTCCAGCGGCTCACGGAGATACTGACGGCCGGCACCAACGTCACGCTGACGCCCAACACGTCGACCGGCACCATCACGGTGGCGTCGACCGGCGGCGGGGGGCTATCGGACGGCGACAAGGGCGATATCACGGTCGGCGGCAGCGGTACCACGCTGACGATCGACAACGACGCGGTCACGAACGCCAAGCTGGCGAACATGGCCGCCTCCACGATCAAGGGCAACAACACCGGCGGCGCGGCTGACCCCGTCGACATGACGGTCGCCCAGACCAAGACGCTGCTGGCATACACGGCAGCGGATGTCGGGGCTGCGGCAACATCCCATACGCACGCGGCCGGGGATATCACCAGCGGTACGATCGCAACTGCCCGCCTCGGATCGGGTACAGCCAACTCCACGACGTACCTGCGTGGTGACCAGACTTGGGCTACGCCCTCCGCTTCCGGTGAGGCGTTCCCGGTTGGCTCTGTCTTTATTTCGGTCGTCTCGACCAACCCGGCAACGCTGCTCGGTTATGGTACATGGTCCTCGATAGCGGCCGGACGTGTACTGGTAGGTCTGGATTCCGGTGACACCGACTTTGACACCGCCGAAGAGGTTGGCGGAGCCAAGACCAAGGCGATCTCGGCGCATAGTGGTACGGCGGTAGCGGACCACTCCAGCCACACGCATACGTACACGGACGTCGTCGACCACACGCACACCGTCACGGTCACAGACCCCGGCCACACGCACGGCCAGTCGATTCGCAACTCGGGCACTGCCGGTACGGCGGGTACGCAGGGAGCCAGCACCGCC
>Ga0075458_10000394_pt1 | contig 14279 bp, 13 predicted proteins | sample DEB3_08_DNA_FD_77576 | JGI IMG/M metagenome (GOLD analysis project Ga0075458, IMG submission 77576) | Aqueous microbial communities from the Delaware River and Bay under freshwater to marine salinity gradient to study organic matter... | ecosystem: Environmental > Aquatic > Marine > Coastal ... | reverse complement strand
CGATTTCCATAATTAAGGAGTCTATGTGGTGACTTGACATGGTAGGGAAGACAACAACAGCAATATTATTTCTTGCTAAATCATTTGCCAACGAAAGCACTGTCACCGCTATTTCTCTGTAAGCTTTTTCTAAATTTACTAAATTTTCATAATGCCTTGAAAAAATTGGTTCGGAACTTCGAAGCCGATCGAGTACAAAGCTTAGCCGTGCGGAAGTTTCGGGGTCACCTATGAATTGAAACTGTTTAACTGTTTCATTATTGTGAGTCCAATTTTGGAGCCCACTCTGCTTATAGATGTGTATAGTGCTTACGCTACAAAAAGCATCAACGAGAATATGGTGGGGGGCAAAGAGCCCAATCGGCCGACCCAATTCAAGACTTGAGATCATCTCCATAGGGTTAACCGTAGCATCCGCTGAATTGAGGACCAACAAATTTGAAATGCACTCCAGATTTATAGGGTTTCAATTAAGATTCGACAATGGACACCATTCAGGGAAATTGCTAAGTGGCAAGGCTTTTCGTTACAGGTGTTCCGATTTTTCTGTACGCATTAGGCGTACCTGAAAAGGTAATTAATAATGTTGTACTGGTCAAAATTCTTGAGGATAACCAAAGAGCTGGTGTTCGCCCTATAGACACTACCAATTTGATTTTAAGTGAAATGTGTAAGTTATTGAAAATCCGGTATGAATTTATAGAAGTGCAAAACCTAGTAGATCAAGGATTTAAGTTTGAAGAGGATGATTTGGTTGACTGTCAGATTCTTTATAGGTTTCCGCTAAAGAATTCTCGACGAGAATTTTCGGTTTTGGCGCTACAACACGAGTACGTAAATTTCAAGAGACCCAGTATCTTCAAAGGTTACTCACCGAGTTTAAGAAAGCGCATAGATCTTTTAGTTAAACTAGTGATTCCATTTAGGTTATTCAAATATTATGGTCTTGCTCTCAAACCAAAACCACATGGCTTATTGAAGGAATTACCAATAGATCACCATCAAGTTCAAAAGTATAGGAAGAAGATTTTTGATGGTCTCACAAAAGTTGAAAGATTTAGAGTACTAAATACCTTGCACGACGAAAATGCCGGAAGAAAAGTTTGTATTGTTTTCCCTTTTGCTAAACATTGGGGCGGTACGGACGAACTTAACAAAAAATTGTTCAGGCTCGCACTTGAGGAGCACCGTAACGGTGGCTTTGACAAGCTGATTATTAAGAATCACCCAAGCGATCCCCAGACCTATTCGGAGATAATCCCTGCAGAGTTACGCAGCATTAATCCCACTGTCATCAGCGACGTATTTGATAGGACCATCCCAATTGAGATAATTGTTGAAGCTTTCGAGAGTTATCGCTTCATTGGAACCGAGAGTACAGCCTTTATGACTCTCTCACCATTTGTTTCGGATCCAACAATAATTGTGGATTCAGAGCTGCAAATATCTAAGAGATATCAAAAGTATGTCTCTGGAGAGACTAGAAAACAGTACCTGAACCGTGTAATTAGAATCTAAAATCTCGCTCAGACGCAGCAGCTTTTTCAGCTTGGCAGATAAACTGTTGACATGGGAAACTTAAGAAATTTTTTAAACTATATGGCACTCAAGAAAATTAGATTAGTCTCATTCTTAATCTTTGGTAGTAGAAAAGGGCTCTACACGCCTTTAGGAAGTTATATCTCCCCAAAGGAAGTGGAAGCACAGCAGAGCATGAAGCTTGAAGCAGCTGTGGGAGAGATTAAGGAGTATTTGCGCGTGTCTGAGGTCAAAGCGCCATTAGTTCGTATGGGATCCACAAATGATGGTGGCTACGTGTTGGCAGAGCAGTCCTTTAGCGGCAGCTTCCTGATATCAGGCGGAATAGAAAACAATAATGACTTCGAAATCGCTCTTGCTGCGCAAGGAGCATCTGGTGTTGAAATAGATTTTAGCATTAGTGCCCCTCCTATTTTGCACCCACGATTGAATTTTCTACCGCTGAAAATAGTTGGCGGTTCAGAATCTGGCCCCGGTGCAATTCGGATAGAGAGTTTAATACGTGATCATATTCAAGGCGCATTTCGCGAGAATTCGATGAATATTCTTAAACTTGATATCGAAGGCTCTGAATGGGATGCACTCAATACCAATGTCGATTTCAGTCTCTTTAGTCAGATTTTGCTAGAACTTCACTACTTCAATAGATTAGTTGAGGAGGACTTTCTTGCAACTGCAGTAAAGGTTTTGAGAGAAATCAACAAAACTCATGTTGCAGTTTTTCTATCAGGTAACAATTGTTGTGGTTATAGTATTTTGGGTGGCCATGCTCTCCCCAATGTAATGGAAGTAACCTTTGTTAGTAGAGAAAAATTTGAAATTCGTGAAACTTTAGAGCCTCACTCTAGTAGCGGGCTAAAAACTAGAAACATTAAGAATAGGGCTGCAATCTCATTTTGGTAGGTTCTAGTAATATTGGACGCTCTCAGAAGTGCCTATCTCTGCTAACTGATCTTTTAGGATTTCAGCCATATCGGATGGCATGTAGTTTACCGAGCTAGGGTTTATCCAAGTGCGTAATACACAGACCCAGGTCGATAATTTGGATGCAGTTCCTATAAAGTATTGAGAATTAATCATTTCTGACATCTCCTCCCATGCATTTGTATCCTTGGGATTGACTTTTACTAGGTGCTTTTTATTATCATCAATCCTCTCTAAGACTAATTCTGGAGAATCTGAAAAGATAACTATTCTTGGTGCTCCAAAATTTGATCCCAAACTCGCTATTGCTGCATTTATTCTCTCAAAATCTGTGTGTGACTTGCCTTCAAGTCCAATTAAGTCGCCTAAGCGGATGTGCATGGATGCAGTTTCAACTTTGGGGGCCAGGAAAAAATTAAAACCTGAACGCACAGCTTGTTTCTTCATAGCGCTTAAAACCTCCGGCTTGATCGCCAGTCGTGAATAGTGACCCCGGATTGAGCGCGTTAACATCCAAATTCCTTTTAGCTCATAACTTGTATTTGCTGATACAACAAATCTGGTACGAGTGACAAGACTTCGAGCTAGCCTAACTGGGAACGAATTGGCATTTAAAGTTTTAGGGTCTGCGACTTGTTCCATAAAATCGTCTATTTGTATCCATTTAATGCCGTCTAAGACATTTTTAAGTTCACACATACGCCGAGTTACTCCCGAGGAGTGAAATACCAGAATAAATCTCCGTCTGGGAAACTTGAGCCGTAGATACTCATACAAATACCATGCATGAAGTTGGGATCCAAGACCTCCCCATACATGAATTGGAATATTGCACCTAAATTCCACTCTTTTCAACCAGAGTCCAATCTACAAATAGAAGATAACTCAATTATAGTTGGAGAATGGGCTCAGAAGATAACCAAACTCGGTTTCTCTTTCTATCTTTGTACAATCCTGATTATTCGCGAAGCGCTGTCATATTTTCAGGATTACCGAAAGCTAGCTTTAATCAAATAAGGGGAAATTTGGTCGCGAAAGTGACAAATACTTGGAAGGCGGTAAGAGCCAATCCAGATATTTCTGTAATCGTAATTATGTCGCCTTCGCATTACCTGACAATTTTTGCGCGTTTAGCGACGAAGAAACATGTAGTACTGGATGCAGGCTGGCCCCTATCAGATAGCAGCAGGCTGCGCGCCCATGGCATTCAGGGGAGAATCAGTTTAATCAAGGATTACTTCCTCGACCTCCTGTCCTTCCATGCGGCGCAAATAGTAATTGTTGAATCCGAAGCTCAAAAGAGGAGGACTCAACACAACTATTTTTTAAAGGAAAAAAAGTTACATGTAATCTACACAGGCCTGGATGAGAAGAAATATGCTCAACACCTAGGGTTTGTCACAAATATTGGTGTTGACATAAGAGAAATTGTCAAAAGCAAAAAGCAGATAGTGTTATTTCGTGGTAAAAACAATCCTGAATCTGGATTGGAATTACTTGCCCAGGCTTCAAGCTCAATAAGTTCAAGTATCCAACTCGTTGTGATTTCAAGTAATCTTCCTAAAAACATAGTTTTTGATAAGTCCACAATAGTAGTTTCTCGCTTTATCAATGATGATGAATTAAGAGAGATCTACGAATCAAGCGCTTTAACCATTGGACAGCTGGGTAATACACCACGGCAGCAATGGACACTCCCGCACAAATTTTTTGAATCTGCCTTTTTTGGAGTCGCTTACTTGTCAAAGCACACAAAGGCGATTGCAGAAATAACCAAAATTCCCTCTGATCTACTGGTCACTGAGGATATCGAAGCAAAAGAACTAGCGGAGAAAATCAACGCTCTAGTTGCTAACAAGGATAAACTGGAAAGTGCTTCAGAAAAATTGCGTAAAGATTACCAACTTTCCGCGAACCAAGAAATTGCAACTCAATCCTTTTTAAGAATTTCCCAAGTCCTTTTGCCTTAGGCAGAAAATCTCTACTCCTCTAATGTGATTCTGCAGCCAGATAAGTAATTGTGATATTTTGACACATGAGTTTGGCATCAAACTTAGGGAGTCTTGCAACGGATTCTTTGGCAAGGTTCTTGCGAGAATCGAGATCTACCATCGTTAACATAAGTTGAGTTAAGTTAACGACATCGCCCGTCGGAAAAAGGCCCGCATAATCTGTACCTAAAACCTCCGGAATCGCCGAATTATTGGCAGCTAAAATAGGCAATGATCTCTCCATTGCCTCAAGTAAAACTAATCCGAATCCCTCATAAACACTTGTTAGAACGAATACATCAAGGTTTGCAAGAAACTCTTGAATATACTTAGTTCTTCCAAGCCAATGAACCGAGTTAGAAATCTCTAAACTGTCAGTTAATTTCTGTAAATCACTAGATAGTGGCCCATCTCCCACGACATAGAGATGTGCACCTGGAATTGTTCGAGTTACATTTGCAAAGGCACCGAGTAAGGTTGGAAAATCCTTTTGAGGTACCAAACGGGCGATGGTGCCGAATTTTACTTGTGCGCTGTCATGGTGCATTAGACGAGAGAAGTTAACTACTTGATCTGTATTCAGATCCTGTTTGATTGATGCACCATATAAGATCACATCCATCGGATAATTTCGTCGAACTTCCTTGTTTGATATCAGGAAATCTTTTACGGCCTGAGATATTGCAATTCCGCGTTTTGCGCGCATTGAGACAAAGCGCGATAGCAGAATGGAAAAAGCTCTATTGCTGTTAGGCCAGAAAGCCTCAGCATTATGACGTGAGAAAACAAAAGGATTTTTCGAAAAACTTAGGGCACATAAGAGCTCAGCTCTTGGCAGGTGTGCGTGGAGCAAAGTCGGATAACTTTTCATTCTTTTGCGCAGAAGGAGTATTTGCCGGAGAAAAGGAATGCCAACAAAATCATTTGCAACCGTCGCACCAACTATTTTGAAGTTTTCTTCTAGCTCTGGGCGACCTTTAAGGTAAATAACCTCAACTCTTAATCCGGAACGGACCTGCTGCTCCACCAAAACCAATAACTGCTTTTCAGCACCGCCCATCTCAATGGTCGTGATTACATGCGTGACAGACTGTTGCATCAGACTATTGACTGGAAGTAGTTAATTGTCTTTTGAACACCCGCGCTAAGTTCAATAGAAGGCTCCCAGTTTAAAACCAATTTAGCCATTGAAATATCGGGCTTTCTCTGTTTCGGATCGTCTTGGGGTAGATCTAAAAATACAATCTTGCTTTTCGAATTGGTTTGTTCAATAACTATTTTCGCTAATTCCAACATTGAAAATTCGTGTGGATTTCCAAGATTAATCGGAGAATTTTGAATCTCCGGATGAGTCAGCATCCGATATATGCCATCGACTAAATCAGTAACATAGCAGAATGACCTTGTTTGGCTTCCATCTCCATAAATAGTTATATCTTCACCTCTTAGGGCCTGCACAATGAAATTACTTACAACTCTTCCATCACCAATTGCCATGTTAGGTCCGTATGTATTGAAAATCCTAATGACCCTGGCATCAACTCCATATTGTCTCTTATAGTCAAAGCATAAAGTTTCAGCAGCTCTTTTGCCCTCGTCGTAACAGGAGCGAATTCCGATTGGATTAACATTTCCCCAGTAAGCTTCCTTTTGTGGTGATTCTGTTGGGTCTCCATAAACTTCACTGGTGGATGCCTGCAGAATTTTCGCGCCAGTATTCCGTGCTAAATGGAGCAGATTAATGATTCCAAGAAAATTAGTTTCAATAGTCCTCACTGGATCAGCTTGATAATGTACTGGAGATGCCGGGCAAGCGAAGTTAAGAATTGCATCTACTTCTAGAGAGATTGGCTCCCGAACATCATGCTCAATGAAGGTGAAATTTGAATTATCTCGAAGATTTTCAAGATTTTTCAATGAGCCTGTTGAAAGGTCATCAAGTCCAATGACGTGGTGTCCCTCTAAAACTAGGCGCTCGCTCAAGTGTGAGCCTAAAAATCCAGCTGCACCTGTAAGTAGAATCTTCACTTCTTTATCCTTTCACATGACAGAGACATTATTGAAACTTAATGCAAAATTCGTGAAAGTTCATCGGTCCAGTGAAGGAGAGAGTGTGAAAGCACGGAGTATTCCCTCCGGCGTTGGAGCTCAAAGGTGAGCTCCTTTGGAGCGCATGCAAGTAACGCCTCAACTTCATCAACCAAAGTAACTGGAACTGCCATAGACCAACTACCAAACTGGGATATGTATTCCGGATTAATTGTGACGACTGGCAAACCAATCATGGTTGCCTCAACTAAGGTCTTGTCTAGAGAACCAATATAGGAGTGGATAAAGACATCTGAATCCAGCAAATAGGCGGTAACTGAGGATCTAGGAATAGAGTCTATAAATTGAAGCCAACCCTCTGATACTGCAAAACTATATTTCGCCTTGAGTTTTTGAGCTTCAATTTCTGCAGAATTTGTCGATGGGGAGCCGATGAGTTTTAATCGTTGATCTCCTCCCAAGGATCGAATCTGCATGATTGCTTGGATGATGTTTTCAACTCGCTTACTTGGGTCAAACCGGCCGATATGAATAAACTCTGTCAGCATCAACTTTTCTTTAGCGGTGAATACGAAGTCTTCATTATTAATGGCTTGGCCAATGGGATGAACTTTCGAACCACCTATAGGACACGAGCCTGGAGTTGATGTAATGATCCCTGTTAACCAAAAATGACACCACACCAGGTATTTGGAGCGATGTGCATGTGCGTACCACAAGTAATGTCTGATTCTTAGTAACTTTGTTATTGGAGATATTAAAGCCGACTGAACTTCTGTCATATGCGAGAAGATGCTTGTAAATTCCTGCGTAAGCAACATTGGGAGGATGACACGCATGAATTTGAAGAAATTGCGTATTGGTTGCTCTTTCGTCCAATTAGAAGAAATGACTCGAACATTTTTGGATACTTGAAAAGTTCCCAATTGACCAGTAATTACAACAACTTCATCAAATACATTCGCTAAGCTATTTATGGCCTGAACTTGATGAGAAAGTACTGGGTGCTCAGTATCCATACAATAATTGAGCACAAGTAGCCTTTTAATTTTGATTGCTCTCTCCAAAATCTAATGAAAATCCAATAGATACCAAGGATAGAGTAATATGTGCCCATAAATTAGAAAAGAAGTGGGGTCAATAGCGTGAAAGTCTTAGTTACAGGCGCTGCTGGCTTTATTGGATCAAAAGTATCTGAATCTCTCGTTAAATCTGGGCACTCTGTCACTGCGCTTGATAACTTTAATGATTATTACTCAAGTGATTTAAAGAGAGCAAGAGTCAACTCCCTACTTACTCCTACCGGACTTGAGGTTCTCGAGTGCGATATATCTGAGCAAGGCTTAATGCAGCAGATTATTGGTACTAACCAACCTGAGGTAATTTTGCATTTTGCTGCGCAGGCAGGTGTCCGCCTTCCAAATGATCAAATTAGTAAGTATGTTGATTCAAACCTAGTTGGATTTTCAAATGTTTTGCAATCAGCGGTTCAGGCAGGGATACCCAAGTTAGTCTATGCATCTTCATCGAGCGTCTACGGGAACAGCGTCAATTTTCCCTTTAGTGAGAAAGATTTATCGATCCGCCCTATAAGTTTTTACGGTGCAACTAAATTGGCTAATGAGTTACTAGCACCCACGCTTATAAAGAATTCTGAGACTAAGGTCCGCGGTCTCCGATTTTTTACAGTGTATGGACCTTGGGGCCGACCAGATATGGCTTATTTTAGATTGATCAACGCTGCGCAGAATAAGTCTCAATTTCACATGTTCGGCGACGGTAGCGTTATTCGAGATTTTACATACGTGGATGACGTAGTGAACTCAATTTCACAGCTCATGGTTGATTTAGACAGACGTTCAGGAGGTTTTCATGATGTGGTCAATGTTGCTGGGGGAAAGCCATCTTCATTAACACAAATGATTGAAGAAATATCTAAGCAGTTGGGTGAGAAAATTTCAATTGATAAATCAGGAATGCATGTGAATGATGTTAATAGCACTGCCGCTGATACGAGTTATTTGAGTTCTTTAACAACAAAAATTCCAAGCACCTCATTGGATGAGGGCATTTCAAAAGTGATCGAATGGGCAAAACAACCTAGCGTGCAGCCGCATTTAAAGGCTTGGGTAGATTCGAGTATTTAAGCACGCCAACTTTTAGCAAGCGCCGTTAGTGAATTCGAATTGATGACTTCCTGTAGGGCGCGGAGTTCTACAATTTTTTGAGGACTAATTGGCGAGACTAGAGCGTGACTTAATTCATGGATTGCTTCCTCTATAGAATCAAACAAAGCGATTTCACCGCCAAGTTCATTGCTATTTGCGAGGGTGCCTGCGTTTCTACGAGCAACAACCTGAACCCCCGCGAGCTGGGCTTCTCGAAGGGTTAACCCAAAACTTTCAGTTTCTGCTGTGCTAAGCAAAACAGAAACATCACTCCAGAGCGCTTGAACCTCTTGATGGGGAATTCTTCCCAAAAAGTTAACTTTTAATTTTGGTAGCTCGTCAACCAAAAATCTTAGGACTTGATCTTTTTCTGGGCCATTTCCAGCTATAACGATTGAAAAATCTTGGCGCTTTGCATACAACCCTGAGATAATTTCTAACCAGGAGTTTAAGTTCCGCTCTGAATGCAGTCGACCCACAAAAGCAATCAGAGGCTCTTTGTCGCCATTGCTTAGAGTTGTTGGAATAACTACTGGGATTGGTGACACAAACAACTTTGAGCGTTTAGCTGAGTAATTTAAAATCACAGGTTCTACTTGGTGCGCCGATACAACTCTTACCGAATTGGCAAACCGAAGAGAAAATCGCAACCAAAGATCTTTAAGCGAATCTCTTGAAAATACTGCGCTTTGCGAGGTTACATAAGGTTCACCATGGATTGATACCTGTATTCGGTTTTTCAAAAAAGGTTTGATTAGCAACACATGTAAAAAGTCTTGCCACGGATTTCCCGCAATAACAATTGAAAAGTTCTTTCGATTAGTGAGCAAATATCTAAAAAGAAAAAGCTGATAGGTGAAAAAACTATTACCACCCTGAACTATTCGTAGAAATGGAAAATCCAAGAGGTTAAGTTCATTTTGGGTTGGAGTCTTTTTTGTAACCATGTGCAACCGAATACTCGCATCACCCACTTCTGCCGAAAAACTCTTTCCATACTCGTTAAATCGAGCCAATAGATCATTAAGGGCATTGGCATCCTTAGTAAGATCACTTATCGCTAAAATCGGGAATTTTGTCACTTAGCAGCTCAAGGCAATCTTGAGGATTTTGCCAAAATTGATGTCCACATTGAACTCATTAGAAGTGCGCAAAACTGCCGCCTGTGAGTAGGAGTTATAGTCGAAAGTGGAATGTGAAACTTCCTTTATGCATTCTGATAAATCAGGTCCAGTTATCCTTTGGATTAGTAGGCCATCTATATGGTCTCGAATTACTTCTTCACTCCCTGTTCCAGCATTTGCAATTGCAACTAACCCACAAGCTCGAGCCTCTAAGAGAGCGTAAGAAGTCGCTTCAAAATCGCTATTGAGGATGAAGTATCGGGCAGCATTGAGAATATTTGGCATTTCAGACTGGGTTTTGTTTCCGAAAAATGTGACGTCAGCTCTCAACTTTTGTGCCAAATTCTGGAGTTCGATTAGTTGTGGTCCATCTCCAACGACAGCCAATTTAAGTGAATAAGTTGCGGCGCATTGAACTATTTCTGAGACACCCTTCCATGGAACTAGGCGCGCGACAGTGACTAAATCAAAAACCTTTTCAATTTCCTTATTTGGAAAAAAGGTATCCAAAGACACGGAATTGTAAACAACTTTGATTTGTTCCGGCTTGACCCCCCAGCCGATACAGAGTTCCTTCAGCTCATTAGATGGAACTATTACATAAGTAGATCTTTTAAGAGCCAATGAAAAAAGATATCTAAAGACTCTATACTTGAATGGAAGCCGCAACTTTTGAAATTCAAGTATTCCCACTTTAGTCATTCCATTGTTAATAGCACGCTCCCAGACAATGTCACCCGGAACTTTAGTGATGTACTTGCGCTTGGAACCAAGAAAGGCGAGCCCTGTCTCAAGGAAGCAACCATTTGCTAGAATTATTTTTCCAGAATGAGAATTCTTGCGAATTTCAAAAATTGTTTTCAAATACCGTAATGGTAATTTCATATTACGTGTAATGCGTCTAACCATGAACCCACTCAATTCATAATTAGTTGTAGGTCCATCAGTGAGTGTCAATACAGAAACAAGGTGCTTATTCTTAACTAGCCATTGAGAAAATGTCAGGGCAAATTTTGCAGGACCCCCGCTTTCGGGAGGGAAAATACCTGTGACAACACAAATTTCCCTGCTCATGCAGCCAATTTACTACATTGCTGTCCATCTTTGTTTTGGAATGGATGAACAGAAACCTTTCTAAACGCAACCGGGCCCCCTAATTGGACTAAGATTTACACATGCGAGAATTTATGCGTGGGAAGTGGCGGGAGACTATTCTTGGTCGATCAGCCCAAGTCCTTTCACATGGGGAAAGAAAAAAAGTTCTCGCTGTGTCAGTGCTCCAAATCAGTTTTGGGCTGTTAGATCTACTTGGTATAGCAGTTGTCGGAATGCTCGGGGCTCTGGCAATTAGCGGAGTGGGATCTCAGCAACCTGGAAACCGAGTTGGAGCGGTTCTAGAGTTTCTTGGCCTTGCAGATATGTCGCTACAAACTCAGGCAGCTCTTCTTGGCCTAGCAGCGACCTTATTGCTTGTCGGGAAAACACTTTTTTCAATTATTTTCACCAAGAAAATTCTGTATTTTCTGAGCCGCCGGGGGGCTCGAATCTCCTCCATGCTCATAGATAAATTGCTTTCAAAATCACTTTTGGTAATCCAGTCTCGATCAACTCAGCAAACTCTTTTTGCAATCACAAATGGGGTTGAGGCAATCACGATGGGAATACTCGCCTCGGCAATAGCCATAGTCTCAGATTTCTCATTACTTTTGATTCTCTCAGCGGGACTTTTTATTGTAGATCCTCTCGTTGCTATTTCAACATTTATGGTCTTTGGAATTATTGGATTTGCTCTTTATAAAGCGATGCGTGAAAAAGCTCAGTCACTTGGCAAAGAATTTGCACGACTATCAATATCAGGGAATGAAAAGATCCTTGAAGTTTTACGGCTATATCGTGAAGCAGTCGTTTCAAATCGCAGAGGCTTCTATGCAAGTGAAATTGGCAAAATTAGATTGAGCATGGCCGATGCCAATGCTGAAATAAGATTCATGCCAAATATTAGTAAGTACGTTATTGAATTGACGATGGTTATGGGAGCGCTGTTGATTGGTGCCAGCCAATTCTTAATTCATGACGCAGCCCACGCTGTTGCAGTTCTTTCAATATTCCTAGCGTCAAGCACAAGAATTGCCCCAGCCATCCTTAGAATTCAACAGAGTGCCATGCAAATCAGAGCGCAGGCAGGTAATGCTGAATTGACACTTGAAATGATTAAGTCCCTTGCATGGACAGAATCATTATCTGCGTCTAATAATGAAATCCAAATTCAACATTCTGGTTTCGAAGCAGCGGTAGAACTTACAAATGTCAGCCTTACTTACCCAAACAAAAGTAAGCCAGCAGTTGACCAGATAAACCTAAGTATCCATCCAGGATCAATTATTGCTTTAGTCGGTCCCTCTGGTGCTGGTAAGACGACCTTGGTGGACTTGTTATTAGGAGTTCTTTCACCCGATTCAGGGAAAATCTTTATCTCGGGACACACGCCGTTGGATGCTGTTGAGAAGTGGCCAGGAAGCGTGGCTTATGTTCCCCAAAATATTGTCATTACAAATGGAACTATCAGAGAAAATGTTGGATTAGGTTTTCCAGTTGAAAGTATCAAAGATGAACTTGTTTGGGATGCGCTGGATGTTGCTCAACTCTCAGATTTTATTAGACAAATTCCTGGTGAATTAGATTCTCATGTGGGAGATTCTGGTTCAAATATCAGTGGAGGACAACGCCAACGTCTGGGTATCGCAAGGGCAATGTTCACAAAGCCCAAGCTTTTGGTTTTGGATGAAGCAACTAGCTCACTAGATGGGGAAACTGAAGCGAATGTAACGGATTCTATTCATAAGTTAAAAGGTGAAGTAACGGTGGTACTGATTGCTCATAGATTATCAACTGTGCGACAAGCAGATGTAGTGGTTTACCTTGATAAAGGGAAAATAGTTTCAGTGGGAACTTTTGATGAAGTGCGGGCTTTTGTTCCAGATTTCGATCACCAAGCGCAATTAATGGGACTGTAGGCGAATATGTGGCTTATTACGGGAGGTGCTGGATATATCGGTAGTCATGTAGTTGAAGCTATGTCTAAAGCATCCATAAAAGTTATTGTGTTAGATAATTTACGTAATGGAATTAGAAGAAGAGTTAAAAGTGATATTACCTTTGTAGAGGGAGATATTTGTAGCCAAATTGATATAGAGAAATTATTGAGAAACTACAACATTCATGGAGTTATCAACTTAGCGGCATTAAAATCTGTAGATGAATCGAGAAAAATTCCAGAAGAGTATAAAAGAGTTAATCACCAAGGGGTTTTAAACTTACTAACCTGTCTCATTAAGTTTAATGTTGAGAATTTCATTCAGTCCTCAAGTGCTGCAGTTTATGGAAATTCTGAATCCAGATTTGTTGATGAAAATTCAGCCCTCAGCCCAATTTCTCCATACGGCCTTACGAAAGTTGAAGCCGAAAATGAAGTAAATAACTTTGTTAGCTCTGGTAATGGGCGGGGAATTTCACTTCGATATTTCAACGTCTTAGGTTCTTCGAGTAGAAATCTAAGAGATAACTCGAAAGCAAATATTGTTCCAATGGTGCTCAATGACTTAGCTTCTGGAGTTCAGCCTCAAATTTTTGGTGATGACTATCCAACTAAAGATGGAACTTGCATAAGAGACTATGTCCATGTTTGTGATATCGCTAAAGCTCACGTGCTTGCTGCCCAGGCACTAGAAAGTGCTGCTTTGCCACCCGCGTTAAATATTGGTACCGGCAAGGGTTATTCTGTCCGTGAAGTAATGGATGAAATTATCATGCAAGTGAAATCCCCATTGCGCCCTAAAGTAGTGGGCCGGAGAGAGGGTGACCCGGCTGAATTAGTGGCCAAGGTAGATCTGGCTCGTGAAGCCTTAGGTTTTAGCGCCAGAATGTCATTGGGCGAGATGATTAGTTCGGCCATTTAACCGAGTCTTGTTTGGCTGGCGTCTATTGGGGTCCGCAAAAGCAAATCGTTACACTTTAGGGGGACTCCAACACGCTCAAAACCCTCAATTCCGCCTTTACCCTTACCCATCCCATAGACTAAGAGCCTGACTCCGGCAGGGTTTTTTTGCTCTGCCATTCGGCGAAAGCCCTGCTCGCACTTTCCCCCATATATAAGGTAAAAATAAATCGGCTAAGGGCACAACATTTGCCCCCTAGCGGTGTCTTAACTAATAGAGGGCAAGACGTTGCCTTCGTTCTTCAAACTCGCGGGAGTTACTCAAATGGCACTTTTAAAGTCAAAGGCAGCGAAACTAGCTGCACAGGCTGATGCCACCCGCATTCTTGAAGCTGCTCCCGCATCAGCTCAAGGTTCAGCTGCAGACTGGTCTATTTCTCAGCTCTCAGCGCTCTACACAGAACACCGCACACAGCTAGTTTCACAGGCTCGCCGCATCACCCGCGATGAGGCAGAAGCCAATGAAGTAGTCCAGGAAGCATTCTTGAAG
>Ga0075458_10000392_pt1 | contig 14319 bp, 17 predicted proteins | sample DEB3_08_DNA_FD_77576 | JGI IMG/M metagenome (GOLD analysis project Ga0075458, IMG submission 77576) | Aqueous microbial communities from the Delaware River and Bay under freshwater to marine salinity gradient to study organic matter... | ecosystem: Environmental > Aquatic > Marine > Coastal ... | reverse complement strand
GTTGGATATCCGATCGTGAAACTACGCGATTCTCTTGATGTTGTTGGCTTTGTCCGTGAATTAGAGAATTCTCTAATTGAAGTATGCAAAGAATTTGGACTCTTGGCTGAGCGTTACTGTGAACGTTCTGGAGTCTGGATTCGCGATTCAAAAGGTGATCGAAAGATTGCGGCGATTGGTATCAGGGTTGCTAAGGGTGTAACGATGCATGGCTTTGCACTGAATATCGACCCCGATCTTTCTTTTTACGAAAAAATTGTTCCATGCGGTATCGCCGATGCAGGTGTTACATCATTTGCAAACGAACTAGGACAATCCCCCGCTATCGAAGATGTACTCCCAGTCCTAGAACGTCATATTTATGAAGCTCTCGCAAAGGTTTCGCTCTGATGGTCGCACCCGATGGTCGTAAGTTGCTGCGGATTGAGGCGCGAAATTCTGCGGTCCCGATAGAGAAAAAACCTGACTGGATTAAGACTCGCGCTCATATGGGACCTGAGTACACCGCTCTTCGTTCACTAGTTTCACGCGAAGGACTTCATACGGTCTGCCAAGAGGCGGCTTGCCCCAACATCTTTGAATGTTGGGAGGATCGCGAAGCGACTTTCCTCATCGGCGGCGAACAGTGCACACGCCGATGCGATTTCTGCAATATTGATACCGGTAAACCTGCGCCACTCGATCGGGACGAACCGCGTAGAGTTGCTGAATCGGTTAAAAGTATGGGTTTGAAATACGCCACCGTTACTGGCGTTGCCAGGGATGATCTAGAAGATGAAGGGGCCTGGCTCTACGCAGAAACCATCCGAGCAATACATCAAGCTGTACCTGGCTGCGGGGTTGAAATGCTCGCACCGGATTTCTCGGCAAACCCAAAACTGCTTAATGAAGTATTTGAATCCCGCCCTGAAGTGTTCGCTCACAATCTAGAGACTGTTCCCAGAATATTTAAACGAATTCGACCCGCTTTTAATTATGAACGCTCCTTAAGCGTAATTAACAGCGCCAGAGATTTTGGCTTAATCACAAAATCTAATTTGATCCTTGGAATGGGTGAGACTCGTGAAGAGGTATCTAAAGCACTCGTAGATCTACATCAAGCAGGTTGTGACTTAATCACAATTACTCAATACTTGAGACCATCTCCACGCCATCACCCAGTTGAACGTTGGGTTAAGCCAGAGGAATTTGTGGAACTGGCGCACGAAGCGCGTGAAATTGGATTCCTCGGCGTTATGAGCGGACCGCTAGTTCGCTCTAGTTACCGTGCTGGTCGCCTCTACAAAGAAGCATCTGCCGCGCGGGCAACCTCGCGGAGTTAGCTGGTTCGAATATGGCAGAGTTGGTATATCGCCCAATTATCCAGATCGTTAAAGGACTCTGGCAGTATTTGGATTTAGATTTCAAGTTCCACGGTCAAGCGCATATACCAAGACAAGGTCCAGCGCTTCTAGCGATGAATCATGTCGGATATCTCGATTTTGCAATAGCTGGAACCGCGCTACTTGAATCAAACCGCCTCGCTCGATTTATGGCAAAGAAGGAGATCTTCGATCATCCGGTCGCCGGCCCACTAATGAGAGGAATGCGCCATATAAGCGTGGATCGAAATAACGGCGCTCCATCTTTCGTCGATGCTCTCAGAGCTTTGAAAAAAGGAGAGATTGTCGGCGTATTTCCGGAAGCAACAATCTCGCAGAGTTTTGAGTTGAAGGCGATGAAAAGTGGCGTAATTCGCCTAGCAATGGAATCAGGGGCGCCAGTTCTTCCCACGATTATTTGGGGAAGTCAACGCATTTGGACAAAGCGAGTACCAAGAAATTTCAAACGACAGGGTCTGCCAATAATTGTCTCCATCGGAGCTCCACTCCAATTCTCGCCCTCGGAAAATCCCGATGCTGCTCTGGCGCGTTTGATCGCGGCAATGCAAGTACTTCTTGAGAGCGCGCAGAACGAATACCCAGATTCTCCAATCGGGCAACGATGGGCGCCCGCGCGCCTAGGTGGCACTGCGCCAACGCCCGAGATGGTTGAATTAGAGAGTCGAAAGCGAAGGAAGGAAATCTAGTGTTTGGTCGGAAGAAGAAAGATGGCGCTCCCCGCGAGAAACGTTTTAAGACGATTCGCGATGCCTATGCATTAGCAAAACGTGAATATTCCTTCGTCATCCTTCGATGCGTGGCTGTTTTCTTGCCACTTTGGGGAATTGGTATTGCCCTTGGAGCCGCGTTCGGTCGCCCCGGTTATGGCGCTTTCGTAACATTCCCCCTAGCTGCTTTAGGCGGCTTTTTCTATTTCACTCGAATGGCAAGTAGCGCGGCTTACGCTTCCATTGAAGGAGAAGCTGGTGCCGGCGCAAGTGTCTTAATGTCGATTCGCCGCGGTTGGACCGTCTCGCCAGCTGTAAATGTAAATAAGAATCAAGATATGGTTCATCGCGCTGTTGGTCGCCCTGGGATTGTTCTGGTTGGTGAAGGTGGTGCGGCTCTGCGCACGCTCCTTAATGATGAGCGAAGAAAAATGGAGCGGTTCGCACCTGGCGTTCCGGTCTTTGAGTTAATTGTTGGTAACGAAAAAGATCAGGTTTCCATCAGAAAACTTCAACGGCGAATGAAAAAATTTCCCAAGAAATTATCAAAGGTTCAACTCCGCGAACTCCGCGCTCGTTTGAAATCAATAGGCGGTATGAATATTCCGTTGCCTAAGGGGCCAATGCCTAAGAATTTGAGGATGCCCAAGCCTCGTTAAGTTCTAACGTACTTTCACAACTTGGCTCTTTGTAAAACGATCGTGTAATCCCCTGCTTTCGCTATCTATTACGAGCGGCGGAACAACCAAGGCAATTAGAACTGTCCGCAAAAACGCCTTGGAGGGAATGATGAAATATTGCTCTGGATAGCTAACAACTCGGATGCCCATTACCCGTTGGCCAATAGATGCACCCGTCAGGGCCGTCAGGACGCTAACCTCAATGACGAAAATTACGAGCCGAGTCAGGCTCGGCGCTAGGGAGCTGGCGAAGATCGGGAAAATTAGCCCGGTCGTGAAGGTGGCAACGACCCAATCGAGGCTTAAGGCGGCTAGCCGCCTACCCAGCGATGCCCGCTCAAAGCCCGGATTCACCGTCAGACCGTAGCCCATCGCAGCGGGTCGACTCGGGTAATCGAAACATGACCGTAACACTCCAGATACCCCGGTTTCACTGCTTCCATCTACGATTCCGGCTATCCACTCAACGATGAGTCACTGATTCTGAAGAACTAGGCCGTAGGAGCAACATGTTCAAAACCTCAGCTGAATTAATAAGTTACATCAAGAAAGAGAACATCTCATTGGTTGATGTTCGTTTTATTGATCTACCTGGAATTCAACATCACTTCAATGTACCTGCAAGTCAATTTACCGAAGATGTTTTTAAAGATGGCCTGATGTTCGATGGTTCATCCATCAGAGGTTTCCAGTCGATTCATGAATCAGATATGAAACTCCTCCCTGCGCCGGAAACAGCTTTCGTTGATCCATTCCGCAAAGAGAAGACTCTCGTTGTTCACTTCTCAGTAGTAAATCCAGATGACAACTCTGCTTACTCGCGCGATCCACGCCAGGTGGTGACAAAGGCGGTTGAGTACATGCGCTCTACCGGTATCGCAGATACTGCTTACTTTGCACCAGAGGCCGAGTTTTATGTATTCGATCGAGTTCGCTACCTAACCGGGATGAACACTGGTTACTATGAAGTTGATTCTTATGAAGGTGCATGGAATACCGGAATCAAAGAAGACCCGGATGGGACTCCAAACCGCGGTTATCGCACACGTATCAAGGGTGGATATTTCCCAGTCTCGCCAACCGATCAATTCGCAGATCTTCGCGATGAAATGGTGATGAACCTCGAGCGAGTTGGCCTATTTGTTGAGCGTGCTCACCACGAAGTTGGAACTGCAGGCCAGATGGAAGTTAACTACCGCTTCAACGACATTCTTCATGCTGGCGATGATCTTATGAAGTTTAAGTACGTCATACGCAATACTGCGTGGCAAGCCGGCAAGACCGTAACTTTTATGCCGAAACCACTCTTTGGCGATAATGGCTCTGGAATGCACGTGCACCAATCTCTTTGGAAGGATGGGAAGCCACTTTTCTGGGGTGATGGATATGCAAATCTCTCTGATATTGCTCGTTGGTATATCGGTGGAATTTTGAAGCACGCTCCATCGCTACTTGCATTTACTAATCCGACAGTGAACTCATATAAGCGACTTGTCCCAGGCTACGAAGCTCCGGTAAACCTCGTTTACTCAGCTCGTAATAGATCTGCGTGTATTCGTATTCCGATTACCGGAACAAGCCCGAAGGCAAAGCGCATCGAGTTCCGATGCCCAGATCCATCCTCAAATCCATACCTTGCCTTCTCGGCGATCTTGATGGCTGGTCTTGATGGAATCACCAACAAGATTGAACCGCCAAAGCCAGTTGATAAGGATCTTTACGAACTAGAAGGAGCCGAAGCTAAAGCAATTCCGCAAGTTCCTGGTTCGCTAGACAAGGTAATCGATAGCCTTGAAGCAGACCACGAGTTCCTAACTCGCGGTGGCGTCTTCACTAAAGACCTTATCGATACCTGGATTGAGTGGAAGCGTAAGTCAGAAATTGACTATGTCCGACTACGTCCTCATCCAGCAGAGTTTGAACTCTATTTCGATATCTAGGAAACTCAAGAAAAAAGCCCACCAAATCGGTGGGCTTTTTTTATTCTCTCTAACTATTTCCCAACATTCTTCAGTCGCTGAACCAATGGTGGGTGGGTGTAATTAAAGGCCACATAGAGTGGATGTGGGTTTAGATTTGCAAGGCTATCGGTTGAGATTTTGGAGAGCGCGCTTCGCATCGGGGCCTGCTTAAAAGTCTTTGCAGCAAAGGTATCGGCATCAAATTCATTGCGGCGAGAGAGTGAGTTATTGAGTAATCCCAGGAGTATTTGTAGCGGAGTCAGCAGGATGAAGAAAGCAAGCGCGGATAGGTGGAATTTGCTCTCTTCGGCTCCTAGAGCTCTCGAAAATTCGGGATATTGGAGCGCCCAGCCAAGAAGTGCGAAAATTGCCAAAGTTTGGATATTAGAAGACATGAACATAGCAAGAGTGTGTTTGCGTTTATAGTGCCCAATCTCATGGGCAAGTACTGCAACAATTTCATCCTTGCTCAATTTTTCAATCAAGGTATCGAAGAGCACAATTGTCTTGCTCTTTCCCATTCCGCTGAAGAATGCATTTGCCTTAGTCGATCGCTTAGAGCCATCCATAACAAAGAGATTCTTAAGTGAATAACCTTGGGATTTACAGTATTGGCCTATTGCTTCCTTGAGTTCGCCATCCTGAAGAGGGGTCAACTTATTGAATAACGGGAGAATCAGTTTGGTGCCAAACATAAACATGAATATTGAGAAACCAGCGACAAGTAACCAGCTATAAAGCCAGAAGCGATCTTCAAATCGTTCATATAGCCAGATAACTGCAGTAAGGAGTGAACCTCCGATTAGTACGCCGACCACGCTGCCTTTGACGATGTCCGTTATAAACGTTGTAGGGGTCGCCTTGTTAAAACCATATTTGGCCTCGATTCCAAAGGTTGACTTGATTGCAAATGGGAGTGAGATAAGCCAACTAATGACACTTAGCGCACCAATGAACAGGAGTGAGACCAGTAGTGAGTTATCAATTCGCTCGGAAACGAAGCGATCCAAGCTTGCGAACCAACCGAAGGCAATCGCAAGCACCATTAATGCAGTTGATAGCGAACCAGAGATCAATCCCAGTTGATTCTTCTCATACCCGTAAGTAATTGAGCGTTGATGCTCTTTCTCATCATATAGATGGGCTACTAAAGGGTCAGGCTTAGCTTCAGAACTACGCTGATTGAGGTGATCAAGAAGCGACTCCAGGATGAAGGTTCCGGCAACAATAATTATCAAAGCTTCTAATAACATGACTTGAGGTTAGCCGATAGAGTTGAGATATGTGTCGCCTCCTTGGTTATGTCGCAAAAGCCCCTACTTCAATTGAGAAGTTTGCTGGCCCCGCTTTTAAGGAGTTTGTGAAGCTATCCGAGGTTCATAAGGATAGTTGGGGGCTCTGCCTAGTTGATTCAAATCAAGCCGAACTCAAGAAGAGCGCTGAGACCGCCGCAACCAGCGCGAATTTTGACGCAATCGCGAAAAACTCGAGTTCCTCAGGAGGTCTTCTACATTTCAGATGGGCTTCTCCTGGCATCGAAGTTAATGATGTAAATGCACATCCATTTTCCTATGAAGATATTTGTTTTATTCATAATGGAGCGTTATCTCCATATGACGCACTTCTCCCTGAAATATCAGAGGATCTAATTGCATTGCGAGAGGGATCTGGCGATAGCGAGCTGCTTTTCCTCTTCGCTCTTACCAAGATTAAGAAACAAGGCTTCGTACCGGGAGTCTTGGATGCAATCCGAAGCATCAAAAAAAGTTATGAGTACAGCAGCTTAAATTCAATGTTTTTGAACAGTTCACACTTAGTAGTCATCTCGGAACATCATGAGGACAACCGCCCATCATGGACCGAACCAAATTACTATGAAGTTCGCTATCGACTCGACGGAATGGGTTGCCTGGTGGCGTCTTCCGGATGGAGCCAATCTGGTTGGACCTTGATGCCAAATCACAGCGCCCTTATTGTTGATCGTGCCACCATGAAGGCTGAATTGATTAACCTTTAGCTAAGCGTTTCACCTTATTCTCACTGGAAACAACAGTGAGAACACCCAAGATGATAATTGCTCCACCGAGTGCGTAATTCAGCGTTATTACCTCGTTCAAGAAAACGACTCCCAAAAGTACGGCGATAACAGGATTTACATATGCATAAGTGGCGGTAAGCGAGACCGGGGCATTCATAACGAGCCATAGATAAGCCGAATACGCAGCGATAGAGCCAACAAAAACTAAATACCAGAACCAGAGCCAGGATGAATTCGAGCCATCGAGAAAGTCGCCCAGAGTTTCTCCGCGAATTAGACCCGCGATAGTAAGCGCTATCCCGCCGGCAAGCATTTCAATGCCGGTAAACAAAAGTGAGTTCTTCGGAATGGGAAATCGTGGAGAGAGATAAGTACCCAGAGCCCACCCAATATTTCCAAGTAGGACCATAAACATGTAGAAGAAAAGTGTTCCTGAGCTAACTCCACTGACTGATTCAATACTTCCAGGCTTTAGGAGGATTATCACTCCAATAAAACCAACCAGAGTTCCTACCCAAGTAAGTTTTGTAATTTGCTCCTTCGAGAAAGTTCTAAATAGAGCGATCCAAAGAGGTAGGGCCGCGATAATCAATGAGACGACTCCGGTTGGGACATGAGCTTCAGCTACTGCGACATTTCCAATTCCAAAACCGAGCGTTACAAAACCTAGTATTGAAGCGGAAGCGATCTCTGGGCGCGGGACTTGAAATTCTCTAGCTCCCTGCCGGAAATAAATAAATGTGAAGAGAATCAGTCCCGCCAAGGTGAAGCGAATTCCCATGGAAAGCAGCGGCGGCATGCTTTCGATGACCTTAGCAATGGCGAAGTAGGTCGAGCCCCAGATTATGTAAACGGTCCATAGGCTGACCCAGGTCTTACTTCGCAGACTCACCCCGGAAGGCTAAAGCCCTTCCAGCAGGTTGAAAAGCCAACTTTTTGCAGTTGCAAACCATTTGCAATAAACTCTAGTCATGTTGATTCCGAAGCTGCACATCCCAGATGGATTCGTAAATCTCCCTATCAGCGCCCTTTTTGGCCTGCTATCGATAGTTTTTGTTGGAATCGCCCTCAAGGGCGCCGCGAAGAGTCTTGATGATCGTACGACTCCCCTAGCGGGACTCACTGCCGTTTTTATCTTCGCTGCCCAGATGATCAACTTCCCAGTTGCTGCTGGAACCAGTGGCCATCTTGTTGGCGCCGCATTAGCGACGGTATTGGTGGGGCCACACTCTGCAACTCTGGCGCTCACCGTCGTCTTGGGCGTTCAAGCCTTGCTCTTTGCCGATGGCGGTCTTACCGCTCTTGGATTAAATGTTTTTAACCTCTCTGTGATCGCCGTCTGGGTAAGTCATTTCCTTCTAGTTGCGCTTCGAAAAGTTCTACCGAAGACAAAGTCTGGCGTAACTGTTGCGGCAGCAGTTGCAGCATATGTTTCAGTTCCGCTGGCAGCTCTTGGCTTCACTATTCAATATGCACTCGGTGGAACCGGAACAATTCCAGTCGGAACTGTTGCGGGCGCGATGATCGGAACACATCTGCTAATCGGATTTGGTGAAGCGCTCATTACATTTATGACTGTTTCAGCTGTTATCGCAACTCGATCAGATTTGGTTTATGGCTGGAAGCCAGAATTGGAGATTCGTTCATGAGTAAGGTGACAAAGAAGTTCTATACATATTTCTTCCTTGCTTCGCTCGTGGTAGCCGGCGTCCTCTCCTACTATGCTTCTTCGAGTCCGGATGGCCTAGAGAAGGTAGCTGAAGACACCGGATTTTTGGATACCGCAAAAGATTCTGCAGTCTCGGGCTCTCCGCTAGCTGATTATGGTGTTGCAGGACTTGATAACGAGAGATTAAGTGTTGGGGTTTCCGGCGTGATTGGCATCCTCGCAACCGCAGCAATCGCATTTGCTGTCTTCGCAATTGCAAAGAAATTCAAATCGGGAGCAAACAACTGAAAAGCACCCATCATCATGGCCACGATGTTGGCGAGCGGTTATTTCTGCACCGCCACACCTTCATCCATGATCTAGCTCCTGAAACAAAGATTTTAAGCGCTCTTCTCTTTGTCATTGTGGTGGTTGCTACTCCGATACAGAATCTCTCTGCCTATTTTCTATTCTTCATGATGCTTTTAGTGTTAATCAGAATGGCAAAGCTTCCCTATCGGACGGTTTTCATTCGCTCGCTAGTTGAGATTCCATTTGTTCTCTTCGCGCTCTTGATGCCCTTTTTCGGAACTGGACCGAAGGTTCAATTTCTGGGCCTAGAACTTTATGAAGCCGGGATATGGGCGGGCACCGGTATCGTCGCTAAGGGAACAATTGGCGTGATGACTGCAATCATCCTCTCTGCTTCAACTTCAGCGCGCGAGATATTGATCGGACTCGAGAAGCTAAGAGTTCCGCAACCGCTAGTTAGTATCGCGACATTCATGCTCCGCTATCTAAATGTCATCAATGACGAGTTGGGACGGATGAAGATTGCGCGTGAGTCACGCGGATTTGAAGAACGAGGTTTGAGATCATGGCGAATTCTGGCTCAAACTGTAGGTGCTTTGTTCATCCGTTCATATGAGAGAGGTGAGCGTGTTTATCTAGCGATGCTCTCTCGTGGATATATCGGAGCTATGACAAAACTATCCGATGAGAAAGAGCGTAGATTGGCAACTGCGCTTATTCTTCCGGCTACTGCTGCCTTGATTTCGATTTCGACAGGAGTCCTGCTTTGAGCACCATTCCAAGTCTTAAAATTTCAAACCTTGCCTACGCCTATCCGGATGGCCATCAAGCTCTTTACGGTGTGAAACTAGAGATATCCAAAGGCGAAAAGGTCGCCCTCCTTGGTCCAAATGGTGCCGGAAAGACCACGCTAGTCCTCCACTTAAATGGAATTATTGCAACGCAACAAGGAAGTGTCTCTGTCGCTGGATCTGTGGTTGACTCAAAGAACAAAGAGAGTTTGAAACACATTCGCGAACGAGTCGGAATTGTTTTTCAAGATCCAGATGATCAGCTCTTTATGCCCACTGTGGCCGAAGATGTCGCTTTTGGTCCTTATAACTCAGGGCTTCGTGGCGCTGAGTTAGAAAAAGTCACTAACGATGCTTTATCCAAGGTAGGGATGCTGGAGTATCGAGACCGACCACCCCATCACTTATCTTTCGGACAAAGGCGACGAGTTGCAGTAGCCACGGTTCTGGCTATGAGCCCGGAAATTCTCGTTTTGGATGAACCATCCTCGAATTTAGATCCGGCATCACGACGCGAATTGGCTGAAATTCTTCGCTCCCTTGATGTCACTATTTTGATGGTCACACACGACCTGCCCTACGCACTTGAACTCTGTGAACGTTCGGTAATTCTCTCCGGCGGGGTTATCGCCGTTGATGAGAGGACTTCGGAACTCTTCAAGAAAACCGAACTCTTGGCATCCCATCGCCTTGAGCTACCTTTTGGCTTTAAGCTCTAGTTGAAATTAATCAAGGAAGAAATCAAGCAGAAAGTCTTTAGTTCCCGGCACTACCGCGTACTTGTCTAGATCAGTCACGCCAACTGACGCAAGTACCTCGTCATCTACAAAGAAATTACCCGTACATTCAGCGCTGGAACGATTTAGTATCACGTGCGCTGCATCAGACAAGATTTCGGGCTTTCTACATGCAGCGGTATCAACGCCAGGAATCATCTGAAGGGCGGCAGTATCGATAGCGGTTCTTGGCCAGAGTGCGTTTACTGCAATTCCATCACGCTTAAATTCTTCAGACATTCCCAAGACGCACATACTCATTCCATATTTTGCCATCGTGTATGCAACGTGATTCTTAAACCACTTCGCCTTCATTGATAACGGTGGCGAGAGAGTGAGGATGTGCGAATTCCTTCCGGCTTTCGCAGAATCTTTTAAGTGAGGTATCGCCGCCTGAGATGTCAGGAAAGTTCCCCTCACGTTCACATCGAACATGAGATCAAATCGCTTTGCTGGGGTAGCTAGCGTTGGCGTTAGATTTATTGCGCTAGCGTTATTAATCAAGATATCTAGGCCGCCAAACGCTTCTACAGTCTTTGCAATCGCCTCCTCGATCTGGGATTCATCGCGGATATCGCATTGGATTGGTAGAGCTTCTCCCCCAGCCGCTTTTATCTCTTCGGCTGCAGTAAAAATCGTGCCGGGAAGTTTTGGATGAGGATCTGCGGTTTTGGCTGCGATTGCAATCTGGGCGCCATCTTGAGCGGCACGTAGGGCTATCGCAAGTCCGATTCCGCGCGATCCACCAGTGATGAAGATGCGTTTACCCTTCAGTGACATGGATTAGCCTCTCTTCTACTTACCTTTTTTGGCTAGAAAATTCATAAATGCTTCGCGAGCTTCATCCGATTGGAGCGCCATTTGAAAGAGCTCGCCTTCGGCGCGCATGACCGCCGCAACTTTTTCGTGCAGTTCACTCTTTAAGAGAGCTTTGGTTTGTATAACAGCGTTAGGAGGCTGTGCGGCAATCTTTGTGGCAATCGCCTGGGCGACATCAATCGGTGACTCAGAAATCTCCGAGATCAGTCCCATGGAGAGCGCCTCAACTGCGCCAAAGGCTTCGCCAGTAAGGAATACCTTGCTAGCGCGTTGATGACCTACGAGTCTAGGAAAAAGTATCGACGAACCCGCTTCAGGAACCAAGCCAAGATTTACAAAGGGCATCGAGAATCGAGCACTAGGTGCAGCGACTACAACATCGCAATGAAAGAGCATCGTGGTGCCGATTCCAACTGCGTTACCTGAGACAGCAGCGAGAAGCGGCTTAGAAAAATTGTGAATTGCCGCCAGAAAATTCATGACTGGCGAACCCTCCTCGAGCGGTGGAGTGTTGAGAAAATCAAATAAGTCATTGCCGGCGGTGAAGTGCTGTGAAGAGCTCGCAATTAGAACTACGCGAACTCCAAAATCGCCATTAGCTTCGTTTATGGCGTTTGCTAGAAATTGATACATATCGCGAGTGATCGCGTTCTGCTTCTCGGGTCTATTGAGAGTCAGGGTTAGAATCTGATTTTTGGTACTTGCTAGGACCTCACTCACCCGTGAATCCTAGCCGGAGAGCTAGGGAGTATTTAGGGAGCGCCTTACGATTCTTACTCGAGACTTATCTCCCTTTGAACACCTTGTAGCTGGGCACTTATGTGATGGGTTATCAAATGCAGCGATTGCAAGGGAAACAGCTCATAGCGAGAAAGTGGTCGAGAACACCGTCTCCAGAATGGCGAAAGCGCTAGGGGTTCAATCAGGGCCGGATATCAATATCAGAGTTCTTATTGCTCTTGCCTATCGCTCCCACTTTTGTGATCAAGCATTTGAAAAGTTGGGAGTTCCCTGCCGGCATCTTGACATCGGTCCTGACGGAACTGCGACTTGTTCTAGACACATTGATTAGTTTCAGTTAAGTGACCTACGTCAAAGTGCTACCCCTCACTTACCTCTCCTAGATGCTAGCTCTCGCGAATTTCAATTAGAAGAATCGATAAAAGAGTTTTATCTCCTTAGGAGATCTAGTCGGGATCTCGGGTGGGAAACCACATAACAAAAACTTAGGAGAGAAGTAATGAAACGCAGAACAATTGATCGAATCGTCAGCCTCCTCGGCCTCGGTTTATCACTATTTCTATTTGTGTTAGCCGGACTTTTGAACTGGGGATACAACTTCGCAAATGATGAAGTAACCAGCCAACTCTCGGCACAGAAAATCAGTTTCCCAGCAGCTGATTCGGATAGCTTTAAAAACCTAGCTGATGAAGATCGCCTTGCAATCGAGGCTTTCGCAGGTTTAGCCCTAACAACTGGTGAGCAGGCAAAGGCATATGCCGACCACTACATCGGAGCCCACGTAAAAGGTATTGCCGGTGGAAAAACTTATAGTGAGATTAGCGGTGAAGCGCTTGCTCTTAGCGCGCAGTCACGCGCCAATCCCGGTGATACAGAGTTAGCCGCGCAAGCTGCAACTCTGATGGGTCAACGTCAGAGCCTATTTATGGGAGAGACACTCAAGGGACTTTTGGGTTACGCATATGCGTTCTGGCAGATCGGACAGATCGCTATGTATGCAATGTGGGCTGCATTAGCGGGAGGAGTAATCATGTTGATTCTCTCCATCCTCGGCTTCATGCATCTCCGTCGCACCCCAGACAGTGTGACGGTCTGACCCTCTACTCTCCGTGAGGGAATGAAAAACCCCCTTGGTATCCGCCAAGGGGGTTTTTAAATTATCGAATCAACGCTCGCGCTTACCCTCAATAAATTCCTGAGTCCGATTTAACGCTTCTTCATCACTGTATTGCTCCGGTGGCGACTTCATGAAGTAGCTGGAAGATGAGAGCAACGGGCCGCCAATCTTTCGATCCATGGCAAGTTTTGCGCAACGAACCGCATCAATAATCACACCAGCAGAGTTTGGCGAATCCCAAACTTCAAGTTTGTATTCGATATTCAGCGGTACATCACCGAAGGCTCGCCCTTCTAGTCGAACGAAGGCCCACTTACGATCATCGAGCCATTGGACGTAATCCGAAGGTCCAATGTGAACATTGCCTGCGCCCAACTCATAATCGAGTTGTGAAGTAACTGATTGAGTCTTAGAGATCTTCTTCGATTCGAGGCGATCGCGCTCCAACATATTCTTGAAGTCCATATTTCCGCCAACATTGAGCTGGTAGGTGCGATCAACCTTTACACCTCTATCTTGGAAGAGCTTTGCAAGAACTCGATGGGTGATTGTGGCTCCAACCTGAGATTTAATGTCATCGCCGACGATTGGAAGTCCTGCCTTTTTAAATTTGTCAGCCCACTCAGGCGTTGAAGCGATAAATACAGGTAGCGCATTTACAAAGCCACAGCCGGCATCGATTGCGCATTGGGCGTAGAACTTGGTCGCCTCCTCGGAGCCAACGGGCAAGTAGCAGACCAGAACATCGACTTTGGCTGCTTTGAGAGCTGCTACAACATCTACCGCCGGTTCGCTCGACTCAACGATTGTTTCTCTGTAGTACCGGCCAAGGCCATCTAGGGTGTTGCCCTTTTGGACGGTTACGCCACTCTTGGGCACGTCACAGAATTTGATCGTGTTGTTCTCGCTCGCCCACATCGCGTCGACGAGGTCTTTTCCTACCTTCTTCGCATCTACATCAAAGGCAGCAACAAATTTCACATCTTTGACGTGATATCCACCGACGACTACATTCATCAAACCTGGGATCTCCTGATTAATCGGAGCGTTCTTGTAGTACTCGACTCCTTGAATCAGAGAGTTAGCGCAGTTTCCTACCCCAACGATCGCCACTCGGATCTCGTTATTACTCACTTAGTTCTTCCTTTCAGATTTGATCATCTCTTCGAGCCAAGCAATCTCTCGCTCAGCAGTCTCGAGTGAGTGGCGTCGCCACTCAACTAGGTACTTATCGAGACCAACTGCCGAGCGCTCTAGATCTGCTCGGAGGATGTCGGCTCGCTCTTGAAGACGGTTTAGCCGTCCTTCAAGAATTCTTATTCGGTTCTTTTTTGAGGTCGGACTGAA
>Ga0075458_10000389_pt1 | contig 14358 bp, 21 predicted proteins | sample DEB3_08_DNA_FD_77576 | JGI IMG/M metagenome (GOLD analysis project Ga0075458, IMG submission 77576) | Aqueous microbial communities from the Delaware River and Bay under freshwater to marine salinity gradient to study organic matter... | ecosystem: Environmental > Aquatic > Marine > Coastal ... | reverse complement strand
TTTGGGTATTAAAAATTTGCGAGGATTTCGGGCGCAAAGGTCACAGCCCAAAAAATTCCCCAAGCAATAACACTGACTAGCATAGTAATATTATTTATTGTGTGCAAAAACAAAAGCCTGAGTTTTTAGTTCAGGCTTTTAGGGTGTATCCTTCTGCTTTCATTAGGGCTAGTTGTCTAGCTAACCACAGTCGGAACTTTATTTCATCCGAAAGTTCTTCGTCATCGTCCACCAGGTCTGGTTGGAATTTAGGAACTTTTGGTTTACGTAGACTACCGCAAAGATACTCGTCGTCGGGGGCATCATAGGGATCAACATCTTGAAGCCGTACAAGCGAGTATCTGAGAGGATTACTTCTTAGCAGCTTCGGTTTTGGCGGGAGTTTTGGCTTCGCTTTTGACGTCAGCCTTGGCTGGGGCTGGTGTACTGGCAGGTGCAGTAACAGCAGGCTTGGCCGCGGCTTTTTTCTCCTCTTTTTTGGGTGCGTCAGCGGCAAATACACTGGCGGCAAACATGGTGGCAATTAAAGTGGTAACAAGTTTCATGGTGGTTCTCCTTGAGGTTAATTTGAAACTAAAACCCATCTGTAGCAGTTGCAGTTAGCATCAACAATAGACTCGTAATGAAACCCAACTGGTGCAGGTGGTAGTGTGTTAGGATAAACTACCTGCGGTTGAACTACCACAGGCGGCCTTGTGAGAGCATAGGTAACTATGCCACCTACTACAGCGGGTGCTATCCACCATCCGGGATTATGACCGTGTGAATGACCAAATTTATGTGGACCATGATAGTGTGGTCCTGCTGATGCAGTCAATACAGTTAAGCTCAGGATTAAAGCGGATAGAACACGTTTCATAGCAGTTGCTCCTAACATAGTTATATAACGCCTGAACAGGTAAGTTCGTTGACACAATTGGGCAAATAACACATGTTGTTTATAATTTCAATTACATCAAATTGAACTGGTAAATATTTAATAATGAACAACTATAGATTTTTAAATTTGCCAAAAAATCCTTTGATTAATAATTTTGCAACTATCCAAAATCTTTTAAAATCTTCTGAGGATAATCTGGCCAGAGTTGGTGCTGGTGCTCAGCATAATTACGAATGTTTGACCAATGTTAAAGATTTTATATCTCCCAACGTCCTCGATATATTTCAACAATTAGATCTAAGACCCAAATTTTTTGCCTGCTTTGCCAAAAAAAATATTTCTAAACTATCAATCAAGGACCGACAACTTCATTATGATATCTTTTTAGACAAAAAGAAAAATGATTGGGTATCAATACCCTTTGCAATTAACTGGGAACTTACTCCTGGGCACACAGTTTTTCATTGGTATGATGTTCCTGTTGAGCCTGGTTTTCCTGACAAGGATAGAGAGGATTTACCTTTAAAAGAACTACTGGCTGGAACATATTATCAATCGCCGGGTCAACGAGGTCTTCCCAACGGAACAAAATTAATCGAAAAAGTTCAAGTTACTGGACCAATTTTAGTAAAAACTAGTATACCACATTCGGTAAGTTTTGATTCTACTGCATCAACACGCTATAATATAAGTCTACGGTTTGAATTTGATGATGCACCTTCATGGGAAGCGGCGTTAAAAAAGTTAGAACCTTTAATTGTCAAATAAATTAATTTGTTGGTGCGAGTGGCCGGACTCGAACCGGCACCCCTATCGGGAAGAGATTTTAAGTCTCTCATGGCTACCAATTACATCACACTCGCCAACAAACTCAGTATAACAAAAAATAAAATTTTTGTCAACTGCTGAAGCATCTTAAATATCAGTGATCATAATGCATCAAATACTAGATTCCACCGCCCCTTTAGATTTCATTGCCAAAAATGGTTATTACATCATCGGCGACAAAATTGCAAATCATGTTGGAACGGCCTACCAGGAAGCAACAAGAACTAAACTACCTATCCGTTGGCACTTCAATGATGAAGTATATAATAATTTTAATTGGAGAGAAAGACTCAATTTACCAATTAATGAATTATATCGTATGCGGGCACAACAGCTTAGAGACAAATACGACTATTTGATTTTGTGGTTTTCGGGCGGTGCTGACAGTACCAACATACTGCATACCTTTGTAGATAATAACATTCATCTAGATGAAGTACAAATAGTTTGGCCACGATCACAAACAGCCGGCAAATATACCCCAAATAACAAAAACAGATCTGCAACTAATATAGTTTCTGAATGGGATTTCAGCGCCGAACCGACACTAAAGTGGTTGGCTGCAAATCATCCTACTACACGCATTGAAGTATTAGATCAATTTAAAACAATCGATATCGAAGATTTTGAAGATACCTGGACACTTCTTGAAAGACACAACTATGGTTCAATAGAAAAACAAAGACTGCTTGACAGAGAATTGCGCGACCGATCTAAGAAATATAAAAACATTGCATCGATTACCGGTAATAATCCAGCGGTAATAAAAATAATAGACAACAAATGGGTAGCAACACATTTTAATAATGCTTGGGCATCTGCGGCCAATGGAAAAAGCGACTACTTGTTAGACGGCACTCCGAGAAACGTTGAATATTTTTATTGGACTCCTGATTTCCCCGAAATAACTAGACAGCAGGCTCACATTGTCTTAGATTATCTAAATTTAAACCCTGCCGCTCGACAAATATTTGAATCATGGAAGATCGAGAAAAAGAAAAACCCAAAACTATTAGGTGGTTCGGAATTTAAATTAAACGAAGGTGCTTTACTTGAGGAGCGCGAGTTAGTAAAAAAACTAATTTACCCATCCTGGAACATGAATACATTTTCGGCTGCCAAGTGCCAAAATACCTACGATTTGGTTGATTACCACTACTGGTATTTCAACAGTAATCCTGAAACAAAACGTCATCTAGAAAGTTGGCGCTTTGCGATAAAGGCACAATATTCGTTGATTGACAACCAATGGTTTAATAGGAATGATCTCAGCGCCGACAAATTTCACAATTTTTATAGCAAAATGCACCTAGTTGGGCGGCTAATTTAAATTTCAAACTATTTGCCGATTTGGTCTAATGTAGGGCTTAGATCGTTTTTTATCGTATTCGAGATAGGTTTTAATTTTGAATACTGAAGATAAAAAAGTATTTTTACCGTCTAGAGCATCCTTGTTGGATTTCTTTTCGTCGTTGCAATTGTGTTTTTTTGGCAGCATGATCGTTGAATCAGTGTTAATACTAATTTAACGCACAAGCCCAGAAGTTGGTTGACAAAAAACAAGGGGCCACAGCCCCTTGATAACCAAATATTTACTAGATTGATTTGGTAAATTTAGAATCGTTTAACCAATCCTATTACCATGGAGTTTGAATTACCATTATCGGAAACATTGCGTAGTAATTTGCCTGTGATGGTGGTATCTTTGTCTATTTCTGCATTGGCCAGCAAGGCCAATGAATTCACCCCATCTGTGTGGTGTAGGGTCTGCAAGTTTACACCAGGCGCCACTGTGGCTTCTGCGCCAAGTGTAGCATAGGTATAATATTCATGCGATGTGGCCAGGGTTCTAGCAGTTTGAACATCTCCAGACTCAGTGTAACCGTTGACTCTACGCACACCATGTGTGGCACCCACTATTGGGCGTATGTCTTCTCCGTTGCCTGTGAATGTAGCAGTGGCCCAGGTATCTGTGCCCTTGGTATTGGCGCTGTTGGCAAAATCTCCAACGGTTCTAGAGCTTTTGTAGTTATTCATGGCATGAGTCAATGACAAACCAACTGTGCCCTCGTCGGTCTTGACACCGCCATTGAGATTCAACAATGTTGAATCAACATCAGCACTACCGTTGTCTCTTACACCAGTGCTGAGTTGTCCAACACCAGCTCCAATGTGCCATCCATCCTCTAAATCTTTGATTCCACCTAGAGTTATACCACCAACACCGCCGGACATACCGTTGTTCATTTTGTTGGTGCTACCAACAATGTTTACGCCATTGAAGTTTAAGCCACGGTTAACCATGCTCAACATACGATTTGCAGTGGCTATTTGGTCCACACGACCTACCCAGTCGTCTAAGTTTGTTGTGGTGCTTTGAGTGTTTTGCGTAGTTCCATCACTCATGTTATCCCAGGTAGTGGTTGTGCGAGATCTGTATACTGTTTGCGTGGCACTATTGGCCACCGCGGTATAAGCTAGAATAGTACTCGAACCTTGACTTACCACGGTGGGGCTGGGTGCTGCGCCGGTGCCTCCACTGGGCACTTCTAATATATCAAGTACGCCGTTGTTGTTGGCATCACCGTTGAGGTCACCTGTTGTGAGTGTGATCGAAAGACTGCGAATCACACTATCCATGGGCATCCAGTTGGCTGTGGGAGTCAAGCCAGAACCCAGTGTTGATTCAGCATCACCCAAGGGGATATAAGTGAATGTATAAGTGCCTGCACTAAGTCCAGTATAGTTAATGCCTTGCCATGTAGACGACACTTGAGAGTTGCTACCATAAGGCACAAGACCTGTGCCACTACTGGTGAAATAGTTTACACCTGAAATCAACCCAGCTGGTGTGGTTTGTGACAACAAGTTAAATGCATTGATATTGGTAGTACCATCGGGCCTGGTGATCTTGATTTCTGCTTCGTTGAATGTGGTACCGGGATGCCAGTTACCATACCAAAAGTTTAGGCCGCCTGTGCCATCACCTACATAACCAATGCTGTTGGTATGTGAAATAGCCGCGGTAGACAATACCGTGGCCAGAAGGCCTGCAATAATTTTTTTCTTCATTTTTCTATCCTCGCACAGAATTAATTCTTATTATTTTTTGTGCTAACATGTGGCTCTCTGTCCACAAAATTATTTAATTGGATAGTTGGAAATGTTATATAGTAAGAGAATAAAAAAGCCCACCTCGGTGGGCTGGTTATTTCTGTTGCCAGGCAAGTCCTGCCCCGATGGTGCTCACGCTGCCATCAAGAAACGCTCATCATTTGCGTTTAGTTTGGTTTCTTCTTTTAACGGTGTCGCTACCGTGCTGTCCACTTCAATACTTGTTGCCCTGTCGAACCTGTTTCCGGCCCATCAATAGAGTAGTCCATAAACCAAACACCAAACTTCAAGACCTAGTTTATAGGCAATATAAGCACCTAACAAATAACCAGTTAACTTTAATGTTTGTGTAATATTCATAATCATCTCTATTGGTGGACCGGGCGGGGAACTGCCCCCCGCGTCCAGAACACTTTTCTCTTTGCTTCATACAGCAATGACTTGTATTGTATATTTATTTGTCCAAGATGTCAATATATCATGTGGTTGCTTTGGTTTGTTCCAATCGACCAAAGACAAAGTTAATCAACCGTACTCCAAAAAATGTTGTTAATACTGTAACTATCATTTTAATAATAGCAGACCAGCTGGCCTCACCATCCATGACCATTTTTATTAATTTGGCATCAATTTCTATCTTGCTGGCCTTGGGCTGTTCTACTGCGACTGTTTTTGTTTCAGTTACTGTTTTTTCCTCTAACTTAGGACCACCCGCGGCAACGATTGCGGGCTTTGGTGTACTTGGATCTGAACTCTGCGGTGGTGGTGGTCGCATTGCTTGAGCCTGTTGCTTCTCTAATTCAATATACTTGTCCATCTCAGCATCTGTAACAATCTTACAACCTGTTTTGGCACCTTCCGTGGGATCAGTACAAATTTTATTGCCAGTGGCCAAAGTCAGTGTTCTGTGTCGTTTTGTTATACGAACTTGTTTTGTTTCGGGAGGTCGGCTGTTGTCAGCATCAACTTTTTTATTGTGATCTTGTATTTTAGCAATGGTTTCTATGGCAGTAGCTTTTGCCGCTTGTGCTGTTTTATACTCATCGTAGAATAAGGAACCAGTGTAGAGCATGGCAATGACAAAAGAAGATATAGTTGCCCAGCGAACATATTCTCTAGTGGATTGTTGTTGTGGCGGAATCCAGACCGATGTCATGGCTTACCCACCGCGACCCGAGGCTTTCTTCATGGGTCGACTAGTGATCACAGGCACGCCTTTTGATGTACCAGACTGTTTGGTTTTGGATTTTCGAGCGTCGGGATGATCTGCTTGATGTTTTTTGGCCAATGCTTCTTTGACAGCATCAACAAGTTTTACAGGTTTAGTGGGTTCCATACAATGTCCTCCAACAATATTTATTGGCACCCTGGTCTACTGGATGTTTTATGTCAACAAGTCTTTTTACGCTATTGCCATGGCAATGTTGCAGGCTTGTACAACGTATCTAAACAATTGTTCGTTGTCGGCACATTCTTCAGCTGCTCGAATGTCTCTAATTTCTGTTAGTAGATAATTTCGTTCGTCTAGGCTAAGTTTGCCCTGCTGAAATGCTTCTGTGATGGCCTGTATTTCGTGTTCTATTGCATGCATCATCGACTCCCCCAAATCCCGCCGGCTGTGTCAATTCTACGCTTGGCTGTTTTCTTACCTAACTCGCAAAATGTTGGATTGGCGTTTTCGCTCATCTTTTGAACGTGTAGGTTAAGTGCGTGAATGTTTTCTTGCTGTGGATCTTGACGGAGTGCGACATAACGATCTAAATGCTCTGCGCCGCGCAATACTCTGTGCCAGTAGGGTTTTTTACAATCAACAGCATCTATGTCTTGTCCCAAGGCGACCAGTTGACTCAGCATCACAGGATCGTGTGCTCGTGGCCAGTATTTTTGAATGGTACTGCATCCGGACAATAGAATCGCTGTTGTAATGACAACCGAAGATTTGGTTAACATAGTTAAACAATATTTATAAAAAAAGCCCACTCTAAAGTGGGCTTTTTGATCGTGCATTCTATTAATTAGAATTTATGGCGTAGTCCAACAATGTACTGTGTGACTTGTCCGGCTGTGTCGCTGGACATGTCTGTATCATAGTCTTGAACAGTTGCATAGGCACTGGTGCGCTTACTAAAGTTGTAGTGTGCGCTTACAGATTTTAGACTTTGATCTTTGGCGCTAGAAGCAGAGTTGTCTTTAACTGCTACAATACTGGCCATTAGGTCAACTGCGGGAGTTACTCCGTATTTGACTGCTACACTTTGAGACCCAATATCTCGATTATTGCTCAAACCAGCGGTCTGACCAGTGGTCTGACCATAGTAAACTGTTAGATTGTTAGCAATCTTATAGTTAGCGGCCAAATAACGATAATCAACACTGGAACCAGCAATTAGAGCACTGGCAGCATTGTTGCCTTGTGCAGCGACATCGCCAGCCGCGACCCTGACTGCTGAATAGGCCACATTTAACGGACCATTGGTGTAGTTAATGGTAGCATCAGTAAAATCGTTGCTGTTACTGGTAGCAGTAGAGCTTTGATCATTCTGGAAGGCCTTTGTCAAGCTGCCACTGAATCCACTAATGACGGGAGTGTCGTAACGAACAGATTTTTCACTGCGAATTACTCGGCCGTTCGCTGCTACACCACCAACAAATTGGTTAACACCTAGTGTGGTTGTTGAGCCCAGTAAACGGTTAATACCGCTGGAACTATAACCACCGCCGAGGGCTGTACCGTAGGGTGTTGCTTTACCGTTAGTTTCGTACATGCCAGCATGTGGTGAGCCTAGTTTAATGCCACCAAAACTGCCACTCAATCCAACCCAAATTTCGTCATTGAAAAAGTTGCTGGTGCTGTAGGCGGTTGAACCATTGCTGGTTAGGCCCGATGTAGCACTGATCAAGTTAACACCTTTCATACCGGCTTTGAGACCGCCACCTAGATCTTCAGTAGCTTCAAAAGCGATAAAAGATGTCGAAGCGCCGTTACCAAGAATTTCGTCCTTGGAAGCAGTACCGTCTTGGGCACGTAGAGACGACATACCAGCATCCATTTGGCCGCTGATTGTTACATTTTGTGCAAAAGATGCCACGGTTGCGGCAGCCAGTGCGACTGATGTAAGTAGTTTTTTCATTTGCAAATTTCCTTTTTTAATATTAAAAGTAACTGTAAGTTACAGTTTTTACTTACCTGAATATTATTCAAGTGATAATTTTTTACTTTATGTAAAAAATGGTGCGACCTACTGGATTCGAACCAGTCCCGTAAGAATTATGAGTTCTCGGCACTACCGCTATGCTAAAGTCGCTGGGTCCATTACACCAACAGCATCAATGGCTGTTAATTGTAATTCTTTAAGAATTTTTCTAGATCGCCGTACAGATTAATCAACACAGCTTCTTGGCTGCCAAAGAAAAACAGTTTAATTGTATGGCGTTTTTCTACCCTTATATAATAAGGCATTTGCAGTCGTCTGTCAAGTTCTAAAATGGTTCGTTGGGTGAATTTTGTGTTATCGGGCACGGTAAATTCATAACAGTCAATGCCCAGCTCATTGACAAAAGCATCGTAACCCAGCGGGGTTAATCTCATGCCCCCAGATTTTCTAAAATTGCACCACCAGGCTACTCTAGCTTGATCTACTGTCCAGGTGCCAGCAGGTAACTTTTCTACTAGTTGTCGTGTAAGTTCAATCTTGTCACGCACCGGGATAAATTTGTTGGCCTTGTGTTAGTAAGACCACGGTAAACTTGTCTGATTTGAATTGTGTATTTAATTTTTTAGCCAAGTTGATAGCATGCCCGGGATTGCTGAAGCTGACTTTTTTATATTTGGGTCCAGGATATTGGACCAAGGAATTTGATGTTTTAAGATTAATGGGCTTGTTATCATAAAATACCGCCCATACGCCTTCGCTTCCAAGAACCTGCTCACTCTTGTAAGTTGTCTTGTTAACGAGTTCCACGAGAACTACTGGTTTTGGTCTACTCATACAGATATTTATTTACCAAAAACTACGTAGTTTATAAAAAAGTTCCACCGTTGATTGAAACCTGTATAACTTCTTCTTCGGCGGGTTTAGCCGCGGATTCTCTAAAGTTTTGTAGTTCTAACAGCAATCTGGTCAGTTCGGCATGCATGGACTTGGCATCTGACAAGGGAATTGAAAGATCTTTTAATCCACGAGCTTCTGTGCCTTGAACGCGATCGATGAATTTTTGTAGGTGTATCATTGTTTTTTGACAAAAGGTTTTAGATCGGGTGGTGTCCAACCTTGTGGTTTAAGTACCTTGCCATCTTCACGCTTACGGACTCGGCCGGTCTCTCGATCAATCTTGGCAAAGTTACTGCGCATGACTTCTTTCCAGGCACCTTCAGCATCAGCACCCATTGAATGAATAGCACCAATGGTGACAACTAAAATATCAATCAGTGCGTCTAGATCGTCTTCCATGGTGGTAGAACTTTCAAGCTCACCAACTTCTTCTTTGATAAGATTGTAGTAGAGTTTATATTGCTCTACATTTTCTCCCATGGTGCTTTGACCACAGGCCTGCATAAATTTTTCTTGATCCCTAAACGGATTTGTCATTTGGTTTTTTCCTTTATCCAGTTACTAAGTTCTTCGGCAATCTTACGATGTCCATATACATTAGGATGACATTGATTGGGGGTAACATATTCGTGTTTTGATAAATTTTCAAAATTTACACCATCATCATCTAATCTCTGTTCGATATTTAATATTTCAGTTAATGTTTTGTTATAAAATAATTTTCGATCAATTGCACCGTGTTCGGGCATCTTGTCCCAATTGTTCACAAACAAAATCTGACTTTCTTTAAGGCCACAGTATTGTTGTGCAGACAACACATTTCTTATGTAATTAAATTGATCTAGTTCTTTACTATGAATATATTTGTAATATGCGACTGCCGCAGGTGTATTAACATGTGGATGTATTTCTTTGGTTTGAAAATTATCTATGTGCATGGATCTCGAAATACCAGTTAAACAAAATAACACCAAAGTGTGACGCCAATCAAGTTGATTATCAAGTGACAAATTTAATAATCTGTGTAAGGCCTGATCTATACTTGTGCCTGCTACAGACAAATTTATAGATTTAATACCCAGAATATCAGCAATCAATACTGGAAACGAATCTTTGTTTGGGGACAATAATTCGCTACCACAGGGCCAACTATCACCGAATGTTACTAGACATTTTAGCATCGTTGGCTTCGTCTTGTGTGTGGAATGGTCCGTGATATTTGTAGCGTTGTAGAGTAATCAGTTTAGGATCTTGTACTGTTTTCCAAACACGCCCTCTCATGACCTGATACCAGCCAGCGGCAAACCAGGACTTGGATTTTTTTGTTTTGGTGTACAATGGTAGTCGATGTTTAATATCCCAGGTGGGGTTGTAAATCTTACCTTGTGCATCGTAGCCGTGAACATCGGTGCCTACCAGTTTCTTTTTTATTTTAATTGGTGGCTCAAAAACAATGTTGTGTAGTTGAGTTACCATTTTAATACTTTTATACTGTTGAACAGTATCATTTAGGCGCAGTTGAAAACCACCGCCTTGGCAAGCTTCAACGTTGCCTACTTTTTTATCATCCTGTTGCAAGATCCAAAACTGTTTGTCCACCACTGGTTTGGCTACAATCATTTAATACTCCTTTATATGTTTCATTCATCCAACGGCTAACGGTGTCAGCCTGTTCACTGAGCTTGTTAAGCTCGTAACGCCCACAAAATTTAAGAAAATGCATGCCCACTTGACCCACGTCCTTGTGTGATATTTGTTCGCGAATACAAGCATCTACCACAGCTTTAACGTCATCGGGCTGTGCTGTAAGATCAATCAATGTACGATTACGCTCATAGTCATCTTTAACACGATGCTCTACACCGTTGTGATCAGTCCAGCGTTGTAGCATCATGTTGTTCCACGAGTAGCCTTTATTGCCGCGGTCCGCGTAGGCCTCACGGAGACCAACTTTATTTTTTGTGCCTTTTTCACGTACTCCCGGGTAAGCACTAAAGACATTGTCGGAGGTGTCCCCACGCATACACTTCTCAAATAGCAGCCAGGCTGGATCCGGACAGGCTTTTGGCTGTTTAGTTTTTTTATCAATGACAGGGTTGCCCTTGGCATCAAAGACTCCTTCAAGTGTGATCAATTCATCGGTGATGCCATTGTACTGCTGTACGTTGGCTGCAACCAATTGTACAAAATCTGTGTCGGAACTTACAATAGTGTGTTCGTCTTGGGGATGTAGTGCAATCCAACGAGCAATAACATCGTCGGCCTCTGCTGTGGCACAACGAACAACACTACAGTTGGTTTTTGTAGACAAGTATTTAGTCAGATTATCATAGGTTTCCCAAAACAGTCGATCTTCTTCGGCTTCAGTTTCACTTAATGCTTGTCGTGCTTCTGTGCGGTTAGCTTTATAGGGTTTATAGTGATCTTTGCGCCAACTGCGCCCTTCTAGGGCAAAAACCACATGATCGGCATTGAATTTTCTGGCCACTTTATTTGCACTCATTATGGTTAAATGAATTGCAAACCCTAGTTTTGTCCAGGTGTCGCTGGCACGATGTGCCTGATGGCGAGCACGAAAAAACATGTTGGCGGAATCAATCAAAACATAGCGCATAAAAACCCTAGATAATTTTGTTGCGAACAATGTATTGTAACACATAATTCGCCCAAAAGCTATGGGCTTCTTTGCCAAAATGATAGGAATCTGGCGCAACCGTTTGATAACCGTTTTTCAATAATACCGAATTATAAGTCCCATGGTCGCTATAAGGATCAATATAGTTGACTCCCCAGTCATATTGGGCCTTGATGTCCTTAAAACTGGTATTACCATTAAAGAAAATATGCGGCATTTTTTGTTCTTTGAGCTCTTGATGAAATTGCCAAATTTGTTCGTGCCACATTTCGGTGGATTTTTTCCAATCAACACCCGCTACAAATTCTTTGTAGCGCAGAGCCAGTTCTTCAGGCACATGATCGATACCGCTGGCATTGACCTGATAATAAATGCCGTTGTGTAGCCATTCTTCTCGTTCCCAGGTGCTCCACTGAATGACGATCAGTGCATCTTGATTTCTGTTTTGTTTTAACCAGTCTCTGGTGGTTCTTACAATGCGTTGGTTTGAACTGGCGCTTTCAGCACCACAATGAAACCCGGCTTTGAGTGTGATGCTGAGTAGTTTTCCCCAACTCACCGCCAAGTTAGCTGGGTGCGGCATGCGTCCCAGGTGAAACAGCGCAGGATCATCTTCGGCAAATGCACATAAATTTACTGCTTCGGCAGCAGCCGTGTGGCTGTCTCCGCTAACGTATAAACTGGTCATAACGGGTTAACTTACTTCTTTGCGGCCGTTGCCAATGTCTGTGGTTCGAACATAAATGCCCGACTGACGCATGGCTTCTTCTTGTTCCCAGGTCTCCATGACCACATGACGGCAGACATTTTGAAACCAGCGATCTACAATGTCAGCATCGGTGTCTTCCTGTTTCATCTGGTAGCCAGCGCGAACTAGGTTGGCTACAAATTTGTCATTCCAGTCCAGTTCGAATGCGCCCTGGTGTAGATTGTCGGGATCAATCTCCATGCTGACAATGTTTACATAGGGCTCTCCGCGCTCGGTGGCCAGCTCTTTTTCCGACTTCTTTTTTGGTTTAGGAGCGTCCTGAACCCGGGGTTCGGGTTTCTTTTTAAAACGATCAAAAAATTTCATGCTTTACTCGATTTTTTAAACACAGGTATGGGCTCCATCTTGTGTAGATTCCTGGCACGAATTTCTCGGTATTTTTTAAGATGTGCTTTTTCAGTCTTGTTTAAAGGTATGGGGTTGTATATACAACTGGCATCTTGATCATTGGCCATGGCCTGCTCTAGTTCTGGATAAGTTAGGCCCAGTTGTCCTTCGTCAGTACGACCATCGGCCCAGAGCCCGTCAGTGGGTGCAGCATCAATAATTTCTTGTAGCACACCTAACTCGCGACCCATTTGCCAAACTTCAGTTTTCAAGCAGTCGCCAATGGGACTAATGTCTACACCACCATCGCCATACTTGGTAAAGAACCCAACACCGAAGTCTTCAACTTTGTTGCCGGTGCCTACCACAATACCGTTGTGGCTTTGTGCAATTTGATACAGGGTCATCATGCGCAGACGAGCTCGACTATTAGCAAAAGCCAACTCAATTGAGTCGCTGTTGTTGCACATGGGTTCCAGTTTCTTTTCAAAACTATTGAATATTGTGGTTAAATCTAGACTGATGTGTGTGACAGTTGATGGGAAATTCTCTAACAACCAAGCAGCATGACTTGAGCTACGGTTGTCTAGGGTCTTGTTTTGTCTAATGGGCATTTGAACCACAATTGTTGGCAGGCCAGTGCGAGCACACAAGGTGCTGACAACCGAACTGTCGATGCCACCCGAGATACCAATGACCAGCGTTTTAACTTTGGCTTTTTTGGCGTAGTCTTTAATCCATTTTGTAATATCTTTTTCTAATGACATTCATATTCCTTAATTTTGTTTACAAATAAATCTGCAATTACAGATTGAGCTTCTATTTCTGGATGCCCGGCTTTGATATTAATTCCTGCATCTGTTGGCAAATTTCGATCAAAACATAAATCTGTAAAGGTATAGCTGGGATCCATAAGCCAATTAAAAGTTAATATTTTTTGTTGCAAATTACTTACATATTCAAGATCTTGGTCCCACTGACTATATTTCATATTGTTTGAGACCCAAAAGTTTTTATGCTCAAATTTAGTTGGATCTTTTAAACAGTTATCTTGAACTGCATTAAACATATATAGTTTGGTTTGATGAGCTTTGCACAAAGACTCTAGTAAAATTATTTTTTCAAGAAGCCAGACTATAGAAAGCCATTCGTTGTGACAATTTGAATAATAAAATTTATGTAAGTTTGGCCCATTATTATTGTTTATTCCATATTCTAGATGAGTTCTTTCAGGTCCAAGGCGAGCGATATCGCCATTGTATAATGGCATTTCGTAACGGTCAAATGAGGTCCACCCTACAATAAGACTAGATACCTTACAGTTTACGACTAAATCTATACTGGTTCTTAAAATTCTTTGATTGCTGGCTAAAGTTTGGGCTACATTAATATAGTCGCTGTTTAATTGATTTGCAACCAGAGCAGGCCACGATTTTGACTGCCAATTGTCTAGATAATCTAAATTAGACATTGCAACTTGGCTACACCCATTAAACCCAATCATTTATTTTTTCACTTTACTGTTTAAGTTCCTTTTATCTTATGCTAAACTTGCATAAAGATGTTGCTGTAGGTTTAGTTTAAATCCGTTTTCAATACAGAACCGACCCGCATATTCGTGATTGCGTTGATTGTCGGCTAGGTTCAACAAACCTGGCTCCCAAAAACTGATAACCTCATCTACAGTACTGCGCTCAGCCATGGTAATCTGACCTTTTTCTGCTCGCAGTAGTTTGATTTTCTGTGGAAAACT
>Ga0075458_10000387_pt1 | contig 14383 bp, 20 predicted proteins | sample DEB3_08_DNA_FD_77576 | JGI IMG/M metagenome (GOLD analysis project Ga0075458, IMG submission 77576) | Aqueous microbial communities from the Delaware River and Bay under freshwater to marine salinity gradient to study organic matter... | ecosystem: Environmental > Aquatic > Marine > Coastal ... | reverse complement strand
TAAAGGAGACAACGCTATGACTACATTAGCAACCGCGACCCCTGCTCGCTATCGCAGGGATTCATTTGACGACCTATTTAATGCTATATTCTTCTCGGAGAGAAATATGTTTAGCAATTCAGTTACTTCAAGAGTAACAAAAACAGAAGAAGGCGGGTTCAATATTGCGCTTTCGATTCCAGGTGTTAATAAAGAAGATGTAAAAATCCTATTGGATAAAGGACTACTTTCGGTTCATTATCTTCGCCCGGAAAACTCTGATTCATTTGTTGATACATTCAAGCGCGAATGGCGACTTGACAAAGATTCAGATTTAAATGGAATTACCGCTCACTTCAACAATGGAGTCCTGACTATTTCAGTTCCTCGTTCCGTGACCGCTCCTCCGCTAACACGACAAATCGAAATTCACTGATCGGTAAAGTAGTAGTTCCAAGCGTCCGCTCTAAAAGGCGGGCGCTTTTTTGTTTTTTGGGCAACTAATTAAGTCGTGGAGAATAAAATGGACTTTTACAAATTAAACAGCAAGTTCCAAAATAACTTAACGAAAGAAGGTGTTGATAGATTACTATTAGAAGTTGGTGACGCAAGACAATTCCAATTAGACCTTATTATGAGGTTTGACAATACAAAATCAGGTTCAATGGAAGATAAATTGATTCGTCTTCGTTCTATTGAGGGCGTAACAATCGTAGATACAAGAGAACCAGACCAGTTCGGTAACTACAAAACAAGAATTAAGTTTCACCCAAGGCTAGATTCAGTAAGGCCAATAACTTACCTTCGTACCGTATTAATCCCACAAATTAGATCTGCCAGCATTGGCGCAGGCATTACTATTGTAAAGATTATCCCGAATTCTTTGATAGACATTACAAAATGATCAAGATAATGATTAAAAAACACTCAAAACAAGATTCCAAACAAGTATCTAAATGTTTAATTGTAGATGGGACAAAGGTGCTATTTCTTCTTAGAAAAGCAGACGACTCCTATGGAAACACCTGGGATTTGCCAGGAGGCCATATTAAATATGGAGAAACAATTGAAGAAGGAATGAAAAGAGAAGTATTTGAAGAATGCGGTTTGGTTGTAAAATCAACACAAAGATCAGTAAGTTACAAAGATAGAAACCATATTTTCTTTATTTCAGAAGATTGGTCTGGAAAGTTATTAGAAGATTTACCAGAACACCAAGAAGCACAATGGGTAGAGATAAAAGATATTCCAAAATACAATATGGGGTCTTTTTATCAAAAAGCAGTAGATACATTATTATCTTTGTCTGAAAGATCTTCTTTATCTTATTTCGGAGATTCCTGACTATTTAATCAAGTGAGGGATGATTAATGTCAGGATTCGCCCATAAAACTTACGGTACTGTCCAAATCGGCGGTCCTAATACTTCCTTTGATGAAATAAGAGTTGCCGAACTTACACCAGTTGCTCAATGTGATTACGCATACGGCATAAATACCGATGTTGTAAATACAATCACATTTGCTGGCGGGACGGTAACGCACGAAAACGGTATGGCTTCTGTCAATACTGGTACAGGTTCAACTGGTATCGCTGATGTTTCTTTGCGCCGTATCTTAAAGTATCGTGCTGGCGTTGGATCTTTGTCCAGAGCTACTGCTATGTTTGACACGCCTATCGCAAACACGACACAACTTGTTGGTCCCTCTAATGCGGAGTGTGGTTATTTCTTTGGATACACGGGAACAAACTTTGGCATTTTTCACTTTGAAAAAGGACAGAGAGAGATAAGAAAACTAACAGTCTCTACTGGTGCCGGAACAGGGTTGGTTACTGTAACTTTGGATGGTGTATCGGTACAAGTTCCTGTCACTGGTGGTAGCAACGTCAATCGCACTTCCTACGAGTTGGCACGATACGATTATTCAAATGTTGGCGATGGTTGGTTGGCAGACGCTATTGATGGTACTGTGTTCTTTTTGTCTTCCCGGCCAAGTTCTCACACCGGTTCTTACTCGGTAAGCGGTAACTCTATTACTGGATCGTTTAGTTCCATTACTGCTGGTAGCGGTAGTTCTGTTACATTTATTCCGCAAAGCACTTGGAACATAGACAAAATGGATGGTACCGGACAAAGCAGAATGGTATTGAATCCCCAGAAAGGCAACGTCTATCAAATAGGATTTCAATACCTTGGATTCGGAAATGCGTTCTTCTCTATTGAAGATAGCAAAACAGGCAGACCTGCACCAGTTCACATGATTGAGAACACAAACAACCGAACAACGCCTGTATTGAAGAACCCGCAAGTAACTTCCAGAGTCGTTGCTATTAACAATGGCAATACTTCAAACTTGTCAATCAAAACTGTTAGTATGGCGAATTTTACAGAAGGTAAAGCAGTAAAACTTGATCCAAGATACTCACATTCTTTCAACTATTCCGCTGTCAATACTGCTGGTGCTTTTCAGCCAATCGGTGCGTTAAAAGTTAGTAGAGTATTCAACAGTCTAACCTGTTCCGGTGAAATGGATTTATTAAGAGTTGGCGCTTCAAACGAAAGCACTTCCAAGAATCTAACCATCGCCTTGTACAAAGGTGTCAGAATAAATGGAAACGTGAACTTTCAATACGTAAGCCAAAATAATAGCGTTGTATCGTATGCTATCCTTACACCGGGAACAGATACTATCACTACAAACGGGGCTGTTCCATTTTTGATTTTCCAAGTAGGCTCAAATAACGCTACTTCAATAGACATAATACCAGATGATTTTATTATCGCAGCAGGAGAAGTAGTTGTTGTAGCAGTATCTACTACTGGTCCAGTAAGCGGTGACTTTACAGTAAACTGGTATGAGCAACAATAAAGAGGTAACAAATGTCAGCAAACTTCCATTACAACTCTGGCGTCTACGCAGTCGGTCAATACCAAATGAGCGCGAAGCCTTATGCGACAGGTTCGCTCGCTGTTACTTCTGGAACTCCGTTAGAAGTTAGTTTCCCATTTGTCACAAAGTTTGTTACAATCAAGAACTCTACAACAGGGTCTAACTCTACTATGCGCGTTGGATTTTCGGCAAATGGCGTAAATGGAACAAACTACTACACTTTGGAAAATGGCGAAAGTTACACAGCAGATCTTCGCGTTGTTTCTGTATTCTTACGCGGTGATGTTGCGCCTTGCACCGCGACAGTTATTGCGGGACTTACTGGTATTCAGTCTGAACTTCGTGATACACTTGGACCCAATTATTCTGGCTCAATAGGTGTTGGATAGTACTATTTAGTTAGAAGGGCGACCTATGAACAAAGAATTGCTACAAGAAATAGACGATTACCTTAACGAGAAACTTGACCGTTGCGCAAGAATAGCAAAGCGCAAGTACAGAGTTTGGCCCTCTGCTTATGCTTCTGGCGCTGCCGTTAAGTGTCGCAAGGGCAAAATTTGGAGAGGCGTAAAAGAAGAGATAGAAGAAGAATTAGAGATAATGGAAGAAGATCCAAAAGTAGGAACTGGTAAAAAACCAGAAGGTTCTGGTCGTCGTCTTTACACAGATGAAAACCCAAAAGACACTGTTAGCGTTAAGTTCTCTACGGTTCAAGATATTAAAAATACTTTATCAAAAGAAGAATTTAAATCAAAATCACATCAACGACAATCTCAAATAATAAATTTAATTCACCAAAGAGTTCGCGCAGCATACGAAAATGCGAAAGACCCGGAAACAAAAGCAAGATTAAAAAATGCTCTTGAATATGCCAAACAAAGAAAAGAAGCATCCAAAGAGAAAACTGAAAGAATGAGAGAAATGGACGAACAATTGGAAGAGAAAAAGAAAAGAAAATACAAACCAAACTTTAAAAGAGAAAAAGAACAAGGACTTCACGGTTGGTTCGCAAGAAACCAAGGTAAAGGTTGGGTTAATTGTAGAACAGGCGGTCCTTGTGGGCGTGAAAGCGCAGACAAAGGCGGAAAATATCCTGCTTGTAGGCCAACAATGGCGCAATGCAAATCAGCAGGCAAAGGCCCATTAAGAAGAAAGAAAAGTTCAAAGCAGATTTCTTGGACAGGAGAAGGAATGATGAACAAAGAAGATATTTTAAAGATTATCAAAGAAGAATTGGCACAACAAGTTGATCCAACAAATGTCACCAATTTAAAAAGTACAAGTGTTTCTGGTGTACAAAAAAGTAGTTTAGAACAAAATAAAGAACTGAGCGCAATGTCTGGCGATGTATCTGGTTTAGAATTAGACTTAATTAATAAATTAAGACAAGTTTTCATAGATATGTCAAAAAGAGGAGACCTTGCTTCTAAGAAAACTCTAATTCAAAACTTTTTGAATACATTAAATAAACAATTTCCAGCACAACAACCAGTCCAAGAAGGATTAAAATACCATATTGAAACCAAAACTTCTTTATTCAATCCAATTTACCGCCCAGGATCCAAAAAGTTTAACGAACTTATGTTGGAAGCAAAACAACAAAAAAACCATAAATTCACAGAAGAAGAACAAGAATGGTTATCAACAGATGTGGGTTTAACAGGCATTTATGAAGACCAAGTCGTTCCCTTGGACTTGCCTTTGATTGAAGAAGAAACGCTCTCAGAAGCGGAATACAAAGGCAAACAAGTACCACTTGGCAAACCACAACGCGGTGGTTCCAAGAAGTTTTATGTTTATGTAAAAGACGGCGACAGAGTAAAGAAGATTTCCTTTGGCGATCCAAACCTTTCGGTCAAAGTTGGTGATCCAAAGCGTCGTGCTTCTTTCGTTGCTCGCCATAACTGCAAGGAGAAAAATGATCGTCTTACTGCTGGTTATTGGTCTTGTCGTATTGGCCGATATCCTCACTTGACCGGCGCAAAACAAAGATACACTTGGTGGTGATTTGTTCCCGTTCAAGGAAAAGAAACTAAAAGAAAATAAGGTCGTCAGAATCTTCAATGATAATGTTGATTCTGACGAACTTATTTGGCATAGAGACAAAGAACACAGAATCGTTAAAGTTGTAAAAGGAACTGGTTGGGGATTACAACTTGATAACGAAATGCCTTTTGTTATGGAAGAAGGAAAGAATTATGTTATTCCAAAAGAAGAATGGCATAGAGTAATAAAAGGAAATGGCGACCTTATTGTTGAAATAACAAAGATATTAGACTAATTAATAAAGTCCATTGGAGCATAAAAATGAAGAATTTTAAAGTTATCAAAGAATCTTGGGATCGTTTCGTAAATGAACAAGAAGAAGAATTGCCATTCATGGCAATCAAAGCACCAATCAAAGGAAAGATTGACGAAATAAATAAAGAAGTAGATAATCTTATTTCAGGTGGCGCAATCTTCTTTGATACTGAAACAATGGGACTTGACGCGGTTAAACCTGCTTATGGAGAAACATCAGCAGGGGAAGAAAATAAACCAAGTACTCTACAAGAAGCGCCAAAAGATCCAGGCCGTAAAGCACCTGCTCCTCTTACGCTTAATACAACCACAAAGGGCGTTAAAGGACAAATGCTTACAGAAATTGCCGCCGCTTATGCTACGGCAGAAGAAATTGTTTCCGGAGTATTCCCAGAGTCAGAAAGATCGCATTCAAGAATTACTATTGAAGATGCAAACAGAAAAGAAATATCAGATTTTGCCAAGAAATATTACAAAGAAGGAACTATTGAATATGATCCAGACAAATATTTTGGGGCAGTTAAGAATAAAATAAAGTTTGCGATTAAAAAGAAAGAACTTTTTGATAAAGCAAAAGAAAAGGAACCGGAAGAAGTATTCAATAGTGTCACAGATCCACAATTAAATAGCGCTGTTATGAATAAACAAATGTTAGCATTTTACGGTGTATCCGAACCAACTGACGAACAAGCAAGACAATATTACGACGAATTAGTAAAAGATTCTATTTCGTCAATAAAAACACCACACCAACTTCTTTTAATGACCGCTTACTTCGGTTCAGAAGAAGAAGTTATGGGCAAAATTAAATCCGGTGAAATCAAAATGGAAGATTTCATTAATTTAAACCCAGAAGTAATGAAACAACCAACCGATACAGACTCAGTATCAGAAGAAGAAGCAATCAAAAGATTCTATGATTACGCAAACAGTCACAAAGGTATTCCTTTGATTGCTCAAAACGCCGGATTTGATAAAGGTTTCATTTCTAAAAGAGCAGGAATCTACGGATTGGGCGATTTTGACCAACTTGGTCTTAAAGATATTAGAGATACATTAAAATTGTTCTCTTCTTTTAGAAATTATTTAAATGAAATAATAGCAATGGGCGAAGACGCCAAAAAACAAATCAAAGAAGAAATAACAAAAATCTCTGGTGGTAATACCCCACAAGAAATTATTGCTATTCTTACAACCGCAAAAGGACGCCCAACAGTTAGTCAAGGACCAATGGCGGCAGCATTAAAAGTTGAAGCAACAAGGTGGCATACTGCTATTGCCGACATTGAAATTCTATTCAAGATTTTCTCTTCTGTTATTAGAATCTTAAAAGGAATTGAAAGTTTAGATCCTGACGCTTCGTTGTCCGATACTGCCGCAAGAAAGAAAAGCGTAAAAGAAGATGTTGGTAAGTTTGCTAATGCTCCACAAGAATTGCCAAAAGGTTTAACAAGTCCACAAGAATTACCAAAGGGCGCAACCGAACCACAACAATTTGACAAAGTGTCTTCAACCCAATCCCCACAAATTACTCAAGCAATTGAGTTGGCAGAATACCTAAATGGTGTTATTGCTAATGCCAAAGAAGCAATTGAAAGAATCAATGTTTTTGATATGGCAATTAAGACCGGTGGTTCAACAGGTCCGCTTCTTGAATCTAAGAAAGTTTCAAAGAAACCAATTAGAGAGAACAAAGCGATAACAATAAGGATTGGTAAATGGTAACCGTTTTCATTCCAGCATCAATGCCGGAAAGTAATTACACAAAGGTCAGCAAAGATTCAGTAAGACTATTTAATGTTAAGGAAGGTGTAAATTGGTCTGTCCAATTTGGTGAAGATCTTCCACATCAAATCAAACCGGGAACTTGGTTCTTGGTAAATAAAGATGAATCTTATTCTCTAATACCTGGGTCTGATACCCTAAAAATGGAGATCTTTACTTACTAATAGGAGAACCAATTAATGGACGCTGAAACCATAACTGCTATTTCTACTGCTTTATCAGGCCCCGCTGGCGGTCTATTTGTAATGGGTGGTGTTTTGTATGGTGTCTACAAACTCGCTACAACAATCCTTACTCCTTTTCTTACCGAGGTAGGGACAGGAATAAAGAAAGGATTTGACGATCAATCTTCTACATTATCTAAACTTGTTGAAGAAATTAAAAATGACAGAGAATTCCACAGAGACAACATTAAAGGTCTTACAGGAAGAATGGAAAAGTTAGAAGAAGATGTTAGCGACATAAAAGACGATGTTTCGGACATTAAGAGGATAGTTGAAAAACCGTGACCTTAGAAGAGATAATCTTAGAGGAAATTAGGAATGTCCTAAAAGAGAAGTGGTCTAAACGATACAAGAAATCTATTGACTGCTCTAATCCAAAGGGATTTTCTCAGAAAGCACATTGCGCAGGCAGAAGGGCAAGAAAGAAAGGCCGAAAAACCAAATCTAAATCCCCCTTCTAAATTAAACCCCGCGATAACCTCGCGGGGTTTTCTTGTTTCTTATGCCTATTTACATTAGGGGGATTGCTATGAAAAGATTATTTGGTTTTCTGGTGTTAATCTCGTTTCTTATTTTTGGTTGTAATAGACCACAAATGGAAAATCTTTCCATTGGTGAGACAATGGAATTTATTACTGCTTCAAAGCAACAACAGTTCTACAAAGCGGTCCAAAGTACAACCAAGATTCTTGCTTTATCATTGGAAGGCGGTGCAACTGGGACAGGAACTTATTTTAAGTACAAAGGAAAGACTTTTGTAATAACTGCTGCTCACGTTATTGAAGATTCAGTTTTGGTTATGGCAGAGCGCGGTGATGAAAAAGCGCAACTTTTGCCAGTTTGGGTTGATGGGGTGAATGATGTTGCTATTTTAATCCCTTTGGAAGAAATGGCAAGAGTAAAACCGCATAAATTATCTTTGGCAAAACATCTTGACTTGGGCGAGGAATTGTTTTATGCTGGGTTTCCCGGAGGTCTTGGACCATTCTTTTTGAAGGGTTCTGTCTCTGCTGTGTCTTTACCAGATTTGGTAATTATGCAATCTTATGGTTGGGGTGGCGCAAGCGGTTCAGCAGTATATAACTCTTATGGTAATCTTATCGGCATAGTTGTGGGCATAAACGTGAATGATAGTCGCACAGTTGGCAAGATAGAAGATCCTAATTTAGTTATGGTTTATGTGTTTAGTGATGACACTTATTTAATACTAGACACTATTATTGATTTATTAAAGTGAGATAATAATGGTTCATTTATTTTATGTTATTAGTTTTGGATTGGTTGCTACTGGTTTAATAGTAAAGATAAACCATCAAAGGAAACTAATTAAAGAATTGGTTGGTATTGTTAAAGACATTGAATTAGAGAAAGATAAAGCAATAAAAGAAAGAGATAATGCGCAAGCAGAATTAAGTAATTTTATTGACACTTTTGATGCTGGTTTGGCAAAAGAAGAAGAAATTAGAGAACAAGTACTACAAGACTTCCAGAATGAAGTTGAAGCAATCTTGTTAAAAGATATGATGAGAAGAATGAAGAATGTTGGAGAAGCATAATGACATTTGATAAGAAATGGAAATCGTGGAACAACAGAGTTGATGAAGTCAGCAAGTTCCAGAATGCAGTAAAAGCAAAACATTCACGCTTAAAAGCAAGGGTTATTGGCGGCGGAGGACAAAAGAATGTTCCTCCTTATTCTAACAAACCTTCAATGCGTAGGTCTCTTTCTGCTCCTCCTGGATTTGGCGCTTTGGGTGAAGAACTTGATAAAGAACTATTAAATTCTTTTTCTTTACAAAAAACATTACCACCTCAGTTGTACGACGGAGAACAATTAAAACCAGAAGTAAGAGAAAAGTTATTAAATGTTGCTTATGACTTTTTGGATCAAATAGAAATTGAAGTAAAAGTAGAAGATATTTTAATTGTTGGATCTTGCGCTGGTTACAACTGGTCAAGGTTCTCCGATATTGACCTTCATATTGTTACTGACTATGAAAAGATAGATAATAATTTAGATCTTGTAACTTCTATGACAAGAGCAATTGGAAGCAACTGGAACATAAAACACGATATTAAATTGTTTGGTTATGATTTGGAGTTGTACTTAGAAGATTTAAATGATCCCCCAGTAACAAATGGTTCTTATTCCGTATTGAATGACGAATGGGTTGAAAAACCAGTTAAAGACAAAGGCAAGTACGATATTAAAACAATTGAAAGAAAAGCAGAAAACCAAATAGAAAAGATTGAACAAGTGGAAGACGCAATTGACGAAGGCGACTTTATGGAAGCATACAAAATGGGAACCAATCTTCGCAAAAGACTAAGAACTATGAGAGACACAGGATTAGAAGACGCAGGTATTTATTCAATAGAAAACCTTACCTTCAAATTGTTAAGAAGAGCAGAACAAACAGAACGCCTTGACAACCTGATCCAAACCGCTTATGATAAGGCAATGTCAATAGAGGTTTAAATGCCACCAATTACAGAATACCACGCTTTAAAATTGGACGCTTCTTGGAAACCAATAGCAGTTGTCCCAGCGATGGATGCTCTGATTCTTTCTCTTTACAGTAGCAAATGCCAAGTAATAGAAACTTGGGATAGAGAAATTAGTTCTCCAAATCAAAAGTTTGAACTACCTTCTGTTATTGTTATTAGAGACTTTGCTTGGAAACACGGATCAAGCATTAAATGTAACAAAACAAACATATTCGCAAGAGATAATGGAACTTGTCAGTATTGTGGGTCAAAAGGTTCTAAAATGACAATTGACCACGTTGTCCCAAGATCCAAAGGCGGAAAACATACCTGGGATAATGTCGTGACTTCTTGTGAATCTTGTAATCAAAAGAAAGGATCTAAACTTTTGTCTGACACTCAAATGAGACTTATGAGTATCCCAAAGGCACCACACAATAAACCAATAAATACTACTCTAAACCCCGAATGGTGTAAATATGTCTGATAAAGAAACAATAGTTATTAAAAACCAATCAACCTTTACTTTAATAGGACTTGCTCTTATTGCTTCGTTTGTTGGGTTCTTTGCTGGTTCTTGCTCAAAGGAACAAGACCAAGAGCAAACAATAGAATATTTAATGGAATCTGTACCAGAAGTTCATACGGAAATCAAAGAAGTAAAAGTTCAAGACCAAAGTTTATTGAACACAATAAAAGAACTTTCAGACGAAAACACGAAACTATTAGATTTGGTCAGAAAGTTAAAGAACAAACCAACAGAAGTGGTTTATGTTACTCAAACTGAAACTGTAATTAAAACAGTTGGAACACAAAAGTTTGATGAATTACCAGACAACTACCAACACAAAACAGAACAAGGTTTAGTCCTTGCTGAATTTGGCCACATTAAAAAAGAAGGCGAAGAAAAAGACCAATTTATCTTTGACACCTACGACCTTACAATAAAGAATTCAGTTGTTATTGGCAAAAAGTCGGCAACTTCCTTGCTACAAGTTGCTTCTTCAAAAGAACCAGACAAGTTCTATGAAATTCCAATTGATAATCTTACGGTTGTTAATACAGAAGAACCCCACAAAAAGTTAGAATCAAATGTAGGCATTTCTTTAACAGCAGGTTTATCCGAAAAACCAGAATTGTTAGTGTCTGTCTTTGGTTCATTTATTCATCCTATCAAGAATCTTGATGTTCTTGGTGTAAGGTTGTCGGCAAACACAACCAACTTTGTTTTTGGTGTGGATGCGGTCGGATACAATGTTGGAGCGCATTTGCCCGTCTTTACTGATCTTTGGGTTCACGGAGGCGTTGGAGTAGATTTGCGGGGCAAACCACAAGGTCTTCTTTCATTGGGAACCAAGTTCTAATTTTGCCTTGACACCTCCTTGGCTTGCCCGAAGGTGCCAGCGCGTTACATGGTAAGGGTCAAGGGACGGAGCGACCTACCGCCACGAACCACTTGACGAATCCCTGCCCTGTGTTACATAGTAAGCACACCACAGGAGACAGGATGATTAAATTCTATTGGGGAGACCGGAAAAAGGTTTTCTCCCATGTAGGACACGCATATGAAAACAACAGGTGGGCAGTACCTTATGAGGCAATTGGAAATTATTCGCAAGAAGACATTCTAAGAACCATAAGAAACGGTTACATCAGTAGCATAGGCAACACAAATCCGAAGATTACATATGGATTACACACAATAGATTACACTACTGATATTTGTTACATTGACGAGAGGGAATGGTATGCAAATACTTAATTTTTTGTTTCAACTTGTATTTGTTACTGTTACGATTGCTATCGGAGTTATTATGGGCGATTACCTTGGATATTTATTGTTCAGGCAAACCCCAAGTAACTGGATTGATTCTACAAACACAAAGGATAATGAAGATGCGTAATATTGATAAGTTTGATTATCTTGATCATTTAACTTCTAATGATCTTGATGCGGAGACAATTCTAGACGAGATTGTCAATTATCTATCTGACGAGGACCTGTTTGATGCTTTTGAAGCAATCGCAGACAAGTTTGATATTCCACCGCTAATGGACGGGCACGACCCGGATAATGAAGACGATGGAATGGCAGAAGATTACACCATTTTCAGTATGTAGGAGGAAACTTGAATAACCTTGATGAATTGACGCAAGATAGTCCTAACGATGACGATATTGTTATTTTCAAGTATTCTACGGAATATGACGTAAGTTTGCGAGAATATCCCGAGGAACCGAATGTTATTGTTAATAACACCGATTCTCTTGAAATTTGGTGGAAACTAATGTCGCTTGAATGTAACCGAGACAACTTCCTTGCTTATTTGGATAGGGGACGAGAGTTCTTGGAAGGCGATTACTATGTTCAGGTTTCTAACGAGCAACTGCTTTTCGATGAACCTGAAATCTACAAGGGATACAAGGAAAATCCAGAACATTTGTTTGATGTTTTGGAATGTGAGACCATTAATGTAGATTCAAAGTCGGGAGTTGTTAGGGGAACTTGGGAAGCGGATTTTGTGTGGCGCGATGTAAAGAACAACCCAAATTTCTTTCAAGTTATTAGGGAAGCGGAAGGTTATATTGAATTGATCCGCGACACATCGCCAAATCCTTTTTGATAGACCTTGACAACATAACGCAGACAAGTTATAACAAAGAAATGCGGAAGTAACTCAACGGTAGAGTTCTAGCCTTCCAAGCTAGTTGTTGCGAGTTCGAATCTCGTCTTCCGCTCCACTAAAATGACATTCCAAGAATTCATAGAAAGAATAAACAAAGCGCACGACTCACCGGATAATCCAGGTTGGGACAAGCAAACTATTCTGCTTGAAGCATTAAGAGAAATTCGCTATGATCTTTGGATAACTATTGTTGGACAACCAAGCGACTTTGGAAGATTGCTACCTTTCCTTCAAAGCCGTTGGTAACTGGAAGATTGGCTGAGTGGTCGATAGCGACGACTTGCTAAGTCGTTGGACGGGCAACTGTTCCACAGGTTCGAATCCTGTATCTTCCGCTTGACAGAGAGATTTGCATGTTTAACTCCGTTTTTAATGATGGGACTCTTCAAAACTATATCCAGAATAATCTGGAAGATCCTTGGAAGGGTACGCCTTTTGAGGGCTATGTATATATGTCGCCTAAACAGAAAGGAGAGTTTGGAGAGCGTTTTGTTTCTAAACTTATGACGCTTTCCGGACACGAAGTAGAAAAAGCAACAAAAAATACTGCTGGTCATGATCGTAAAATTAATAACATTCTAACTGAGATTAAATTTTCTCTTGCTAATCGTAATAAGAAAGGTGAGATTAGTAAGGATGAATTTATAATAAATCACGTTTCTCTTGGTAAAGATTGGGAACGCCTTATTTTCTGTGGGATAAACCCGGAAGAAAAAGATGCTCGTATTGTGTATATAACTAAACAGGATTTTGAAGCTCATTTAAAAGATGAGAAATGTTATTTCAACGTGCAACAAGGCGGCAAAAAAGTTGGTAATGATGATTACATTTGCACGAATGTTGCTGCTCTATTAAAGTGTTCATTTATAAAGGATATTACGAAATGGTGAACCTTAGTCTTGGAGATTGCCTGGATATTTTACCAATGCTTTCAGACAATTCTATTGATCTAGTTTTGGTTGATTTACCATATGGAACTACTGCATGTAAGTGGGACTCTATCATACCCTTAGATAAATTGTGGGAACAGTATAATAGAATTTGCAAAGAAGATGGCGCAATGGTATTTACCGCAGCCCAACCATTTACTACTATTCTTGCTGCTTCAAATATCAAAAACTTCCGTTATGAATGGATTTGGGAAAAACCACAAGGCACTAACCCAATGAACGCAAAGGTAATGCCTCTAAAATCACACGAAAATATTTTGGTATTTTATAGAAAGAAACCTGTTTATAACCCGCAAATGTGGTATTCTACTCCTTATTCTGGGTTTTCATCTGAAACGAGTAAGATTGGGGAAGTCTATGGCAACGCAAAGAGCAAGCACCGAGATAATCCAGAAGGATCAAGATATCCAAAGACAATATTACAATTCAAACAAGAAAAAGGATTGCACCCTACGCAAAAACCAGTTGCTCTTATGGAATATTTGATAAAGACTTATTCTAATGAAGGTGATACTGTGTTAGACAACACTATGGGTTCAGGAACTACTGGTGTTGCTGCTGTCAATACTGGGCGTAAATTCATCGGAATAGAAAAAGATCTTGATTATTTTACGAAAGCCAAAGAGCGAATCAATAACGAAGTTACACGCTTGACACCCTCCTGACTTGACGAAACGCCACGACGGGATACACTGTATGGGTCGGAGGGGCAGCGACCTTAACCTTGCCCTCTTAACACAAAAGGATATACACATGAACGCATATGAAATTCGCCACGCTATTCTAAATGAAGCGCGTGATTTGCTTAGTCAAAGTTGGGCCGCTCGCGAGCGAGTAGAACATGACGCCGCGCGTCTAGAAAACCGCGCACCAGTATTCATTAGTCCTCCCACTACTGATGAAATCAAGCGCACAGCAGAAGAACTTTACGAGTTTGTTTGCCGTAAGTGATTGACTTCCCTGGCCAGTTGGGTTAAACTGGCATTACTTGGTCCCTTCGTCTATCGGTTAGGATTCAAGATTTTCACTCTTGCGAGACGGGTTCGACTCCCGTAGGGACTATTAACTACTATGATTAT
>Ga0075458_10000385_pt1 | contig 14426 bp, 22 predicted proteins | sample DEB3_08_DNA_FD_77576 | JGI IMG/M metagenome (GOLD analysis project Ga0075458, IMG submission 77576) | Aqueous microbial communities from the Delaware River and Bay under freshwater to marine salinity gradient to study organic matter... | ecosystem: Environmental > Aquatic > Marine > Coastal ... | reverse complement strand
GACAGGTGAGGCGGACCTGCTCAAGCATCTCGTCGAGTTTCATGGTTTCTGGTTTTGGGGGTGATCACCGGAAAGGCGTTCTGGATAATCCGTGTTCGCCTTCATGCTGCGGAGTCGAGCATGTCCACGATGTCATGCTCCACCATGCGGAGTGCCCCGATGGCCTGATATGCGGTCACGTCGGACTCCTGACCGTAGCGGCGGATTACGCTCCGCAGTTCTCGCCTGAGCATCGCGCCAGCATCTCCGCTGGCTCCGTCTCCCCACTCTTGCTCCCATGCTCTCATGGTAGCGGCAGCGAGTCCGTGCTCACCATCCAGTTTGGAGCAGCGGTGCCCCTTGAGGCGGTGCTTCACATCCTCGCAGACTGGGCAGACATAGCCCAAAAGGCGAACAAAACGGTGCAGCCAAGTCCTCGGGGCTTGGCCTGCTGTGTCGGTGGTTTCTAGGGTGCTCATTGGTCTTCTTGGGTTGTGGGCTTCGTTTCGGACTGGCTGACCTCACCGTTCACGGCACACCGAGGATAAGGTTTACGGTTTTGATGAACCATTTGGCCAGGGAGGTATCGGCCTGGATGGCGCTTTGAAGGCGGTGCCAGGCTTCGAGGACGGCGGCAGGGCTGGTGTTGAGCTGGCCGTGAGTGTAGGCGGTGACGGCTTCGCGCATCTCGGCGGGATCGGCGCTCTGGAGGGCGGCAATGGTGATCTCAAGGCGCGGGAGGTAATCAGGCGGGCAGTCGTCGCGCAGGTAGGCGATGAGCCAACGGCGAGCGGTGTCGTCATCGACGGCGCGGAGAAGTTGGCCGAACCGCTCGGGACGGGGATGGGCGTCTTTGAGAATGTTGCCAATCGTCATGCGGGGAAGGTTGGCGCGGTCTTCCAAGGTGCGGGCGCTTTCGGCGCTGTTCTGGAAGTAGTCTTGTATTTGGACGGCGAGATAGCTCATGAGGCGCTTCAATTTAATTTTGCTTGGGCGCGGCTAACAGCGGCGTGGGTGGGCCGCTGGTGGTGTAAGGAGTGGGCTCTTCATTGACATCAATGACGGGGCTGGATGGAGCTTGCGCAATGAGCTCACGAGTGACGAGGTAGTGGCGCAATGCCTGGGCGATGAGCTCGCGAGCTGGGATGTTTTGCTCGCGAGCAAGGTCGAGGAGCTGGTGAAGCTCGTCGAGGGGCAAGGTGATCTGGGTGCGGGCGAGCAGCTTTTCGGTGGCCCACTGGGGGATCTGCTCGGTGCTGTTTTCCCATCGTGAGATGGTGGTGTGATTCAAGCCGCCGAGTTGCTCGGCGACTTCGCGTAGCGTGAGGTCGTGAGCCTTGCGCCAAGTTTGTAATTGTGATCCGTTCATGCACCAAAAATGCCTGTTGTGGAGGAAATTGCAACTTTTACTTGCTAAATGGTGATAAACTCACAAAATGAGGCTGTTATTGAGTTTTAATCACCAATGCAAGCCTTGATTCCCTTCTCTCTTACTGAGTGCCTCGCCCCACGGGAGGTGGGTGCGCTGCTCTCGATCGCCGAAACTGAAAACCGTCCGGTGGAAGACATCGTGGTCTTTGCGCTGCGGGATTTCCTGACGAGCCGGACGGCTGCTAAATCGATGCAGGAGGCGCAGGCCGCGACGGCTGCGAAGGCGGCGTGATCAGTGATCTGCAACAACGGATTTCCGCCGCTCTGCGCAAGGGCAAGCGGCAGGTTGAGGAGACGGCCCCGGCGGTGTCTAGGGACCACCGCCGGGTGCCGTGCCGCGCCTATGAGGTGCGTGAGACGGTCGGCGGCGTGACGCGCTGCTGGGTGCAGTTTCCAAGCTCGAACGCGGGAGGTCGGCCATGAGTGCTGCTGCGGTGCTGCTTTTTTTTGTGGCTGTGATGGTCGTCGGTGCGCTGACGGCTTGGAATGCGATCCTGCCGCGGCGTGATTGGAGCCGGGATGATTTCGAGCTGAACGGCTGGACGGATTGGAAGCGCGAGCAGGAGGGCCGGAGCGGTGACGCTGCGGAGGATCTGTGATCGTGCTGCGCCGGACGCGGTTGATTTTGGCCTGCCTGAGCGATGTGCGCCGGGATCGTGGCCGTTTGGCGCGGACGTGGCGGCATGTGCGCCGTCCGCTGCTGGGCGGTGCGTTTGAGGCGCGGGCGCTACGCAAGGCGCAGCAGCGGCTGGCGGCGTCGGAACGGCTGCTGGTGCTGGCGTGGGAGTGTTGTGTGCTGCGCGAAGCGGCGTCGGCCTGAGCGGCCCCCTTTTCTTTTTTTGACCTACCATGGCGAAGCGACGCATTACCATCACTGAGCAGGATGTGGCCTCGGTGCTCGAGCAGGGCACTTGGAAGGCGTCCGAAGTGGCGGCAATGCTGGATACGCCGCTGGCGGTGGTGGTGCGCTGGTGCCAAGTGGGCGTGATCCGAGGGGCTTTTTACTCGGCTGGCGCATGGCGCATTCCTGGGCGGTCCCTTTTTCTTTTTTTGGCCCGGCGGGTGGAGTGTCATTACTCTGTCGCCACGGTGGCGGCGATGCTGGACAAGCCCGAAGATACGATTCGGACGTGGATCTCGCAGAAGCGGTTGCCGGTGGTGAAGCTGGGTCTGGCTCGCCAGGCCTCGGCGGTGGTGCCGGAGAGTGCGCTGATTAAGTTCCTGAAGGCGGAAGGGAGGGCGGCATGAGTGCTGTCGGAAATGTGGTGCAAATCGCCGGGCGCAATGTGTGTGCTGGTGCTGCTGCTGGCCTCGAGGCTGCGCAGATGGATTGTGCGACGGGGGAAGTTTCCGCAATGGGCGCGGCGGTCGAGCAGATCGCGGGCGGGCCGGATCGGGTGGCCGCTGGGGTTGCTGATCCGGTGCCAGCGGATGCGGAATCTGCTGTGGATGTGGCGTTGTCCCTTGGCAATGAGGCAAGAACGGCATCATGTCACACCTCATGCCACAAAGCAGGCGGCATGGCCGGTGACCAGGCAGCCGGGCTGCGTGTTGTTTCAGAGGGGGGGAGGGGGTCGAGGCCGCGAGCCGCGAGCGTTCCTACAATCGGATTCCAGCGCGGACAAAATTTTGCCAATGTGCATGCCGTTGCTCTGACCGAGCAGGGGGCGATTTTAGGCCGTGACCTCAAGACGGGCGGGCTGGTGATCGTGCCAGTGGCCAAGGGCATCGATATGAGCACACTGGTGCTGCCGACGGTCTTGGGCTGCGCAAAAAAAGAGGGCGGCGGGCTGGTGTTTGAAGGTCCAGCCCCGGCCTGGAAGTGCCCACAGTGCTGGCTGCCTACGCCGCACGATTGCATGGAGCAGCCCTGTGGCTGGCAGGATGCACCGAAAAAAAAGGAGGGCGCGGCATGAGCATGGCCACCGCCAGCCTTTGGGAAAACGCACCTGCCACGGCCGCCGTGCGTGAGCGGCCCGTGCATGAGCTGCTCCAGCTCCGCTCCAAGCAGGAGCAATGGAGCGAGCAGATCCGCGTCATCGACGACCTGCTGCCCGATCCCGACGTGAACGACACCGAGCGCCTCGCCCTATCGATGGAGCGAGCCGTCGCCAAATGCGGCCTCATCGCCTGCACCAATGCCATCACGGCCTGTGAAGAGCGCATGCGGCAAGACGCCGCCCGCATCCAGCGCACGCACGGCCACCTGCTTTGACTTTCTTCCCTATGAGTGACTCCAAACCCATCCCCCTTGCTGCCGCCGTCCAGGTCATGCGCTACCGTCCCAACTCTGACACCGGCATTTCTGAGCCATGGCCCGTCGCCACGATCGAGATCGATATGGCCGGGCGCATTGCCTTCCGCGGCGACGCGGGCAAGGCCTACGAGCCGCTGCTGCGTGCCACGCAAAAGGCCGGCATCAAACTCGCCGAGCAAGGCGTCGCCGAGGCTTTGAAGGAAGCCTGTGAACTTCAAGAGGAGGTCAACGCCTGTGAAGCATGAAACTCAGCGCTTGGGTGGAGCAATCCGCCGCCAATCTCGGCATCACGCCTCGCTCCCTATGGGTGCGGATGTATCGCGGCCGGCAGCCGTGGCCGGATCTCGAGCGAAAAAACAAGCGGGTGATCGAGGTGCTGGCGCCGCCGCTGTGCCCGTCGTCCGTGCCATCTGGCAGGATGCGCAGGGCATGCGTATCCGCCTCACCTACGTCACTCGCAGCACCGTCGATTTCGAGAACCTCGACACCGGCGGCCACGGCGTGATCGCCCGCGCCTGGCTGGAAAAACACTTTACCCCACTTTCCTGAATGAGAATCCGCACCATCAAACCAGAGTTTTGGAAGCACTTTGGCATGAGCCAACTGACCGCCGAAACGCGCCTTCTGGCCATCGGCCTGCTCAATTTTGCCGACGATGAAGGCTATTTCAACGCCCATCCCGCGCTGATTCGCGGCGAATTGATGCCGTTTGACGAAAAAACGAAGCACATCCCGCCCATGTTGGAGGCGCTTGAGCGCATCGGCTACATCGAGCTGACCCAAGCCGCTGACGGCATGCCGCTCGGCAAAATCACGAATTTCGTTAAGCACCAACGGATTAACCGCCCAACTGTCAGCAAGCACTCACGCAAGCCTCACGCATCACTCACTGAGCCCTCAGTGAGTGCTCACCATTCGCTCAGCCACAACTCAGCGCTGGAAAGGAACAGGGAACAGGGAAGGGAAGAGGAACAGGGATTCTTGCTCGCACCTCACGGTGCTGAGCCGCTCGCCGACGCTCCCGAAGGCTTCACCACCGACACCCCAGACGGTTCTGGCGAAAAAAAGAAAAGGGGGGCGGCGGTGGAAGACTTGGCCTGGGCACCGGACACGGGCTGGACGGGCTTCACGGACACGCTCATGGACGAGCTGGCCGGCGCTTACCCGGCCTGCGACATCCGGCGGCAGATGCTCGCCATGGAGCAGTGGCTGAAGGCAAACCCTGCTAAGGCCCGCAAGAGCAACTGGCGGAAGTTCGTCACCAACTGGCTCGCCAAGGAGCAGGATCGCGGTGGCGACCTGCGCGGCAAGACACCTTTCCAGGCATTTACCGATGGCTTTGGCGCGAAAAAAGAAGCGCCGCCGCTCACGGTCGAGCTTCCGCCGGACGGCTACGAGCAGGCCATGACCGCCCTTTGGGGCGATGGCTGGGAGGGCACCGTGCCCGGCTGGCCGCAAATGGTCGCCAGTGACAAAGCACAGGTCCGCCGCTGGCTCGCCCAGCATGGGAAGGAGGCCGCATGAGTGACCAACCTGCCAAAGATCGCCCGCTGACCACCGAGGAACGGCTGGCGCGGATCAACAAAGCGCTGCCGTTTTCCGATGAGGCCGAGAAAGGCGTGCTGTCCTGCCTCATGCAAGATCCTGAGCGCATCGCGGAGGTGCGGGCGAAGCTGCCGCCGGAGGCCTTTTACCACGAGTGCAACCGCCTCGTGTTCGAGGTGATGCTCGACATGCTCGACAAGAACCTGCCCGTGGAGCCCATCGCGATCACGCACCGGCTGCGGGACCAGAAAAAGCTCGATTTGATCGGCGGCCCGGCAGCGGTGTCAGACCTTTACACGTTCGTGCCCATCCCGACGCATTACCCGCACTACGTCGGCATCCTGCGCGAGAAATGGGCGCTGCGCCAGACCATTCATGCGTGTGCCGAAAGCATTGACGAATGCTTCGCGCACGGCAGCGAGCAGAGTGACGAGGATGTGACCGCTGTGGTGGGCCGTGCCGAGGGTCGCGTGTTTGGTTGCGTGCAGGCCTTGCAGGCCTCCGGCGAGTATTCCACCGGCCCGGTGCTTGCTGCCCGCGGCGTGAACGAGTGGGTGGACCGCACCGAGCAGACCATTGCCAATCGCGGCAAGATCATGGGCCTCGAAACCGGCATCTTGGAGCTCGATCAAACCGTGCACGGACTCGACGATGCGCAGGGTGAGATCGTTGTCATTGCCGGCCGTCCCGGCCAGGGCAAGACTGCGATGGCCACCACGCTGATCCACAACCTCGCCGTCGAGCGCAACGTGCCCGGCCTCGTGTTCAGCGCGGAAATGAGCAGCGTGCAGCTTTACGACCGCATTATTCTTGGTGGTGCCAGCATCGACACCAGCAAAGCCATCACCGGCATGTTCTCGCGAGCCGATCAGGATGCCATGACCGTCAAGGTGCGGCAGGTGCAGCGGGCTCCGTTGCTCATCTCCGACGGCTCCGCCATCTCCACCGCCGACATCCGCAGCCAGGTGCAGGTCGCCAAACGCCAGCACGGCATCCGCTGGATCGTCGTCGATCACCTGCACCTCATCAAAGCCGTCAGCAAGCGCGGCATGAAGGACGAGCGCGAGGCGTTGGTCGAGGTGATGGAGACGCTGCAATTTGTGAAGAAGTTCTACAAGCTCACTGTGCTCCTCATGGTGCAGCTCAACCGCGAAACCGACCGCAACGCAGGCAAGCCGCCCGTGCTCGCCGATCTGAGCGGCAGCGCCGCCATCGAATGGTATGCCGATCACGTCTGGATGCTGCATCGCGATCCCTATTTCTTCGGGTGGCACACGCTGAGCGAAGAGAAGAAGAAAGGCTGGGCCGATGCCGTCGAGCCGCGCCGCGAGCGGAATCCGCAATGCTGGAGCAGCGGTGGCAAATACGGCGAAGAAGACGGCGGCTGGCCGCGCGAGGACTACGAGCAAGACGCCAAAATCTACGTTCGCAAGAACCGGCGCGGCCCCACACCCGAGTTGCATGTGCGCTTTGAGGACTGGCGCACCTGGTTCAGCAGCCGCATGCCCAAACTCAACAGCACCGACTGGCGCGATTGGCAATTTGGCAGCTACGCCGTGCCCAAGAAGGAGCCCAAAATGAAGAAGGCCGGTCAAGTGCGCAGCAGCCTCCACGACGATTTCCCGGATTGAAGCCGGGCGCACGCAACAAACACAACACACACCCATGACAGCCTCTGAGATTCTACACCGATTTACTGACATTGTTGTCCAGCAACTGGCCTGTGCGCCTGATGACGTGGTGGCGGATGCCGCCTTGCGTGATCTGGGCGCGGATTCGCTCGATGAGATCGAGATCATCATTTTCTGCGAGGAGGAGTTTGGAATCAATATCTCTGCCGAAGATGCCGCCAAACTTAAAACGGTGCTCGACTGCGTGAACTACCTCCACGCCGAACTCAACCGCAATCCGCTCGTTTTGCGCAGCTAATCATTCACAACCCAAACACCACACCGACACACACCATGCCCAACAAACTCAACGCCTATTTCGACCTTGCCAAGCTGCAAGGAGCCTATCGTCTGCGCCTCAAAGGCAAAGACTGCATCGTGATCAACCTCGACGAAGCCCGCGCCAAGCCTTCGCCCAAAAATGCGGAGCGGGTTTATCTCTCGCTCTCACTGGTGCCGAATCGCGACGGCAAAGACGATTTTGGAAACACCCACTGGATCTGCGAGCCCACCACCAAGGACGAACGCGAAAGCGCCAATCCGCCCAAGTTTCCGATCCTTGGCAATGCCCGCGAGTATGACGACCACGGCGGCGGCCAGCGCACCGCTCGCCCCGCCGGAGGCTCGCCCGTGACCAGCGGCAGCGAGGAACCCATGGCCGACGGCATGGAGGACGATGACATTCCGTTTTGAACTGTGAGGGGAAATGCACACGAACGACCAAGCTGTGCCAGCCGAAAACGAAGATTCAACCCATTGAATACTATGCAGCTTACTGACCAGAATGAAACGCCGAAGGCCAAGCCTCTAAGGCTTGGCACCAGCGATTTGTTAGCGGTTCTCCGCGATGCTCAAGCCGCTGATCTCACGGCGATGAAAACCGCATCTATCATCAACCGCAGCGGGCACAAGATCACGGGTTTCGTGGTGTGCCATCCTGAAACACATGAGCGGTGCATTGTGGAGATGTCGGCGTGCCGTTGGCTGACGAATGAGGAAATGTGGTGGCTCATGCACGTCAGCAAATCGCCTCTTACCGCTAACGTCCAAGGCCAGCAATCCCGGCCCTCAACCAACCAAACCAACGAAAATGAGCGATCAAACTAAGCAAGACTCCACCGAAATCCCGAGCGCCGAAGGGCCGGGATTAGCTGCGCCGCCCTGTTCGGAATTGCGGATGTCGGGCGAAAATGCACGGGCAATAATCCTCAACTGCCACGCGATCATGCGACACAAATTCCGGCAAGTTCCGTTGTGGAGCATGGTCGGGAGGATCACGGGGCACGGCAGCGGGAACAGCGCGGCAATATGCGAAAGTGCGCGGCTCGATCCTCACCAGCCCGCCGGGGCGAAGACCCTCCGGGATGTTATTCCGAACAGTGATTATCCAGAACGACCTTCCAGATAGCACCCGCAAAACCGGAAACGCCCCCATCACTCCATGATTTCACCCGACACCCAGCTCGTCATTGAAGCCCTGCATGCAGGGCAGGAGGCGCATCCGGTCATTGAGCCGTTGGCGCTCGATGAGTTGCTCGTGCTGGGCGAGGAGGGCGCGGCGGAGGCGGTGGCGGCACGGGCGGATGCCATCCGCGAGATGGCGGAGCAGCCGCTCGATCACGGATGGGTGCCGCAGGATTGGTGGCTGTTCTTGTTGGAGCTGTGCCGGAAACGGCTGGAGCATCCAGGGCGCGTTCTGGAGGTGCTCGTCAGCGGCGGGATTCGTGCGGGCAAAACGCATGTGGCGGCCTCGCTGGCGGTGCAACATTGGAAGCATGCGCAGAAAGCCACCGTGTTCTGCATGAGCCGTCGCGAGGAGGACTCGCAGAACCTTCAGCAGAAGCCCATCGAGTCGTTCTTGCCGCCCGAGGCGCTGGGCGGTGCGGCGGGCAAAATCAAGCAGGACAAGCACCAGAAGGCCAAGTTCAGCGGCGGCAAGTTCACCGACAACCAGTTCAGCCGCTACCTCATTGTCACCGGGGCCAATGGCGAGCGCTACACTGGCGGCGGCATGGTGCAGTTTCGTTTCTTCACTCAGGAACTGGAGAGCTTCCGAGGCTACGCGCTGACCTTTGTGTGGTCGGACGAAGGCATTCCCGTCGATCACGTCAAGGCGCTCAAAGATCGTCTCGCGTCGCGAGCCATCGAGACGCAGCGCGATGAGCACCGCAAGCAGATGCTGGCACTGCAAAGCTACCTCGTGCCGCTCGCGGATGGCGTGCCCGGTGCCAAGCGGCCGCATGGCGAGTTGCTCGGGGCGCTCATGCACGGCGTGCATCTCATCACCTACACGCCCGAGGAAGGCTTCACGCCGACGGTGCGCTACTTCATGCAGGGCGCGGTGAAGCCCGACAAGTTCAAGGTCATCGCCCCCGAGCTGGCGGCAAAAGGCGGCTGCAAAGATCCGCGTGTGCCCAAGATCGCGTATCCGCTGGAGCCGACGCGGTTGGTTTGCTACCTCCACACGGCCGCAAACAAATACGTTAACGTGTATCCCCAACTGTCCAAGGACTACGCGGGAGCCGATGAGAAGACCATCCGCATCAAGCTCTACGGCGATGCCGAGGCGGCGAGCCGCAGCGAGTTCGAGGCCGTGTGGAAGCCGGAGCAGCACTTGTGCGATTGGAAGGATCTGCCTCGCGATGGCACGCTCTACGAAATCATTGACGGCGCGGAGGCCAAGCCGTTCTTCATCGGTTGGTTCATCGTCGATCCGATGGGCCGATTCTGGCAGGCGCAGGAGTGGCCGTGTGAAAGCATTGCCATTGACGACATGATGCCCGGCCCGTGGGCCGTGATGAGTGAAAAAGACCGCATGAACGGCGACGAAGGCCCGGCGCAGAAGCTGCGGCTCGGCTGGAACTTCGAGCAGTATGCCGAGCTGGTGTGGCAGATGCGGCATCGCCTGCTGGAGAAGATGAAGGAAACTGGCGGCGAGTGGCAGGGGCGCACGGTGCTGCATGTGCCGCAGCGGCGGGACAATCGGACCATCGGACAATCAGACAAGGAGCTGGACGGCATGCTCTGCGCGGAGCCGTTCGAGACGTATGGTGATCCTCGCTGGAGCCAGTGGAAGAGCGGAGCCACCGGCGCGACGATCCAGCAGGAGTTTTACGACTTGCCGAATGGCTTCACGATCCTGGTGCCCGAGGGCGTGCGCGTGCAGGAAGGTCTGGCGCTCGTGCGCGATGCCTTTGCCACAACCATCCTCATGCAGCCCAAAGCCCGCGTGAACCGCGAATGCACCAACACCATCTTTGGCCTGCAAAACTTCACCATCCCCGACTACGCCGAGCAGACCAAACGCCGAGACGAAGCCTGCAAAGACCCCGTGGACGTGTGGCGCTACTTCTGCCTGGCCGGGCCGGAGCATGTGCCGCCTGCGGGTTTGGAGATCGTCAGGGGTGGCAGTTATTGAGACAATCAGACAAGGAGACAATCAGACTATGAGCGATCATCAAACATCCCCAGCGCCTTATGCGATTCTCACTTTGGAATCATTGACGCTGAAGCGCTTCACCAATCAAGACGATTGGAAAGCGTCTATCGACGCCGTGCAAGCTCGTGGGCAGGACTATGTGCCGCTCAAATATCACGCAGGCAGCCGCCGCTATTTTGTTCCAGAACGCTATGAATAATCCATCCATGACCACACCACCCACACTCGACAACAACAGCCCGGCATTCCCTGCGATGGGCGACATGACATACAAAGGCATCACCGGTCGCGACTGGTTTGCTGGGCAAGCCTTGGCGGGCATCATGTCCAATGCGGAATTGTCAGGTAAAATACAAATGCTGGCAGTGATGCGTAATCCAAGCGAGCGAGAATTCATAGCAAGCATTTGTTATAGCCTTGCCGATGCCATGATTGCTTACCGCAATTCCACCTCGACAAATCCATGACCACCACCCCAAAACCCACCGCTGCCGCCAAACCGGCGAGCAAGCCCGCGTTGAAAACTTTGATCACCTGGGCGGAGGTGATGGCGCATGCGCGGCGGGCTCGGATTGGCGAGCACACGGCGCGAAAGATTATCTGCCGGCAGGACAGCCCGGCCAGAATCCTCTTGCCAACCATGACGGCTTACCGCTATGATGAGGCCGTTGTGCTGCGGGAGTTTGGGCTTGTCTGATCCATTCCTGCCTGCACGGCCATGCTCACTTCCGACCTCGAAACCGGCGAAACCTACGTCGTCGCCTCCGATGAAACGCTCGATCCCACCTGGGTGATCGACGAGATGACGCTTTCGCTCACCGATCTGGGGCCGTGGATTCAGGACATGCAGGACCATGAGCGCACCGCGCTGGCTGTTTGGGCCGGGCAGACGCAGGATGGCCGCAAGCATGCTGCGAACTACGGCAAGAAGGTGTTTCCCTTCGAGGGCTCCGCCGATTCCCGCGTGCATCTGGCAGGCGAAGCCATCGACCAGCTCACGATGCTGGAGATGCTCGCCATCGAAAGCGCCAAGGTGCAGGTCATCGCCATGGAGGCAAGTGATGCGGCCGCGTCCAAAAAGGTCGAGACGCTGATGAAATACGAGACGCGGCAGCGCCTGCGGGCCGAGCTGTGGCGCGAGCGCAATTTTGCCCGGCAGATCAAGCACACCTGGGGGCATGCCGTCATGCACGTCGGATGGGAGCAGCGCATGGGCACGGCGCAGGTCACGCTCAGCGTCGAGGATCTGGTGCAAGATCACACGCAGGCCAAGCTCGCCGAGGCTCGTCTGCAAGCCGCAGAGGCGGGCATGCAGCCCATCGACGCCGATGGCGAACTGCTCACGCCCGAGCAGCAGCTCGCCATCGCCGATGCCGCCGAGGCCGAGCTGAACGACTTGCTGCGGGCGGAAGATGTCGCGCCCATCGTCGTCATGATTCGCCGCCGTTACCCGCTGCTTTCACCCGTGCGGGCACGGCGTGTGGCGCGTGAATTGCGCACCGAGGACAGCGTGACGTTCACGGCGCCGTATCGCAAACCAGGCAAGCCCTGCGTCCGCGCCTACATGCCCGGCATCGACGTGTTTTATCCGCACTGGTGCGGCCAGGTGGATCGCGCCCCGTGGGTGGCGCACGTCGAGCAATACACCGAACCCGAGATCAAAGCCAAGGCCAAGACCGACGGTTGGAATGAGGAAGCCATTGACGCCCTGCTGGACATGGGGCCGAAGCCCGTCGTCGATACCTCCGCTGTGCTCAACACCACCGCTGCCAGTGTCGAGCGCATCTTGAACGAGCCTGCCCGCGACACCTTCACCGCCCGCTATCGCAACCGCGAGCAGACGTGGTATGAAGTGCTGCGCATCACCGTGCAAACCGTCGATGAAGAAGGTTATCCCGCCGTGCAGGAGCTCATCCTGCATCCGTCTCTCGTCGGAAAGGATCGCCGCAAAGCGGACAAGGAACTCGTGTTCGTGAACCGCCTGCTGGATTACTACTTCGACGGCGGCTGTTACGTCGATCTGCGCCGCGAATACAAAGCGCGACCGTTGTTCGAGAGCCGTGGTGTGCCGGAGATGGTGGGCACGCATCAATACCTGCTCAAGAGCACGCGTGATGCCAGCATGGACCGCACCAGTTTTGCCACCATGCCCATCGTCAAGGTCACCGGTCGCCGTGCCGGCAGCGGTGCCCGCTGGGACTACGAGCCCGGCACGAAACTGCCCGTCGAATCCGGCGGCGATGCCGACTACATGCGCCCGCCGCCCTTGGACCAAGGCACGATCCTCGATGCCAACGAGATCCGCAAGGACGTGGCCAATCTGCTCGGCCTGCATCACCGCGAGATCGACGTGGCCAAGGTGCAGATGCACCAGCAATGGCTCGTGGCCGGTGCGCTCATGGAGGAACGCGAGATCCTGCGCCGCATCCTCGCACTGGATCAGCAGTTCATGGACCCGCTTTATGTCAGCCGCGTGCTCGGTAATGGCCCGCAGCCTTTCCAGGTCACTCGCGAGGAGATCGCAGGCAGTTTTGATTTCGTGCTCGAGTTCGACGTGAAGAGCCTCGACATGGAGTATCTGCAAAAGCGCTGGTCCGCTCTCAAAGATGCCTTCAGCATCCCCGGTGTCGCCGGGCAGGTGCCCACGGTGCCCGTCGTGTCGTGGCTGCTCAACAACATCGACACCGGCCTGGCCGATCTCGTCACCGGCAGTCTCAGCGAACGCAATGCCGCCGAGGCCGAAGAGGAAAAAGCCGCCATTGCTATGCTGCTCACCGGCGTCGAGCCCACCGTCACCGAGAGCATGGATGCCGCCACCCGTTTGCAAGTCGATCAAGAGCAGATGCAGAAGAACCCCGCCGTGGCCCAAGCCTATGCCGCCGGTGGTATGTTCACCGAGATGCTCAATCGCCGCATGGCCGCCTTCCAGTTCGCCATCCAGCAGCGCACGGAGAATGCGCAGGTCGGGCGCACCGGTTTCAAACCTGTTGTTGAATAATTGATCTCATGCCACGCCCAGCCAAACGCCTGCTCATTGAAACCTGCATGGAAGCCGGTCCTTTGACCGAAGGCCAGATTGCGGATGCACTCGAAGCCACGCATGACACGCGGGAGATGCGGGCCGTGATGAGCTTGCTGGAGTGCTTCATCGGCGAAGCGCATGCCGAGATGACCGTGCGCAATCAAGATCCGCGAATTCGCGATGAGGCCAGCGGCGCGGCGCGATACCTGAAGGACTTGCGAGCGGACATCATCCGGCTCACGGCACGGAAGAAGCCGGAGGCCAAAGCGGAAAACTGAACCGCAAACGACCTCAAAGCATGGCAAACGGTGGCAAACGAGGGCAAACCGGGAGCGCGTGAGATTGTCGGCAGGCAGGCGGTGTGATGCAGTGGCGGCGTGCGCAGGGCGCACGTCTTATGTTCATCTCATCTCATGCGGTTCCAAACGCACCGGCTGCCCGCTCGGCAGGTGGTGATGTCGCCTCCGCAGGCGGCACGGGCTCGAACGCACCCGTAGAAGCTGGCGTTCAGGGCGGTCCTGACGGATCTCCGTTGTCCCTTTTTGAGTCACTGGCCGGCCACACGGTTGCCGAGCAGATGGCCGCGATGGGTGCCGCGGAAGGAGTCAAGACAGAGCCGGTGAAGGCGAAGGCCAAAAGCCAGCCGACACAAGCCGCCGCGAAACCGAAGTCTCTACCTGTCACCTCGACAGCCGACGATGAGGACGACGCGGGCACCGATGACGCCGATGAGTCCAACAGCACGGACGGGACCAATCAGGAACGCGATGCGATCCTGCCCGACGATGAGGATGATTCCGCCGAGGTGACCGCCGAGGACGATTCTGACGCTGACGAATCCAACGACGATGCGGACGACGGGGAAGCAGGCGACGATGACGACGCTCCCGAGGACACGAAGGAAGCCGCCGCCAAGCTCAAGGCACTGGAAAAGGACAATTTCAAGACGCGGGCCAAAAACCGCGAACTGCGCGAGCAGCTTGAGAAAATCCAAGCCCGTGTGCAGGAGATGGAAAGCCAAGGCACCACAGCAGGCACGCCGCTCTACGGCATGCCGGAAGGATTCGAGGCCGTGAAAACGGA
>Ga0075458_10000384_pt1 | contig 14456 bp, 14 predicted proteins | sample DEB3_08_DNA_FD_77576 | JGI IMG/M metagenome (GOLD analysis project Ga0075458, IMG submission 77576) | Aqueous microbial communities from the Delaware River and Bay under freshwater to marine salinity gradient to study organic matter... | ecosystem: Environmental > Aquatic > Marine > Coastal ... | reverse complement strand
CGTCGGCCATGTTGAGTGTGCGCTCGACTTCACCCGAGAAATCGGCGTGGCCTGGGGTGTCGATGATGTTGATCTTGGTATCGCCGTACTGTACGGCGGTTTGTTTGGCCGAAATCGTAATACCACGCTCACGCTCCAGATCGCCGGTATCCAAAATCGTGGTCTGGCTCATCTCGGCTTGGTTGTCGCGGAAGGCCTTGGATTGCTTAAGAAGCCCATCTACCAAGGTGGTCTTACCGTGGTCGACATGGGCGATGATAGCGATATTGCGGATTTGGCTGGGATCGGTCATAGCAAAAAATAATTAGAAAAAAATATAAGCCCGCGCAGGGCTTACCTTACAGATATAACTATATCATATCCAGGCTGTTTTGTCGATTGCGTGAGCTTTGTGCCTAGCTTTTTGAGCTGCTACAATATTAAAAATGCGTGAAATGCTAAAAATTATCCGATATTCCAAAAAGCTCTGGCCGTATTATCTGGGCATCGCTATCTTTGTGATAATTATTTCGCTGCTGAATCTAGTAACGCCGTTTATCACCAAAGGGCTGATAGATGGCCTGAACACGAAATTTGGCGGTGGGGATGTAAAAATCAGCTACTTTTTGCTGCTGCTGGGACTGATGCTGGCAGCCAATGTGGCGATTACTTTTATAGGCAATATCAATGGCTACTTGGGCGATAATATGGCGGCTAAGCTCAACAGCTTGCTTTCGGAGCGGTACTTTGAGCATATTATGACGCTGCCGATTAGCTATTATGACAATGAGATTACCGGTAAGATAACGGCGCGTTTGGAGCGTAGTATCAGCACGATTAGCAACCTGATGCAGGCGCTCAGCAACAACTTCGTGCAGTTTTTCTTGACGACCGCCATAACCTTGGTAGTGATCGCGATTTACTCCTGGCCGGTGGCGCTGCTTTTGGCCGTGATTTTCCCGACCTATATTTGGATTACCCACCTATCGAGCAAGAGCTGGCAAAAGGCCCAGGAAGGTATCAACAAAGACTTGGATGTGGCCAACGGACGGTTCGTGGAGAGTATCGCTCAGATCAGGGTGGTAAAGTCGTTCGTAACCGAGCTGCGCGAAGTCGGCTTTTTTGGTAGGCGCCGCCGTTCAGTTGAGGCTAGGACGCGCAAGCAGTCCAAGAAATGGCACAAATATGACATCATCCGTAAGCTGATTTTGGATCTGGTATTTTTCGGGATTTACGCCGTGATTATCGGGCAGGCCTTTGCAGGCCAGTACGGCCTAGGCACGGTGGTGCTGCTTATTACCTTGGTTTTTCAGGCCCAAATACCGCTGTTTGGCAGCAGCTTCATCATTGATTCCTTGCAACGCGCCAGTGCCGGCAGCAAGGATTATTTTGAGATAATGCACACCAAGGCGGATATTGTTGACCATCCCGATGCCAAGCCACTCAGGGTCAAACAAGGGAGGGTAGAGTATAGTGCGGTGGACTTTTCTTATGAAAAGGGTACGGCGGTACTCAGAGACATCAGCTTTGTAATTGAGCCTGGTAAGAAGCTTGCCTTGGTGGGGGAGTCGGGAGAGGGCAAGAGCACCATCGCTAATTTGCTGTTGCGTTTTTATGATCTCAAGTCGGGGCAGATCAGTATCGATGGGCAGGATATCTCGGCCGTTACCCAGCAAAGCCTGCGTCAAAGTGTCGGTGTGGTGTTTCAGGAGCCGCTGCTATTTTCAGGCACGGTGCGCGAAAATATCGCTTATGCTCGTCCGAAAGCTTCCGAGAAAGAAATCATTGCAGCAGCCAAATCGGCCAACGCCTATGATTTCGTAAAGAAACTACCCAGCGGCCTGGATACCGAAATCGGCGAGCGCGGCATCAAGCTGAGTGGCGGGCAGAAGCAACGCATCGCAATCGCCCGGGCGATCCTCAAGGACCCGTCCATACTGATCCTCGATGAGGCCACCAGCAGCCTTGATAGCAAAGCCGAGCGGGAAGTACAGCAGGCCTTGGAGCGGCTGATGATGAACCGCACCACCCTGATAATCGCCCACCGTCTGAGCACTATTGCGGATGTCGATCAGATCGTTGGGCTCAGTGGCGGCCGCGTCGTCGAGACCGGCTCCCCCGCCGAGCTAGCCAAATCAAAGGGCATCTATGCCGAACTGCTCAAGCTCCAAAGCTTTAGTAAGACGGCCGAAGGCAAGGCTAAGCTTAAAAAGTATGAGCTTTCTAGCTAAATAATCTGATTGACTTCTTAAACAGCCTGCGGTATTATCTGGCTACCCAAGCTGTCATAAGGAGGTGGCTGTGGGCGCAACTATCACGCGCATTGCGACTTTCGGCTCGTGGCCGCAAGTTGCAAGCTCAATTGAGATCATGCTGCTCGATGACCGGGTCGATGCCTTTTGTATCGACTGGGTTGATCAGCGTACCAAGTGCAGGCGCTCAAGCTTGTATTCGCTCAACTCCCTGGAGGAGTTTTGCGAAATTTCTAAGCTCATGGGCAAGAAGCTGCAGAATTTTTCGAGTTTTACGCTCTGTAAGGGAGCTGATGTCCAAACCGATAGTGGCACCTTGCGTATCGTCAGAGTCATTGCTGAGTAAGCATGCCCCAGCTACTTGGGGCTAGGCCCTCGATCCAAGGAGGACGGATGTTCACTTACCGTGATATCAACCATGTCTTTGGTGGTATCAGGCCACTTCTGACCCGCTACAGTATCAATGCCATCGCGCTGGAGTACCGTAGCTCGATTATCGAAGGGTTGCCGAAGCTGGAGTTTCTCAATTTCAACCGTGCTGAGGATCTTGACTTGATGCTCACCACATTACGATCATCAGTCTTACCACCGCAATTTTTCAGGCTTGAGAACATCGAGCGCATCAAAATTGCCGGCAAAAAATATAATGTCGCTAAAGTCCGAGCGATTTACGGCCCGTCTTGAGTTTCAAGGCGGGCCTTTCTTGTTACTTGAAAAGCCTTTTTATATCTGATATAATACTCAGGCAAAATTAATTTAACGAAACATACCAGGGCACTAGCTCCTCCCACTCGGGAAGCCCGGTAGAAGCAGAAGGAGAATAGCTAAATGGCAGAAGCCAAAAAAACAACCAAGTCGGCCGTAAAAACGGTCGATCCGATGCTCAAGCAATTGCTTGAGTCGGGTGCGCATTTCGGGCACCGTAAAGACCGCTGGAACCCTAAGATGAAACCATACATCTACGGGGTGAAGGGCGGTGTGCATATTATTGATCTCACCCAGAGCCTGGTGCAGCTCACCGACGCCAAGAAATTCGTCGAAGAAGCCTGCAAAAAAGGCGGCTCGGTACTGTTTGTCGGGACCAAACGCCAGGCCAAAGCAATCGTGCAAAAGGCTGCCCAAGATGCCGGCATGCCGTATGTAACCAACCGCTGGCTGGGCGGGATGCTGACCAATCTTGAGACCATCCAAAGCCGTATCAACAAGCTCAAAAAATTGGAAGCCGACCAGGCCGAGGGCAAGCTGACCGGCACCAAAAAGGAAAAAGCCGAGCAGGAACGCGAGATGGAGCATTTGAGCAAGATTTTTGCTGGTATCGCCGAGATGAAGGAATTGCCAAGTATCGTTTTCGTGTCAGATATCTTGGTCGATGACATCGCGGTCGCCGAAGCTACTAAGCTAGGCATCCCGGTAGTGGCAATTTGTGATACCAACACCAACCCGGAAAACATCGCCTACCCGATTGCTGCCAACGATGACGCCGTCAAGACTATTAGCTTGGTGGCCACCGAAATCTCAGAATCTGCCAAACGGGGCCAGGAAATGTACCGTGCCAAAACGCAAGAAGCTGAGGCCAAACAAGCTGCCAAAACTAACCAGGAGGAAAAATAAATTGAATATTGAGGATATCAAAAAACTACGTGAAGCTACCGGAGCTGGCATGATGGATGCCAAAGCAGCGCTTGAGGAAGCCGGTGGGGATTATGATAAGGCTGTCGCCGTACTCAGAAAGAAAGGGCTAGCCAAAGCTGCCAAAAAAGCCGAGCGTACGGCTGGGGTTGGCGTAATCGAGAGCTATGTCCACGGTGGCAAGATCGGTGTCTTAGTGGAAGTCAACTGTGAGACTGATTTTGTAGCTCGGACTGATGATTTCAAAAACTTCACCAAGGATATCGCGATGCACATCGCAGCTGTTAACCCGCAGTATGTAAAGGCTGAGGATATTCCTGAAGATGAGATCAATAAAGAAAAAGATATGATCCGCGAGGAAGTCGCCGCCAGTGGTAAACCAGCCGAACATGCCGAAAAGATTATCGAAGGTAAGCTACAAAAATGGTACGGAGAAGTCTGCCTAATGGATCAGCCATTCGTCAAAGACCCGAACCAAACCATTGAGCAGCTCAGGCAAGCCTTGGTAGCAAAGCTAGGCGAAAACATCGTGATTGCCAGATTTGAACGACTTGAAGTCGGTGGCGCTTAACACCCCAAGGGTTTATAATTGAACTTATGGAAAGCCAGCTAATAAAACAAGCCCAATCAAAATTTGATGACGCTTTGGAGCATCTCAAAAATGAACTGGCCGGGGTCCGCTCCGGAAGAGCCAGTGCCGGCCTTGTGGATGGAATCAAAATCGAGGTTTATGGCCAGAGTATGCCACTCAAATCAGTTGCGACCATCTCGACCCCAGACTCCAAAACGATCCAAATCCAACCTTGGGACCAGTCCAACCTAGCCTTTATCGAAAAGGCGATTAGCGAAAACCAGAGCCTAGGCCTTACCCCAAACAACGACGGGCGGATAATCCGCCTCAATCTCCCCCCACTATCGGAGGAAACCCGCACCCAGCTTGCAAAAGTGGTCAAAGAAAAAGCCGAGAATGCCAATGTCAGCATGCGCAATGCCCGCCATGAGGCTCTAAACACCGCAAAGGATAAGGAAAAATCCAAGGAACTCACCCAGGACCAAGTGGTTAAAATCCAAAAGGATTTAGATAAGCTGATAGAGGACTACCAAAAAAGAGTCCAGCAGACCGTAGCTGCCAAAGAACAGGAATTGATGTCGGTTTAGGCTCCAATCATTATTTATGACGCAAACTACACTACCAGCACACATAGGTTTTATCTTGGATGGCAATCGGCGCTGGGCGCAGGACAACGGCCTACCCAAGCTTGTCGGGCACAAGAAGGGCTATGAGAATCTCAAAAAAATTGCCGAATTATGCTTCGATCGGGGCATAAAGGTTGTATCAGCTTTTATATTTTCGACCGAAAATTGGAACCGCGAGCAAACCGAGGTAGATTATCTGATGGATTTAGCGCTCAAACTTTTCAAAAAAGACCTCAAGGAGATCGACGAAAAAGGGTTCAGGATAGTGGTTTCGGGGTCGCGTAAAAAGCTCAGCGATAAATTGCTGTCGGCTATCGAAGATGCGACCGCAAAAACGGCTCAGAATACCCGCGGTACTATAAATATCTGCTTTAATTATGGTGGCCAGCAAGAGATTGCCGATGCGGTTATGAAAATCAACGCGCAGGGCCAAAAAGGTGTTGATATAACTCCACAACTAATTTCTGATAATCTTTACCAGCCAGAGCTACCAGCAGTGGATTATATAGTGCGGACATCCGGCGAGAAGCGTTTGAGCAATTTTTTGCTCTGGCAGAGCGCCTATGCTGAGCTAGAGTTCGTGCCGGTGCACTGGCCGGCCTTTGGTGAGCAGGACTTGGAGGCTGTGCTTGAGGAATATGCCCAGCGCAGCAGGAGGTTTGGCAAATGATATTTAGCATCTTCTTGATGGTTGTAATCTTCTCGGTATTGGTAATTGCCCACGAACTAGGGCATTTTTTGGTTGCGCGCCGCAACGGTGTGGCGGTGCACGAATTCGGGATAGGTTTTCCGCCGCGGATCTTCAAGATCAAGCGTGGTGGCACGATTTATAGCTTGAATTTATTCCCATTGGGCGGCTTTGTCAGGCTCAAAGGCGAAGACCCGAGCGAAACCGGCAACGACAGCTTCATCTCTAAAAGCTACAAGAGCAAGACCAAGATCATCCTGGCTGGCGTGGCCGTAAACCTGCTGATTGCTTACCTGATAATCTATCTGCTGATGATAGTCGGTTTGCCATCGATCCTGCCGAACGGCTATGTCAAAGTCGGACCGATTAAGCCCTCCAAGATTGAGCAGACCCCACCGATTGTACTAAATGTCAGCAAAGGTTCGGTGGCCGAACAGGCCGGTATCAAGGTTGGTAATCAGATCATCGCAATCAATAATGAAACGGTACAAAGCACTACCCAGCTGCAGGAAATTACCAAGGCCAATGCCGGTAAGCAGGTGAAGCTGGAGTATCAGCAAAACGGGGAGCGTAAGCAGGCTGAGCTGACTTTGGGCCAGGACCCTACCAAAGGCTACCTCGGCTTGGCAGCCCAGCCATTGGAGATAACCTACTACAACCCGCTGGTCGCTCTGGTGGCGGCAGCGATTTCGATCGTGCAGCTGGTGCTGGCAACTCTGGCAGCCTTTGGTGAATTTATCTTTGGCTTGTTTACCAAAGCTAAGGTCAGCCAAAATGTCGCCGGACCAGTCGGGATTGCCAGTATGTTTGGCGTAATCACGAAGTTCGGCTGGAAATTCGTGCTGGCCTTCACCGCTTCAATTTCGCTGAGTCTCGCGGTAATCAACAGCCTGCCACTTCCTGCCCTCGATGGCGGACGCTTTGCGCTGATCACTTTGAACCGTTTGGGGCTGAAGATCGCACCCGAAAAAGAGGCTTTGGTGCACTGGCTGGGCTTCGGTCTGCTGATAGTTTTGATAATAATCGTCACGATTTCTGATATCAGCCGGCTTTAAGCCTGTTCAGCCAATCTTAAAATTGCTAAACTATTAGTTATGATAGATGCGTTTTTGGGTAGGTTTTCGCATGATATTGGCATTGATTTGGGCACTGCCAATACTTTGGTTTATGTACGCGGCAAAGGTATCTTGATCAATGAGCCCTCGGTAGTGGCGATCAATACCAAGAATAGCCAGATACTAGCGATCGGCGATGAGGCCAAGAAGATGGTCGGTAAGACCCCGGCCAATATCGTGGCTACCAGGCCTTTGGTGGACGGGGTGGTGAGTGACTTTGAGATTACCGAGCAGATGCTCAAATACTTCATCGAAAAAGTACACAAGGAGAGCTTTGTGCTGTTTCCGAGGCCACGCGTGGTGGTCGGTATCCCATCAGGCGTGACCGAGGTTGAGAAGCGGGCGGTTGAGGACGCGGCCGTCAATGCCGGCGCCCGCCAGGCTTTCTTGATCGAAGAGCCGATGGCTGCGGCTGTGGGATCAGGATTATCAATCCACGATGCTGCCGGCAGCATGGTAGTCGATATCGGTGGCGGTACCAGTGAGGTTGCCGTGATTAGCCTTGGCGGGATTGTGGCTAGCCGCTCGATCCGCATCGCCGGGGATGAGTTGACCGAAGACATTATCAGCTACTGCAAAGAGGAGTTCAATTTGCATATCGGTGAGCGCACCGCCGAATCAATCAAGATCAACATCGGCTCGGCCGTAAAGCTCAAAAAAGTAATCGACGCACCGGTTCGCGGCCGAGATATGGTGAGCGGTTTGCCCAAGGAAATCACCATCAACTCCAACCAAGTCCGCTTGGCCCTAGCCAAAAGCGTACGCGCAATTATCGATGCGGTCAAATACACCTTGGAAGAGACGCCGCCCGAGCTGATTGCCGATATTATGGACAAAGGAATATATCTGGCTGGTGGAGGTGCGCTACTGCGTGGCTTGGACCTGCTTTTGAGCCAGCAGACCAAGATGCCGGTGCATATCGCCGACGATCCGCTGACGGCGGTCGCCCGTGGCACCGGCATGGTTCTTGAGGATCTTGATAGTTTGAAGGATGTCTTGGTGTCAACTGATTTTGAAAAGGCACCATACTAGCATGAGCCAATGAAGAGAAAGCAAACCCTGGTAGTTGTAATCGTCTGCATATTGGCTCTAGCGATAGTCGGTTTGCGTTATGCCGGCGGTTTTTGGCCGTTTCGTGTGCTCAACGACCAGATTTTCAACCCTATCGGTAGTGGCATAAGCTCGGCCGGCCGCGGCCTTAAAAGTAGCTTTGATGTAGTTTTTCGGGCCAATGAGCTCTCGGTAGAGAATAAGCGACAGGCCAGTGAAATCGTGGAGCTCAAAAACCAACTTTCAGCGCTCAAGGAGATTGCCAACGAGAACGACCAATTGCGCAACCAGCTTAATTTCAATGAGAAACTGTCCCTTGATCTGACAGCTGCCCGCGTGGTCGGCAGTGACGGCACAAGCCTGCGTAAATATATCACTATCGATCGGGGTAGCTCCACCGGCATTACTAAAGGCATGGCAGTTGTTTCATCCGGCGTCCTGGTGGGGGTAGTTGATAATGTCAATAATTTTAGCTCCTCCGTCTTTTTGGCAACCGATCCGGAGTTTCGCCTGCGTGCCATCGGCCAGGACGGCCGGGCCCAAGGAATAGTGCGCGGACAGCTAGGCCAGGGCTACCTTTTTGAAAAAATCACGCAGTCAGAAAGTATTGCAGCCGGTGAGCTGGTGATAACCGCCGGTTCGGGCTTGGTACCCAAAGGTATTTTGATCGGGCAGGTCGACTTCGTATCCAAAAGTGACAACGCAGTTTTCCAGTCTGCCCAGCTGCGACCACTGATCAATCTCTCGGAAGTCGAAGTAGTCTTTGTGGTGAAGGACTTCAAGCAATGAAAGCTATCTTTTTGGCAGCCGCAGTGATAGTTAGCCTGTTGGTCCAGGTTTTTTTTCTGCAGGGGTGGCAAGTCAGCCAGCCGGTGCTCAATCTGGTCCTGGCCTTGTTGGTGGTAGCCTGCCTATTTAACAGCTTGGAGTACATGCTTTGGGCAGCTTTTGGGGCAGGTTTGTTTTTGGACTTTTATGCCCATGGTAATTTTGGCTTCAACCTGGGCTTTTATCTACTATTGATAATCGTCTGCAAATACCTACTGGGTTTCGGAGAGCGTGAGCATTCATGGTGGCGGCCGGTCGCAGTCGTGGGGGTAGCTACCTTTTTGCAGGCTGTCTTGTACAACATTTCGTCATTGTGGTCTGGAGCTGCTTTGGTATTGTCACAACAAATCCTAGCGTATGTTTGTTTTAGTATGCTGGCTGCTGCGATTTGTTATTTGATTTTGGTGCAGTTCGAGCACTTATCTAAGAAGTTGTCATTTTTTAAGATCGGGCGAAAATAATGAGCATCTTTGGTGATTTTTATCAAAATCCAATTAAATTTAGGCGCAGCAAGAAAGAAACTATGATGTCGCATAGTGAGGATTGGAGTGCGGCTATCTTGTCAGGTTCAAGCGAGCTGGTAGCTCGGGAGGAGCCGGTACGCCACTACAATTATTTGTTGCTTGCCGGGGTAGTGATAATTGTGTTTCTAATGCTTTTTGTGAGGCTTTTTAACTTGCAGGTCGTCGAAGGCAAGAGAAACTCATTACTAGCTAAGGATAATCGGATCAGAACGGTCGTGATTCCGGCGCCACGCGGAGCGATCTATGATCGCAACGGCGTGCTGTTGGCGCGCAATGTGGCCCAGAACGATTTGGTAGCCACTCCCAAGCAGCTGCCGGAGGACGATGCGAAGCTAGAAGCAATCGGTAAGTCAGTATCTGAAATAACTGCGAAGGACCAAACAGAAATCATTTCTAAATTAAAAGAAATCAGAAAGAGCAACCAACCAGAGGAAATACTGCTTACCAAATTGGACCGGGAACAAGCTTTGAATATCGAAGAGAGAGCAGCTGATTTGATCGGCCTGTCGCTAGAGACTACCCCGCAGCGTGAGTATTTGGACCAGGGAATGTTAGCGCACTTTTTAGGCTATATCGGCCGGATCTCCAAAGAGGAATGGCAGGACCATCCGGAATATCGGCCGGTCGATATGTTTGGCAAAAGTGGGATTGAAAAGAGCTACGAGACCGAATTGCGCGGGACGGCCGGAAAAGAGCAGGTAGAAATTGACTCAACTGGCCGACCGATCAGGTTTTTGGCCAGGGTAGAGCCCACAGCCGGCAAGGACCTGGTATTATCGATTGATTGGGAACTGCAAAAGCAGATTTATAACAACCTTAAGGCGCAAGTAGAACGGGCTGGTTCTAAGGCTGGCTCGGCAGTCGCGCTCGATCCAAACACCGGCGAGGTACTGGCAGCCGTCAACTACCCTAGCTATGATGCCAATCTTTTTGCCAAAGGCATCGGCCAGGCTGATTATAATAACCTCTTAAATAACGATGCCAAGCCGCTGCTTAATCGTGTTACTTCTGGCAATTATCCGATCGGATCGGTGGTCAAGCCGTTTATATCGACCGCCGCGCTTGAGGAGAAAGTCATCAATATCAATACCTCGGTTGAGGACCGGGGAAAATTGGAAGTGCAGAATGTCTATGACCCGAACATTGTGTATACCTTCAAAGGTTGGAAGCCGGAAGGTCTTGGCACCGTCAATGTTGTGCGGGCTATCCAGTGGAGCTCGGATATATTCTATTATCAGGTCGGCGGAGGCTACAAAGGCTTCCAAGGGCTGGGCGAAAAACGGCTACTTGATTGGTATGGGAAATTTGGCTTCGGAAAATCTAGCGGGCTTGATATCGACGAGGAAAGCGCCGGCTACCTGCCCTCGGCCGAGAAGAAGAAAAAAGCAACCGGAGAGTCATGGTATGTCGGTGATACCTATAATGTTGCCATCGGACAGGGCGATTTGCGCGCTACCCCGCTGCAAGTTGCGGTTGCTGATGCAGCTATCGCCAACGGCGGCAAGATTATCAAGCCCCAATTGATTAAGGAGTTGAAATTCGAAAAAAGCCTGGTGCGCACCAGCCCGGTTGAGATCCTCAATCCAAAGATTGCCTCGAGTGATAACATCCGGATCGTCCAAAGGGGTATGGAGGAGGCGGTGGCCGGGGGTACGGCTTGCTGCAGCATCAAAAATAAAGTTCCCGTGCAGGTTGCCGGCAAAACCGGCACAGCCGAAACCTCCTCGGAAGGTTTTGATGGCAAGAATCCGCGTACCAGACCGCACGCGTGGTTTAGCGCCTACGCGCCAGCTCAGGCCCCCCGCATAGCTATGGTGGTGATGGTGGAGAACTCCGGTGAGGGCGCCGAATTTGCCCTGCCGGTGAGCCGGGAGGCTTTTGATTGGTATTTCCGCAACCGCTAGCACTTGACACGGCTTGGTAAGGATGCGAGAATATAAAACAAACGGAACACTTAATTTTTTAACAAATAATCAAGTGCTAAATTCACTCAAAAGGAGTGATTTTGTTTTTGAGGGTTAAATGAAAGGATTTAAATAAAAAAATGGCTAAACAAACGGATATATTTCTGACCAAGGAAGGGCTTGCGGAGCTTGAAGGGGAACTCAAGGACCTCAAAAGTAATAAACGCAAGGAAGTCGCAGCGGCTCTCAAAGAAGCCAAGGAATTTGGTGATTTGAGCGAAAACACTGACTGGGACGACGCGAAGGCTCGCCAACTATTTATCGAAGGGAGAATCTCGGAAATCGAGAATATTATCAAGCATGCCCAGATTGTTGAAAGTAAATCGAGTGACAGCGTATCGGTGGGATCAACCGTCGATGTCGAGCTCGAGAACGGCCAGCACACTTTTAAGATCGTCGGGTCTAGTGAGGCTAACCCTGATGAAGGTAAGATTTCGCATGAATCTCCAATCGGCAAGGCCTTAATTGGTAAGAAAGTCGGCGAGCACGCCGAAGTGGAAATCCCAGCCGGCACTATCACTTACCGAGTGATTAAAATTAGTTAGTACTCCAAATTATCATTTCTACAGTATAATAAGACTATGGAAGACAAAAACGAGTCTCGATTCTGGCTTGACCATGTAATTGCGAAAGTGCTGGCTGCCTACCCTAAAGGTGAAATTATTATTTCAAGTGGCATCTCACCATCTGGGCCCTATCATGTCGGCCACGCCAGGGAAATTTTGACTGCCGATGCCTTACTGCTAGGGCTGGAGGAAGCCGGTCGAAAGGTTCGACACCTGCACTTTGTGGATGATTTCGATGTACTGCGCAAACGCTACCCTTACCTAGCTGAGCAATATGAGCAGCAGGTCGGTAAGCCCCTGTATAGCATTCCCGCGCCAGACGGAAAATCCCAAAGCTATGCCGACCAGTTCTTCAATGATTATTTGAAGGGAGCAGGCTTACTTGGGGTCAAGATGGAGGTAATGCGGGCCAACGAGCTTTATGCCAGCGGTGCTTATGCCGATATGATAGCCTTAGCCCTCAAAAAGAGAGACAAAATCGCCCAGATCTTAAAAGATGTCAGTGCCCGCGAAGTCGATGACTCTTGGCAGCCGATTCAAATCCTTGACCAGTCAAGCGGCAAGCTAAACACCGCCAAATTCTTGGAGTTTGATTATGACCAGCTGACTGCTTCGTATGTCGGTGAGGATGGCAATCAATACCAAGCCGATGCCAAGCTTGGCCAGATCAAATTGGATTGGCGGCTAGATTGGCCAGCCAGATGGAAAATGTATGGCGTGCAGGTAGAGGGCTTTGGCAGGGAACATGCCACCAAGGGCGGAAGCTTTGATACCGGAAAAGTTCTGATCAAAGAGATTTTTGGAGGCCAATCCCCGATCCCGGTGCCATACGATATTATTAGCCTCAAAGGTGAATCCAAGAAAATGAGTTCTTCGCTTGGTAATTTGGTGACTTTACTAAATTCACTAGAAATAATCCCGCCTGAAATCCTACGCTATTTCACCTTCAAGAGCCGGCCCGAAAAGCAGCTCAATTTTGATCCTGAAATGGGCCTTTATGTGTTGATGGACGAGTATTCGCGCACAGAGGCCGAAACCTTGACTGGTGGAGAGCCGGAGTTTAAGCGAGCTTGGCAGATTGCCAACCTATCAGGGGAGCAGCATGTGATTAGTACGGTGCCTTTCTCGCACATGGTTACGCTATACCAGACCACTAGCGGGGATCTGGATATGATCTTTGAGCTTCTCAAACGGACCGGCCATGCCAAGCCGGCCAAAGATCAGCGCCCGGCGATTGAGCGTGAGATTTCTTATATCCAAAAGTGGCTAGAGAACTATGCCCCAGAGAAGGTGAAATTCAGCATCTTAGCCCAGCCCGCTCAGACGCACTACTCGGATGCCGAAAAACAATTCCTAGAAACCCTGGCTGATAAACTTAAGGCTTCATCGATGGGTCCGGATGAGATCCACAACGAAGTGTACGAATCGGCTGTAGCCTCCGGTATAAAACCGGCCGAGGCTTTCAAACTGCTTTATGGCTTATTTATAGGTAAGGACTACGGTCCTAAAATCGGTTTCTTCTTGTCTTGCCTTGATAAAGAATTCGTCCTGGCTCGGCTTGCCCGCAAAAAGTGAGTTATAATAAAAGTTATGATTGATATTAAATTAATCCGAGAAAATCCAAAAATAGTTAAGGATTCAATCCGTCGCCGCGGCTTGAAAGTCGATATCGATGAGCTTTTGAAATTGGATGAGCAGCGACGCGCTATGATTGGTGATTTGGAAGCGCTTCAAGCCAAGCGTAATACCCTAGCTGCCGAGGTAGGTAAAAACAAACCTTCAGATACACAAATCAAGCTTGGCAGGGAATTAAAGTCCCAACATGAGCAGTTGAGCGGGGAATTGAATACCCTAGATAAGACTTATCAAAGGATTTTAAGTGAGGTCCCTAACCTAATCGCCGATGGCACCCCCGATGGTGGTGAAGAGTCCAACCTTGAGCTGGAAAAATGGGGCGAGACCAGGCGAGGCTTTGATGCTAAGGACCATCTGGAGATTGATGCCCTGCACGGGCTGTATGATTTTGAAGCCGGTGCCAAGGTGGCAGGCAATAAGTTTTATTTCACTAAGCACAAGGCGGTGCGGCTGTGGCAAGCGATCCAGTTGGCTGCCCAAGATATCCTAATTGCAGCAGGCTTTGAGCTTTTGGCTGTGCCACATATGGTATCGACCGAGGTAGCTGCCGCAACCGGCTACATGCCGCGCGGTGAAGAAAACCAGAACTATGTCGACCAGGACCAAGGCTTGGTGATGATTGCGACAGCCGAGATCCCGCTGACTGGCTTACACAAAGATGATGAGATCAAGCTTGATACCCCACTTATGTATGCCGCTACCAGCCCTTGCTACAGACTGGAAGCCGGGGCTTACGGAAAATTCAGCAAAGGGCTGTACCGGACCCACCAATTTGAAAAACTCGAGATGTATATTTACTGTAAAACTGAAGATTCCGAACAGATGCTACAAAAAATTTTGGCGGTAGAGAAACAAATCTGTGAGGCTTTTGAAATCCCCTACCGTGTGGTTCGGATTGCCGCTGGCGATTTGAGCACCCCGGCCTACGAGAAATATGATTTGGAGTATTATTCACCAGCCGAGAAGGAATACCGTGAGCTCACTAGCTGTAGCAATTGTACTGATTATCAGGCGCGCAATTTGAATATC